>ENA-UOTZ01001955-UOTZ01001955.1-compost-metagenome-genome-assembly--contig:-NODE-1955-length-12048-cov-7.667697_pt1 | contig 12048 bp, 5 predicted proteins | sample MGYA00238144_ERZ746983 | MGnify/ENA primary metagenome ERZ746983 (study PRJEB28759, sample SAMN06268863) | compost metagenome | isolation source: single cell | place: USA: California, Emeryville, Joint...
AGATGAGAACCAGAAGGAGAGGCTTATATCCTGTAGAACAGTTGCAAGCCAAGTCTTGAATTCAAGGGTATTAGCAAGTCCTTTAGCAGCCAACGCACAAATATCGAGCATTAATGAGAAAATAGACACCTTGAAATTAGAGTCAGTGTCAAGCAACACACTAGAAAATGAATATTTTGCAGATCAAATCAAGTCTCTCAACACCAATACTTCGGGTAAAGAAATCAACCACAACAACAACCCCCAGAAGTCTCAGCATAATCGTACAAACCATCGATTCTTCGGAATCATAAATCCGCAACTGACATACCGTTCGAGATACTCCTCTGCGAGAGGCTTGAGCTCAAAATCTGACACAGAATTAGATAGCCTAACCTCACCAACCAATTTGAGTCAAAAGAATCTACTGGAAGCAGCCTCAAATAGAGATGGCTGGCCTGTGGAAACCAGCTGCCAACCTAATGAATTATTGAAAGGAAGGACTACTGATATTCAATTTTTTATCAAGCCAGACAACGATGAGCCTCTTCAAAATCCAAAACAAGAAAGGTCATTACCGGCAATGAAAAGTCTCACGCTAAATACTTTTGGTATCGGTTCTCCAACCGATTCACTTTGTGGTACCCCTTCTAGCAGGAAGCAATTTTCCACGAAACTCTCCAGCAAGATGAGCTTTAAGAATGCAGTCAGATCTCCTGTTGTGCAAGAAGAAGCAAATTTAGTGTTGCCAAGTCCCCAAAGATCTCCTGGTAATCGATTTACTAGCTTTACTCCTCAGCACAGGACATTGGGCGCAAGATTGGGTGAATACAAGGTAACTGGTTTCCTGGAGACTCCGAGCGGAAAAACAACAATTCAAGACCAGAAAAACGCGTCATCAGCGAGAAACAGTGAATTGAACAGTAGAACACGACAAAACCGTTCGAATACTGTCGCAGTTACGAAATACTCTACTCGAATCTTTGACATGGATGGGGAGAGTTCAACTCATCCAGCGAAGCCAATGGTTGATATAGAAAAAACTGATTTTGATTCTGTGGCGTTTGATCCAGAAGTTACAAAGCGGTTAAGCCAACAGTTCGAAGGCATTAAGGAGGAAGTTCGAGAAAAATTAGAAGGTAACAATATTTTTCTCTATAGTTGAATAATAATTATAATCATTAAACCTAGGAATCTCTCAATATGCAGTTAAATTAGCTAAATTAAAGTTTACTCAAAGCACAAAAATTCATCGCTTGCAAGAAAAACTAATTGATGAAACAAGAAAATGCAAACAACTGCTCACCAAGAGACTCGCTGCTCAAAATTTTCTTAAAATTGATTAATTGTTTTATCTGATTATATGTCTGATAACACTGTTTTTTTGTTGAATTTCAATGAGATATTCCTAATTCAGTTGAAACCTCAATTTTAACATACACATTGATTATATGCATATGTTCAAAACGATTTAGCATGATTAAATTGATATGTCGAAGTCATTAATGCTGTCATAATGAATTTCATTTAATACAGTAGAAATCATAACACAGGAAAAAGGAAGCCGATTTTCAACTTGATGTTGCAGCAACATTGCTTCTTTGAGTGCAAGTGAGATCTATATAACAACCCTACAAAATTAAACATGTTGAACATTACGAGGTTAAAAATTCATTACATATAACGACTATCTCTAAGTAAGTTATTGCTTGAAAATGGGTATGAATACAACATGAATACTAATGACTATATATCGATCGCTACATGAACAAATATCAAATAAAACACTAGGCATCTGGTTTGACAGTCTTACTTTGGACAGGTTTCGGACGAGCTATATTCACGTTTAATAAAGCAGGCCTTATAAGAATTCCAACATTCTTTGGAGTATAGACAATAAGCTTAATGTGATGGGTTTTGCGATATGGAGCTTTGAAATCAAACCATCCCAAGCCGGCGATCGCAATTTCATGAGTTCCGATTCCTTGATTATTGAATTTGATTATCACTTCTCGAGAAACAAATTCAACGCCTTCGATTTTTTTGTTATAGCTTGGATATAAGATGCTTGTCCCAAAGTGCTTGAGATAAATTTCGTTGGCTTTTCCTGTGCTTGTTCGGTGTAAAGATATCTTATTGGATGCGTTAATAAAAATGTCAGCGTTGTCTCCACCAGCAAAATCAATGCGAACTAAGCCTCCCACCCATAAAGTCGTATCTAATGAAATCAAGAAAATCAATTATCTTGCAAACAAATCACAAAGCCTCTGTTACCTTGCTTCAAGAATACTCTCTCAGGTGTAAGATTCTTCTCGATTGACAAAGAGGCGATAGCTTTCACATCGTCCATGAAGGTTCCAATCTGCTCAAAGATAGGTATGCCAGGAGAATCATAAATCTAATTAGATAGTCTAAGTTGGAAAATTAGTAGCTGTTGCGTACTTTCATTCCCAATTTGACGTTCTCAACCTCTACAAAGTCAAGAGTTGTTCCTGCATAGGGCGACACGGTTAGTTCAGTATCTTGACCCTTAAGTAGCTTGTCTCGAACATAATCTATTTCAGAGCTATCCTCATCATGGGCTTTTTTCTTCTTAATAGCTTCATTTCCGGTCGTACTGTCCTCGGTTTTAGAGGCAAATTTATCGAGTTCAGTTTCAGGCTCCTCAAAATCACCATCATCCTCTTCTTCATCTTCGATTTCATTTTGAGCTTCTTTTTTAACTTTTTGTTTTCTTTCAAAAGGATCATGATAAAAGTCGGCCTCACTAATGAAAAAAAATAATTTAGTTAGAAATATAGTCTGAATAAATTCTTTTTACTCGCTCCTGTTAGACAACTTTATGAGACGATTGATAAATGTTGACTTCCCAGAGTTACTGAATCCTACGACGTATAACTTCTTTTCATGTTTCTTTAATTTCTCAGCAGAATTTTTTATATATCCTAATCAAGAAATGCCCCGTAATTAGTTGAGAAATGAACTGAAAAAATACTTATGAGCTTCCTCATGCCGACTCCAGTCCTTGCACTAACGATGAAGATTTGATCATTCGTCTTTTTAAGTGATGAGCGGTTATTTAAAGGCTGGATCGATTATTTACTGCATCACGGTCAATTGCTTTTATCTGGCTGGCACTCCAATTTTTTATCCTGCCTTGCTGAAGTTTTACTGGAAGGGCGTCGATCTTGTTTATGACGTAGATTAGCCTGCATCGTCTATCTTGAGCGAGTTTCACAAGCTCTTCTGTCAGCGAGAATCCAATATCAATGATGTCCTGTTAGAATCAATGAGGTTAAGGTTATATAAGAGTTATTTTAAAGGTCTACTATCAAATAGATAAGTGTGCTGCCTTTAGAAACATTATGCAGTAAATTCTTTATGATCTTCGAAGGTTCGACAGCTGTTACAAGTGCAGATCAGAAATGGGACTCCCAAAAAATTGCTTTACCTCCTCCACCAATTCTGATTTCTTCGTCAAGGTTTTTATAATTTTGCAAAGAATGACATCTTAGGCATTTCAGCATACCAGCTTTCGCTGTTTTGAGCCTTGGTTGCTCCTGGCTTTCGTTTTCGAGATCTTGTGTAAGATCTAGATCATTGACCTCAAGGTGTAGGTTCTCCTGTTTCTGAGCATTCGGTTGCTGCAATTGCATTTTGAGATGTTTATGCAGTTTCTTTTGGTTTTCGATGCTGAGATTCTTCGACTCCTCGTTAAGGTCCTCATCTATTTCTTCAATCAGTTGAGTATAGCATTTGTGGATGTATTTTTCTAATGTATCCTCCAAAATAAAGCCACGCTCTTTTTGATTTTGCCATTGTAGTTTCGCTCCGCATCCATGACATTTAAGCGATGTTGGCGCGACCGAAAATTTCTCCAGAAGTTTGTTCAAATCTGGTTTATTGGGTTGTTCTATAGTCGAGAATAAATATTTTGGCTTGAATGTATAAGAATAGAAAGAAGCATTCTTTGCTATTCTCGTGAGACCAAATGCTCTTTTGCAGAATGAGATAATCATACCCTCAAAATAAATTTTATTATTCTCTTTTTGAAAAATTTTGTAAGAACGGAATATTTTTCAATTACTGTGAAATCTATAAACAAGACAGGAAATTGTTTCAATTGGGGCTTCCACTAGCCTTTGACTATCTGATTATTAATGAGTAGTTTTGTATATTCATTTTATTTAAAGTGACATGGACGAATAACTAATTCCAGCTGCTTCATGCAAGGACTAAAGAATGATGTAAAAACTACAAAATGATACTTTCATTTATAATTCAAGTAGTTTACGGTTCATTCGTTTATTATTTTTTATAGTATCATCTAAATTAAGGTAATTAGTGAGTGACTTATAACATAATGCCACAACAGTCTATGAGTGAGTTACAAAATATTTTAAGAATTATAATTGACCTTGACTTAGTGTATTGAAGATCATGAATCAGAGGGATATTTAATTATAGTTCAGGGTTCTCTTTGTTAATGTTCATTCTTTTTCGACTACCATGAGGAATAATGGTAGCATTTCCCTTGCTTTGGTAGATAAACCTAAAAGTATCTGTAATGTTCAGCCCTGATTTATTTCTGTGAGTCTCAATCATTGGAATATATTTTCCAACGTCATGCAACTTCATTTGATCATCGTAATGGCGAGAAAAAGGATTTTCACTTACTCCAGTCTCAAGGATGAAGTATGACGAAGAAGAACCCCACATATCGATAACCATTCTAAAGTTTGTTGAAAAAGTACTTGGGAAACCTTTGCTACGGGATGGCTGGTATTTCGCATAATTAAGCGTTCGCTGATTTCCCGCTCCATAAACTGTTCGATGAAAGAAGAAACTTATTATTGGGGAGTAACTGAAAGGGAGGTGTATATATTCAATAGTGTGTTTACTTCCCCAAGCAAGAGCTGAAGGAGAATTCTCTTTTCGACTGATTTCAATTATTACCTCTTCGCAGGATTTAATAATTGCATAAGCGCATGGCTGTTTTCTGCTCGCATCTCCTGGAATTCTGCAAATTTCGTCATCAAGGTTGACCGAAGCCGTCCAATTTTTTAGAGAAGCGAAAAAGAATTGTTCAAACCAATGAGAGTGCACAATGCTTCGTCGTTCTTCTTCCCCAATCCCAAAATTAAGGAGTAATTTTTCTTTGAGTCTCGTTTCCCAGAGAGCGAACATAAGAGGGGCTGTCTTTTGACTATCAAATGTGCTATCCCACCCTGCCCATTCGAAAAGAACTTGATCAATTCCGCTAGTGCTAACAGTATCTGGATATTTATCTTTATTTCTTGAAATGAATTCAATGAGGTCTGGAAGGATCATCTTCACATAAGAATCTTCTACGTCATACTGCCATGCCTTGCAGTCTTCAGCTGAGATTGATGTGTTTGATCGAATTTTATTGTGAATGAGTTCTTGTATCCTATAAGCGCGCGAGTTTGACTGCATTCCATAACCGAAAAACCCGCGATCATAATCACTCGTTACTTTATTGTTCGCTGCGACTATATAGCCTTTTGCTGGGTTTATAATTTTGACCAGATCTTTTGCCTGTGACATTCCAATCCATTCATCTTCAACATTAGATCCATTCTTAGGAAAGATTGAATTTTGGTAGTGCGCTCTCTTGATAAATTTACCACTCCCAATGTATCCAATATCTCCAGTGACGGTAGCAAACACTACATTTTGAGTCAATATTGAATTCTGATAAATGTCAATAATCTGTTGAGCAGACACTGCTGTGCAGAGTTTAAACCATATTCCAAGACAAGTATCGTTTGTTTTGGCTCCTGTCCAGGCCAAAGAGTATTTTTTATTGTTCCAGTTTGGAAATTGAGTTGTAAGTACCTCTCTGAGGGAATAGTTCTCCAGGATAGGACCATGTCTTGTATGCTTAACAATCAACGGATATACGGAGCCGTTCTGCAGCCGGATCAATTCCTCTCGTTCAATGATGTCATAATATTTTCCTTCAAATAAATATTTGGTCTCATTCTCAGTTAATGTCTCCTCAAAAAGATCACTTGAGTCGGCATTTAAAACGGTCGCTCCCCACGAAACGTAAGCGTTCTTTCCGCTAACTATTCCTGGAACACCTGTCAGCGCCATCCCAATGACCAAAAATTCTTCTTTTAGTACGATTTCCACTTGGTACCAAACTGAAGGAATTGTATTTGGGAGGTGAAGATCCAAAGCAAGTAATGGTCTTCCCGATTCGGTGAGATTACCATGTATGGCCCAACTATTGCTTCCTCTAAACCCTTCAAGAGAAAACAATTCACCAGTCAAAAATCTTTCCAGGTCACCTCCTCCAGCAAAAAAGTAATTCCAATCGAATGCTGTAGGGTTATTCTTATGCAATCTGTGTATTGCCTCCTTATAGCTTGTAAAATTATTCGTTTCTAATATCTCTTTTGCCTGCTTTGAGTAACGTCCAAGTGTCTTCAGCTCATCATCGTTGATAATTAGCGTTTCTTCGAATAGATTAGACGCTGCTATGATGTTTTTCGCCTTCTCTTTTCCCAGTGCTTCAGCCAGTGTTGCTCTCATTTGTTCAGCTATCCAATCATTGCTTGTAGAAAATGCAGCATATTTGTAAATTGAAATGCTATCAAAGGCTGTAAAGGGTTCAAAGCCAGACCAAACAATCCAAAATTCAAGTGGTAGGAAGTTCCGACTTTGAACATATTCATTTATTCCTGCTGCGAAAGCTTCGTATAGGCCAAGAGTGTATGCATCAATGGCCTGTACGGTTTTATTAGCATGATATGGGATCCCAACCGTCCTGACAAGTTTATCGATTCCAAATGTCCTAGAGCCAAAAATCTCACTCAACCTTCCTTGAGAAAGTCTTCTCCTTACTTCTATTGACCATAAACGATCTTGAGCCATCACAAACCCCATTGCGAATGCAGCTTGCATGTAACTGTCAGCATGGATGTGAGGAATTCCGTATTCATCTCTATGTATGGTGATATTTCCTACTCGCATTCGTGAATGGTAGATTGTTCCCGACGAAGACTTTGGATAGACTAAAAATATGAATATCCCAATTACTGAGAGAAGCACGGGAAGGATATATTTTTTCACAAATGACATATTATTTCTTTCCTTATCAATTTTAAATTCAAAGAAGTGATCTTATTGATTTCTCGAATTTCCGAAAATATGTTAAGGATCAATACTCATTACCAGGAGAATACAAATCATGAATGCTGCAAAAAAAAAAAATTGATAAAATGAAAAATATGTTCTTTAAATTTAATAAAATTAAACTGGCATCAGAGATCCTGAACTTGAATAGATATGATGGAGCTGGCTAAGCTTCCAAAAAAATTTTCCATTCTTCATAAGGAAAGAGATGAGTAAAAAGTATATCATTCATTCGTTATCAATACTCGTGCCATTTTTTGTTTTTTCTCTAATATTATTTTATATTTTCTCAAGTTGGTTTGCTCGATCGGAATTGATTCAGTCCCACTATAATCCTCGACTTCTCTCTTGCGCTTAGAAGCTCTGAAGCTCTTCAAGCAAATTATTATTCCAACAGTTATGAATACTATACTCAACACCAGAAAAGAAAAGTATCTCCAATCTATATTATTCGTACCGGAATGTGTTTCCATTTTAACCAATCCGACAATTAGGAAAATAACTCCGATCGCCTCCATAAGCAACGTCCAAAATAGCGCTCGGAAAGACCTTTGTGAAGAACATCTGTTCCTTCTAAGAGCCAAGAATTGATTCACTTCTTTAATTATTTCAGTGGGACAATTGGGATTCTGAGTATGTTCATCGATTTCAAAATGAGCATTCCAACAATATTTCTTTACAACTCTAAGGTTCACACCAACTTCTTGTGTGCTTTCCAATGAACTCTCTGTGTTTGAGTGTTTTTGAGTTAATAACGTTTGTTGAGGATAAGAAAAATGATTTTGATTATAATCTTCGGCTTGAGATATTTTTGATTTTCCGGTTGAGTTCCGCATCGTTTTAAATATTTTGTTGCTTCGGAGTTCAAGCATCAGAGAACGAACGACGATTCCAAATCGTAGCATTCCTCTTGTTTGATTCTGTATGCTTTCTAATCTCTTTTCATGTGCCTTGCAGTGTTGTAGCAACTGCTCAATTAATTCGCATTGTGCTTTGGTCAGGACTTTTGTCGGCATACGCAGCTTCCCATGGATTAAAATTTCCAGAAATTGAATTTGATCACGAAGATACCTCAGGTCATCGATTTTTAAAGAAAGTAAAGGCTTGCTGACTGAGCTCAATATTATTTGCTGAGTGGGTTGGCTTGGGTCGTACCCTTGTTCAATTAAACTCTTACCAAGGAGAACAAATTGGTTTTGATATGTATAAAAAACAATATTTCTTTTGGAGATTTCTTCAAGTTCACCTTGCTCCAACAAAAAGGCCCTCATTTTTACAAATTTCTCAGCAGGATCTATCCAAGCAATAGACTTCCTTTCAGGTGAGTTAACGATGATTTTTACTTTGCTTTGTGGTGCCTGGCCGATTATTTTACCGGCTTTATGCACCCCTTCAAAACTCTTGGAGAAAGCTCTCTGGCAGTTATGAACCCAGTCTGAGTGCATCCCATCTTCAATAACAGCACTGATATTGCCGAGTAAATTGAAATGTTCATTATTACAATGAAATATGAAACCGGCATTATCATGATAAATGTCGATTTGTGTAGTCTCTGATTCAATTTCCTGTTCAAGCTTTGACGAATGAACGAAAGACATGTAATTTTCATCAATCGAGTTTATATCTCCACCAGTTTGCTCTATTCCGAGTAATTCCCAGCGAAAGGGAATTTTATTTGGACGAGAATGCTGCTCAAGTTCTCTTTGTTCTATGTTCATAAGTGATTCAAAAAATCGTGGTAGGGAAATAGAATCCAATAAGGCCTCATGTGTTGGATTTAGTTTCGAATTTTCCAAATGCGAGGTAATTTGCATTGGTGTCATTCTGTATTTTGCCTTACCTAGCAAGCAACTCTGAATCATTTTGCGAAATACAAGATCGATAGAGTCACTCGCTTTGAGTGGTATTCTTCCAGTGACTCCATTCATTCTTTTTTTAAGATTGATAATAAAGTCTCTGGATGCGCCAATTAATTCAAGCAAAACTATTGCTAAGGCATACGAGTCGCTCTTTGTCAAGCTTGCATTCTTATCTGGTTTACTGTGATTCGAGCTATCAGGTCGATAAAAGGGGTCATTAGAAAATAATGATGATGATGGATTCTTTTTTGGATCTTCAATTTGCGATTGTCCATTCCAATTTAGAAGCTTAAAGGAAAGCCCTTTTGAGCTACTAGTATTCAGAAGAATGGCCCTAGCTGTTATCGCATTGTGGTGTATTCCCTTGCTAGCAGCTCTGCTGAGAAGATACGCTGCATCTTTTAAAAATTTAAATCCGATAGAGAGAGTGACCTTTTTCTTGTTTTTGAGAAATGTTGCTAGGCTACAGCCGATATACTCGAACACGAGATAAGCTGTCGTTAATTGTGTGGAAATATCGCGGCTGATATAGCACACATGACAATTAGGGACTAAGGGTGAGTCAATCGTGGCAAGAGTCTGATAAATGAAGACTTTTTTCAGGTATTTTTGTCCTTCTGCTTCTTTCATATCGCATTGTTTATGAATCAGAAGTAGTTTGCCAAAATCGACGGTCCTCTTGCTTCTAACTGAGTAATAATTTGGTTCATTCAGTTCAGCTTCCATTGATGTCAAGGTTGAAGCGTCATAGTCAAGTTCAAATGGAGACAAGAGGATGGGAAATTTACTTGGTTTCATCGGTGTTTATTTAAAATTTTGACTTCATCTGTTTAATATGATTGTTTTATTTAGAGTGCGTTATTGTGTATATATGTTTACTTTCAATTAATTCTCCAATTTTAAAATTACAAAATACGAAAAGCACACCATGTTGGCCGCAAAATTGGCAGCGAAATTCTCTTTCTTGAGAAAGCAACGTCGATAATGATTCTGGAAAGATTTAAATGAGGTAATGATCGCTCATAACTCGCTCTTCATGAGGATCGAAGAAATATTGTAACATGAAGAATTGTTAAGGAGGAAACCAAAACGACTAAAACACCACCTGATTGACCTTTGCTGAAGACTTACTATTCTGATGAGAGTCTTCCCTACGATTTTCTAATAAAACCGGAAATAATGAATAATCAATCAGAGCTTCGAGCCATTAACGACCCGATATCTTCTCTGCATTCCAAGTACTTTCTAAAGCTATGACTGTATCTCTTAAATGCCAAAAGATATCTTTACGTTTAGTTAACACAGTAGCAAAATTTAGGATTCACACAAAAAATAATTCGGTGGGAATTAGACCTCTCCCCATTTTTTGTCTTGAGGCAAAATTTTTCCTCAAAATCTAATGACTCGGTCTAAAGAAGCCAGCGAGCAATTTTTTGAAGAACTACTTACTGCCCTTCCATTTGCTCATTAAAGTTTTCTTATTTCCTTCTTCGAAATCCTTTCGAACTGTGAAGTAATGCTAGCTCTGCTCTCTGCAAGCCTCATATTTTCAAGTTCGAAGAGATATCGAAAATCGGTTGTACAAACTTTTTCTTGCCATCTGATTGTAATTCTGTATGATTCACATTCGAAGCTCTTCGGTTCTTCGCTTTATCGATATTCGTGAGTGCCTTTCAAAACGAAATGTTTGCCATTGTCTCATTTCAAAGAATAGTCAAGCTGGGTCCATGCACCTGAGAATAAGAAACCCCTCAATGCACAGCAACATTCAAAGCGATTCAGGCTCTTGCTAATTCTCAAGTTTCCTTTCAAATCTCATTTAGAAGTAGTTAACAATTTAAGAAATCTGATCGTCCTTGCCAAGTGTGCGGCTAAATGAAGCAAGGATCTTAGCAGACTTTCCAAAACCTGTCTCTACATCCATAGAAGAATAAAATCCTTTCTAAAAAAAAATATAAGAACCCACTTATAAAGCTTAATTATCTACCCAATTCTTCCAGAATCTTCGAGTGCTTAGCAGATCGTTAATTATTTTATAATATCCCAGCGACTTATGAAAGAATTTATTGTAGTAATCAAATTGAAAACAATTTTCAACCATGCTTTAGGAATGTGTGATTCCAATTTAATAGTGATTTGGGGTGACTTGTCTCAGGCGCACGTCTTGCAATCTAATAATTAGCGTACGGCACCACTCATCTGGAGGCAAACAAAATTAATTATTCTCGAAAGTTTGAAACTAAAAAGAATCCAAGTCCTTCTATGGAACGGCACAGCTGAGAATCCATATTATTTCACAAAAACAGATAAAAACTCATGGGGCTGATAATATAGAATCGTTATACTGGGAGAATTCATGTAGAAATACTAACCATTTAAACTCTCGTGGAAATCTCTCTTCGTAATTTAGAAAGATAGTGAGAAAATACCTCAGAAAATGGGAAGAAAAAATTCACTGTTGGTATACTATTCTATGGAAGAATGATGCTTTGACATTTGTGCACTAATGGGGGAAATGTATCTACGTTGAAACCAGAATTAGATTTCAACTTAGTGTTCTACATTAAATTGGCAATCTTGTGTGACGTCACATTTCAAACCTGAATTATGGAAAAGATTCTAAAACAACTTTGGAACTCAACCAAATCTGAAGTTGAATCGGAGTTAATATTGGTTGTAAAGTATGCAAACATCATTGAGAAATATCACAAAGAAAGCTTCATACTCTGTTTTAAGCCGATTTGCCATATTAGCGGTGAACTTAAGAATTGAAAAGTTTATATTTGTTCCCCTGTACATACTATATTTTGCTGTGAACGTGAGCAATAGATGTTTTAAAAATGGGAAATAAAAGTATTACTGGTAGCATCCAAAATTTTTGGATCGAATAAATCCTTTAGCACTCTATCTAATGTACTCTATACAAACTATAACTCTGTTATAATACGTATAGATTAAAGCCAATCTAAAATCACTGGTTCCTCAGGATCTGTTTGATTTTTACAGTCATTAACTTATGAAGACTCTTTGAGAATGAATGTTATTC
>ENA-UOTZ01001956-UOTZ01001956.1-compost-metagenome-genome-assembly--contig:-NODE-1956-length-12047-cov-10.114954_pt1 | contig 12047 bp, 8 predicted proteins | sample MGYA00238144_ERZ746983 | MGnify/ENA primary metagenome ERZ746983 (study PRJEB28759, sample SAMN06268863) | compost metagenome | isolation source: single cell | place: USA: California, Emeryville, Joint...
CACGGCCAAAGTGTCTTTCTGACAATCTCCATCCAGACCGCATTGAGAAAGACCTTACTCTCTTTGCTAATTCTCCTGTACTTGTTCTTTCCGTTTTACAAATGCTTCAACCCAGTGAACAACTGTTTTCAAACACACATATTCAATAAAACGAAATCGAAATTTTTCTGAGATGTAACTTTCTCATCAGATGCTGCTGGACGAAAGCATTAACTTCGATATTATCTTGGTTGATGAGCACTCATCAGAAGAATTCTCATTGCATCGATTTTTATTGACTTGCAATTTGACACTCAGAGAGAAAGGAGAAAATATATAGTTTTGTTCATTTGCAAATTTAAGCTTTTTTCTCAAGTTACTTAGCATAAAATCAAAATCTAATTGAAAATTGTATTAAGTTCAGAGAGAGAGAAAAAAAAAATTACGCATAATTTAAATAAAATCCCAGAAGAAAAGAAGAAACTCTCATTTTATTCCCAGAAGTTTTCTAAAATCAACCGGTTTGTCTGGTTCTTCTTTTGGGGTGTCGGTATCGGAAGGCTTTTGACGAATGCTATAAAGCATCAAGCCATGTGTTTGAGATGGTTTGCTTTCTGAATGCTTTGGTTGTCTGTCAGGAGTCTTGAAAGACAGAGTTGGCCGTTTTTTTTGGTTGGAATCGCTGAAAATCTGCTTCGCCACCCATGACATTTTAGGTTTAGCAAATAGCTGGCCTTGCTCGTTTTCAGCTTCTTCAAAGGGACTGATTTGATTTGTTAAAGGATTATTTTTCAGAGCAATGCGGTTAGGCGTTTTTAGTAATGAATTTGAGTTTGAAACCTCCATTTGGTTTGAATATAGACCACCTTCAAAGCGTGATATAACAGAATTCTTTGATTCTTTTTCCAATATTTCTTTTTGAATCGTGCTGGCTCTTCGCTGAGAGGTTTGATGAAATCCCTTTAAGAATCCGAAATAATCAGTTCTTCCTGAAGGAGGAGAGTTTTTATTGTTGTAGTTGTGCAATTTCTCGTTTGAAGCATCATGCTTGAAAATCATTGCCCTATGAGAGTCAGCGGGCGACTCTAACTGCAATAATCCCTCAGAGTTATTTCTCCAGCTCACGAATCCAAAAGTAGCACTCCGCTCGTATCCCGCGTCGCTTTGGTTTAACAGAACTTCTCCACTCTCATTCTGAGGTGATTTCGGCCGCGTTACTAAACTAGCACCATTCTGAGGATTTAACCCGCGGGGTTGCATCTCTTCTTCACCGTCGGTCGGTATCCTCTGCTTGAGGATTAAGTGCAGTGGAAGCTCTTCAGTCTTAAATGAATTAGCTTCGTCTCCATTGGAGTTTTTTTGCATTGGGTTTCGTCCAAAAAGAGCATGACCGTTGGTTGGAAACAGAGGAGTATATGTCTCTTCGTTGGTGTTTGTAATAATATTAGAAGAAATATTAGAGGTTTCTCTATCAATGCGACTCTCCTGTGTTGGAACTGTATAGAGCGGATCAGTTCGAGTTCGATGTTGAAACCAGTCATGCTCGCTGGGAGTGATGTCGATGTGCTCTTTGAGATTTGCTGATTCTGTCTTCTGAGCCTGGCTTGCGAAATCTGTAGCTAAGAAATCGAGCAATGCTTGACTTGGTCTCTTGTTATGGATTGGAGAGGCTTTTTCCAGAGTCAATGGAATCTTTTCCTGTTGATAAGGGGGAGAAGTTTCGTATTCGGTTGGCATTTGATCATTGTGGGGAGTTTTTATCCGAGCCTCTTTCATTTCCTGTTTTGGAAGTGCTTTTGAAGATCCCGCTGGGCTTAATTTGGGCTGCGGTTTAGTTTCTTCCTCTTCAACAAATGATTTATTCTTCATTAGGATAACAGGTACTCCTTTTTGAGAGCCTAGAAGAGACTGTGATTTTTGGAGATCCTCGTGATGTATTGGAATTGGAGATTCTCCCAGATGAGGATATTGAGGATGAATCATTGAGTTTTGCTCTTGCTGCTCCTGCTGAAGATTTTCATTCGCTTTATTGCGTTTGTTCAACTTCATTGAATTAGTGAGAGAGTTATTTTGAGAGTTGGAGGCTTTCACCTCCACACTCTCATTCAAGGGAATCTGATTCAAATCTGATTCTCTTTTAGTCTCTCTATCGTTCTTTGGTGTAACAGTTTTATCCTCTTTTGGTGTCACAATTTTATCTTCCTCTCGTGTGACAGATGTGTCCTTTTCAAAGGTGTGAGGGTCATGGACGAAGGATTTTTCGAGATCAGTTGTTCCTAGCTGCTTCATGCTGTTGGACTCCTCATTAAAATGATTGTTTGCTACATGAACCGTCTTCGCTTGTTCGTGAGTTGTTACGGTAGGATCAGTGTGTTCTTCCTTGAGGGACTCAACTACAGGTGATATTCCTTCCTTAACAGGTTCTTTTAAGTCAACATGGGTGACCTCCGAAGATTGCTTTGCTTGTAATTCCTCTTTTTGTGGCTCTTCAGGGTCACCTTTTTCGAAACCTTCATGCACGTCCAGCTTATTGGACGGATTTATCTCAATCTTTTCGGAAATTGAACCTAACGTGTTTCTTGACATGTACTTTCTCTCAAGTTGCTTAAGCTTTTCTTGGGGAGCATCATCCTTCACAGCCACTGGTATCGTCTCTCCCTTTCGGAGCTCCGATACTTCTGCGATTGCAGAATCAGCAAGAAATCGCAAATAGTCCACAGCAATTATCCTTTTTTTATGGGCCACACTCTTCCGAGTCCTCTTAGAAACTAGCAATATTTGACCTTCCTCAATAGTGCTTTCTTCGCCGCTTATTTTAACCTCCTTCTGTGTGCTGATCCCTTCTGTGCTGTTGTCGCGAAAATTCGATTCTTCTTCATCATCGGACAGCTGATCCGTGTAATTTTCGAATTGAAGTATTTTATCGTTGATTTTCTTATACAACTCATATACTTCTTCAATTTTAGATTTCATTTGCTGCTGTAACCCCTAACGAAAAAGTTATCAAATTCGACTGCCCAACAAATCGTTAATTTGCATACCTCAGTCAAGTGGATTTCGATAAACGTATCTGAATAAGTGGTTTTATTTTTTTGCACACGACTCAGCTCCTCGTAAATATTTTCCTCAATAGTTTTCAGCATGCTTTCATAATTTGGTATCTCTTCTTTCTTCATATTAATCCTACGCCAAATTTTCACAATGTATCTAATGCGTGAGCGAAATCTACCTCCTGTATTTCTTAAAATCAACGATCTTTCGATTGAAAACCAAACTTGCTTTTGCTAATTGAGGTGAAATGGCATTTCGGCTCTTAGGTGGATATTTCTTTTTCAGAATATGCAGTCGGATGGCTCCAATTATCACAGCAACCGCTTTTTTCACCAAAACCCGCTTTGATCTCTGATATTTGAGTTGCTGAAAGCTCTTTTTGTGGAGGAAAAAATAGAATTTAGTTGTTGGCGAGTAATATCATTTTACTCTTAATTCATATCTTGAAAATTCAGCGGTATTCGAGAGAGACACCACCATCGTAGAGAACAGAAACTGTCCAGCGAGACTAGCGCCTACGCTGATAACTCTTCCGAAATCTGTTTGAGCTGAGAAATCGCCGTATCCGACTGTTGCCATAGTAATTAGAGTGCACCACAATCCATTCCAAACGGACTGCCAATCCAATTTAGATTGATGCATATAAGTGCTTATGAAAAACGATTTATTGATGTAAGAGAGCCAAAAATAATACATTTCTGCCCATCTGATTGCTAGTCCAAATAGGATTATCGATATTACTGTAGCAACCGTTGAGATGAAGAATGGCCTTGTTTTCATTTCTACTCTTAGAGCGAACCTTTCGTCGACTGAAGGCATTTTGCGTTCTTCCAATATCGTTTTCGCCCGGGGGTTGGTCCATTTGGAGACCTGGAAAAATAATCTGCCAAACAGATAGGACCTGCCCGCCATCATAACTATACTGACGATAACATCCGCACTAGAAACAATAAAAATCCTGGAATATGGCTATCTAATGCATACGAATATGAGAGATAAGCTCCGCGTGAATCTGTCTCAATTATAGTATTGACCTTTGGTGGCAAATGAACCAACAAAACCGCACATTCCAACAGCATAGGTACGTAAAGCTTAGACGAATATATTGTCGCTATTGCAAAGATTAATTTGAAATGGCTTTAAATCTTTTGATTACCGTAAACTGGGTATTCTAAAGCGGCTTTTTGGATCTTTAATTTGATGTTATATCTCCAAACTACCAAAAACACTTGAAAAGGGTTATTTATCTAGGTATGATGACTAGCAATACCCAAAATAATGCTGGTAACGGTGACGATGCTCCGGAGAAAAGTGCATAATGCGCTCTCATCAATATCCCTCTTGTAAACTATTAATAATTTTCAATGAACCGCAGAGATTACGAGTTTGACTGTATAGCTGGTCATGTTTCCTCTGCTGTCGTAAACTTCTTCAAAGTATAGGATTTCATCGAGGTAGAGTTCGTTCTATTAGTACAGAAAATCATCGTTTTCAGGGACTATTTCATTGAAATACCTCGATTATCGAGAAAATCATGCCAGCAATTCCCAAAACTGCAGTAAGAATATCAATTTGAGCGAGTCGTTTCAACAGTTTCCTTCTGAGGACGGTGTTAGATTGTTTAATTAACACAGTCGTTTTCATCTGATAGCGGATCTATTTATTCTTTCTTTCCAGAAGTTCCGCACCGACTTCAAAAATTTATTTATTTGATTTAAAGTAACACAAATTTGATTCATTAGGTAAATATAATTTTATGGAGAGGAGACGAACTACTGACCTTGCCTCTAGAACCACATACAAATTCCTGTGGAATTGACAAGAGGCTGTCACTCGTGTTTTATTAAACTTTTTTTCGCTAGTTATTAACTCTTTTTCCATATATATATTCCATCAATAAATTCACCTACATTAAGCAATCACCAATGCTTCTTTCGAATAAAAGCTCATTGTTTATGAAATCGTTTTAGACCATCTTGCTTTTTTCAAGGTTTTTCAAGTAAAATATCAGACTCTGACTCAGAAATGCATATCAATGAAAACGCTGGGGATTTATAGAATTAAACAACACAAATCACTTGTATGCCTAAAGCAAATTCAGTCCACTCTCCTAACTTTGGAAGCTTTTTTGGAAATTTTGTTTGGTAACTGGACAGATATGTAGGTCATTATCAGCTCTGCATGTGTGATGTGTGGTCACACCGTTCGGATAAACAACAAACACCTTCTCTCCAATCTTCTTACCGCACACGCTGCAATTCCTATCCTGGGTGATCTTGACATTGGCCTGTTGAGCCTTCGCGACAGTACATTCAACATTGAGCTGATCCATCTCACAGAGCGATTTCGCAATCTTCGTATTTCTTCTCTTATGCAGTCTGCTGCTCAAAGAGGCTGTCAGGAAGATATACACTCCGTTATTCTCTTCATCACCACTGATGAGCCAGTCTTCCGGAATCAATTCCACCACAGCCAAAGGATCTAACTGAGGATGAGACGCGTACTTCTTCAAGAAGGTATTTATTAAGATTTTCAAGGTCTGGAGAATCTGGTCGCACTCTTTTGAAGGCTTATTTTTCATTTCGGCCTCAGTGTCGAGATACAGCCGGATATACAGCTTAAACAATTCTGTTAACAGTCCCTCGTTCTTGGAAGAGCAGTATTCTTCTGCATATATAAAATGATGGTTTTCCAACAGTTTCTTCAGCGCTTTCTGATGCTGTTTCTCTTTACCATAGAGATAGATTTCGTCGTCAAAGAGCCAACTGTCCTTGATCTCTTGCAAAATCGTATCAGATCTATACTTGGCTTTAGGATCTCGGAGGAAGTCGTGGAACTTCTTCATCAGCGACTCCATTTTTTTATCGCCCTGGAACTTTTTATCATATTGCTCGTCCTTATAGTCTCTTGGTCGCATCTCAAACAACTGTTGGACGTAATATTTCGCGAGAATGGTGTGGTATTTCTCGTCTTCAATCTTATTGTCGAGGACTTGCACTTCCAAGAACTTCTCCTTAAGCATTCTGGCATTGGCTGGGTTGCTGATATTTTGTTCGAGATATTCAATCATTTTGTCAGGATGCACGACTTTTTCATCAAGAACGCTAAACACTCTCATGGCGATTTTGGGAGTTTTAATCAGAACCCACTTGAGGTACTCCAAAATAAGCTTGCTGTCCTTACAATTCTTCAAAATTCTGATTGTCTGCTCAGCAGCTTGTTCACTCACTTCGAATTTCACCGAGTTACCCAGGTCTCTCCAGATTTCCAGCGCCTCTCGCAGTTTGCCGAATTGCTCGTAGAATTTAGCGACGATTGAAGGGTTAAGGTTCTTGAGGTCCAACACATAAGGCTCAAGGTCGGTGAGATACGCTTTGCAATAAATTTTTGGATTGTCAAGGAACAAGCTCAGCTTCACTTCCTCTTTGAACTCTGCGTACAAACGAATCAACGCGAAGTCAATCATCTCCAATAGATTTTGAATGCTGTGTTCGATCATCAAGCCTTTCTTGACTTCATCTGCCAAAAGAGAGAACCCAGTAGTCGTGAATTTTGGAACCTCATGGAAATGACTCTCATCGTAATTCGCCAAGTAATACGCGCGTCTGTTCTCCAGCACAAATGCCAAGAATTCCTTTGCGATTTTTTTGACCTTGCTTGGGTCTTGTCTGAACTCTTGTGGAGCTCGGCCGCTCTTTATCGCCTCGTCAATAACAAGCGACATCGTTATATTTCTTTTGTTTGCTATGTTTATGTTGTTAACGACATCCTTCGTGGTGGGCAGATACTCTCGGAAAAGCGCGAGAAGCTCTTTCAAATCGAAATTGGTATCTGCGATCATGTTTCGGGCATTTTTGAAGTTCAAATCACGGATAAGCACCCAAGACGCCTCAACTTTGAACATTTCAGTTTTCTTAGCTCTCTCAGGGTCGTCTTCAGAAACGTACTGATCGAAAATCAGCTGTGCATCATCAACTTTTCCGCTCATTAAACATTTGAAGATCTGATCCTTGTACGGCACGAGCGATAGGAGGTAGATGTTTTGAGTAGTCGCGAAGAAAACTTTGTTATTGGCACTTGCAAGGCCTTTTCCTGTGTCCTTTGAGAGAGTGATTTCCTGAAGCAATCTGCCTTTGTTTCTAGATACGTTGACGTTGAAGACTTGGATCATATTGTCATAGAGAATAATAATATAAGGGTGAACGACGGTGATTCCAACGAATTTATTTGAGATATGGATTGTAGACTTTGGCAGAGGCTCGAAGGTTTTGATATTATGAGACATACCGGTATCGGGGTTCATAAGAATAAGGATTTCCTCTTCGCTGATGACTTTAATAAGAGGTCTTTGAGGCACTTGCTCTTGGTAAATAGGTGCGATGGTTTTCTCGACGAGATTAATGCGGTCATAAGAGCGACCTTTGAAAGCGACAAAGATTGTGCGGTCAAACCAAGCGAGAGCAGCTGGAGCGTCTGGTAATTTTTGGACATCGGCATCGTCTTCTTCGAATCTGCCTGATTGGTTGTTGAATTTGAAATGAATCAGCTGGTTCTTGGGCTTAGAGCTTGAGAATACAAGCAGTTCTGGGATTTTTTTGGGGTACTCGTTGAGACAGTACGAATAGCATGATTTGAACAGAGGATCACCAGCTTTGCTAAAAATTTCTTCGTCAATTTGGAATAACAAGCCATCTGCTGTCTGCACAAGAACACAGCAAACGATTGGCACATATTTAATGTTTTCTACTTTGTTTTTTCCAATCTGGATCGCTCGTCGCCTTGGGTCTTGAGGGTTGACGGTCGCTTTGTTCGGATCGAAGGGGATTCTATGGACTTCGCCGTTCATAGTACCGACAAATAAATATTTCTCTGAAGCCTCAATCACGGATATCTTTGCACCGACGTCTGTGACTGGTGTCTGCATGAAAACCTCACTGGCAAGCGTTACCATGGTTCAGAAAGGGATCTTTGAGTTAGATACGTGTACTCTTGATTTAAAAGGAAATTTATTTCCTAATTTAATATTGTTGCGATTCTTTGACTGAGAGTGCAATATCGTTCGTTGCAAACATGCTAATTCAGCTAGAGCACTTTTGGGAATCTAATTCTTTGCTGCTTGTGATATCACAGTCGCATAATACAATTTTATTTTACCTGTCTGCAAGTAATCATGGATAATACAATTCATCTACTATGGATTATTTTGGGGGAAAGAACTTGTTCATTTTCCGCTTCAGAATCATTGTATTATTTCTCATTACCAGTATTCTCTTATTGAAAAGACACATTTAACGATTCGACTTCGATAGTGTCTTTAGTGATTTAAAAGAGTGAGAAATGCTTAGGGTACTTCTCTTAGAGAAGAAATTTAAAATAGTGCTCTTTTTTCTCTAACAAAGTGTGATGTTCCATTAAACCGGTAAGTTATGAAGTTAGAATATTATTAGAGAGTTCAGATGTATGAATCTGGTGGTCAGAAATCATTTTAATATGAAATTTAGATGTGAAGTGAAAAAATTCATGAGCACCAAGAGGGCTAAACTAATATTTATCTAGGAAGATTGACAAATTCTTAAAAATAGATATCAAATAGAAAAAGTCGTCCTTTCTGCCTAATCATAAAGAAAAATTCTACATAAAAAGGTCCAGTTAATTTTCAAGAATATTCCCTTGCAAATTTTTGAAGAAAGTATTAATTTCTCATCCCATCGCATGATCATCCTGTATTCGACCAGAAATTCTGACTTAAATAGGCGAATTTTATACTATTTCAAACGCTGGAAATGTGTCCTATTTTTAATTTCTGATGGGAATCTGAATAGGTTTTCAAATCCAAATACTTAAACAAGCGCGATTCTAAACTTCCAGATAATCGCAAAATTTTATTTTTCAAAAAGACATTAGCAACTTTCCTCACATGGAACCAAAAGACAGTGCCATTTCTACAGAACTAAAGCTCAAGGACATCGGAGGTGATTCGAAGGACAGCAAAACATCAGAAGACAGATATGTTGACGACTATTATACCGAAGTAGAAGAAATTTCCAAAGCCTTCAACAAAGTGCAAGCAGCAATTGTCGATTATGACAACTGTAAAGTCGACATGCCATATGAAGAAGCGATTCGTCGATTAAAAAAACTAGAGATGTCAATCATCCACCACGGGATGTTCTCACCCAATGAAGATTTTTCCGAAGTAGCGACAGAGAATATTAAGTAATTCAATCAACCCATCTAAGCAAGTGTCTAACATTCTAAAGGTATATGTTAATACCTTACTACCTGGCAGACGTCTTCGGGCGTATGAGCGGGAACAGGAGAACGAATCTTTCGCTCTCAAAGATCTATTACGATGAATTCATCAAGCTTGTTAACCATTATGGACTATTAGAGAAGCAGGTGAGTTGCAATTGAGAAATTATGGCTAATTAAGCAATTATTTGTAAAGGAACGTAAGAAATGGAAAGAAATTTTCGACAATCCGCAATATGAGCCGACCAGAGAGGAGAAAATCGGACAGTTTAAAGAAAAGAAAGCGTTAGAGACGAAGATAAAGGTAGCTAGAGCATTGAGGGTGCTGTTTTCTGATAAATTAATGATTAGGAACTTGAGACAATGACAAATGAGGAAAACCAAAGAGAAATCATGACTCTAATTCTCAAGACGATGATTATCAAATCGTTTGAAAACATCCGGATGACTAACCTTGAGCTCGAGATGCAAAACTATAGAGACAAACTAGAGAAAGAAAAATTAGAGAATCCTAATAAAAAAGAAGAAGTTAAGCCGATTCCTAAGATGAAAGTCTGGCAAATTGAGGTAAATATTTCCTGTGGTTAGTCGTGTGTTAAGCATATTCGTTATCTAGAAACCTGAGCCTCAACAACAACAAAACCCTGATTTACCCAGAATGCTCGCTAATACCAAGCATGGAGGCATGTGCCATAAACACGCCGGTGAGCTTCGTCAAGAGATGATGGCAGGTGTTTTCAAGATGGGTGGTTCACAACCAACGATGACACTTGATGAGTTTGCTGAAATCGAGATGAGAAATATGCAAGAGCAGCAACGAAAAATGAAGGAAGCTGAAGCAGAGAGAGCTCAGGAGAAAAACAACTCTAGCGATGAGGAGGTTGATGCCAAGAAGCAGTTGGAAGCTAGAAGATGGGATGATTGGAAAGACGACAATGAAAAAGGCTCAGGAAATAGACAAGGACGTTAAGAAATACAACATTTTGTGCCTGTTTGTACCAATATTTTTGTGAGATTTATTTTAGATGCAATAGCGATTGAATTCATCCTATCTATCTGAATCTCATTTCGCTAATCACAAAGTGTATATTGTTCGCTGCTGTCGCAGCAATGAGTTAATGATATTTTGCTTCTCTAAAGAGAAAGTATTTTTCAGCAATAACACTAAATAAATTTCATTTCAAAAGACACTTTAATCTTAATCAAATGCGTTGAGATGAGAGCCGGTGTTTTATGGATGTTGTTTTCAACGCAAAACAAAGATACACGGAAGCTGTAGAATTATAAGTATATCTTTAAAATAAATATTGTTAAAGTTGTTTAAAGAATGGAACCTAATAATTCCAAACCAACGGAGATTGCTGCTCCTATCCAGAATTTTACTAAAAAGGTAGTAAATCGATCACGGTTGCGGCTTATATCCTGTTAGGTTTATCCTTGTGATCCTGAGGACATTCAATATGAAGAAGAAATTGCGAATGCGATAAAAAAGGCCGACCCAAATCAGCGACTGCAGCTAATCGCGGTGAACAACCTCACACTCATCAAAAAACAACAGTCAGTGGATCAAGATCTCGAAACCAAAGCTATCGTTGGTTTCTACAATCAGTTTCAAGAGCCTATTACCAAAGCCACACAGCAAATTGTCGAAGGACAAAGACCTCTCACAGAGGCAGAAATAAAATCCTTAAAAAATTTTTTGACTGAGGAAGAAGCAGCAAAACTCAATGAAGCAAACAAAGCAGCGGAGATACCCGAATATTGGTATACCGCAATGATAAATTGTCCTCCTATCAGTATCTTTCAAAGCGAAATCCAGCGAGCTAATTCTTGTGAATAGATAAATTCATCCAGGAGCATGACCGCCCAATTTTGAAGCATGTGACACGCATTCAGTATTCTTCTGAAGAAGACACGGATCATTTCACAATCTCATTCTATTTTTCCCCTAACGAATACTTTGAAAATACTTGCCTTGCTGTCAAATTTATTATGGTTGACGAAGAAGAGGCCGAAGGCTCAAAAGCCACTGAGATTAAATGGAAAGAAGGGAAGAATATAACCAAGAAAGTCGTTATAAAGAAGCAGAAAAACAAAAAAACTGGTGATACTCGAGAAGTTCATCAGGAAGAAGACGTTGAGTCCTTCTTCAATTTCTTCAAGACAATTGACATTGAAGAATCCGCTGAAAATCAGGATGAAGACGAGGGGGTAACACATCCAATTCTTTTTCGCATTATTAACCTGAACATGCACAATAGGAAATCTTGTTTGAGACTTTGAATGAAAGTTTATACCTAGCTCGTAAGATAGAAACTGAGCTGCTCCCATACGATCTTGAGTACTATCTGGGAATAAGAAAACCTGATCCTGACTCCGAAGATGAAGATGAAGAAGTTCAAGCCAACGACAACAAAAAGAAGGCCCTTTAAATTGATAATGATATAGATTAAATGATGCTGTGTTATTGAACGTATATAGTTTTTTCAATTATAACAATTGATAAAAGAACTGACTTCTCTCCCAATGCTTGTTAGGAGACTACCCATTTTTCTGAGTAAAAGTACACTTCTAAGCGCGAATAAAGAAAATTACAAGACGAAAATTATGTCCGTTAGTCTTTTTTTCTCTTGTAACTCGTATAAGGCAATGGTAGAAGGTGCGGGTTGATTGGCTATCGATGTGTATGTCCTCAGATTAAAGAACATTGGATGAAGATTTAGTTGAATCTTTTTAAAATTATTTAATATAAAGAACTATTCTAA
>ENA-UOTZ01001958-UOTZ01001958.1-compost-metagenome-genome-assembly--contig:-NODE-1958-length-12036-cov-9.075006_pt1 | contig 12036 bp, 2 predicted proteins | sample MGYA00238144_ERZ746983 | MGnify/ENA primary metagenome ERZ746983 (study PRJEB28759, sample SAMN06268863) | compost metagenome | isolation source: single cell | place: USA: California, Emeryville, Joint...
AATTGACTGATTCTCAAAGAAAGATTGTCGGATGGGTCGTAATTGTATTATGTTGCCTTTTGGTCGCATACAATGCCTTCTTTATCTTCGCTGAGCAGCTCCTTTCATTTTGGAGAGTCGGGAAATGGATAGCACACGCGCTGTCCAAGAACAACAAGAAAGCAGAGGAGAAGTTAAACTGCAAGAATGAGAGCAACACTACGAATAGTAACTCCAAGTTGGACGTTACCAACAATAGAACGGATCTCGAAAATACTCCAGAGAAGACTTTTAACAACACCTCGATATCTAAGATAAACACAACTGCGACAAACATAAGACCTTTAATTATTATAAAAAAGTACTCTGCTCGGAGGAAAAAAAATCGCCTTCAACATGAGAAATAATTCCATGCCTGTGAAACTGAATAGTAGCACTTTGAGCATATGAAGTTCTTTAGTCTACAATTTTTATCCTATCTGCACCAACTCAAAGATTAATGTTGTAAATTAATTTTTCGACGAGATATTCATGTATGTAATAAATTAAACTCATATCAATTATTAGAATCTTAGAGAGAGAGAAGCAAACTCTCGTATTCTCGTTTTTCACCCATGAATTCAGTCATTGAATTAAAAACAAGCTGTTCTTCACCATCAAGCTACCTGGATGAATATCAAAACCCCTAACGATAAGAACAAGATAATGAAAAAGAGCTCTTCACTCTGCAGTTAAACTGATAGAGAATTTGATAAAAATATTTTTAGAAACATATCCTTTGAGCAATGAAAACATCCATTAAAGAGTCAATACTTTTACATTCATAAAAGAGCTTTTTTAGAAATTAAATAGTTAAAATGAAAAACGAAAAGACTCAATTTAGAATTATGAATTTCAATGGAAATATTGCTGCATCTTGAAAGCAGGTAAAATCGAAAAGCAAAAAAAAAATCAATCCTCATATTAGATACTGCTGTCATATTAACATAAGCAATATTTTTTTTACACACTAGTTGAGATTCCTCCTGCAAAGACAGATACAGGTGAAATTCGCGTGAGGCTTGATATGAGCTATTTCGAATCCTAGGAAAAAGAATCCAATCTTCTTGTTCATTATTCAATGAACTAGAATTGATTAGAATCATAAGGAAAGAGCGCTTCTACATTGTTAAATCGGCTGCTTTTGATGCATTTCATACAAAATCATATATATATGATTGCAACCTCCTAACAGAGCATTAAATTCCAAACTTTAAAGTCAAGCGCATTCGAAATTGTTTAAGCGAAGTTTTCAGCCCTTCAACAGCTAATTGAGAAGGGACCTCACCTCGGATATTCTTCAGCATGATACCGAAAATGGCCCATCGGTTTAATTTTTTAGACAAATTTTCACTCAAGCTATCAACAATTTTGACGTTGAAAATCTGGGTATTATACTGAATGAAAACTTTTTCAAAAAGAAAAAAGATTTAAAACAGAATTAGAATTCAACTTCTATGAATAAAAAATTAACATTTCGAGGACTGAAACAGTTTAAAATCCTATCCTTAACTAAACTATATAGGCTTAGGAAAGATAAATCAATAGATAACTTATCTCTCATCTACGAATCATTACTTACTATGTTTATATCTATCTATTTGAGGAAACAAAATAAAACACCCTCTTATATTCCTAATGCAAAGACATGGGAGATGGATCTAATAATTAAACAGATTGTTTATGTTGGCTCTATGCCTTCGATTGCGGAGTCTTGGAATTACTGCTGGCCTTATCCTTGGCTCGTCTGGAGTTGTCTTGATCAAAGTTTTTTCCGAGCTAATCCCGAATGGTGTTCGATATTCGGTTACATTGTTGGTTATCTTGTTATTTGTAGCATCACTTTCTTGATTGATTCTTCTTTTAACTTCTGGTGACTTATCCTTCTTGCAGAGTACACGAGCGAGGAACTTCAGCCCCGTCCAAAACGCAATAACTTGCTGAATGAAGATGAATAAGGCGTTGTAGACTACCAGGAGAGAGCATAATGCGATCACTACCCATCCAAGGTTTTTGCGCTGAGTGTCAGTCAGAGTTTGAGTAATATCATCTCCTGCAAAGATAAATATCACCAAATGGATTATCACCATTAGTACTTCTGATCCTACGTTCATCCAAACATCTCTTTTTTGGCGGTATGGTTTCACCTTGAGCATGAAGATAAGAAGAACTATTCCACTGCAACAGGTGATTAGCATTTGGAGAATCGGAATGTCATAAGCAAGTACTATTCCGCTGAAATATGTCAACTTTCGTAGGAAAATGAAAGCCATGAAATTCCTTCGATAAAAGGCAGTCTCAGGACTCGCCTTGTCCTTGGATTCAACAATGAAGTTCTCGTAAAGGACTCCATGTTTCCTGGAGTGAAGTTCGGTTCCTAATACTTCAGAACTTGACTCGAGAGCGGTCGTGACTGCGAATGGGGCCCAGAAGCAACAAGAACCGACAATCAGAGCCGCAACGGATGAAAATGTGTTGACAGGAGTTGTAAAATTCATGTTCACGAACTGCAAGCATGAAGCAATGATGAGCTCGGGATAGGTCCCGATCAGAGCATCATATACGATACCCCACTCAAATTTTTCGTTGAAGTTGGTCATAACTCGATTGACTCTTCCACTAGTTCGGAAGGTAAAGAGTATAAATTTTGTGCAAAGGTAGATTAATCCTATGACAATCCACGCAGCGAGGGTAGCTCCTGCGTTATTCATGTAAAGTGCGTCCATCCCATTCTCTGAAAACTTTGCAGGTGAAGGTAGTCCAGTTTGCATTTTCTCGTAAATATCTGGAAATACATATTGAATTGGATTTGGAACGAGAGCTGTGATACTTGACTCTGAGAACATTTGGAAGAATGCCTCCACATTGTATGGATAATTCACATTCAAATAGAGGAGGTAGCTCACAATCTGAAAGATACCGAGGAATGCCCAGAGCATACCACCAGCACCTCCTGCAAGGAACATTCCTGCAGAACTTGAAAGAGCGGCGCCCGAGACCGTTGAACCAACGCTTGTTAGAGTATTTGCTGCCGCTTTCTCCCCTGCAGTGAAGTAGGTGAATCTGACGGTTTGAGCACTAACGGAGTCTTGAGTAATAATGACCCCAATTCTATCCGCAATGATCTTTTTGTTCTTGAATGTCACCGTAAGAGTCTCAATGCCAAAGCTCCGAGTAAAATTGAAGGTAAGTCTAAAAGTTTTGGAGTCAGACTTCGCAGTGATATTGAGAAGAGTGAAATCCAAGGAACTCATATTTGTAAGAGAAAATTGGATATTCTCCGCGAGGATTTCAGGAGTTATGGCCATTGGATTGGAGAAAACAAGAAGGAATGTCTGTGGATCGGATGAGGACATGAGAGACACGGTGGGAGGAGGGTTACTTAGTGGAGGGCGACACTTATGAGCATCTAGGATATAAGGGGTGAAGCATGAAGTGCATCTATTAGCGTTGGTTTCACAAGTCTGACAAACATCATCACAAAGGTCGCAAGTTTGAGTTTGGCTATTTTCCCAGTATCCATTGGGACATGCTGCTAAACAGCTGGTAGCATTTAGCAAGTAGTACCCTGAGAAACATGTTTTACAGGCAGTAGCGTTGAGACAATGCAAGCAATTCGGTATGCATTTTGGAGTGCAAATATCTGATACACACATCTCCGTTGCAGGAGAAGGACAGTCAGTGGCAGAAACGCACTGGACGCATAGTCCTGTGGAAAGACCCGGATTTTTACAAATTGGTGTTTTAGGAAAACGTGTGCAATGGTTGTTTGTGGTGCATCCTGTACAAAAGTTGTGTGTTTCTCTGCAATTTGCTTTTGTAGGGGTTGTGCAATGCACATTTGCGTTGCACTCTACGCATGATCCCACTGTGGTATTACAGGCTTGTGTTGCAGGAAAATGAGAGCAGTGTGCATGACCTGTGCATGTAATGCATGTATTGCTATTACATTTACTCGCGAAAATAGAGGGGCAGTCTGAGTGATCGACACACTCAACACACCTTCCTCCTGCTCCAGGATCCTTACATACAGGTTTGGAAGTTAAGTGTGCGCACTGACTAGAGTCTGTGCATGGGACACAGGTGTTGCTTTCCGAGCATTTCGCTGCCGCAGCAGTAGGGCAGTCCCAATCCGTAACACATTGAACACATTTTCCTGCAGCTCCTGGGTCCTTGCATAGAGATGTTGCTGTTAAATGAGCACATTGGGTGTTTGCGGTACATGGAATACAAGTATTGCTTTCTGAACATTGAGCAGCGGAAGCATTAGGACAGTCCGAATCAGTAACACATTGGACACAAACTCCTGTGGTGCCACCAGGAGTTTTGCATACTGGTGTTGAAGGAAAACGGGCACAATGGTGTTCAGTACTTGTGCATCCCACACAGAAGTTTGCCGCCAGACAATTTGCTTTGGTAGTGGGACAATGCGAGTGAGAAGTGCATTGTACACAAACTCCGGATGGGCCTGACGTTTTACAGATAGGTTGGGAAGTTAAATGTGAACATTGATTGGAGTCTGTGCATGCGATGCAGGTATTGCCTGCTGAGCATTTAGCCGCAGCGGCATTTGGACAGTCTGCATCAACAACACATGGGACACAGGTTCCTGATGGTCCTGGATCCTTGCAAGCCGGTGTGGAAGTTAAATGAGCACAATGTGTGTTTGCTGTACATGGGACACATGTATTGGTAATTTCAGAACATTGAGCTGCTGCCGCAGTAGGACAGTCTGAGTCAGAAGCGCATTGGACACATACTCCTGTTGTTGGGCCAGGATTTTTACACACAGGTGTTTCAGGAAATTTGTCGCATTGACCATTCGCACTATTTGTACATCCTTGGCAGTAGTTGGGGTCTGCTGGGTAGTTGTCACCTTCTCTACAATTAGGTTTTGTTAGGAAAGTGCAATGTCCATTATGAACGCACTCTACACATACCCCAGTCGTAGTATTGCAAGCTTGTGTCTCAGATAAATGCGAGCAATGGCTATTACTCGTACATGGGACACAGGTGTTGCCCGAGCACTGAGCTGCTGCGGTGGAAGGACAGTCTGAGTGAACAAGGCATTGGACACATGTTCCAGCCGCTCCTGGATTTTTACAAATTGGTTTAGAGGTGAGGTGAGCACAATGAGTGCTTGATGCGCATGGAATGCAGGTATTGCTTTCTGAACATTGAGACGCTGCAGCAGAAGTGCAGTTGGAATCAGCAACACATTGGACGCATATTGCTGATGCTGTCCCTGGGTTTCTACACACCTTTGCTGAAGGAAATTTGTGGCATTGGTATTGTTTTGTACATGGTCCACATTGGTTAATACTATCAAAGCAATCTGCTTTGTCTCCGTAGGGACATTCTGAGTTGTTATTGCACTCTACACATTTTCCTTTTGTACTATTGCATAAAGGCGTTGCGGAAAAACGAGAGCATTGACTCGAATCCGTACATGCTACGCAAACTCCTTCTGAGCATTTAGCTGCTGTTTTAGAAGGACAGTCGGAATCAATCAAGCATCGGACACATTCTCCACTTGAAGTATCACAAAGCGGTGTTGAACCAAAACGCTCGCATTGAGTAGAATCCGTACATGGGGCACAGGTATTGCTTTCTGAACATTGAGCTGCTGCAATGGAAGGACAGTCGGAGTGAGCAAGACATTGAACACATGTTCCAGTTGCTAAGGGATCTTTGCAAACAGGTGTTGCGGTTAAATGAGCACAATGCGTACTTTCTGTGCATGGTACGCAGATATTGCTTTCCGAACATTGAGCCGCTGCAGCAGAAGTGCAGTTGGAATCAACAACACATTGGACGCATAATGCCGATGCTGTACCCGGGTTTTTACACACTTTTGCTGAAGGAAATTTGGCGCAATGGCCTTTTGTTTTACATGGTGAGCATCGGTTTTGATTGTCAAGGCAATCCGCTTTGTCAACGAAAGGACATTCTCCATTTTCGTTGCACTCTACACATTTACCGTATGTGGTATTACACACAGTCTTCTGAGAAAAACGAGCGCATTGACTTGAATGTGTACATGCCACACATGTCCCTTCTGAGCATTTAGCTGCTGTTTCAGAAGGACAGTCCGAGTCTGTGAGGCACTGAACGCATGTTCCTGAATCACAAAACGGTGTGGCTGAAAATCGGCTGCAGTGATCATTTGAAGAGCAAGGTCTACATACCCAATGTGAGCAATCAGAGGCAGTAAGACTCATGCAATCAGTGTCTTTTCGGCATGAAACGAATGCTGGTGAGCAGACTCCAGCTGTACACGTGCTAGTCGAAGAATTACTCCATAATTTGCAATCTCCATCATTCTCACAGGATAAACAATAGAAATTACCCACGGAGGCGGATTCGCCTCCGTCTGTCCTTATGAAAATGCATTGAGAGTTTGAAGTGCAGGTATCTGTCGGAGAAGTACAACTAGTTGCACAAAGGTATGTATGACGATCAACGACGCAACTTTGGCCTGCGTCACAGTTCGAATTTGTTAAGCATTGGACGCAATGTGGGTTGCCATTAGCAGTGACTACACAGGTTTTCCTTTCTAGATGTTGCTCATCGCATTGAGTATCTGAACTGCAAGCACCACATTGACCATCATTCCGGCAGACATAGTATCCCATCAGGCAGTCATTGGGGCTCGTACAACTAGAGACTATGCCAATCAGTGAGAGCATACAAAATATATGAAAAATCATTTCCAAAACAGGCTTTATTTAACTTAATTTTGAGTTTCAGATTATACCTCGTTTTATTCTAATCGAATTAATTTTTTCTCAGCTCTCCCAGAAATTAAGCTAGAGATACATCTCTCTTCCTTTGAATGATATTTTGCAGTTTGGGAAAGCGTGCACCTCTAAAATTACCATTCAATCGATGTTTGTTCATATATATGTCAGAATCTCTTATTAGCACTTGTTGTATTGATTATCTTATTTGAAAATACCCGAGCGACTCCGGAGCCAAATTTCTCAATATACGTATTCGAAGTTTAATTTACAAAAAGACATTATAGAGCGTTGAAGTTCTCATCTCTAATATTTTCAAACCTAAACACCTTATATTATGCAGGAGAGGAAATTCTATTTTAGCATCATGAGGCACCTTCTTGAAATTTTGTTTCAACGCACAAAAGCTGAATGAGAAGCTATTAAATACCAGTAGAAAATTCGATTTCTGAACCGATAATCGAAGCAGTTTCAACATTCATGGAATTGATCTAATCAGGACATAATTACTGTGCTGGAACCAAAATTTGAAATACAGATGATATTAAGGCTCTATTGACGAAAATATGTGAATTTTCCAATATCTAGCATTCAGCAGCGTGAGAAAACCTTCATAACAATAGAGTTTAGTGGAATTACGATGGGAATGGGTCACTTTTGCAGAGAAAATAGCGGTTTTTTTACATTAATCTTGATGGCTTTTTGTTAACAGAATGAATTTTAATTTCTTGATATTTTAGTTCGAACTAAAATTTGAAGATTAAATGCTGGAGTATTTGAGTTTCGAAGTTTTAGAACGATGTTTCAATTTCTGAAAAATTAAATCGGGGTACTTTTGTTCTTTATCAAAGAATCGTCATTCCGTCAAAGTTGAAAATTGCTAAGGGTTCCTCCAATTACTCCAAGATGGAGAGCCATCCCTCACTTTCCTCAGGATTTTCCTACGAATTTCGACTTCTTACGATTTTTCCCTTGTGGAGTGCCTTGATGCGAGTCAATATCCAAAAACTATTAAAGAAGTTGCGATTTTAGGAAACCAATCTAAACACTTTGATTCTGTGAAAGGATTGAAATCCGCATATCAAGCCAACACCAAAGGAATTCTCTTTTTAAGAGCCTATAACACTAACACAGACCTTATCTAGCACGCTTATGGTACCTGATGGAGTTTTGGGGGTGATTTCGTTCATTTTCGATAAGAAAGACCGTTTTGATTTCCAATTGGAGCATGAGAGCTTGACGAAAGCTTTTTTTTTGAGAGTTTGAATTGGAAACTATATCTGAAGTAAAAATAATACAACATGGGAAATTAACATTGATGATGTCAGTATTTGTCTCTACCTTCTTTGTGAAAACAGTAGTTCGTCATAGCGAGCTCCGATATTCATCAAAGTTTTTCATTTTGAGTGTTTTTTCAACTAATAAGTCCATACGAAATCAATTAGTTTTACGAAGCAGAACTTCATTAAAATAAAAGAACTCGAAATAAACTCGCAATTTGCAGAATTTACTTATATAATTGGTTCTCTTTTCTGAGGCTGGTAGTTGCTGTTTGGTTTTCTGCTTCTATAGTTCTTGCGAGAAAATTATATGCTAAAGGATTATTAGACCTTTTTAGACATGATTTGTTAGATGAATAGGAGAAAGAGAACTTATCATTTTTTATGAGTTACTCCATATTTCATATACTCAGCAAGCTATCGCGCTTTTTTGCATTTGGTCTTTTATTTTGTTTTTTATTTTTTTGTTTTTTTATCACGAATGAAAATGCCAGCGACTAGAGGTTTTGTTTCTGATATTCTTATGTAATCAATTCTCTGTTCTCATATTATGCAAGTTACGATAACTTTCAGATCTACACAACAACAAAGGACCCAAATATAGAGTTAGTTCTAAGGTCTTTTTTGCCTATCTCAGTTATGTATCTGTTTGAATGGATCTCAATTCGTATAAGTTTTTTCCAAGCAGTATTTTGTCCGATGTGTGTTGCTCCTTGATCCCCGATCTCATTATTATCTAAAGCGAGCTCTTCTAAGTTATTCCAACTTGTATTCTTTCCTAACGCAGAAGCGGCTTCATCCCCAAGTTTGTTCCAAGATAAATTCAGTTTTCTGATGTTTCTGAAAGTAAGGTTTCTTTCAATGGCAATACCACCTTTGTTTCCTATTTGGTTTTGCGAAAGATTAAGCTCTTGTAGATCATTCCAGGTCTGGTTTTGTGCGATCGCTTCAGCACCTTGATCACTGATCTGGTTTGCTGACAGATCAAGTTTCTGGAGCTTACCCCAGTTATCATCCTCTCCAATATAGGTAGCACCTCTGCCCCCGATATTATTGTTGGAAAGGACCAGAATTTCGAGCGTAGTTGGCAAAAGAAGGCGCAAAATAATCGCATCATTAGCTGTGAGACCTTTTGAGTTTAAGCACATCTGGGTGATAACTTGGTGCGTTGAAGCTCCCATCATATTTATCTCCTCTTGAAGTGCAGGAGTGATCCAAGGAATAAAAGTTTGTAGATTCTTCCACGATTCTCCTGTAAATGCATTTACTACATTCTCTTGATCAGTGAATTTGTTGCCATATAAATGAAGTGTTTCAAGGTTGATCAAAGTCGTGCTTTTTCTTAATGCAGCGATGCCTTCATCGCCAATTTGGTTTGAGGCTAAAGTGAGGGCCTTGAGATTGCTCCAAGTCGTATTTGATCCGATTACAGCCGCTCCTTCATCTCCAATTCTATTTATACGGAGAGAAAGGACTCGTAGTTTGCTCCAAGTAGTGCTCTTCCCAATCGCTATGGCGCCGATGTCGCCTATCTTATTTTCATCTAAGTATAGTTTTTGAAGATTGCTCCAAGTTGTATTTAATCCGATTGCAGCTGCTCCTTCATCTCCAATTTCGTTTGAACTCAGACATAGCACCTGGAGATTTTTCCAGGAAGTGTTCTCTCCGATTGCTTTGGCTCCTTTATCACCGATTTTAATCTTGTATAACGAAAGCTCTTCAAGACTAGTCCAAGTAATATTAGAACCTATTGCAGTCGCTCCTTCGTCTCCAATTTCGTTTAAACTCAGATCCAGCTTCTTAAGGTTTCCCCAGGAAGTGTTCTCTCCTATTGATTTGGCTCCTTTATCACCGATTTTATTTCTTGTATAGCGAAAGCTCTTCAATACTAGTCCAAGTGGTATTAGAACCTATTGCAATTGCTCCTTCCTCTCCGATTCTATTTGCATGCAATTCAAGTACTCTTAAATCGATCCACGTAGTGTTTTGCCCGATCGCTATGGCGCCAATGTCGCCTATCTTATTTTCATCTAAGTATAATATTTCAAGATTGCTCCAAGTTGTATTTGATCCGATTGCAGCTACTCCTTCATCTCCAATTTCGTTTGAACTCAAACGTATCTCCTTAAGATTTTTCCAGGAAATGTTCTCTCCGATTGCTTTGGCTCCTTTATCACCGATTTTATTCTTGTATAACGAAAGCTCTTCAAGGCTAGTCCAAGTAGTATTAGAACCTATTGCAATTGCTCCTTCGTCTCCGATTCTATTTGCAGACAGTACAAGTTTTCTTAGATTGCTCCAAGTAGCGCCCTTCCCCATCGCGATGGCTCCGATGTCTCCTATCTTATTCTCATTTAAGTATAGTCTTTCAAGGTTGGTCCAAGTTGTATTTGATCCGATTGCAGTCGCTCCTTCGTCTCCAATTTCGTTTAAACTCAGATCCAGCTTCTTAAGGTTTCCCCAGGAAGTGTTCTCTCCTATTGATTTGGCTCCTTTATCACCAATTTTACTATCGGATAACGAAAGCTCTTCAAGGCTAGTCCAAGTAGTATTAGAACCTATTGCAATTGCTCCTTCATCTCCGATTCTATTTTCGTACAGTACAAGTTTTCTTAGATTGCTCCAAGTAGTGTTTTGCCCGAGCGCTATGGCTCCGATGTCACCTATCTTATTGTAATGTAATGTCAGTTCTTCAAGATTGCTCCAAGTTGTATTTAACCCAATTGCAGTCGCTCCTTCATCTCCAAGTTCGTTTAAACTCAGATACAGCTGCTTAAGATTTCCCCAGGAAGTGTTCTCTCCTATTGATTTGGCTCCTTTATCACCGATTTTATTCCTGGATAAAGAGAGCACTTCAAGACTAGTCCAAGTAGTATTAGAACCTATTGCAGTTGTTCCTTTGTCTCCTATCATATTATCATACAACCGCAATTGCTGTAGTTTGCTCCCTATGATATACTTTCCAATAGCTTGAATACCTATGTCTCCTATTTTATTATCCCCTAAAACAAGGATTTGTAATTCAGTCCACCGCAGAGATCTTGCTACAATCACTGCATCTGAGTCATTGACACTGCTCGAAGACAACTTTATACCTCCTTCTTGTAAGAGATCTTGAAAATTTTCAAACAAATCCTGAACTACTTTGTTTTCCACTTTGCATATCATGGTTTTTAGTTTGACCCAAGACTGATGGGGCTTTAATTCATCAGCCATTTCTATGCTGATTTCATTTCCAGCCAGATAAAGCTCTTCTAAATTGACCCAAGTATAGTTCTTTACAATTATTGAGGCACCAGTGTCACCGATGCTATTAAGTTCCAATGACAGTATCTTGAGATTAGACCAATTCGTATTCTCACCTAATGCAGCTCCACCTTTATCCCCGATGTAATTCTTTGAAAGTTCCAACGCTTCTAAGGAATTCCATGTTGCATTCTCTGCGATTGCTACTGCGCCCACATCTCCAAGCCAATTTGAGCTTAGATTAAGCCTTTTCAAACTTTTCCAGCTACTATTATAGCCGATCGCCTTTGAGCCTTCATCGTCAATCTGATTGTTACTCAGATCAAGGTCTTCTAAATTTCCCCAATGAGAATTCGCTTCAAAGGCAATTGCTCCTTTATCGCCGATATAATTTGAGCTTAAATTGATTTTTCTGAGATTTTTCCAAGAAGCATTACTTGCAAATGCAGCAGCAGCATTATCAGCGATTTCAGTTGAGTTTAACACTAATTCTTGTAGATTTTCCCAAGTTAAGTTCTTTCCTATGTGCTCACCGCCTTCATCTTCAATTCTATTGTTGGATATATCTAGTCGTTCAAGATTCGTCCATGTAGAGTTTCTTGCGATGACTGAGGCAGCAGGAGTGTTCAAATTCCTGTTGCTTAAATCGATTTTCGCGATTTTCTTCAGCTCTTTTGGTTGACTATTGAGGAACAACTCTTGAATGGACTTTTTACCGAGTCCATTATAATCGCCTTTTCGCTCGAATATTA
>ENA-UOTZ01001959-UOTZ01001959.1-compost-metagenome-genome-assembly--contig:-NODE-1959-length-12034-cov-13.495860_pt1 | contig 12034 bp, 4 predicted proteins | sample MGYA00238144_ERZ746983 | MGnify/ENA primary metagenome ERZ746983 (study PRJEB28759, sample SAMN06268863) | compost metagenome | isolation source: single cell | place: USA: California, Emeryville, Joint...
AGCAATTTGCTTCTATGTGTAGGAATGATAGGAAAAGCAATTATTGATTTCTGTCGTGATTTCAGAAAGAGAAGAAAGGAAAAAAAAGATAACTTACACCAGAGTCACTTCAAAAAAATTATAAACATGAAGAAGAAAAATGTTGAAGAATCAAAAATCAATAGTACCACCCATGGAAAACATAGAGAATGGCACAATAACCCAATCAGCATCAACAGCAACAACAACAATTCATTCATCGTGGGAGCAAAAGATCCAATTCGAATGAAAAAGTTAATTCCTCAAAAAGATTCTTCTTCTGCTGAGAGTCATATTTGTAGAAGTCGACAAAAGCCTCTTTATTCCAATACCATCGTTGCTTCACATCGGCATCAACAGCGAGCACGGTTGGGTAGCGGCGAACAAATGGAATTTGAATTTCAAGCAAGAACCAGAGCTCCTCAGCGTGGGTATAATAGAGAACACTCTTCAACTAGACGGCTGATAGCAGGAACGCTTGAAAGCAAATAAAAAAACAATGTTTACCGATGAAATTGACGTCTATTTCTTATCTAATTAAATTCTACAGTTAGCAATAAAGATTGAGAGGAGCCAATAAGTTCAGTAGAATTTAGTTATTATGAAAATTTATTAGAAACGGATATTTCTGAAAGCAAAAAAACATTGGTTTCATTTAAGATCTATTTTCGTTTCATGGATACTTTTCTCTATATAACACCTCTTATTCGAAAGAAGAAAATCAAGAAAGAAGAAAATCAAGAAAGAGAAGGGCGAGATGTCGTAAATTAACATTCAGGCTTCTATCCATATTATTCACGAATGCATTTAAAAGAAACGATAATTTCCCATTTGTTTACTTGTAAAATAGTATTACGTTGGAATCAATTCAATGTAACCAAGCAAAAATAACTAAAAACTAGTTCTCTCAAATGATTAGTTTCTTTCAAATTCACAACACGATAGCCGGACAGATTACCTAATTTAAATTATTATTAACAGATTAAATTCTGCTTTAGACTTGGAAGAAAATAAAATGCATATTGTTAAATTGCTTTATTCTACGAGGATAGACGTCAGAGGATGAAATGAAAGTTATATGTTGAGATTTGTTAAGCGATACTTGTTTAATTTGAGAAAACAGAAACAAATCTTAAGGAGATTGATTGATGAGAAATATAATATACTCACCTCCTCGATCACTGGTATCTAAATCAATTTATTTTTCTCGACTGCCGTGAAATTATGTAGTTCTCTTCCATTGTTTTGGCATATGTTTTCGTAGGATTATTTTCTTTGTACTAGGGCTAATTTCCAAATCTTTCCCAATTTAAGAGGTAGCTGACGACAATATCAACTGAAGCAAATTCTAATTTGGCATGTTACACACAAAACCCTCTCCTTAACTAAAAAGTTGGACGGAAAGAGAAAAACCGAAAAGAAAACTCGATTTTAATTCAAATAGCGATGAAATATTTAAATAATAGAGAGCGACTTCTGTGATTTAAGATATACCTCGTTTCCTCATCAAAGAAGCTGTTTTTTTGTTCTTCGTTTATGACTCACGAAGTATTTGCTCTTTTTGAGATTTTCGAAATTCGAATTTCGGCGCCAGTTGAATTTTCGGAATTCCGATAAAATTATTACACTAAGGAATGAGGTTTTGCTAGCTAAAATCTCGAGCAAACCTAATCAAAGTTGATTAATTTTGAAAGTCGAGGTACTTTCAAAGAATGCCAAACTGACATATGAAAAATAACTTGACTCATGCTTCAGCTATACAGATTTTTCTTTTTTCTAATTCGATAAATGCTAACCTACGAAAAACAACAGAGGGTACCTAACAAGTAGGATTGATTTCTCGCAAATTGGTTTCCGGCCTGATTTTTTCTCTGAATATGGATATCTAAGTATTTAATTTCCCTTGAGTCAAATTGATCGTAATTTCAGATAGCAGCTGCTCAGAACATCTCAAGGCCGTACTACTTTTTTATTAACTATCGATAGATATGCAGCTTCATTCACATAAAAAAAGCATTTATTCAAATTCAAAACTCTAGCCATTTTGAAAAATTTGATCAACCCTTCTTAACGACATTGTTACGCATAACTAAGCAGGCAATCATACCATTCGAAAAGAAAAAACAGAGAAAAGAAATATCATTGTATTCTAAATACCCTGAAATACCCAAATAATTGGGAAGAGTAACTGCTTAGCTCCTCATGTTGACTCTCAACTGGGTTATATTTGTATGTAGTTCATCAAGCACATCTGTTCTTAATAAGGTCTTTTATACTTTGAATTTCGGTGGCCGGTTGTTACGTGTTTTCAGACCAATGATAACTTTACATAAATTAAATAATCAGATTAAGGTATCCCAACCAATTGAAAATACACTAATCTGGAAGTTTTTATTTTACATATTTTTTTCTTGATTAGGACTCAGCCAAGCTTGATCGCAATGAGCAAACAAAAGCTATATAATTGAAGCTGAGTCCATAAAGTCCACTAATTGTTCCAATTTTAATTTCTCATTTTCAAGGAATTAATTAAAATGCCCACTTTTCTCTAAACGATCTTGATTTTCTTGAATACCTGCTTTATAAAGTAAAAACAACATTCGACAGCCTCAAAACGATATGATATATTGAAAGCGATTAACTTTAATAGCAATGTATTTGAGAAAGTCAGCTCTTGAAAAAAAGAGACCTTAGGACTTTTATTTAGTGCGTTTAGAAGACAATTAAGAGTTTAGAAAAGCATTAATAAATTCATTCTCCTGAGCTAATTATTTAAGAATTAAGTCTATAATAGGCATTCATACTCAGATCCTTGCAATAATTTATTAAAATTTCCAGATGCTACGTTCTATCAGATATAAGTCAGGAGCAATTCATATATCGAGTCGTTTGCTTTATAGCCACCTACCCGATGATATCAATCTGGGTGCTCTTCAGCATAGGCTTTCTTATGACGAACTCAGGGACTGCTGGAAGAGAATGCAAACGTGTATTGCCAGCAATGTCAAAACCCAAAAGTGGCTGCTAGGGTTGTTCGGTGTCTTGTTTCTTATTATGCTGATAATGCTCTTACTAAAAGTGAATATGAATGTTGTAGGTCTCTTTTGGGCCTTTTCATTCATAATATGTGTTATTGGCATGATCATCAACACCATACAAATGAACAAAAAACTCAACCACTTAATTGAGAAAGAGAATCATACAATTTGGAATACCAGAGGGTTGCTCTGGAAATATTCAGTGAAGGCCAAGCGCCGTAAGGGCAAGCATTCATATTTGAAACTCAAAGTCTTGAAATCAGCAATGAGCTACAATGCTCCGGGGCAGCCTTTCCAAGGAACACTCTCAAATCCGTACATGCAGCAACCGGTTAATTATATCCAACAAGTGGAACTTAGTAAATATTCCAGCTATAAACTTTAATTTAATTTAATTTCTCTTAGCGAACTATGGACAACAAAACCAAGCCATTTATGGACAACAGCAACCCCAATATCAGCATACTTACGGACAACAACAGTTCCAACCTACTTACGATCAACAACCTCAACCATCCCAAGAATATCCTGCTACAAATACTTATGTCGGCCATCCTACTTATTCCTAAACCAAACCAAAATAGCCAAGAAAATTGCCTAGTCGATATAGCAGAAGAAATACCGTTATTAAATCTGTAGGAAATTTTCCAGCTATACGTAGACTGCTATTAAATTAAATACAGGTTAAAGAATGCATATTTGTTGCCCAATCTTTATTATTTTGGTAATAAATATCTAAATCAATTGAAACCTCTTAACCAAGAAATGTGATGAGAATTTTCTTTATCGCTAAACAGCGAGTTGTGAATACCTTCCTTAGGATTCTATTTGATATCCGAGGAAGCATTTGAAACACTCGCATTGTTCCTTTCATCTGAAGGCTTACATATGCAAACGAGCAATAATAATAAGTTCGATCGTCGTTTTCTGTTGCTCCAAACTTGATTAGAAAGCGTATACCCAGGAATTAAACAAAATTTTTGCCAAATTTTGAAAATTCCTAAATTGCAAACTAAATTATCACACTTCAAAATTCTCCATATTTTGTTGTTGCGTAGATCTGTATCTTGCATCACCAGCAACCAATCAAAACTCGCCTTAGACTGGTTTCTCCAATATTCAGGACCAAAATTCATAATGAATTTAATTATATCTGCATTAAGCATACTGAGAGTGTTAATCCTTATATCATTTCTATCAATCATGCGAGATGGAGCTGGAAAGTAACTTGGAATAGACGATTTCTGAGTAAAGTTGAGGTTGCAGCAGCTGCGCTAAGTCAAAAGCAATGAGAATTAAAAAAGCCAGCAATGAGAATTCAAGCGAAGGCCAGGAAAAAAGCAATTCTTGAGAGACTGAAGCATAATCAGCAACGGAAAAGTTAAAGAGAATCATCTGGACAGAGAAACAAGCAATAATCTCACCAAATTCCTAAGGTTATTCAAATGAATACTATAACCCCATCTTTTTACTGATTTCTCTAAGGATACTGGTGAGCTAGTAGGCTTGAGCTGCTAGAAACTTTTCTTACACGTAGTTACTTCGATAAGGATACATGAGGAGATGTATCAACTTCTAAAATGCATTTAAAACATAAGATAATTTCCTGTTTATTAATCTGTAAAATAGTACTATGTCGTGATAAATTCCATGTACTCAAGCAAAAATCGAACTAATATAAATTATCTCAAATAGTTAGTTCCGTTGAAATTCAGAAACCAAATGAGCAAACCAACAGTTGCCCGGTTGTTTGACTTACATTATCATCGAATTAATTTTAAGCTTTAGATTTGCAGAAAAGCTCAAATTATCAAATTGCTTCCTTCAATATATACAGATATCAAATGATAATGAAATTCGAATTAAAAACGATACTTAGATTAATCTGAAGAAGCAGGGATAATGTTCGATGGATACAGAAACTAGTTCGATCCATTTTTCATGAGTATGACCAAAAGAACCATTCTTTCCTTTCGACTTTCTGGAAGCTTGAAAGATAAAAAAGTCTTATAAATGTTTACATATCAATATCAATATATTCTTGAGCATAGATATCTAAATCAAAACTGTTGCTCCTATTTTTCTTAAATATCGATAAATTATGAAGTCTGACCTTGAGATTCTTTTATTCATCAATGCTTTGGACCTATGTATTAATTCGAGAATTTCAAGTCCACGTTCATTTTGAAATCCCTGTTACTAGACCTATATATCTACGAATCTCAAAATTAAGGGACGATGGGATAATATTAAAGAGTGTCTTTCTACCTACTTTATTCCTCAAAGAAAATATTTCATTGAGCTATATTTATGATTTGCAAAATATTTATTCTTTTTGAGACCTCCGATATTCAAATCGGTGCCCAGCTAAATTGTTTTTCTTATTTCTAATTAAATTATTAAACGAAAAAGAATGAATTTTTTACTATCTAAAATCTCGTGTTACTTAATTATAAAGTCAAGATACTTTCAAAATATCCAGAAAGGGAAGTCAACAACTGCTAGACCTAAACTACCTTTAATACAAACTCACATGTTTTTTGCAAGAGCTCTATTTTAAGAACAAATACAGATCGAAGGCGTGATGTGACTAAGAAATTTTTTATTTCTTTCTCTGATTGGTTGACCTTGGCTGATGTCAGCGGATTAGTGATCTAAACGTTATGGTTTGGTAATGCGCATCATTCGAAAGAGGGGTGAAAAGCAACACCCAGCAGAATCTTACATTGTGTTAAAGAATTGTGATATTTATACATTTACATTATGATAACTTGAATTAAAGGCTTTGCACTATTTCAAATATTAGCCTGCCAAGCACACCGCGAGGCCGTACTATTATGCCTTTAAATACTGAAAGATTAATGGCAATAATAACAAACAGAATTTCAATTTCGGCATTCTAACCAAATGGATAAGTCAATTAGCCCTTCTTGACAGCATTATCATGCGTTTTTAGGCAAACAATTATGCTTTCCGCGGGTAAAAAGTAAAGAAAAACTCATCGAGAGCTAACTATTCAATGTAGGGCTAACTAAGAGAAGATGCTGAGCAAACTTTAAAACTTAATCACTCAACTCTACAAAAGACGCTTTCGTTAATTCACAAAGCGTCCTTACTTTGAATTAAAGATTTTTTTTATTAAAATTTTCGTATCGAAAAGAGTAATTATATTCTTCATTTAATAAAATTGAACTTACATAGCACAGATTAAGATTACTTAAAGTCTTGGATTTATTAATTTTTGTAACGATGGCTAGCATCCTCACTAAATAGTATCTCAACTTTATGAAACCAAGAAAGAACACTGCATGATTACCCAACTTAGAACATTCTAGTTTCTCAGTTTCTTCACGTGGTTTGGAATGAAGAAGCAATGACTGCAATAATAGGACAGGGATAAAATAGATGACTAAACAAAGATTTTTCAATCATAATCATAAGAGACTCAGAAAAAACCTTTATTAAGTTTGATATTGAATGTCCTGCTTGCGCAATAACCCCATTCTAAAAACAGAAAAACAGAGAAAACTGAGCGAGTCAAAAATCGCTGAAAAAAGTTCATATTATTTTCAGCAAACTTAACAAAAACGAAGGCGAAGCGATTTTTAATTGTTAGATATTCACAATGTTCTTGTCTTATTTCTAAGAGAATTTGATTTAAATTTGACCCAGTCAACGAATCTTGTTTTTCACATTTCATTCTAAGGAGAACATGCTGTTGGCAGTGTTTCCAAGGAATATCATAGACATTTCATGTCTGCAACACAAACTGAAATCAAAATTCATGTTGAAGCAGTCGAAAATTTAAAATACTAACATTGAGAGACTAAATAGCTTCAAGTATCTGCTTATGTTTAAGTGCATAAGATTCCTTAGTCGTTAAAAGCTGGCCAGATATTTGAGATCCGTACTATCACGTAATATCCTGTTACCATGGCCTTTATTCTAAGATGGTTGGAATTGGAATTGTAATTGTATCATTTACAGTTAGCTTTAAGCTTCTCTCTTGAGGCTAAACAAAAAATGAATTGCATGTTTACAAGATTAATAAGCCCAAAGTCGAGCCAATATGCTAATAATGAGTGAGGATCATCACAGTACTTTTTACCTAGTTACGATAGTTTGATAAAAATGTCGATATCAAAGGCTCCAAAATTGAAAAATGGGCGTTTTGATTCTTTGTTACTTTAATCACACTTCAAGAACGGGTTCGTACAATTAAATAAATTGAATTGGTGTCAGTTCGACACGATATTATTTACTTACTTGTTGTAGCTTCTCAGAAGTGGTGTTTTGGTTATGCCCAATAATAATAGCTTTGGAAAATTTCGCTTTTAATCAAAAAGCTATCTAATAGGCAAGTTTTTTTAATAAAAATCCAATATCGTAGATAATCGGGCTTTGCTCTATTACAAATTTATACGAAACTTGAAAGCCGGTGTAGATCTGGTACTTTCTACGATTACAATCACAGATGGTAGTTAATTAAGTTTGAATATTGACTATTAGCAGTAAATTACACTAAATCGCTAACTTAGTCGATTTCAATTTTATAAAAGTTAAGGAAAGAAAGATGATGATATGAAGAAGTATAAATAAATATCGTAGATCGCTGTTTCATCGTAAATTCTTCTCTATACTTGATTAATATTGTATTTTCTATCACATTGAGAAAAAATTACTTCGAGTTTTTACCAACGAACCCGTTTTATTGGAGATCCCAAGCCCTCCATTAAGGATGCTACCACTTGGTCAATCTTGCGTATCTTTCCCTTCAGCTCCGAGATATCCTTAAGGACATCGGGGGTTTTGAAATTATCTATCCTGCTGGATCCGTCTCAGCTTCTTATTGAGATCAGAGATCATCTGACTGATGTCCACCTGTGCCGCACAAAAGTCTGGTGGCGCAGATTCTCGTTGGATTACATTTCCTCCACTTTTGTCATGTGAGATTTCGTTACGGCTTCTGCGAGATAAGGGAGCTGTTTTTCCGCAGCTTTCAAGAGTTCAGAGCTATGCATATTACCATTTAGAAAATATTGGATGTGATCAAATCCTGATTTCAAGTTAATACACTCAAATACAGCCTTCAGGGTGACAACGGACTTAAATCAATTTCTTTAAATTTTGCATATGTCCTTGTCTGTTTCAAGGGCACTCTCGACAAGCTTGTTCTTCAAGCGCATAACTTGATCTCTGCTATCTCCTTATGAGAATAGCTTCGGCTTTGAGGGGCCTTCAAAGCCTTTGTCTTTCACTTATTTCCAAATCTGGATTTTATTCCAGATCTTTCAGTATTTTCTCAATATATATTCTAGATATTTGAATTAACGTTTATCTTTTAGATGATTTCAAATTATTCAGCCTGGAAGAGCTTTGCACAGGCACACTCTACAGTATTACCATAAAATCAGTCTTATAAATTTCTTTTGCAAGCCTAAAGTCTGGGTCATTTCCAATATAGCCTAGCTTTCTACGGTCTTCCTGTATAAGATCCAAGTACAACGACTAAAGCCTCAATTACGAGGTCAATTCCAAAGGTTTTCATAATGTTGAGAGAATAGCTTGATTCTCGAGCTAATTAGAGCTAAACTACTCATAACTGAAATTATTCTGATGAAGATTAGGTAGCTGCTGCCCCTGGTAACTTTAAATAAATTTTAAATCGATCAGATCCTATTTATTCGAAAGAAGAATTTTATAAAAATTCCAGATTCTAATATCAAAGCTCGATTCTAAAATTGATAAATCACGGAAAACGTCGAAGAATTCTTTATTCTTTACCTCGATAGAATTGGAGTCTTTGTGACTTATTCAATCTTTCAAAAGACGTGAATTCAAGTTCCTTCAATAATGAAGCACTGCGCTCTTGCGATTTAGGAAAAATACCTTTTGATCATTCCAAGTTCGGTTAATTAATTCCAAAAGCTCCCAATAGTTCCATTAAATTAATAAATTCATTAAATTGCTGATTCAGCCAAAGTACGTATTTTATTAATCAAAGTTTCTAAACAGAGAAATTCTGTGATGAATTTAATTAAATCCAATCAAGGTTGATTCCAGAATTTGATCAAAGTTTCCGACTCAAATAACTCTATTTATATGCCTTTTGTCTCTAAGAAAATTTAGTGGGTTCTGGATGCTTCAAAATGAATTTCTTTCTGAGATAAACAACAGCATCTCTTGAAGTTTGCTGCAAACAAAAACTAAGTTATTCATTCAAATTTGTAAAGATTCTTTCCCAAATGGAAGCATAAATTTTCTCAAAACGGGTTGATTAATTTTTTTGATTTCCCAGTCTTTCCAAATTTGCGAGTTAATCGAATTCTTCATAATAGATGATTTATATAAAACCTATTAGATTTTAATCAGCGGATTTATTTAAAAGAACTGATAGATTTCGTTTAATTATTCTGCGAGATGAGAACAAATCTCAAAATCATTAAATTTTTGCCTCAATATCCAATCCACTGGCTATTTAATCGCTACAAAACCCAGATTTATAATCAAATTGATATCTGATTAAATGCTTCAAATAGAAAAAGTAAAAGAGAGTCCTTTTCCCAAAAGTATCAGAGATACTTTTCAAAATTTTACTCAAGAAACTGAGGATCAGTTTTTGAGCCTCTCGAGTCATATCATTTACAGCGCAACCCGCGCTGGTAGTGGTCAACCTCATACAATCTTGCTATTCAACCAACACTCAGAAGTCTACAGATCTAATCGAGATCTTGCATTAACCCTCTACCTACAGGAGTTATTTACTCTTTGCGCTAGGTTTGGAGAATTTCATAGACTAAATCAGACAACTTTTCAAGAATCTTTTGAGCATGATCAAAACCATATCGATTTCAAGAACTTTGCTGTCGAAGGCGATAAAATTGCATTTGTTATGAAGGATACTCGTTCATTAAAAAAATTGATAGATCGGAATCAAGGAACGCAAAAGAGTCCAGCTGACATAGAAAAAATGATCGAAGACGTGTATAACCAGATTAAGTACATCAATACGAGGTTCGCAATCTCAAATATTGATATTCGCCCTGAGAGTATTTTCGCGATCAAAAGTGAAGGTTTAGCTAGCGGAAATGGTACAGAAAGAATGGAGTATTTTACCACAAATTGGGTGTCTGGAGCTCGAATCGATTTAAATGAACAATCAGTGGTAAGTTTAAGCCATCTACAGATACCCAAGAGAATTGCTAAGCTGCCAACCGACTCGAAAGACCCACGGAATAAGTATGCTGCTCCAGAAATTTTACATGATTTGGCATTACAACAAGATACAGCTGCAGAAATATATGGATTAGGATTAACTTTACTCGAAATGCTTGGGATTAAACGAGAAGTATGGGAAATACTTAGAAGCGCCAAAATTCCAATGTTTTATGATCGTAACGTTAATGAAATAATGGAACTGATAATTGAAGACATCCAACAGCAACAATTGTCTAAGGAGGAGCTATCTCGATTCGATGAGGTCATTCAGATCATTAAGATATCCCTTAAACGAGAACCTTCGGAAAGGCGAAAAGAATTTATTTCATTCCTGTTAAGCAGGGTGAAAAACAGAGAGGCAGAGAAGGAAAAGAAAGAATCTCAGCAGCAGAATGAAGAAGTTCAAACGAAGTCAGCAAGAAAGAAAAATGTTGTTATTCTTAGTGAGGAAACATTGAGAACGTATCCTGAAGAAATTAAACTATCCGATGAGTTAGTTATAGATGAAAAAGAATTAAATGAAGAAGTTAGAAAACTGATTCACAATGGTGATCCAGGGGATATCACGAAGATATCTTTAGGGAAAAGAAAATTGAGTGAATTTGATGGAATGGCATTGGGAAATAACACCACTTGGATCAATCTCGAAGAGCTCGGGTTGTATGCAAATGAGATAGGAGAGAAAGGAGGTATGATGATAGGAAGTAATACCACCTGGAAAAATCTCAAACAACTTCGTTTGGGAAATAACAAGATTGGTGACAAGGGAGGTGAAGCAATCGGAAATAACACCACTTGGATCAATCTCGAAGAGCTCTGGTTGTATGCAAATGAGATAGGAGAGAAAGGAGGTATGATGATAGGAAGTAATACCACCTGGAAAAATCTTAAGAAACTAGGTTTACACACCAATAAAATACAGGACCAAGGTGCATTAGAAATCGCCAACAATAAAGTATGGAAAAATCTTACATTTCTTAGCTTGAGAGGTAATCAGCTCACATTTTTCTCGAAGAGGAAGCTCTGGAGCAATCCTATATTCGGAAAATTCGTTGATCTTGACCCTTTATACATTATTCGTTGATTCCATATGCATTCTCTTTCAGTGTTCACATGTTAGGGTTATATGATAATGATCGTTGTCATCAATTATGCATGAGTTTTGAAGTCAATTAAGTTTCTTGAGAGCCTTGTTTTCTCTGACCCTAACCATATTTTCAAAGAGCTTTTTAGTTCAACTCAGCTGCAGTCTACCCTTGTAATTTATGTATTTCGATAGGAAATAAATATCAATCGAGCAAACAAGCTAAAGAAAATTTTTTTCAATTTTTATTTCATTTTAACAACATAAATTTAAGAACACCGAAGAAAAGAAGAAAGTTACTCTTCTGAACTAACTTCTGTGATTCGGCCAATTATCCTTATTCAGCTTCTCACTTTCTGTTAAATAGAAACTGAATTCACTTGTTGAGGGCAACAACCTTTGAGAAAATTGAGAGAACATTTCGGTTTTATATTTTCTTGTATGAATACTTGATTTTTCTGATTAATTTGTTAATTTCTGATCTGAGATATATATGGAGATAGATACTGAAGCATAGAATCTCATCGTTTCATAAGTACTTCAAAAATGTTAATTTTGAAGCCAATAGTTCTCTAAAAGAGCATGCTTGATCTCAGTTTGAGCCTTTGAATTTGTGCTCCATGTTTATTATAAATTCAGATTTTGAAGTGTCCATCAGAATTACTTTGTCGGCTTG
>ENA-UOTZ01001960-UOTZ01001960.1-compost-metagenome-genome-assembly--contig:-NODE-1960-length-12031-cov-39.792036_pt1 | contig 12031 bp, 10 predicted proteins | sample MGYA00238144_ERZ746983 | MGnify/ENA primary metagenome ERZ746983 (study PRJEB28759, sample SAMN06268863) | compost metagenome | isolation source: single cell | place: USA: California, Emeryville, Joint...
GATTTTTTCGCAAACTCCTCCGGCGGCATATCAGGCTTCACAAGAATGAAATTGAAATTATCGAACTTTCGATTCGGCAACTCATCCGCCAATTGCTTCATACGGTACCATGGATCTTTAGGATTATCTTTATAATCTCCATCTCCAACACCAACGAACAAGATACCCAGCGGATATTCAGAAGCCATGCACACTGCCTCTGAATTCGCTTTAATGTCCGTGACACCACCATCTCCAATTATCACAAGTATATGGAAAACCCTCGATTTTGATACTATTTCGATCGTTTTTTTAATCAAAGGAACGAAACTGGTATGGCCACCCAGTTTGACAATCTTTATCTTCCTTCGATACATCCTCAACACCATATCAAGCGAAGGAAGCGCGTCGCTACCAGTATCTTTATCATGGAAAAGCGGCGTCACAGACTCTTTTCCGCCATCTCGGTCACCGAAGAAGTACGATGGGATTGATTTCGACGCATCGAACCTCTCTACGACGGAACCCAGGATACCGAAGGCCTGTTCGTAGAAATTAAGGTTGTCGCGGGAGATATGATGAAGGTTTTTCCCTCCGAAGCTCTTTTTTCCTGACCAGGTGTTGGACGCTGTGCAGTCAATTCCCAGCACCATGCTTATCCGTTTGATATCGTACTTCTTGAAAAGATCTTCGACTTCTTGTGCGATTACCTGGAATCGTTTAAACTGCATCAGGACCGACTCTCTTCGCTTTGGGTCCTTCGCTCCGTCCAGCAAGCCTCCTCTACGGTAAGACTTCAATGTTATCAGAAGAAAATTCATCAGAAATAAATATTACCATGGTCTTGGTGAACTCGAAGTCGTCTACTTCATCATCAGACTCATCGGATGAGAGATCGCTGCTGAGGTCTTTTTCAGTGACAGGGACTTGAGTCTGCTCGTCTTCTTGATACTAGTCACTTTGAACGGCTGTAATCAAACGGTTTGCTTACCTTAACTGGCGATGAAGGTTCAGTTTCGATTTTGTCTTCCAACACAACCGACGACATTGTTAGCTGGTGGAAAGGGTCGGTTTCAACAGCAGCGTCCTTCATTTCAACGAATGATTTCACTGGTATTTCTCGCGGAGAGTTCAGCAATCTCTCTAATTCTAAACAAACAAGCATATGTCTGAGTTTCAGGCTGCAATTCTCCTGGAAAAGCTTCTCTATTTCTTCCTGCGAGAGTTTGAGCTCGATTCTATGCTTATGTACCAACTCGCGGAGTTCGACCTCCTTGAGAACCAATATCTGCTTCATCCTCCTGCTACTGATCAACAAGAAATCGACCTCCCTCTCTAACTTCTGTCTTTGAGTATTCACCGTCCTGAACACTGTATCAATCCTTTCAAGAAGCTCTCCTAAGCCATCTTTCTCTTCAGTTAATTGCCTGATGGCTCTTTTCGCTTCCTCAAGGCTCAAATTTAATTCATTTGATTGATCGGGCTTCCTTCCCAAAAAATTAACGTAAACCTTGAGCGTCTCTCCAATCATTTTAATTTTATTCCTCCCGCTCTCGGTTGTTTGAAGTTTTCTCTCAGCACTCAGCAGCTGGTCTTCAAGAGCTTTCTTTTCCCTCTCGCTTAACTCTAGCAGTTGTTTGAACCTACTTTCTGTTTCTTGTAATCTTTTTTGATAGTCCGATTCTCTCTGTTGGTTTATTTTAAGTATTTGCAAGGCCTTCGACTCGAGGATATCCATTTTTGCCTTGAACTCCGCTCGTAGACTCGCTTTTTCTTCAGCAGCGCGTTGCATTAGCTGCGATTGTAAAGTATCCATTTTTATTTGCTTATCAATGTTTTCCTGTCTCAATATCCTATTGGTCCGTACCAACTCCTGACACTTCTTCTCTATATCAACAGCCTCTTGCTTCACTCTTTCAACTTCCCTGTCTTTAGCAAGGACAGTCTGGCTTAATTTATCAATGACGCTGTTTTGCTGTGCGATGGTTTGCTGATACTTCGCTTCATCTTGAGAATTCCAATAATTGTCTATACAAAGAAGTGGATCTTCCTTTTGATCTGTCTGTCCGTGAAGGCCGATCTTTTTTCTGAGGAGAGCGATCTCTTCGTTCAGTTTTGCGTTGGCTTGGAGCAGTCTTTCAACACCTAAACTCTTCGCGTTCGTCGATATCAGCTGTTCGTTTTCCTGAAGCAGCGCGCGGTTGACCATCATGAGGCGCTCGAGCTCAACGACTAAAAGCATATAGTTTTCAGGTGTTACCAGCCTAAGATGGATCAAAAGTTTAGGTTTTGTATTCATAATGATGTGGAGGAATTACCCTTCAGGATTTCCAGGTACAGGAATGAATTCTCTGGGAGTATCTGAGAAGGAAATATTCAATTTTTTGATAATCGAAGGACTGTAGACGGTTTCTTCATCACTTCTTGAGGAGTTTAGATTTAACGATCGCTTGTGTGTTCCGGTGCGAAATTCTGTTGGAGTGAATCCGCCTAAGGATTCGTGGTAGTTCCGCGGGGAAGTTTTATAATCAGCCGACTCTTCGGCACGGGTATCCTCAGTTTGGGGGAACTGAAGTTTCAGACCTGGCTTCATTTGCGAGCAATCTACAACAGACGTGGTTTTATTAAATCTTATAATTTAGTTTATTCAGACTATTGGTATTATTATTACTCATGAGCGGTTCAATGGAAAAACTCAATGGATTTTATGTGTGTGACAGTCGAATAAAGAAGAAAACTGCCACAATTGCGAAGGATTAATTCTTGATAAAATGATTGAGCTGATCTTTTGAGAAGTTTTCTCATATAGAATCAATTAGTATGTAGTAATAATATAGAAATTTTCATATCCTCAAGAGGAATAGACTGAGCTCATCAAATAAAAATGAGTGAATATTGAAGATGTGGAAATAATAATATCAAAGATCAGTTTGAATGGATATGCGATAAATTTAATGATAACTATAGCTCAATGTAGAATTACAAAGACCCACAAATAATATTAACTCAGCTGCTGAGGAATGAAACAATGCTGCACTTTCTTCTCGCTTCAGTAGACTTTCTTGCTATTAAGGAATTTAATTTCCCTGAAAATTACAAATTTAGTTAGTTTTTCGCTGATTAAATCAAATTTCTTACTCTAAGAAAGCCTGCAGCTTCATCCTCTTATCTTGCTCGATGGATTCTAATTTATTCTTCACCGCCCTCGTCTTCGCTGTTTTGATATGCTTATCCGTTACCTTCAACCCTTCTCGCAATTCCGCTGTCTGTCGGTAAAGATGATCCAGCTTAGACTCGGTATACGAGATCAACGAGTCGTCGTCCATGTATCTTTTTTTCTGAGCGATATCATCTTTAAGTCTAATTGCGCATCAAAACAAAGCAATCCCATAAATGCTTACCTATCCTGAAGGGCGATCTCCTGTTGGATAATATTATTTAAAATGATAGTCCCATATTTCGGAGACTTATTATCCAGACTCGTTATTGTGAAATGACGTTCACTGCTAATCTTCGGCAGCGTTCCACAAGACTCACTGCTGCTGAGCTTAGGAGAAGGCAAGTTTTTTCCCTTCTCTTTCTGATACCTTCTAAACCGTTCAGCGGCTCTCTCCTCAATCGACCCAATTTGCCCTCTGGCTGTCGTCTTCGGACTCAAAATCAACTCCTTAGCTGTTTCCTTCTCCGCGTTCTTCTTCAGAAAATGATAGAGATCTTTCTCAAACAACTTCGAGGCCACGCTGATATTCTCGCCAGTGAATGGATGCGCGTTGGCAAGGCTTGCCATTTTCCTCTTCCGCTTCGTTTCTTGCTCCTTCGCGAAGTCCATTGCCTTCTGCTTAGCATTTTCATACCAATTATCGTTCTTTTTTAATAGCAGAGCCTTTAAACTCTCAGGCAGCTGAGATAATTTCGGCTTTCCTTTCCCAGTGCTCTCTTTGATAGTTCCCCGCCTCTCCAGCTTTTTATTCCCCGTCACCTCTCTCATCGATCCACGTTTTTCCAATTTTTTACTATCTACAGGACTTCTTTGATCTGCAAACTCGACGTGAGGCGAGTTAGTTTTGCTTGAAATCCTTTCAGGCGACTTTATTCCTGATGTTTCTCTCATGTTTGCTAATTTTTGCTGTATATCAGCAAAGTCGAAGACAGGAGAATTGGCTCTGTTGGCAGATTTGTTCGGTGAACTAGTTGGAGGCGTGTCTTTTCCAGTGGCTGCTAGACTTCCGAAAAGGGACATTCGATGAACTCGCTGCGCGGTCTGAATTTCCATCATATCATGAAACAATGAAGTCTTTTTGAGATTTGCTGCAGAGTTTGGAGATGATATCGACGAGCGCGGTCTATCTCGTGGTAGGGCGTAGCTCTTGAATCTGGTAGAGTTCTGTCTTTGCTTGAAATTATCGCGATATCTTTGAAAAAGAGGTTTATATTTCTGAAACTTAAGATTTGCGGCCAATTGACTGATTTCCTCTCTTCTTTGGTTGATTAAATCAAGCAGCCGAACTTTCATCTTGATGGAGGGTATTTCATTAAGGACTTCCGTGATTTGGACTGGATCAAAGAAATTTGAAATCTTTTCTACCAATTCCTGCTCAATTGTGTTGCTAGGGTTCGAGCTACGGGTACTCTCGTCGAGTGGATTGAGTTTTATGGTCATGTTTTTTTTCGTAGCAAGAGTATGTTTTGCAGAAATTCCATATGGATCGGGGGAAAGAGAATGACTGTGGTAATCGATAGTGATGCTGGATTCGAGAGGCCGTGGAGTCATTCTGTCTGTGTAGACTCGGTCAGTTAATCGAAGAGTAGAGTCATTTCGGAGCGGAGTGAGGTTGATTCGTGTGATCGAAGAGAAGTTCTTGCGATGGGAAATGTCGTTTGACATTTTAACTAATAAATTAATTGGTATTGGAGAGTGGCACAATAGCACAGAGAATAAAATTTTAATAGGGATCGTAATTATGCTGGTGCCATTTTGGGTTGCAACGGTACTAACGTTCTATTCACAGAGACATGGAGTTACGAATGGCAATTATTAGCTACATGTGAGCGCGGGTATGAAAGGGAAGTGATGAACTATTGATAATGTTGTTAATTTACCATTGGAATAAGAACCAGTGCTGAAGGTGCCATTCGTCTTGATAGTGATGAGGATGGCGAGTGTAAATGGGCCTTCCTGAAGTTACGAAAGAGCTATATTGAATCAATTATTAATGATCATTTTTGAAATAACTAAGTGGAGCTGCAATTTGTATTTAAATTAATCCATCACAGATATTCACTATTTCTCAAATCGAAGAAATCAGAAGAAATTTCAATGTGAATTGCACACAGGAATTGATAGGAGACTCAATAAGTCAAAGGGTTCATTTTCGAAGAAAACTGGAAGTGAACGATATCTGCAAAATATCGTACGAGAGAGAGGTTGATACCAAAGGAATTCTACTTCTAAGCATTTTACAAAATCAGCAGAGAGTGCGGTTCGTTATTAGTAAAAAATCTTCTCGAGGCAAAATAAACTTCGAAATGGCTGCGGATGACAAAAGTAAGATGTCCTCAAATCAATATTTAATTTGGCGAAGCAGTCAAATTATTGCATGTTCTCCATTTCTCACAGCTTAAAACAGTTTCTCAATCTTCGAATCGTACATGCGCAAATACCTATAAATTCAGAGTGGCTTCGGAAAAAATCATAGAAACAGTTAAGAAAGACATCTTAAGAGTTGAGAGATGGATATAGTTTGAGTTAACTGAAGAAAAAAAAAATATAATGAAAAATAAATCTGTAAACTTATCAAAATAGAAGAGAGGGAGGAAAAAAAAAAATTAGAGGACAAGACCCCAATAACCTTCAAATTATTCAATTTAGAAGGGCTACAAAGCTTGTGACATTAATTTTGCTTAGTGTTAACCCTACCGAGATAATTTCTATTTATATTTCAAAGGATTTAGGAATCAAGATTATTATAGGATAGAAGAACCGTCAATGTTCATCGACAACTCCTTCAATAACTTGGATACACACCAGAACAACTCTAACAGACTCAAAAAGCCGAAAATTCTTTCCAATGACTCTTCACATACAGATCAGCTCGCTATTACAGCAGCCGAGCGCGTATTATCACTCAATTCAGATCGAGAGCGCTCATTGCTGCTCACCAGATCCGCGTTTAACCCTTCTCACCTCATCAAACAGAATCCGAACCAAATCGCTCACGTCTACAGTTTCACTCATTCAAAACTTCAGAGCGTCCCTTTTGAATTTGATTTGTCCGTCAACTGCGACAAACCTATCATGGTTGTGCGGAAGATGCGACATCGAAGCTCGATCAAAGTCAGCGGAATGATAATGGAGGACCGTGAGAGTCGCTTCAATTTACAAACGCTCAATGTGATTAGAAACACCTTTCAGCACATCGAAATCGAGTTTTTAGGCATCATTTGGGACACAAGAAACTGCAACCTCCTATTGCAATGGTTGAAAAGAAATTCAAAGCACCTCAAAACATTAGTATTAAGAATAAACGAAAGCCAATTGCCAGCTTCCATGATGAAAAAAATTTCGGAGCTAACGATAAAGTTAAAAGACCTGTTAAAATTTGGATATGACCTCAAAGGTAATCAGTTCATCACAGCGACCTCTCAGTTAAGCGACCCATTGAAGCACTTATCCAAGCTTATCCAGTTAAATTCATTGCACGCTACCATTGATCATCTTTTCCCTTTGGCCACGGTGAGCATCTCTTCGATCTCGAGAGCTCTTCCTCAAATGAAGTATCTACAAAGGCTCAACGTAACAGCTGAGCAGATTTCTTGGACACAGGAATTAGCGCGTGAATTTTTTGAAAATATGGGAAAGGTCAGATACCTCGAGGAGCTGCGTCTTCACTTTGGTGCCTCGAATATGGAATTCGCTGGTTGTGAAGACATTGTGAATGAGGATTGCTGTTTTCAGTTTCTAAAGCTGATTGATTTAGATTTTTACAGCTGCTCTTTTATCGATAGGTATCGGTTCAAGAGCCTCGCAAATTTGCTAAAGAATGAGAATCTGCAGTCAATTCGGTTGAATTTTGTCGCTTGTGCGAAATTTGATACGGTTTGTGCAGAGATTATGGCTGTTGCGGTGCAAACAGCGAAGAATCCCCTCATGTTTGAGCTGTTGCTGGACGGCTGCGCTTTCGAGAACACGAAATGGGTCAGAACTCTAGCCGAAACGTTCAAATCTGAAGGATGGGGAAGCATGGCAAAACTAGAACTACGCATGGGCGAAACGATCGTCCACGACGAAGATCTGCTGAGGTTATGTGATGCATTGGTCAACATGCCGAGGCTTGATACTCTGCTTCTAAAATTTGATAAATGCCCCAATATCTCGCATCGAAGCATCAAACAGCTCGGCAACAAGCTTGCGTATCAGCAAAACCTCGAGGAACTAACACTCGACTTCACTAATTGCAGTCAAATTAACAATGAAAGTATGGTGATGATCTTTGAGACCCTTCCACGTTTTTCAGAGACTCTAACCCTCCTTTCATTGGAACTCGTTGATATAGCGAACTTACAGGACGGAAAGCAAGCGCTGGAAGATCTCGCGAAGAGTCTGTCCAAACTAACGAATTTGCATGATTTTTTATTCAATTTTGATGGCGTGAACAAAATCTCAACACCTGGCTGTGTCGCGCTGGCGAATGCTTTAGAAGGACTCAAATCCCTGTCAAACCTGTGTATAAGCCTTTCGAAAACCTATGCGAGTGATGAAGGATTGAAGGCGATCATCAAAGCTTGCGGCGCGCTGATGAATCTTAAATCGTTTAAATTGCAAGCAAATCAAGTGTTTTGGTGTTCGGACACTACGGTGTTGAGTTTCTGCGCGCTGCTCGCCTCAAAGACATCATTGCAGTTCGCTGAGTTATCTGCGAAGAGAGGGTATGTTTCCGATGATTGTGTTATGAATGTACTGAACATGTTGAGGAGTATCACGAGGAAAAACTTGATCTGCTGGCTTGAATTATCAAATTCATTGATCTTAAGTGAGAGTCAAAAGGGCTTTCTGAGGAATCAAATCGTAAATACTGAGCTCTCGAGGACTTTTGTGGTTCGTGTATGATGAGATCCGTGTTGTTATTTATTGAATTGTTAAATATATATATTGAGTCGCTTTATGTTTTTCTGTTTTTGGTTTGGTTTCAGCGATCTTTTTGAAAATTGGTCGCATACTATTCGAATTCATATATTGAAGAGTTATTATATCTAATATTGAAGATCTTTTGAAGTGTTTTAATTTAACTAGAGGAATATTCTCTTATTTTTTGTTGAATGATTCTATCGATTGGTAATTATGATCCTGTCGTTGAAATACTTAGTAAACTTCTGATTTTATTAAATGTGGATGTTTTGAAAAAGGGCTGTTCAAGATAAAGATTATTGGATATGAAGAAGAACCAATAATGGAAATATAAAAAAATACATAATATTATGTATGGATGGTTGGATGTGTATGTGTATGTAAACAATAAAAAATCGAATCATTTTCCACTCTTTGTCAACTCGATAAATCTTAATCGCTGATCATGATAAAGCTGTTCGATGTAATACGAGAACGTTTGAGTCATCAAGAAGTGACTCAAAAACTCACTTTCTGTGCTATTCCTTTCTTTCACATGCTGGTTAATCACGTCATAATCAAGCTCCTAATAGTCAAGGTGAAATATAGTATAAATAGCGTAAGAAGCTAGAAATTACATGAGTGGTGGAGCAAAACACAGGGTCTTTGGGTAGTAGATCAAGTATTTGCTGTTGCAGAGTCTGATTGAATGCTTTGATGATCAGAGTCGCTTGATCGAGCTCCTTTTGACCTGGGTTATAGATATATCTGTGGGGTCGGATGCTCGATCTATTAGGAAGGAATTGAGCCATTTGTTCGCCTTTTTGAGGACTCAGGTCTGATTTCGGAGGGAAGCTCGAGTATTCTAGCGTCCTGCGCTCTTCTTCATTGAACATTCCATACAATCGAGCAAGCGTCTCTCGGAATTCCGGGAATTTCGGTTCAGTAACCTCTTCTTTGCGATCAGCAAAGGCTACCATTTTCCCGTCTTCAATGACGACGAAAATACACTCTGGATACACCTCTGGCAATTTGTTCTGAACTAAAAATTTCATGTCCTGGCAGACTCCTGATCAATATTATTTAGAGACTCATCACAAGAAACTCAGTCTTACCCACAAGTAATGGACAAGGGGCTTCCAGGCATGATACAAGATGCTCAGACATGAACATAATAGGGAAAGGGTAAGTAAACGGCTTTATTAGTGAGTAGAGAGTGATTCTAAAGAAGATTAGGAGGTGATTAATAGGGAGCAGGTATGTACAGGATGGAGGAGACGAGAGCGAGGTTCTGGCAGACGATTACAACTTTCTTTTCGAGGAGCACTGCTGAAACCAGGTGCAGGAGATCTGCTCGTGGAATGAACGAGAATACTAAGGGACAGGCCCAAACGCCTTCCATTGTAAACGCGTCATTTTTCGAAGCGACTATAGCTGTAACAGCCTCGTATGGATATTCTTCAATGGAGAGTCTGCTCTCGAATGTCGGAAGGGGCATTGATATGATCTTTTTTAGGTAGCTCACGAGATCTTCTTTGATGAACTGTTGTTTTTATATATAGATTTAAGCTTTATTTAGAGCAAATATTATGACCTTCATTGTGAAATCTTCGCCGATTGTGTCAAAAACCTCAACTTCGGCTTTCTTGTCGCCGGTCTCTTCTCGCTGAAACTTTGTCATTTTATGAATCTTCAGCGTGCCTATTATAGGGAGTAGTTAATTCCTTCTAAACAGCAAGGCTCCATTGATGATTACTCAGGATTGTGGAATTGAGGTCCATGAAGAATTTTATCAAGGGGAAATAAGTCATAAAGCAGTAAACTTTGCTTATCTTCCAAAACTTCCGCTCCTTTCTTTTCTTCCTTTTGACCTTCGGATCAGCTTCCTATTTGTTAAAACGCTTAGAGTTAGAGATAACAAGCAAGTCTCACCAAATCGAGGTAATCGAATGTTTTAAAGCATATCTGATAGAGCAAGTGGTTCGGATTTGACTCTTTCAGAACATCGTGATCAAAAATTCCCGCATTGTCTAACCCTTCGGATTTCAAAGGAAACACGAAAGAGTTCTGAGTCGGAACTCCAATGCTTTTTGAAAATATCAGCCTGTGAAGCAGAAATTAGGTTAATGAACAGATAAGCATCCTTGGTTTTACTCGTAGATCTTTGTATCACTCATTGTCTTCTCTTTTTGGATCTCCACGCCGAATGGGAAGCAAAACTCTGGGATCGATAGTTTTGGCTGTCTAATAGGAACAAAAGCATTAATAATACGCTCTCTCAGATATCACGAATTACCTGAGATTCTTGGGGTCTGAAGGGAAGTTATAAAGGATCTTTGGTTTTAAGAACGCTCTATCTTTGCTAATAATGGCAATTAGATTAGCAGCTGCGACCTTGTGAGCTAATTTTTTACTTTGGGTTCTTCTTTTCAAAGTTTATCACGTCCTGCTTATCCACTCCAATGACAAAAAACTCCTCGAAAATTCTCAGATTCGCATGGGAGGTCTTGAGTCCAAAATCAAAACTCTCTCAACAAATCAATAGCATACCTCCTTTTCTTTCTGCGGGCTCGGCTTCAAGTCTTTGCTAACGAACTGAATACTCGATTTTCGCCCTCGGCCGTTTTCTTCGTTTTTAACAACCGGCAAAACTTTCGCAGCCGGCACCAAGTCAACCAACTGCTTAAGCTCATCTAATTCGGAAAATTATGAAGCAACCCTCTAACAGAACTTAAATGTACTCTGGTGTTTCTTTTCTTCAATAATAGAGTCTATTTGCATTTTGAAATCCTCTTTTACCGAGGTTAGCTCCGATCTTCTATGCTCAGGCAATATCTTCATTGTAGAGTCGAGCATGAAACTATCCGACCTTTGCACAAAGCTATCTGACCTTGCATGGCCCCCTGATGGATACTCTCCTGACGTACTGGACACGTTCGTAGAGCTCTTTTTATTTTTCCTTGGAAGAGAGCATTGTGTGTACGTGCGTACCGGTTGTCCTGAGTTATCATCTTCGGTCACTACAATGATCTCTGGCTTCTCTTTTGATTTGCTAAGGCTTTGAGTCGCCTGTCCAAAATAGTTGGGATCGACTACAATCAAGGGCTCTGACTTCGAATCCCGATTTAAAGAGGGTTCTTCTAACTGCTTTGAGCTTTTAGTGAGGTCTTGGGTCGCGGCTGTTGATTGGCTCATGCGGTCATTCTGAGATAAATTTGAAAATCCTCGCTCCAGAGTGGGTTCTTCGGAAGTGAGAGCGCAAAATTTCTTGCTGAGGCTGCTCAGCTCTTGAGTGAGACTTACCAGGTCAGTATTGCGCTTGGCTGCCGCGAGTTTAAGCTCGTAATTTTCATTTTCGAGGACTTGGCAGCGAGCTTTCCAGAATTCTAACTCTGCTTTCACCCTCTCCAATTCAGTCTTTTGATTATCTTGGTATCTGTGTGATGAAGTTCCTTCGACGGTAGGGGAAACGCCTATTGTATGGGATCGGATAGGGATTCCTCTGTCAGAGCCGGTGGAGAGGACTGTAGGGTCGTAAGGAGAGAGATAGCTTGAGTGAAATTTGTGGTTCGGATTAAGGGAGTTTGCGTTGCTTTCGTGGGTAGAAGGAGTATTCATACCTGAAGAATCTGACATCTGCTGAATCGAGTCCTTATTTTATTAAATATTTACGCACATAAAAACATACCTCAAGCTCAAAGTTGGCATGAGGCGACCGAATAAAGGAAAATCAAGCGTGTGGTGGCTAATAAGTGTTTGATTTAAGTGTGAGAGCAAAGCAATGATTATTCTGAAGGGTTGCCTGCCGATGAGTGAAAATTGTCATTCTAATGGATCTGTAATTATTACTTTTTTTTTTCTTAAATTATTTAATGTGATCAAGATGAAGTGGTCAAGTGGTTATCCGACGCATCTTGGTTCGATTATCGAAAAATTTTGCCGAAGGAC
>ENA-UOTZ01001961-UOTZ01001961.1-compost-metagenome-genome-assembly--contig:-NODE-1961-length-12031-cov-9.199682_pt1 | contig 12031 bp, 3 predicted proteins | sample MGYA00238144_ERZ746983 | MGnify/ENA primary metagenome ERZ746983 (study PRJEB28759, sample SAMN06268863) | compost metagenome | isolation source: single cell | place: USA: California, Emeryville, Joint...
TTTGAAAAAGAAAGAGGATGGACTCCAACGAAGCTCGTCTTCTTAACAGGGTTTGCCGAAGCGAGAACTCAGAAGGAATTGCTTGATAAGAATGGAGAATATCGAGCAAATAATTTCATATCGAAGCCAGCTTCTTTAGATATGATGATGAGCATTGTTGGAAGGAACCAATTTTTCATGACTGAAGAAGCAAAAAATTCCACCTCGCCTATTTCAACGACTGTAGAAAAGAGTAAAATGCATATTAGAGATCAGAAAAACCACGAGGGCCTTAACAATAAGCTAATTCCAGAGAAAAAAGTTGTTCTTCTGGTTGACGACGATCCTTTCAATCTTGTAATGCTGTCGAGAATGCTAGAAATACAAGGAATTGAAACTCTGCAAGCAAAGAATGGTAAGATAGCCTTGGATCTTTACGAAAAGAACTGGAAATCCATAGATTTAATACTAATGGATTGCGAAATGCCAGTTCTAGATGGAATGGAAGCAACTAAGCTCATCGTTGAAAATCACAAGAAAAGAAGCGTGTTATGCAAAAAGGAACCTATAATTTACGGAGTAACTGGCCACACTGAATCAAAGTACAAAGAAAAATGCCTTGCAGCAGGAATGAGAGAGATTTTAGAAAAACCAATCACGATAGATATGCTGAGAGATGTTCTATTTAACCGTTCCAACAAATAATCATGCTACAACATAGAAAAACTGAGAAATACCTTTGATTCGGCAAAATTTGATTTGATACTAAATTCTAAGTTCTCCTTATCATTCTCAATGAGAATTTGTAAATTGATTGGTAGATGTATTATACTGTAAAATTTTCGGCTTGAGTTTTAAAATTTTGATTCAAATTTCAAGAAAATTTTGTCAAGACCAGAGTCATAACTCGATGAAACTTGTATACGGGCACAAATCATTTTCTAATGTACGCATGCCATATTTTGCTGCTGCTTTCTCGTTGTGAATATGGCAAAACATGTTTAAAGATATTTGATTACATTACTATTTTCATCTGTTTAATAACTTCCTCTACACTCTAAATTGTCTCTTGTTTCATGCTACTAATGATTAATATCGAACAGCACTGCTAGCAGGTTGCCCATTGTCGATTAGACATTCAACTTTCTCTTCTAGAGATGAAATCTGAAAATAAACTCAATAAATGTCCCATGTAGTTGCGAAAGGAGGAAGTTGCCCATGACTAAGGACATCTATTAGCATAACTTCGTGAATAAAGCGATTATTTTACAGCAATGGTAGGAATGGTGGAGGGGATATTGGGTTAAATGTCTATACATAAGCTAATCCATCAATGCTCTCGAGTTCATCTTACATAATGAATTTCTATGTTTGTCTCTCAGCATTTCACTCAAAAAGAAGGAGGATTTCTCGCTACTGAAACAGAGATCTAAGAAACGTCACTCATTAAGCAGTATGGTCTTTGATTTATTTTTGATTAACTGCAATAATTCATCAATTAAAGCTCTAAATAGGATATTAAAAAAATTAACCATGAGCACGCAAATTAAATCAAGCAGCAATAAACTAAAATTGTTTGAAAGTTTAATTATGCAATTGGACAACCCTTATTCAAATGAATTCCAAGCAAATGAAAACAAAGAACAAGCAAAAGTATTCTGGATCTTGATAATCCCATGGACACTGCTTTGGTATTTTGGTATCATTTCTGGTCCAGTATATGTAACTTCGACACTCATTCTTTTCATTGCTTTCTGTACACTGTGTGCCGAGATCGTGAATCCGTCATTTGGTCAGAGCCTTAAAGCTATATATATCGGGATACAGCCAATGATTATCATTGCACTGCTACCAAAGTACGCTATTGTTGCAATTTGTTTGAATTTTTTTGGCCTCGCTAATGGATTTGCTGAGGTGACGCTGTTTAAGATGCCGATCCTTCTCGGTGTAAACGTCGCGGGTTGGTGCTTATTGTACAGATTCTTGTACTTGGATGGGTATGAAGGTGTGGAATTAATAAAATTTCTCTTTCAAGACTCTAGCCACTTCAATCAGCTTCTCCTTGGCTATGTCGGTTGTTGCTTTTTATTGCTGGAGCTGGCGAAAAAGAAATATAAGGAAGCAAAACTTTTCTCAAAGTATCATGAGACTCTTATTTCTCTTAACAAAGAACTTGAGCTTGCGAATGCGAAACTACAAAGCGCAAACAAAGAGCTTCAGGACGCACTTCAAGAAAAGGAGAATTTTATCCTCAGATTTTCCCATGAAATTCGCAACCCTCTCAATAGTCTTCTCGGAAACGTCGAACTTTGCCACGAATTAGCTGAAGAAAAAAACTTGAAGAGTATGTTGAAAGACGCAAAGGTCAGCGGCGAAATTCTTCTGCAGCTATTGAACAATGTTCTTGACACAGCCAAAGTTTCAGCTGGTAGGCTTGAAATCTCGGCAAACCCTCACCGAGTTCGGGATTTTACTCAGAGGGCTTGGGTGATTTGCTCTGAAATCATTCATAAGAAAGGACTGTATGGTTGTTTCGCAGTCAATCTCGATGTACCAGAGGTATTAGAGTTTGATCATCATAGGATGATGCAAATCATTATTAATATGGTGTCAAATGCGACGAAGTTCACAGATCAAGGATACGTTAAGATCTTTTTAGACTTCATTGAGGGAGATGAAATCAAGCCTGAACACATGAAACCTGAGCATGGGAAATCGCTAATTGAGAAGCTGAATGAGGAGTGTGACAGTAGAAGAATCGATTCTGAAGAAGACTTCGCGGAAAATCCAAAGAATAAATACGAGTACCTCACTGCTACTAAGAAGCAATTCAATTGTGATAGAGCAAAATATATGGCCTCTCCTCAAAGGAAAATGGAGTTATCTCGTCTCTCTCGAAATATCTCGCTAATTAATAGTCCACTACGAAGATCCAATAATGAAGATCTTTTCAATGATATCAGCAATCAGAGAAACAAAGTTGGCACGAGCGGGGGCTATATTCGACTCGAGATCGTTGATTCAGGCCGTGGGATCAAAAAAGAAGATTTGAGAACTCTTTTTGAAAAGTTTAAACAAGTTGATTCAGACTCATCAAAGAGACAAATTGGCACTGGGCTGGGATTATGGATTACAAAAGAAATTATCGGATTAATGAATGGGGACATTGAAATTTATTCCTTGCCTAGCCAAGGTACTGTTTTGGTGCTGTTGTCTAAATCGAAATCTTGCCTTGATCCCGTGTCAGAAGAAGCTGACGAAAGATCAAAGGTTTCAACGCAACCAATTACAAAGCATTTCACGCATCAGCAACAAGCCTGCAAGAACGCACTCATCGTTGAAGATATTCCTTATAACCAAGAAGTTAACAAAAGGATGCTAGAAAAATGCAGCGTCGAAAATATTACGATTGTCAATAATGGTCTTGAAGCTCTAGAGTTATTTATAAAAATGGGACCAAGATATTTCGATCTCATCTTAATGGATATAGATATGCCTGTCATGGATGGGAAAACATCAACTAAAAAGATAAGACAATTTGAAAAAGAAAGAGGATGGACTCCAACGAAGCTCGTCTTCTTAACAGGGTTTGCCGAAGCGAGAACTCAGAAGGAGTTGCTTGATAAGAATGGAGAATATCGAGCGAATAATTTCATATCGAAGCCAGCTTCTCTTGATATGATGATGAGTATTGTTGGAGGGAATCCACTCCTCATGACAGAAGAGGGAGGGAAGAGAAAACATTTCCGTGCTGCAACGATTTCAGAGAATAACAGAGAGTCTTTCCGAAAGAGCACTGGCATAGGATACCTTTCAGAGAAAAAAATAGTTCTTCTCGTTGATGACGATTCTTTCAATCTTGCAATGATGTCAAAACTGCTAGAAATGAAAGGATTTGAGACTTTACAAGCAAGAAACGGAGAGGGAGCTCTTGAGCTTTACGAAAAGAACTGGAAAAAGATAGACTTAGTCCTTATGGACTGTGAAATGCCAGTGATGGATGGTCTGGAGGCAACCAAATTCATGGTTGAAAATCATAAGAGAAAAACCATTTTCTGTAGGAAGGAATTGAAGATTTATGGAGTCACTGGACATATTGGGACTGAATATAAGAAAAGGTGCCTTGCTGCAGGAATGTTGGACGTATTAGAGAAGCCAATTAGCACAGAAAAGCTATTATCTGTATTATCTTGTTGAAAGCGTTTGACTTTTCAGGTAGATTAGCAACCTAATTATTTATTGTCATTCTTGGCAGAGAATATGTTTCAACCTATGATTTTGGTTATATTTATATATTTTCTCATTGACTATTTTATGTTCCTCTAATGTCACGCAGCTTTTCTTTGAAGTAATCTATTTCTAGATTGCTCCTTTTTCTCTTTGTATGCACTGCTTTGAGTATAAAACCATCATCATTCTTTAAACATGAGATAACAAATTCTCATGTTGGTGTAAAAAAACCCGACAAAATACTTCAGATTGCATGCGAATATAGAGTACTTAGTTTCTTTAAGTTGTATTGCTCTTCCTGCCTGTCTTAGACACTCACAGATGGGAAGTGATCTTTCTCTCTTCATGGTGATTTCAACACTAAATCGTAACTTTGTCAAAGTAATTTCCAAATACAATAGAAAATGAGTTGTATCAATAGATGAATCAAGAAGCTCGTTCCAGAGGAAAGATTATAACACTTTGTTTGCTTCACCAAGAAGGTTTGTAGTGGAATATCAGCATATCTTCCCTTAGATTTGATTTGGATTTGATGTCGGAGAAACCACCCAGAAAGGAAGGTTCAAGGGTTTTTAATTATCATTTAATTTCTTAGGAACAAAATTTCATTGAGTGTTTTGGATCTTTTCCTAAAAAATAAACCCATAATAAACACTAATTAAATTATTTCCCACGAATTTCATTTGCACGAAGAATGCTCGTAGACAGCCCCCATTCGAACGAATTTCAATCAAAGGAAAACAAGGAACAAGCCAAGGTATTGTGTTTTCTGGTAGTACCGTTCACATTGATTTGGCATTTCGAATTGTTCTCTGATGGCGTGTATGCGACTATGATGTTCAATGCAGTGTCAGCGATGGTGGTTCTATACCTTGAGGCAAACAAACCATCTCTTGGCCAGAACCTAAAAGCGGTACATATGGGGTTCTTGCCGGTTATAGTTTTTGCTCTGTGCCCAAAATATGCACTCTTTGTCATTTGCTTGAACTTTTTTGGGCTGGCGAACTTCTTCTCAGAAGTTTCACTGTCCAAGGTGCCAATTATACTTAGTATTAATACCGCGAGCTGGCTGGTATATTATCAATTTATGAAGTTCGACGACTATGAGGGTGCAGAGCTTGTCAGGTTTCTTTTTCAAGACTCGAACAACTTAACCCAGATTGCGGTGTGTTATTTTGTTTGCTATTTCTGTTTGGTGGCTCTTGCAAGAAAGAAATACATGGAAGGAAAGGTTCACAAAAAATATCATGAAACGCTTGTGTCTCTCAACAAAGAACTCGAGATTGCGAATGAAAAATTAAAAAACACGAATAAAGACCTCCAAGACGCCCTCCAAGAGAAAGAAAACTTTATCCTCAGATTTTCACATGAGATTAGAAATCCTCTAAATAGTCTTCTTGGAAATATTGATCTTTGCCATCATTTGGCCGAAGAAGCAGGATTGAGGAGTATGCTGACGGATGCCAAGGTGAGCGGTGAAATCCTTCTACAGTTGTTGAACAATGTTCTTGATACAGCCAAAGTTTCAGCTGGTAGACTCGAAATCTCTGCGAATCCACATAGCGTCCGAGAGTTTGTTCAGAGAGCTTGGGTGATCTGCTCTGAAATCATTCATAAGAAAGGACTGTATGGTAGTTTCGCAGTTAATCTCGATGTACCAGAGGTATTAGAGTTTGATCATCATAGGATGATGCAAATTCTTATCAATATGGTATCAAATGCGACAAAGTTTACTGATCGAGGTCATGTAAAGATATTTTTGGATTTTATTGAAGGAACTGAAATCAAGCCTGAACATATGAAACCTGTGCATGGCAAACTGCTTATTGACAGTCAAGAGGAAGGTAATATTAGTATTAAAGAGCCTATCCCGGAAGAGGATTTCACTGAAAATCTGAAATTCATATATGAGTACCTCACTTCCAAAAAGAAGCAATTCGTTCTTGATCGAGCTAATTTAAAGCTCAAACCCAACGCAAACATCGAAATACCGGTACTCTCGATAAACGCCTTGGGCAAGAGTCCTAAGCGACCGATAACTACTCGAATAAAAAGGCCAATTTATCACAATAACATCTCTCCAGCAAGAGTAGATGCTCCTGAAGGATATATCCGACTCGAAATCGTGGATTCTGGACGTGGAATCAAAAAAGAGGATTTGAAAACTCTTTTTGAAAAGTTTAAACAAGTTGATGAGGACTCATCAAAGAGACAAATTGGGACTGGGCTGGGGTTATGGATTACAAAAGAAATCATTGGGTTAATGGAAGGAGACATTGAAATTTACTCTGTACTCAACCAAGGAACAGTTCTTGTTTTGATGTTGAAATCGAAATCTAGTCTCAATCCTGCGATAGCAATATCACCTGATAAAAGGCCCAAGCTTTCGGTTGACACTCAACCAAAGTTTTCCGCTTATCAACAGGAAATATGCAAGAGAGCACTCATCGTCGAAGATATTCCTTATAACCAAGAAGTTAACAAAAAGATGCTCCAAAAATGTAATGTTGAAAATATCACCATCGCCAACAATGGTCTTGAAGCTCTAGAGTTATTTAAAACAATGGGACCAAGTCATTTCGATCTTATCTTGATGGATATAGATATGCCTGTCATGGATGGAAAGGAAGCCACCAAAAAGATAAGGCAGTTTGAAGAAGAAAGAGGATGGCCTCCAATCAATCTAGTCTTTTTGACAGGCTTTGCTGAAGCAAAAACTCAGAAGGAATTGCTTGATAAGAATGGAGAATATCGAGCAAATAATTTCATATCGAAGCCAGCTTCTCTGGATATGATCATGAGTATCGTTGGAGGAGCTTCACCACTCTTAGTCGATAAAGGACAGAGAAAAATTAGGTTGTCTGGGTCGATGGTTTTAGATCAGCCCTTGAGTAGTAAGAAATATCTTGATGTTAATAGGCTGCTTTTTTCAGAGAAAAAAGCTGTTCTATTGGTCGACGATGACTCATTTAATCTTGCAATGCTGTCGAAGATGCTAGAAATCAGAGGGTTTGAAACTCTCCAAGCAAGAAACGGAGAGATGGCGATAGAACTATATGAGAAGAACTGGAACAAGATCGATATCATCCTCATGGACTGCGAAATGCCGGTGATGGATGGCCTGGAAGCAACTGAAATCATCTTTGAAAAACGCAAACAAAAGGCCCACTTGCTCAGCAAGCATCTTAAGATCTATGGAGTTACTGGGCATATTGGAGCAGAATACAAGAAGAGGTGCTTGACGGTAGGGATGAGAGATGTATTCGAAAAACCAATTGACACAGAGAACCTAATATCTCTATTACAAAACCCCTACAATAAATAACGATGATTTTCTCATTATGAATTATCGTGATGATTTGAGATTGAACTAAATGTGAATTTTACGATTATTAATGTTTCTTGGTACTAAATTTTTAATCAGTTTGAAAATTGGGGGTTAGAATGTACCTCTGTGAGACAAAATATTTTTGTATTGGAATATTACTTTGGTTTCGTTTTATATAGTTAACATATCCGATATATATTTTTTTGGTTTTAATCAAGATTCATTTTCGACGCTCTACTATTAAAGAGATGGAGGCAGGTTTACCTTGTATTGCAACAAAAGTAAAACGAATAAGTGAATGCTTTGGTAGACTCTTTCTTCCTATGAACCTCTACTGAGGTTAAAATAGTCATTTTAGTACGAGCTTGCAAGCAACAACCATTTTTGTAAATTTTTTTTACGCCTTGAAAAGGTTCTCACACTTTGAGGTGAAGGTAACTGATGACACAGATTAAAACATTCTCATCCAAAGTTTTGAGTCAGGAGTTATCCTTCAAATTGATGAGACGAATTTTAACTTTTCCCATCAAGTTTTCACTAAAAAAGCAAGAAAATTTATTGTAAAGCAGCGCTTGCCGAGAGAACTACAGATTCCATCATAAAGCTACATCTTTTCCCAGCCAATATTAAGGGAGAAGAAAATCAATTATCATATATATCATCAGTTTTGAAGACTAGTTATCTACTCTAAGAGACTATTCAAAAAGCAAGAATTCTAATATCTGCGAGCTCTCGCTGGACTAAGAAAAAATGAAAATTCTTCAACGGAGATATTTAACCTACTAAATAACCCAGTTTTATTTTTATTGGTTTATGATAATGAATTTTGTGAAAGCTAAGCAAGGATTTCTAAATTTACGTTCGAAGGCACAATTAAATTGCAAAGAAAATTAATTTTTCTGCGAAGAGAAAAATGAGAGATAACCCTTATTCGAATGAATTTCAAGCAAATGAGAACAAAGAGCAAGCCAAGGTGTTCTGGTTATTAATAATCCCATTGACACTGCTTTGGTATTTTGAAATCTTTTCTGGCCGAGTATATGTAACCTTGATGCTCATCGTTATGATTGTATTGCTGATGCTTTATGCTGAAATAACACATCCGTCTCTTGGCCAGAGTCTCAAAGCGACATATATTGGAATCCAGCCAATTCTTATTATCACAATGCTGCCAAAGTACGCTATTTTCGCTCTATGCTTAAACTTCTTTGGTCTTGCCAACGGATTTGCTGAAGTAACGCTTTTTAAAATGCCAATTCTACTCGGTGTTAACGCCGTGGGCTGGTTCGTATTATACAGATTCTTGTACTTGGATGGGTATGAAGGCGCGGAGTTAATAAAATATCTGTTTCAAGACTCCAACCATTTCGTTCAGATTACACTATGCTATGGCATTTGCTTCTTTCTATTGCTGGAACTCGCCAAAAAGAAATACAAGGAAGCAAGGATCTTCACAAAATATCACGAAACTCTTGTTTCTCTCAACAAGGAGCTCGAGCTTACTAATGAGAAACTAACAAGCGCAAATAAAGACCTCCAAGACGCTCTCCAAGAAAAAGAGAATTTTATTCTTAGATTTTCACATGAAATACGAAATCCTCTCAACAGTCTTCTCGGAAACATTGAGTTGTGCTATGCATCAGCTGAAGATAGAGGGTTGAAGAGTATGCTAACTGATGCGAAAGTCAGCGGCGAAATTCTTCTGCAGCTATTGAACAATGTTCTTGATACAGCCAAAGTTTCAGCTGGCCGACTTGAAATCTCGGCGAACCCTCACAGAATCCGGGATTTTGCTCAGAGGGCTTGGGTGATCTGCTCTGAAATCATTCATAAGAAAGGACTGTATGGTAGTTTCGCAGTCAATCTCGATGTACCAGAGGTATTAGAGTTTGATCATCATAGGATGATGCAAATCATTATTAATATGGTGTCAAATGCGACGAAGTTCACAGATCAAGGATACGTTAAGATCTTTTTAGACTTCATTGAGGGAGATGAAATCAAGCCTGAACACATGAAACCTGAGCATGGGAAATCGCTAATAGAGAATCAGAATGAACGATGTACAACGCCGCTTGAAACCGAAGAAGATTTAACTGAAGATCCGAAGTTCAAATTTGAGTACCTAACTGCCATGAAAAAACAATTCATATTGAGCCGAGCAGGCTCTCTCATTCTCAATCACGAAAAAAATGAAATACCGAAACTTCCATTAAGTATCTCTATTGCAAAGATTCCAGTTACGAGCTTTGAGAAGAGTTCAATACGTTGGAATGGCCATACTCAAAAGGCTAGATCAAGCCCTTCTGAAGGGTATATTCGGCTTGAGATTGTGGATTCAGGACACGGAATTAATAAAGAGGATTTGAAATCGCTTTTTGAAAAGTTCAAACAAGTTGACTCAAACGCATCCAAGAGGCAAATCGGGACTGGGCTCGGACTCTGGATTACGAAGGAGATTATTGAGCTGATGGAAGGAAATATTGAAATCTACTCTGTACCAAATAGAGGAACAGTTTTAGTGATAATGCTAAAATCGAAATCTTGCTTCCACATCGTCCCAGAAGCCGGAGGTGAACCATCGATTCCTCTGATTTCTACACAATCACAGCCTCATTCGGCTACTCATCAACAGCGAACCTGCAAAAGAGCCCTCATAGTTGAAGACATTCATGATAACCAAGAAATCAACAAAAAGATGCTCCAAAAGTGCAATGTTGAAAATATTATGATCGCCAGCAATGGTCTTGAAGCTCTAGAGTTATTTAAAAAAATGGGACCAAGATATTTTGATCTCATCTTAATGGATATTGATATGCCTATAATGGATGGAAAAACAGCTACTAAAAAGATAAGACAATTTGAAAAAGAAAGAGGATGGACTCCAACCAATCTAGTCTTCTTGACAGGGTTTGCTGAAGCTAAAACTCAGAAGGAATTGCTTGATAAGAATGGAGAATATCGAGCGAATAATTTCATATCGAAGTCAGCCTCTTTAGATATGATAATGAGTCTTGTTCGAGGGAATTTACTGTTATTAACTGAAGAAAAAGCGAAGAAGAGCAAGCTTGCAGTTGCTTATGAGAGTCATTTGCGTTCAAAAACTAGTCAATATCTTCAGGCAGATGTGAACAAAATGTTAGGAAAATCTTTCACGTCAAATCAACTGAAGGAAGTATCGCATAACCAATCCAGTAAAAAATATTGGTACGGCTATTAAATGAGATATTATTGGGTACTACCTATGATAAAGCGCTTGGATTTAAACAGTTGAGAAATAAATTCCTTCTAGAGTGATTGAGAATTCACAAATTCTTCTTTAAATAGAGAGATGACTTGTAGTTTAATATCATGTTGAAAAAATAAGTTTTTGCTCATTTTCTTTCTTTCTAATAAGAAGTACTCTCTAAGCGAAATTATCGCACTCTTAATGTCTCTTGTTCAGTCGCATTTTTTTGCTACAAAATCACCCTTTCAAAATTAGAATTAGCGCTAAGAAAACCTAATATAAATTATCCACTCTCAAGCTACGCCTTAACTTTTCGAAATGCCATTTAAATTGCATGTTTCATCAGTTTGTGATTTGGGATAACTCAATGAGAACTACCATTCAATTAACATCATAAGAATATAGAGAAAAATTCTCCCAGTCAACAAGCGTAATAGATTTCATGTAACATTCATTACTGATGAGAATCCCCCACAATTAATTTTTTGGAACTTCTTGATATCGATCTGCCGTATCGGAATGGAGTTTAAAATAAGAGAATCTTTGTTATGATATGTTAATTTCTGATATCGAATATTCTTCATCACGTTTTAGCGAATCTTCAAATTCAACACAAAGCAACGAATACTATTCGAAATGTTTAGATTAGACAATCTTTTGATTGTTTAACATGAAGGTTGCTTATAGAAGCAATTGTCGTTTAAGAAGCGAGCGCAAGCATAAGCAAAGGAGCTAAGTAATTAAATTTTGATTTTGACAGTAAATTTCTATCAGACTTAAATTAGGGGTATATTATTACCATTCGAAATAAAGCAAATCAACGCACCATTCAATCCTCGAAGAAGTATGATATTAGACAATCCTTATTCGAATGAATTTCAATTGCAAGCAAACAAGTCAGAGGGGAAGGCATTATGCTTGGTGACAATACCTTTCACACTGCTCTGGTATTTCAATATATTTTCAAATCAAGTATATGCAAGCTTGATGTTCAATCTCATATCTGCGATATTGGTGTGCTGGACTGAGGCAACTAATAAATCACATGGCCAAACCCTGAAAGCAGCTCATCTTGGGGTTCTTGGCATCATTGTATTTATTCTGAGTCCAAAATATGCGCTTTTTATCATTTGTCTGAATTTTTTTGGTCTGGCAAATGGGTTTGCGGAAGTAACTTTAGATAAGATACCAATTCTTCTCGTAACCAACATTGTGGGCTGGATTCTGTGTTATAAATTCGCAAATTTTGAAGGTGACGAAGGCGA
>ENA-UOTZ01001962-UOTZ01001962.1-compost-metagenome-genome-assembly--contig:-NODE-1962-length-12030-cov-24.324186_pt1 | contig 12030 bp, 8 predicted proteins | sample MGYA00238144_ERZ746983 | MGnify/ENA primary metagenome ERZ746983 (study PRJEB28759, sample SAMN06268863) | compost metagenome | isolation source: single cell | place: USA: California, Emeryville, Joint...
ATAAGTCAAAAAAATTTAGAACTGTTGCAAAAAGTACCATTAAGATTTTATAGGCTAGATGAGGCAAATTGAGATTGCCCAATGAATTAGCAAGTTCAAAAGTTCATAATGTTGATGGAGCAAACCACTTCCATAGAACATAGAATCTTATCACACGCAGGCGAAGGAGGGAGGAAAATTCCTACGTCAAGCCTGCGCATTCGGGATGTGAGAGCGGAGTCATTGCCATTCTTTCCACCTTCGATTAAAAAAGGATGTTGGGGCAGTGCCGGAGAAAAATTAGCTGCATCAAATCATCATGAACGTACTTACTAACCAATCTAGATTTCAATTGCTTGACAAATCTTTCCATCAGCTGCTAGAGTTCACCAAAGAACGGAGAATCTCATAAAATTTTTGCGCGAAAGTTCTATTATCAAATTCCGCAAGGACTAAAAAAGTAGCATCTAAATCTCTCCGCCTTATAATTAGTTTATTGAACTTGCCTTAATAAGTGATGAGTCTTTCAACTGAGGATAGGATAAAAGCATTCCTCAACCGACAAAAAGAGAAAACGTCCGTTCCGGAGCCCTGCAACAACACCAGCGCCAAAATCGACTTGAATTTCTCTCGCGGTTTCAATATTTCCAGTTCATTCCTCAAAGAACGAGACGATGAGACAATCAATACTTTAAACAGCGAAATGCCCACCATCTCCCTGGAACTCGAACACAAAAACTCATCCAGCCCTCCCCTTAAGGGCGGAGGTGACCTCAGCAGTGATCTAAACTTCGATGACTTGGAAATCAGAATGGAATTCATCAAAGGCTTCAATAACGCTCAGCGGATCCCTCAACATCAACCTCGGCCAAGAACTTACGAGCCTTCAAATTTTTCTGCGAAGGACAAACCTAAAGCTGAATCACCTATCCGATTGCCAACCAATCAGAGCGAAGATATGAGTATTACGAATAAATCAGCAGAGATTGCGAGCCATAGAGACCTATCTCAGAATAATGATTCCTCGCCATCAAAGACCAAGAGCCCATTGGACAAGTTTTTCCAGCAAAAATCAAGGATTAAGCAAAAAATAACCAAAAGCTTCAGAAGCCGGTCAAAAGACAGCCGCAGTTTCAGCAGCATAAAATCGAGGAACAAAACGCCTACACTAAATCAAGAGGATCAAAAGGAGGGGATAAGAAGCCCGAGATGGAATACCACGACTGGAGCTAAGTCCCTAAAGGCGATTGAGGACACTGAGAACGAATATCACTCATTTTCGCCTAGGTTTCATACAAATCCGAGAACGTCACCAGACCAAAGGAAATTGAAATTGAAGAAAACGACTTCCGTAGAAAGGAAAATGAAGCATGAGACCAGCGATTCCCGCTTGCCAGAGTTCTGGAGGGAGAATAGTGAGTTTAGTTCGAGTCCTGGGAAGGTGTCTTCGGAGATGTTGTCTCTGGAGAAGTTACTGCAAAGCGAAAAGGCAAAGAATCGTGAAGGCTTTTTTGGTCAGGGCAATAGTCTATCACGCATGGATAGCATTGAGAGAAATGCGAGATCTCCAACAAAAACACCTGAGAGGACGAGTTATAGCGAGCTCTCAGGTAGCTCTCCCTCCTCAACGAGGAGATTAGTCAAGAAACAGATAACACCACAAAAAAAGCGACGCGACTCAATAGAAGAGGACGATGAAGACGAATATTCCAGTATAAAGAACACAAAAATCTTCGATGGGGCCGCCATAGCAATCCAAAAACTTGAAAATGATTATGGAAGCTTTCCAAAGCCTGAGCGCGGCCGAGGAGGGAATGCTGGGTCGAATGGGCATCAAGAGGAATTGGAAGAAAAGCACGCCGCTTTCAAGAGAGAGATGAAGGAATTGCTAACAATGATTCAGAGAGAAAAGGAGCAAATTTTTCAAAATCTCGGTGAGATGTCAAGGAAACTTGCGAAGTACAAAACTTCTTATAAGAGCCTAGTAAACTCTTTCATTTGTTCTTCAATTTAAATTAATTTGCTCTAGAAAACCGAACTTGAAGGATATAAGGCCCGAGAGGTTCAAAGATTGTTGAACGGTGCTGCGACCACTGAAGACACTCCAAGCAAAAGCAAATTATTGAAAAAAAAGGAAGTGAGAGAAAACGCAAGTGATTTTGAATTAAACGAGCCGTTTACTGTGGATCAATTAAACGTGGGGGCCCCTGCGGGAAGACGGTCACCTAGGCGCACGAATCCTAAAGAACAGTTCCTCAGTGATCACGTCGAGGAAATAAATCATCGAGTTCAGGAATTTGTTGATCGGAGCCCGATTAGGAAGGAAAGCAGCAAGAATAGTCACACTGAATGGAGTGCGCTGGAGACTCTTAAGCAGTTCGAATTTGATCAGCATCCTGCTGGACTCTGGATCGCCAAAGACCTCGGCTTGGACCCTCGAGTTTTTAACCGCAAAGCTGGTAATTGAAATAATAAGGGATTTTTCATAATATGAATTGCTTCTGTAGGCAAAACTAACGAAATTGACTCAACAAGCAAAAAACCGAGCAGTAACGAAGAGATAATCGAAGCGCAAAGGTAACTGATATCTGTGGACGAATGAATTCTAATATTTTCGCGGGAATAGGGAGATGCTAGTTTATCTATATAAGAAACTGCAGCTCGAAGAAAAACAAAGACTGGCGACTGAAGAACAAGCGCAGGTCATGATCTCGACGTTGGAGAAATCGTTGGCTCAGATGGTAAGATTATTGTTAAACATGCGTGCTAATAAATTGATAAATTTTTAGGAGGATAGAAAGAAAAGCCAGGCTCATAGAAAGCAAGACAGCACTACAACAGCTGCGTCTGAACAGCAATCCAGGTCGACTATAACCGAAAGGCATTACTAAGTAAAAAAACTGATGAAAGTATATATGAGCGAATCGCCATGATTGATTATTCGCTACTTATCTTTCATCTCATCCATATAGCTGAGCTTATTTCCTTTACGCGGAAATTTTTTCTATTCCATGTGAGCTCCCATCATTTATATTTAGTCATCACATCACCTATTTATTTTGTGTAGTTAGTTAGAGCAATAACTCTCCATATCATCTATTTTGTATTGAAAACAGTGCAATTTGATTGATAATTTATGCAACTTTTCTCATTTTTTCAATGAATCTGGAATATTTTCTTCTCGCAATGTAATGTAGTTCAATCAATTCTCACGTATTATAAATCCCGCAATCATAAAAACTGCAATCTGAATGACGAATTTTCCTACGACAATACCCAACCAGCCTTAGAAACACTTTCTATCTAAAACGCTGAAGCCCTTTTCATTGTATTCGGCGTTCGTGATCCACATAATACTAAATGTACTTAAAGAAGAGAGAATCGACCCACCGATCCAAACGGAGTATTTTCTCTCTGCTGGTGCCCACACTCTGATTTTCTGCTGCGCGAGCGAGCTTATCGAGCTCTGCAACCGCTCTTGGAAGCCATCGAACAGCGTGTTTCCTCCAGAGAGGCAGATTCTTTCGTATAATTCTTTTCTAACGTCAGGCTCGCTTCTCATAATAGACTCATAGCACATATCATGGATACCTTGAGTGTCTTTTCCTATCAGTTTCGGCGTAAACATCACTTCTGAAGCCTGGAACCTCTGGCTACCAAGCACGACAGTGCTTCCGTCAGGAAGCTCGTAAAGAACGTCCTTAGCAGACGATTCTTTCGATTCTTTCAACTCTTTTTGATAGTCATCCGCTATGTAACAGCATTTTTCTTTGATGTCTCTAATGACGTCTTTTTCAGTGGCTGTGGAAAACGATTGTCCCACTTCCTGAAGTAATTCTAACAGATAATGCGTCACGTCTCGTCCAGCAACGGTGCTCTTATTAATCGTGTGAGGGGAGCAGTAGCCTTCGTAAATAGGCACTGTATGTGTGACTCCTTCTCCTGATTCAACGATAACACCAGTAGTGCGGCCGGTAGCATAGAGAGCCAAGACGGATTGGACACCGACGTAGAAAGAAGGCACGTTGAAGGTTTCAAACATCATTTCAGTCATCCTCTCACGAGTCTTCTTGTCGGTGAGAGGAGGCTCGGTGAGCATGCAAGGGTGTTCTTCTGGAGGAACTTTCAATTCGTTGTAATAGCAGTGATGCCAGATTTTTTCCATCTCTTCCCATTGGTTAATGACGCCGTGTTCGACTGGTGCTGTGAGTTTGAGTAGTCCTCGTCTTTTGAAGGCTTCCTCGCCGACATAGGTGTCAGGTTGATCCATAGAAACCATGATTCCGGGCATTTTGCTCCTGCCAACGAGAGTTGGGAAGGAGCATTTAGGAGCGTCTTCTCCGGCGATACCTGCTTTTGTCATTCCGGTTCCGTTGTCGATAACAACTGCTGCGACTTCGCTAGTGTCGACCATTTTTGAAACTCTCTCTAAGTGTTATTATCAACTGTTATTTTTGATTATACGATCTAATACTTTTATTTCAAATCGAATTAAATTCTGTTGTCATTGCTTATGAAAACTCTCAAAAACACACACACGCGCATGGTTAGTTATTTTGCAAAAAATAGTTTCCTTTACTCTAGTAAAATGATATGATTTTTAAGTGACAAGGTCCGCAGACGATTCAATTCGGAAGTATTTAATTCTATAATAGACTATTATGAAACAATGAAATCATTATTTCAGTTCAAAAGCATAGTTTGTAGAGGACCTTATTCTTAGACATGATAAAATTCTATGGGACTTTCTTTGTATAGGTGCTTAACGAGTATTGTTGCAAATTTTAAGATCGAAGTCTGCTTTCTCTAAGGTTTTTGAGTGGGTTTCTCCTCTTGCTTAACCACGTATTGCGGTTTCCCTTCGCCTCTTCGAGGATACCCTCCTCCACGCTTTTCTCTATCACCTCCTTCACCGCGTCTCTCTCCACGTCTCCCTCCATCTCCGCCTCTTCGCTCTCCTCTGCCTCTTCTTCCGCCTCCTCTCCTGCCAGTGTCTTCCGGCTGCTTTTTCTTCTCGAGATGCTTTGCTTTCACCTCCACGAACTCATCTTCGGGCTTACCAGCCGGCTTCTTTTGCACCTCAGCTTCAGGTTGCTTTTTCTTATCCTCTTCAGTCTGCTCATCATCGCTCTCGTGACCCTTTTCGTATTCCTCTTCTTTCTCCTCTTCCATCTCCGCCCAATCCTCTGTTTTCTCCTGAGGCGCTCTGAGATTCTCCTGAGCATATTTGACGGAAGGCTCTTCTTTCTTCGTCTCCAAAGGCGAAGATTTAACTCCTTCTTCCTCCCGAGGCTGATGTATGGTCACTTCTTTCGGTTCGAGGACAACCTTATGCTCTCTGAAAAACTCCGAAGAGACCAACTTATTAACGGTGTCAGCGATGTACGAATAAGTTTTATCCGCCGCAGCTAGTTCATTCGCAGCCTCCAAATACCGCTCCACATGGTGGATCGCTGCTTCAAGCTTCTTCCCACTCGTATAGCTCACATCAGGACCTGCGACTTTAAAAACCTTGTTAGAAAACTCCTGGATTGCCTTGAAATCGGGAGTTGAAGTGAAACCAAGACTGCCGCTCAAATTAACATAGTTCTTATCAAACTCTTCTTTGATTTCAGGATACCCAAAGAAATCGTTAATATGGATGAGACTAATGATCGGCTTGATAACCTCATATGGAGACTTCGACACCTGCTCTTTATGGGGCTCTGTGGAGGTCTCTTTGTGCACTGGAGCGGTTTTTTCCTTCAATGGAGAAGTCTCTTTTGCCACTGTTTGTTTCTTGCCGCCCTCTTCTAGGTTCGATTTGAGCGCTTGGTAGTAGAGATCCTTAATCTCGTGCCAATAGTTGTTCTGCTTGACGACCTCTTGCTTACTTTTGATTTTGGCGATCTGCTCGGGCTTGAGGGTGGAAGAATCACGCTTTTCGAGCTCCTCGATTTCAGTCAATTTCTTTTTGTTGTTCCTTTTTTTCTTGTTGATAAACGACAAGAACACGTCGTTGTCTTCGTCGATCTTCTGGCGTTTGCCTTTGCTGCGCTTCTCAGCCATCTTTCTCTGAGCTGATTGTTTGTAGACGTTCGCGGATAAATTTTTTTTCGATTTAGATATTTTAGAACTTTTGCTAAATGACACCTTTCTAATTTAATTGCAGTGCTCATAATTTTAACCCTCTAACGATCGATACTGCTCTCATATAAACTCTATTTTTGCTTAAATCATCTCTCATGACTTTAGTGAGGCCGAAGGCCTTCTGAAACCTCTTTAGGTAATATTCCCTCAGTGTCTCCAGATTGAAAAGAGTTTTTTTAGCGTTTTACTGAGGTGAGTTATGAATAAGACAAAATTATATAAAATTTCATTTGAAGAACATGGATGTCAAACTGAAACAATTTAGTGGCCTTCATTCGCTATGACCCTACTCCTATGCACTCATTCAGGAGTGTACCCGCATAAAATAACATTTTGATACATTTAAAACTGATATTCTGACGGCTCAAGGAATCTTCTATCATCTATGTCGAGAGAACTTGCAGAGCTATGCGAGGCTTTAACCTTTATACATCATATTGTTTTCGTTGAGGGCGTTTAAAAAAAAAACATACATTTCCTTTTGAGGGCTTAATGGCAAACTGATCCTCGAAGATGTAGAGCAGCCGAATTATCATACACATCGGGACGCAATAAGTCAGCACGTGATACACGAACCAAAACACCCCTGACATAACCTGGCTCCCATCTCGATGGATAAGGCACGCGCTATCTAACAAATCGGAATTATAATAAGTAAACACCGCCTGTATAATCCGAAGCACATCTGCCACCATAATTACCACATTCAGATCTCTTTTGTATACATCATATCATTATTAGTAGAAAAAATCAAGTTCTTTACTGTAGATTGGTTAGCCGCCTCTGTAGTTCTCTCTGCGTATGATCGCTTACCATTTGTAGGTACCATACATCATCAGATAATAGTCTTTTTCTGAGGTAAAGCCCTTCACCACGAGTCATAAGGTGCTTATCGAAAGCAAATTACCAGCGGAAATATAAAGAAGCACAAGTGAGACATTCGTAATCCTCATTGTCAAAACAATAGAATCTTGATATCCTATTTGCCTATTAATCGTTAAGGTTCGAATGAATTTACCTCTGCAAGCGAGTGGCACGTAATCTGGAGGGACCCATATAATGAGAGCTACCACAAAGTTGATAATTATCAACCAGATGCCAATAAAGGAGTAATTCGCGCTGCATCCAAAGAAATTATCGCTTGACTTGCAAATATTGTTACATTGTTAGGACTCCAAAGTATTTATAGGAGAGCGACGCGCATTTCTTCAAAAGAAGATAAAGCAAGGCGAAGTACAAGGCGCTTCGACTGATAAGACTGATGTAATAAACTCCTTGTATATCGACTATGGCGCTGATCAGCACATTGACTTAATGGGAATGACTGAATGAAAATAATAGGTGATGTGGGCTACTTGCGTTCGAGATAAAGAGAAGCAATGTAACAATCTTTGGTAATTGAAGACAACCCGCGTGGAAATCCCACTGTCGTTTGAAGAGAATCCCGATCAACACAAACAAAGAGATGTCGGCGAGAGTGCTAATTCGAATACTAGGCCCAATTCAGAATAGACAAGACAAAGGATGTGATTACGCATAACAAACTGGTGTGGAGTAGGTATAGGCTTCGTTGATCTCTTTCACTTTGCAGTCCCATGCCAGCCATCCAATGGCTCTGTTTTCCCATAAGTGAGACATTTTTTATTACCGATTTTAATTGATATTCAGCACTTTCCACCCTCAAATCAAACTTCGTGATTAGAAATTTGCAGATTAAGTCAGCCGTATATCTGCTACTTACAAGTTTTTCTATTTTCGTCCAATTCGCGGAAAGGCTGTGACAGCGTGCTTATAATTAAAAAAAAAAGTCGAAACTATCCCAATGAGAAAGAGCTTGTGAACAGCATTTCTCATTACAGTGGAAGGAAAGAACGTCATATCACTTTAGCAAATGAGGGTGTATTGTTAATATTGAAGCGAGGCGTTATATTACTCATTAAAAGTGGGGGCCCCGAATAGATTTTATGCCTGAGTATGAGTTACGATAAGTGTGAGTTTTATTTTCAAATTGAAGATCAGAATTAAAAGCAAATAAAGAAATTTTAATAAGCAGCTCAATGTTAACTGCAGTACAAAACGCTTTCTTATCTCAGTTTCTCCCTACATTTTTCTGCGTGCTATCACTGGGCAGCTCGATCAGCCTCCTGGCCACATATCGGAAATTCTTGCGTGTCAGAATGAGGTCCGGAGTCCTTATCATTCTCATCAGTATATGCGAATTTATCATGACCTTGTGCTGGCTGCTCAGTCTCTATTACTCGACAAAATTAGCTTCTTCTTCCACATTTTTAATCACCAACAGCGCCTGCTTTGGTATCGGCATCATCCAAGTGTTCTCTTATCTCCTCTACCTCTTCCTGAACCTCTGCCTCATTCATACTTTCGCCCTGACGACTAAAGACGGTGTATTAAACCCACCAAGTCGGCTGAAAAAATTCATCTGGGTCTCCGTTATCGCAGCCCTCGCCCTGACGCTAGCTGCCGCGCTTACCAAAGGCATAATGGAATCACCATATGGTTTCTGTGGCGCCACAGCGAAGAGTATTATCCAGTATTTATCGTTCATTTGGCTTTTTATTGTGGATCCGGCTGTTTTGATCATTCTATTCAGATTCTATAAGCAAGAGCGAGAATGGTTTACGGATCTTAATACCGGCCTCGTTGACACCTACACCCGCGAGATCAGGAAAAGCTTTATAAAAACTAACACCGGGTCGATTCTATTGTTCGTGGTGGGCTGGTCCCTCTTTCATTTGCTAAACGTCCTCTTTTTCCTTGGTGTTGACGCTAATAAGTCTATGCCGTTGGATTTTTTCATAGTAATGAGCTTTTACGCGATAATGCTGACCTCGTTCTTTATGATGCTCATCAGACTCACCGACCCGCTGCTGAAGAAGGTTATCCGTCGCTTCGTCCGTAGTCAACTGCAGCCGCAGCAGAACGACATAGCGAAATTCTTGCTCGCAGAGCCTACAAACAGCGCCTTTTTCACTGATATGAACCAAAGCAGCATTAAACTCCGAGACGCCTCAGAGACGAGCTTGAGCAAGGAAGGTGTCGCCATTCACAGCGAGATACCGATTGATAAACCGGAGCCACTTCAGAGGGATTATACGGATTACCGGCGGGAAAACTCGCTCGCAATGGGCGGTGCGATTACGTTGGAAGATTACCGAATGATCCTCCACTGCCTGGAGAAGCTGATTAATATCGATCCAGCAAGCGTCGAGAAGCCTGAAAATGTAGGCCAGATCCCTTGGTCCTACTATTTCTACACACATGTCGCGTCGAAAAAGCTCGAGCCGCTCAATAATAGCATTATTAACATGCAGTTGAATCCAATGGAGAACGGGACTCCAGAAGATTTCGTTTATGCTTATGTCCATGGAGAGAGCGTGTTTGAGCACCTAGCTTATCTATGTGGTCTAAAACGCGAGGAAATCATTGAAAGCATCTCTCTTGGAGCTAACGAGAAGAATCTGCAAGAGAATTACCAAGGTGTTGTTCAAAAAGTCGGGTTTTATAAGAACTATCATTTCAAATCCGCTGATGAGAAAATCCTCTTCCAAATCCTCGATAAAGAGCAAAAATTCAATATTTTAGAAAACTACCTTCAGATGTACCACGAGCACGTCGTTTCTGACCAGGGCAACCTCCTGCCGCAGCTGCTGGGACTCTATACGATTGATCTCGTCAAGAAGAAATACATCGTTCTACTTCAAAAGAACTCGTATAACATTTTTAACGAAACCAACGAGAGGAAGCTAATTGTCAAGAAGAGAATCCTTATCGACGCGGACTTCATCAGAATAGAGGTGTTGAACAGCGATGGTAGCATTCAATCGAGGAATAAGATCCAAGTGATGAAAGAGGGGAATCAACATGGTCCAGAGATCGAAAAATTGATTGAAATGGCGCCGGAGGATAGGGCCAGGTTGCTGGACATTATGCGTACGAATTTAAAGTTTTTAGACAAAGCACATCTCACTGGGTACAAAATCGTGTTTATCCTAAGCAGTCTGTCTCCTCAGGACAGGTTGGGGTACGAGAAGCCAAAAGGTACGGATAACAACACGTTTCTTGCGCATCTGAAGACGGTTAGTGGAGATAAAATCAGCGTGTTTTATGAGTTGAGTAACTATTTTAAACCAAATCCGAGAGCGATGTCCCAGTCAAATGCGGTATTTAGTAAAGAAGACCCTTCGATATACAGGCAATGCATTGACGAGACTTTATACCAATATCTGTAATAATTAATTTAGAATCATGTCTGTGCTTGCGTGAAAGCGATTTACATCTACTCCCTATGTTTTGCCTTTTAGTTTAGAAATTGCTAGAAAAATCATCGACTGTTAATATAGTAATCCCAGTGAGCCACTCATATAAGCTCTAACCCAATGATTTAGTTAGGTATGTCCTATCATATTCCTTCTATCATCAAGCTGGCGGTGCTTTTCCCTGCTTTGGTTTATTTACTTTTCTTCTGAATAAATTTGATAAACAGATACTTTTCATCAGCGATTCTTTAATGTAACTGAAGGGCCTTCAGGAAATAAATAATAAACTGTTAAATTCATCAAACAATCAACGTGAGCTAATGGCAGAGAAAAAAACCAGCACTGAAACTCCAATCGAAACTTTGAAAAAGCTTATCAAGCCTGAGCTCTTCAAGTCCTTTGAAGACTGGTACGAGACGGCCAACGACCGAGAAAAGAAAGGATTAAAGCTCCTTGCAGCGATCTATAAGCATAAAGGCATGAAAAAGTTCCGCGCAGAGCCGCCTTCAGTTCTTTTATCAGCCTTGCATAAGCAGGAAACCTTAGAGTACTTCCTACCCCCCGCATTCTCGCTCTAATTTGCTACGATAGCCTTCAGAAAGCTGAAGAAATGTATCGAAAAAATCAAATTACCAGTTTTTACCAGAGCGAGTTCGGAGGTCTCGCCCAAAAAACAAGCCCGGAGACAAACATATTCAAATTTAAAAAATGCTCAGAGGTAACACCGCGTCTTTCAAGCGTCTGTAACTCGATTTTCTCTCGAATAGTTGGAGTTTACGAATTTTTTGACTAAACTTGCTGTTCAATTCATCGACAATTGGCTGGAAACGAAAGATGAACTCGAGTTCCAAGATATGATCCTCATTACGTTGCGATCCCTCAATGCGAGGTACAAGTCGATCCAGGTGAAGAAATCTGAGACGAGGTAAGTGCTGGTGATGATTGATAAAGCTAACTTGTGGTATTAGACAACAATATCAATGGAATGTGGACTGGGACCTCTGCAAGCCGATCAGAGTTGATAAGATCGGAGCTGATTTGAAGACCTACAAAGCCGATCAAAATAACGTTTTCAAGCAGAAACTAAAACAGGAAGAATTGAAGGAGAAATATGGAATGACCGAAGAGGCCAAGGCTTCTAAGTGAGTGAGAGATTTTATGAATTTCATACAGTTTGTGAGTGAATTTCGACTTTAAGTTTACTAGGAATACCGACATTTTCATTCTATAAAATCTTGAAAACAAATTACAAAGCATGGAAATAAATACTTTGTACTGTTAAATTGAATAATACGTTCTTGATAGAATTTAAAGTGTTGGAGTATAGAGGCTGAGAGTAGAATGGGTTATTCATAATGAAGTGGATAAAACACGAATTTCAAAACTGTTATGACTAGCATGGAAGAAAAAAAAAAGTCTCAAGAATTGAGACAATTAAATATTCATTTTTATAAAGAATTTTGCATGGATAAAAAATAGCACCCTTTAGTAATAATAGTTTGTTATTAGTCTCCCTTGATGGCATAATTACGCTCTCCTAAAATGCATCTTGGTACTCTCTCTTTGGTTGTTCTGAAATGAACTTATTAAAGTCAATCTCAGAGTAATCAACGTCCTCTGTTTCCTCGATTTTCTCCCCCTCTAT
>ENA-UOTZ01001963-UOTZ01001963.1-compost-metagenome-genome-assembly--contig:-NODE-1963-length-12027-cov-3.596987_pt1 | contig 12027 bp, 8 predicted proteins | sample MGYA00238144_ERZ746983 | MGnify/ENA primary metagenome ERZ746983 (study PRJEB28759, sample SAMN06268863) | compost metagenome | isolation source: single cell | place: USA: California, Emeryville, Joint...
TTTCCCATTGCTGATTTGCTTTTGACAAGTTGTTCTATTTTTGACTGTTGTTCAGTTTGAACTTCAGATATTTTATTTGAATTTTGAACTGCTGTTTATTTAGTATTAAAATCAAAACAGCCTCTTGTAATAATTCTTGATATTACAGTAGTAGAGCCAGCATTCAGAAAGAGGAATCGCCAGGAATAAGAATTGGCAATTGTAAAGAGAAAATTCATGCAGTTTAATTTCAGAGAGTGAAGTTCAAGAAGCAATTCATTTTCTGAGATACCCTTTCTCAAAAATGAAAATTTTATATAAGCCCTTACTTACATGAAGAAATGTTAATCCTATCGATAATGAGCGATTAGAAAATAATCTAAACCGACATAAATTTTCTGAAAGTGAACACGAGACATCTTGCGAACAGATTTTTCATCCTCAAAAGTGTTCTTAAAATACGAGGAGTTTAAATTTCTAATTTGAAAGAATTATATCTGGTTTGCTTGCATTTAGCTGGTCAATATTTTTGTAGTGAGGCTGCGAATATTTTGTAGTGAGATTACAATTAATGCTTGAACTTTAGGCTAATTCACTTTCTTTAAATAATTAATTTCAAGGTTCATACAATAGCAAATCTAAAGAGCTCTAAAAATGATCAACTTCCTTACTTTTTTGAAGGCTGGAACCTATACCTTCCCAATGTACGTCATTTATCAGATTAGACAAGCCCAACTCGCTGCCCAGCCAGCTGAAGAAACAGAGGAATCTCACGGTGGCAATGAGACCCATGAGCAACAATAATCGCGACTACCAACCAATACGATAATACAACCTTTCCCAAAGGTATCTGCTTGTCTACGCTTTTCTATTCATCACCTCTTTAGGATTGCAATGGTGAAAGGTTCTACACCACGACTTTAGAAGACTCTCGGCAAGATTAAGCAACTGTAACTTTCATCTTCACTCGTTTTATGAATTAGTTGTAAACTTGGTTGCTAAATTGTTGTTGCAGAGTAACACTATTAGTTGATAAGGAACTTTAAACAACACCATCTCCACGTGAAAGTGTATTTCTGGCAGCATAAGTTGATAGGATAATCCGATTCTGGTGTTTCAACAAATTTCGTTTTAAATCATGGTTCAACTATTTGCTTAGTTCCAGGGAATCTCTCTCCTTCCGTGCAAATTCGTATTAAGGCAAGTTTCTTGCCGAAATCGAACCCCAAGAAATGATCCTACGAAACTACCAGGCAGAACTATATACAAAAGTAACCGAGGGCCAAAAAGCATTCAAATTATTTCATGGGACCATCAGCTAACTTAAAGATTTTGAGAGATCAGAAGCCATGGGTTATTCTTTAATTTGTTATTATTATATTTAGCAGGGTTTATCAATTTCTCAGTTGTTTTCTCAACAGATATTGCTCAATAATATGACAGGTTAGTCTCATTTTCCCCCTTAAAAAGCAACACCTCAAAAATCCGACTCACCTAACAAACTGTTCATTGTAAAATCCAAAAAACCTGAATCACGAATAAAAATTTGAGTTCACTTCTTCCAAAGATTTCGAAATGTGTTTTATATAATAAATAGGTGGTTCAATAGTGAAGTAAGTTGATTTTCTTCGTTTGAAAGCTTACTCCCTTCATCAATAAGATAATATGAAATCTAATTACTACGTCTATAAGAGCTTCATATGTTATGTTGATTACTTTTCATTATTGCTTAATAGCTATTTCTTTCGAAAAAACAAACGATAAAGGAGTTAAACATACAGATATGAAGTGCTCGAATTCAACAATCAAGGTTTAACATCATCAGAATAAATTGATTCTTGAAATATTATGAAGCCTGTTCTTCGCACAGCTAGACCAGCTGCCACAAAAATTGTTCCTGTTTCCTTAACGTTTCGTTGTTCTCCAAAAGACATAGCTTTAGGAAGCTATTAAGGCTTGCTTGTTCCTCTAAATGTCACCTTGTGTGGCAGCATTCAACATTTGGAAGATTGCTATTGAAATATTTCAATTAAAACATTGTCAAGGAGGTTTAAGTACCTGATCCTACAACTACGAACAAGAAAACGCCCAAAAGAACAGGGCCAACTGCGAATTTCTCTTCCTTTTTCTGAAAGGTACTATTTTAGAGGCGAAAAAATATGAAAAGTCATTACCACGCGGGATTTTGGGACCTTTCCTTTCTTGTCGATGTTTTGGTCGTATTGTTTGCTTCTAAGTCTCATAGTTTGATCGTTTGCCTATCGAATCATCCGTTAGTGACCGCATAGAGCTTGGGTTTACCATTTCGAGGGTTCAATGAAATAATTTAATTATGCTTCGAAATTAAGACTGCGATTAAATATTCCGTAGAACAAAAAAACGGTTGGGATTTCAAGAACACGTCGATGTAATTTTTAATAAAAAAGCTCTTCTAAAGAAATTGATTTTCTTAATTAACAATTAGAGTCGCTACGTACTTACTTGATTTCTATTTTGTTGAAAACCTAAGTGTTTTCCTCAAATTTCGCTTTCTAAATTATGGCCTAATAAACTTATCAACCATATGCAGATGTTAAACGTGTTATAAAATGGCAAATCGAAATTAACAATTGATACTCATATGTATCATTGTGTTGGAGATAGAATTAGTTTGTCTGTGAGTGCAAGCTTCATCTAACTGATTCAAGAAACACAACGAAGCTACCTTATTGATACCAATATGCAAGCTATTTGCATAATCTATCGCAGCTTGGATGTTTATCTTTTGATTAAACCAGCAAAATATATCTTTGCATTTCAGCTGTTAATCATACTAAAATATGGTAAGCTAACATGAGTGTTGAAATTGACTCTAATAATTGGATATTCTTCTTTCAAATTAGGAGCGTAGAAAGTCAACCAAACAAACCCACTCAAAATGGTATAATGCGCAATCTAGAAAGAAGAGAATCTGAAAGGTTTTCTAGGGCAGCCGAAAAAAATGATGAAGAAGAGCAGCCTCCAACCAAAAAAGTCGTAGCAAGCTATGATGTAAGTCTTTTGTTGACTCACGATCAGCAGAGGCCTTGAAATAGCATTTATATTTGGTTTCTTTTTGAAATTAGAGCACGACACTGAGTTTAGCGGATGCTATCAAGCTGACCCCACGACTTCGCAAGAAAAATGAGTTGTACAAGAACTATGACATCGATTCGGATTATGAGCCTGAAATTTCTTCTCGCCGCTCCAAATCGAAGCGAAATGGACGGCTCTTCCATAAAAAAGAACCTCAAAGGTGCTCCTAACAAACCTCATATGTCTTTTAAACAAATTCCTTTGATCACTAGTGAGCTCAATAAGCTTGAACTTGTCCTCTCATGGAAGAGAGAGCTGGTCCAAAGCATTCAGACTCAACAACCTCAAGCATATAAGTACAAATTTCACTGAGTGTGTGTCAGTTAATGAGATGAGAATAGGTCTATTGTCGTGCCTAAGATCGCTGATAGCAATCTCACGAGTATTGCAAATAATCTCCAAGCACTCTTCATTAATATACGATGGAAAACAGAATATAACCAACGAGGAATCGGGATTGACGAATTCGTATTTACCTTGCTGATTTTGCTGATGAGCTTATTTGAACTTAGAAAAAACTGAATTTAGACAGAAAGCTAATGAGGAACGGAATCGTTTTTATCTGGTCTGAAAAAGAGCTTTTATGGGACCTATTGCAAGTCATGGAGAAAAAAGACTTTGTTTACGTTGAAAACTTCGTTATTATACTCTTGGATCCGACCAAAGCCACCGGGAAAAAAGAAACTCTCAACACGCAGATAGTAGAAAAAGCCAACCTCATTAGCGAAAAAATTACGAAGAGCACCAATTCCAGAAGCAAAAAATCACAGTCTTCTGAAACAGCTTCTTTTGAAAGCGATACAACTTCTCATACTGTCAGCAAAATTCCCAACATCAAAGCTACTACTCAAGCAGCAAGCAGCTTTGCAGAGGAAGAGAAAGCGTTTTTGGAGCAACTGCATAAATATAATGACCTTGAAGCGAATAACCTCTTTCTGGAGAGGGATTCGAAATACTTTAAGAATTCTAAGAAAACACTGCTTATGTTCCGCAAGGTAATTGATAAGAAAGAGAAGAACCTTGAACTGAGACATCAGAGGACTCCTGATGTATTCTTTACCACTGCTAACCCGATGGATCCTGTTGGTAATTATTAACTTTTGGTATATGAACTGATGAGCTCTTGATTAATTGGTTAGAAATTGATATGCACACTAAGGAGGTAGTGTATAAGATGATTGAAACGCTGCTACCAAAGGCGGCTTATGATGCGAGTGAGACCAACCCAAAGTTTAAAATGATGGAATTGTAATTCATGAGAAATTTGAAGTTTTTCTGATTAGTTCTATTTAATCAACAATAGATGGGCTGATGAAGAGAGACCAAGAGAAGGATGGATCAGCGTCTGTGAGAAGCGTAAAAATACATAATGTTAGGGTCAATTTTGTATTGATTTTTCGTTTTTCGAGAGTTTTGTAGAAGTAATAAATTGAAAATTCTGATATCAAAATGTTATCTTTTTTAAAGGGTAGAAGCCTATTAAAGTATAATAGAAATTATTTTATTCTCAAAGATTGAGTTCAACTGTTATAGCCGAATCTTCAGAGCGGTACCAAACCATCTCTCAATTTTCCTCCGGTATGAAGCTCAGCAGCTGCTCTTCTCGGACCAGCAGCGCCGCCGAAGTTGCTTTTTCTTTGGGTTGCTGCTGAAAACATGAATAAGAGGTGTTTTGATTCTTTGCAAATCAAGATTCAAAAGAACGAATTTTTCTCGTTCAATTAATAAATGTGCTGCTGATTGACCGAGGGACTTAATGGAGAGCCTTATGTACGAACAGCTCTATGTGAAGTCTCCTATAACACATAGTAATGTATCTCATTACTATCTCGAAGATCAGAATAGAAAGAAATGGACTTCTTTATCACCCTCGACATGAAGTCTTTCAAGACAGGAGAATTTCGTCATGAAGAGAAGTCAGATGCTGATAATTTCAGTATCTATCCAGATTTTGAGTCCGGAGAAGCTACAACTAAAAAAAAAAAACTAAAAGAAGAAAAGAAATTTTAAACGGTCTGGTTAAAATCAGTTCTGGAATCGTTTCAAAGACACCATGGTAAAGGTCGTCCTGAAACCAGCAGCTCCGTGGTACGAAGATGTACCAGCAGCCGTTCAAAGGTGATCTTTACCGTAGTGTTTTTCTTGTAGCTTCCAGAGCTTTAGTCAGTAGCTTTTCTAATGTTGATAGTTAAGTAATTTCGTTTTTCAATTATGAAAGTCATTAGGTCGACTCCGAGTAGAATAATTATAAGTAAGAATATATTATACACGCAAGTTAGGATTTAAATTGTTATGTTACTTGATAGAATAAGCACTTTATCATAATTTCCCATATATGATATCTTGACTTATTTAAATTCTTAGAAACCAAAATCCTTAAGTGTGAGTTTTTATGAAAAAAACTCGGAAGAAAATTAGGATGAAATTTATTTAAGGAAATGTTTAAACCAAACCAAGATATATTTAACTTATCGATAGCATTCATCTTTTTGAGAAATTTGTGCTAGTTTCACTTCTCTAAATCGTATGTTCAACTCATTCATCTCAAGCAGCAGAAAAAAAAAAATCTGTATGATAATATTTCTTGAAATCTTAAGATATGATAAATTTATTTCTTGAAGTCTCGAAATGAGTTAAAGATATGCAGAAAGCTAGCAGTCCTATTGAATCAAGGAAATTCAACAGTCCTCGAAAAACAAGTTCTTCACTAAAGAAAATGGTGGGATCGAGCAGTAAGCTACCTCACAGCCGTGTCTAATTTTAGTCAGTCTATCCACCTCCCAAGATGCTTGTCTGGTGTTCATCCATAAAAAACAAAGTTAGCGTTATCGAGCTCGAGACAAAAGAAGAATGTACGAACTTCGAGGGAGCGCAACTCAAGAATAAGGAAGGTGTCGTATATTACGAAATTTCAATGTGACTTCTATGGTCAACTAAGGCAGCACTTGGACGCATGTAAAAGCAATTCCTAATACAGGACTCCTTGTCTCTCTACATCACTCCCATCGGAAATCTGCAAATATGGAAATATTCGACTTATCTAAGAAAGAAAAAACGAGGAATACATATTCCTTCTAAGAGGTTTTCGGAGGTAAATAAACCCTAGATCCTTCATGATCCACTGGCATCTTTCCCTTTTTATAATTCCATTTTGTGACAGGTTATGGAGATGTGACATATAACTCACGAAGAAATGTTCTTGGAGCAGTGTCAGTTGGAGGGGAAATATTTTATCATATTTTCTCTCTCGATTATAGCAGCTCGAAAAACAACTATAGCGTAAAACTTCTAAGAAAATCGAAGTGACACTCGCTATATATTTCTCCGTGTAATTTTAAACGAATTTATTCCTGATATATATGTCCTCTTTTTTTTTAATTGAAAAAATTATCTTTTTAACACAAACCTAGATAATTATATTATTTCTTTCGACTTCGATCCAAGCGGAGAATCCACAATGATCATTGATAGCTCAGGAATGTGTGCTTTGTCAGACTTGGGGACTAATGATTGCAAATTTAGTCTGAATTTCGGTGAAAACAGAATAGGTATTTTAGTTTATTGTCGCTTTTCTCTATTTTCAACTGAATTTGATCGTTAGATGGATTTAGTTGTTGCAGGTGGAGTACATATATCGGTGAACCCTATCTATTTATCAAAAGTGATCGCAATCTATTGAATATTCTTGATGTGGAGAAAAAGATCCGAACTTTGAAGCAGCCCTTGAAAATTGATGGTCTCTTTTATTGATACATGTATATACCTTTTTATCCTTTACTCGCACAATCAAAAGAAATCAACAAGTCCAAAGACTCTGTGAAAATTATGCCAGAGTGCTCGTCTTGAGTTGCATATGCAATCTTTATTCGGATATTCATATAGTTTTTTATAACATTTTCCAGTATAGCTTACGCGTATTGGATCGATGTCTGCCAAAGTGATGGAAATCTTCTGGCAACTTGTGGGCAAGATAAAAATATCAAAATATATGATCGACGAGAGTCAAAGATTATCAGAGTTTTGGATAGAATCCATTCATGTAAGTGATAATTACCTTGTTATTCCTATCTGATAAATTTTCTTTTAGATGAAATTTATTGTGTGAGATGGGATCCTAATGGCGATATGTTGGCAGGTATTTCATATGATGCGACAGTTAAGTTGCTAGATTTTACAACAGGGAAAGTCATTTTTAGGGGGATAACTGTAGACGGGCTTAACCAGCTATTTATTTTGAAGTTCTTAACAATTTGAATAGTTGTTGACAGATCAGTTTGCTTCATTTAGAACCAACAATTGCACAAATGAGCTAGAGAAAATGAAGAGAAATTGTAAATTGAGATGCTTCTTCGTAAACAAGAGAGGCAAGGAGTGAAAAGCAAACAATAGATTTTCCTGCTACTCTCAGGCAATGATGTTATGATTAAATTTGTGATAGTTTTAGTATTTGCATTTCACATTCTAGCATAGAAATGTATTACAATGAAAAAGATGGATTTAATGATGACCAAGCTATTCTTCGATGAGATTTGGGAAGAAATGTATGATACCACTTGTACTCTAAAGCTTTTGTGAAAAATTGAAAGTTGGCAGGAGCATAGCAGCAAGCAGTCTAGTCTTGAGTTTAAGGTCAGCTTTGACTAAGAGCAGACATATTCCCTCAGAATCTACTAAATTCTCAATTGTCAAGAAAATAGAGAAGAAAAATGAGTAGAATTCAAAGTTGATTTGCTTTAAGAGGTACTTATCAAAGGAACATCCAAAAAGAGAGACACATACGATACAGCGCTGAAGAAGTTGTGAAGTAGCAGTCGCTAAAGGGCTTCTGAACAGGATCCAATGAGATCGAATATACACAGCAAGTTAAATTCTTATCAGCATCCGATCTGATATTAATACACAATTCAGTGCTCAAATTTATCAAACCTCCGGAAATTAATTATAAATTAAATAAAATGGAATCAAAAAGATTGTCAATCCGTGAAGATCCTCCAAGTGTCTTGTTGAAATGTTTAGATTCAAAGGGATCCGAAGAAACTGTATCTATTGATCTTCCAGCCCTTTCCAAAGAGTATCTGTTGAAGATTATTTACGAATACTTATGAAACTTGCTTAAACATATCAGAACTGATGTAGATGAGCTCGTAAAGAGTATAATGGCAAATGAACCGAGAATTTGTGATGAAGACAAATCTGAATTGAAAGAATTGATCAGTGGTATCTACCTGAATCTATCCATCCATCATTCTTAAGAATTGAAATTTGTGTAACTGTTCAGAGCTCATTTCAAATTATGGATTAAAGCCAGCTTCGATTTATTCTCTTATAAAACAAGAAACACCACATATTCTTCCCCTAACAAACCTTGCCTTCGATAATACTGGAAACAAGTAACGTACTCTTTTCAATATCAATCACTCTCAACTCATCATCTCCAGATTTTTTACAACAAGTTATGATCGTACGTGCAAACTATGGAGGACTGAAACATGTGAAGAGATCCTCCTATTTGAAGGCCATAAAAATGTGGTGTACAACGCAGCTTTCAGTCCTACTGAGTAATAATATATTGCAATAAACTACAGTGAGAGAACACTGATGTATTTGCTTTCCTCTTATTTCATAGAGAAAAGATTGCCACAGTTTCGTTTGATAAAACTGCAAAAGTATCCAAATAAATGCCCTGAGAATATTCTAAGATAATAAGATTTGGGACACAAATAGTGGAGAGCTCCTGCACACGCTCATTGGACATGAATTAGAAGTAGTTACTTTAGCGTATCATCCCAATGGAAAGCAGCTTGCTACTGGAGCCATGGATAAATGTGCGATTCTTTGGGACATGGAAACTGGAAACTTGATTGCGACTCTCAAGGTTTATTTAATCTACATTGGAAGAAGTACCTTACAATTCTATCTTTTTTAGGGACATGACGCTGAAGTGATCCAAGTAAATTATAATCGAGAAGGAAATCGTCTTGTAACGGCTTCTTTTGATTGTACTGCGAAGGTAATTGTTTTGCTCGAGCCATGTGTGTGATTTTGGCTTCTTTTTTTTTATTCACATGTAGATTTGGGATGCTCTTACAGGAGCTTGTATTTTCACATTAAAAGGACATGCAGCAGAGGTGACAAATGCCATTATCGATCCCACAGGAAAATTCTGTGTTACCGGTTCGGTTGATCAGTATGAGTCTAATATCGACATACCTTTAATTTAAAATAATAATAGCATTTGCATAGTATGGGATCTCACATCAGGAGATATCTTTCAAACCCTTAAAGACCACAAAGATGAAATCCTTGATATCGCAATTGATCCAACTGGTAAGAAATTAGTGACTGTCAGTGCAGATGGCACGGGTCGTTTATACAAATTCCCAGAATTGACTCTTATTGCAGTTTTAGAAGGTACTCGATTTTTTCCACTTTAAATAACATAATTGTGCCGTTAGGCCATGGCGGATATATAATAAAAGTATGCTTCAATCAACAAGGAACAAAAATCTTAACTGCGAGTGGAGATTCCACTGCGAGAGTCTGGTCAGCAGAAACAGGAGAACTCATACAAACACTTACTGGTACATATTATATTTTCTTAGTCATCTATGGAATTAATCATCTTGACCATTTATTATTTGTTCTTTAGGTTGCAAAGATGAAGTATTCAGCTGCTCTTTTAATCTTGCAGGCGACACTATACTCTTAGGTAATGAATATAGATATATTATTAAGGAATGAGAAATTAACTTTGAAATGCTATAGGGTCAAAAACTAGCACATGCTCTATATGGGCTGAAGCAGACCTTACCAAAAAATAAAACGCAATTTCTGAATATGTTCCAGAAGCGTTCTTCAAAAAACTCTCAAAAATAACAATTAGATGCTAAATTAGTTGAGGAAACATGTATTTAGGTACTCATAAATCAAAATATGCTGTACCATTTTCGACGATAGGATTCAAGTCTTGCATGCTCAGTTGAGTTCATTTTATGAAAACAAAAAAATTATTTCTTTTACTCACATATAGCATTCTTGATAGAGATCTTAATTTCATTCGAGCAATATTGAGTAAAAGGAAGTATGGTATTGCTCAAACCATTCTTATATAGAGCTTAAAACTTCAGATTTTTAATCTTTAGCAATCAGAAGTATAACTTTACAAATGCCTCGAAGCTACTATCAAAAAGTCGCTATAGTTTACAATTTTTGCAAAGTTTTCCTCTTGCTATCTTGTAATTATTTTAACCTGAAAATAACATCCTTGGTCCGCCTAACAAAGCATGCAGCAAATATTCTTCATTAATCTCCTATCTTGGAAGTTAGATCAACTGATAGCAATTAATTCTCATAAACACAAAATATATATATTATTATACTCATTTATAGCTCGTAATGAAAAGCAATTCACTTCAAAGCGGTTAATCATTAAGTGTTCCTCCTTCCTTCCCAACGCACTCCATATACCTTCTACGCAATTCTTCAAAAAATGGCTGCAGCATTTCCGGTTTAGTAAGTATCTCCCAATTTTTCATTAGACTCGTTTTCAGTTCTCCCTTAGTCGTTGGCATATCATTCTTCACTCTCTCTTTGAGTACTATGCGGAGGCTTGGAATTATATTTAGATCCCTGGATTTGCTGGGCAATTTAATGAGTTTCAGTCTTTGATCCTTTACTATCCACCCTTCATTTACTTGATGGGCTGGATTGCTATCTTGAACGAAATAGAACTCTTCCCCAGCGAATAATTTATCTAGCTCTGACCTATGACGCGTAACTACCTGCCGATAAAGTCCTCCACTCATATTCTTCTCATAGATCTCCAGAGACGTTGCTCCCCTAGCTGAAACTGCTCCCCAGAAATTCAGTCTAACGCCCTCCAATCCTTTGCTTTTGTCAGGTTTGCTAAGTTCCATTTCCATTTCTCCAGACAAAAAGCTTGTGTAAATCAGTTTCGCATCTTCAGCAAGCATACTTTTACAAAAGTCGACTCGGAACATTCTTTCTTGTTCTGTGTGTTTTCCACTGTCATCCTTGGTTTTGTACCTTCTCTTGGTAACAATAGCCATTTTTTTAAGAGACATTTTTTTGGGTGTTGCTGTTTTTCCGTAGGTGGTGGGCACGATGACATCCTCACTGTCCTTTATTTTTGATTCCCAGTCTCTAACGATCTGTATTGGCCGTTTGATTATCCTTGATATCTCTTGAACGCTCATCTGTGCGTCGAAATAGAGAACGAGGAATCTCGTTTTATCGTCGATGCCGTATATTTCCGACATTTTGAAATTCTTGTATTTATTATTATATTATTAATAATAGTTATAGTGGTTTTACACGGTGCCAATTTTACGAATTTATTTGGAAAAGGTATTTGAAGTAAATAAGTGCCATTCTGAAAACTAATCTAAGCTGTTTATGTTTCAAGGATTCACGTGGGTAAGATTTTGTTTATCAATGATTAATTTCTAAAAAAGCGGCTCTTGGCAAGAAAGAAATCATCACATATTGAATTTCGAAAACCCATGAATTTCATTCATTCTGGAGTCGTAATTGAGAATAAATACGGTCTCAATAGTTTGTAAATTTGCAAATATTACTGCATCTCTCGTTAATTATGCATCTAATGATAAGAAATTGGGAGGATCACGTCTATTAATTATAGAAAGCCGTTAGAAATCCTTTTGAGCATTGGAAAGTCTATCAATGCTGTAAAAAGCTTGGAAAATATATGGCCTCTATGTGTTTTAGTTTTCAGCGTGAAGTTTTTTTACAGATAATTTGAATCTCTTAATTTTGATTAATATATAATAGTTCAAGATCGGATGTATTTCTTTCTCCCTTCGAAAGAGATGCTCTAAATAAAACAAGAACTTACTTATAAATGATGCGAAAAAGTCATCTACATTCAGATTTTGTTGGGTTCCTTGCCAACTG
>ENA-UOTZ01001965-UOTZ01001965.1-compost-metagenome-genome-assembly--contig:-NODE-1965-length-12016-cov-6.952090_pt1 | contig 12016 bp, 9 predicted proteins | sample MGYA00238144_ERZ746983 | MGnify/ENA primary metagenome ERZ746983 (study PRJEB28759, sample SAMN06268863) | compost metagenome | isolation source: single cell | place: USA: California, Emeryville, Joint...
GACTCTTAATTCAAAATAAAAATACTTCATTGTCTTGGGTTGGTAAAATCGCCTCTGTCAATGGCATTCCAATCTGAGGTGAAATCTTTCTCAAATGGATTTGACAAAACATTTCTTTGACCTTAGTAGCAGCAGCTCCTTCCTGAGAAAACATGATGTTTATGGTGCGATTTGAGTACACAATATCATCATTCTGATCTATTATCATGATTCCTTGGCTGATATCATCGAAAATCCTCTTGATCGCCTCGTGATTTTCAAACGCTTTTCTCCTTTCCAAAAAATCGAACCTTTGATATCTCTCAGAAAAGTACGTAATCAGAAGGTAGAGGGCCACACTATGAAGCAGATTGCTCACAATAGAAGGGGGTGCATTCCCTCCCTCTATGACGTAGGCCAAGAAGAAAACGCTCTGTGCGGTAATGATCAATATTTTCATCCACCAGTTAGCTAGCACATAAATCGTTGAGTAGCAGGTGATCGCATTTGACCAAGCCCATACAAAAATTTCGAGTTTGCCTAAAGTGTTTACATATCTACCTACCGCTGGATATATGACGACTTGTCCTATGATGATTAAAATATCAAACACGATGTTCAGCTTGTGAATGTGCTTATATAGCCTCTGGAAGCACTTATTGAGGCAATAGATTCCCACCAATGCTATAAGATTCGACAGAATTCTTCCACCAGTAATTAAATAGTTGTAAAACGGACCTGCGACTGGGCTGATCGCATATACCACGATCGTTCCCATGACGAGTTTGAGTGTGACGAGAAAAAGCATGATCATCCGTTTCTTGAGCTGAAGTTGAACGTTCTCGGAGTACGCAGTGGAATGATGCTTTTTCTTAAAGCGCAAGAAGATGTTCATCGAGTATCCAACCGAAAACAATTTATTTGAAAGATAATTTGGAAAAACTCTAAACTTAAATTAAAAAAAAAAATAACCTTAGAGACAATGTTGTAAATTTTCAAATAAACTTTTGAGTAAGACAGTGCTGGATGATGATTCAACAGTCAACTCAGCAGTAAGAATGGATCATTAAGGATGAAAGCTCAACAATTTGAATTTTGTTTTCATAACAACTTGTATTTGAAATTTTTATATTATGGGTATATACTTTTATTAAATCGAGCTTATAACCTGTTAAATAAATTACAGCGCTTTGAGTAAGCAGCGCAAATAATTTGGGTTAATATTCTTCAACATATGAAATAAAAGTTTAGTGAGCGTTGCGTAGGCCAAAATGTGCAATCTCGTTTTGTAAGTACTCTCGAGCTTTTGTTAGGCATTGTCGGAGGACGGCTGAAAGAAACTTAAGAATATTTCTGGTGGTATCATTAGGGAAACTTCTTCGTAACACAATGTTTAGAGATTGTTTATTTAAAAGCATGCCGGCTCATTGAGTACCTTTTGTAATTGGAAAAAAGGAGAGAGAGTCGCTTTTTTTCGTAAAGGAGACTATTAAGAAGAGATTAGACGGTGGATTTATTGCCGCAGCTAATAAAATGAACAGAATTAGTTGAATCAGATGTTACCACTCTGGTGTTATTTATCAATTGATGAAACTCAATGTATTTCAAACATCAATATTTTCAGTTTATTTGAGGAAAATCACTGGAAAGTAGCCAAGCACCGAAATTTTCTCACCTCTTGAGTTTCTATTACTGTCAGGGCAAGAACGAGGAGTTCCTATTAACTGATAAATTTTTCGACTTATAGACTATAAAAGTTGTTGCTAAAGAAATAATTCGCGTGCTGCTATTTCTCTAATCTCTTTATACGATGATTACTTGTCAATCAAGAAATTTATTCTGAGAGTAATATTACCTTCGCTGCAAGAAATTCCTTAAGAAAAAATAATACTTGTATTGATATACAAAAGTGCGAAAGAGCAGAATTATTACAGTCTTACTTATACATAACTGTTCTCAAATAAACCTGCAATCATTAGTTTCTTTTTAACTCCTACCATATTAATAGGCTTTGTACAAAAATCATCCATCCCTGCTACCCTCGCTTTATCTTCATCCTCCTGACGTACAAATGCAGTACATGCAATCATCTTCAGATCATCAATTTCACCTGTCTCAATCATCAGTCTAAGCAATCTTACGTTTCCAAATCCATCTACTATTGGCATATTACAGTCACAAGGCAACTTTATGACAATTAGGTAGAATTTGTGGTTGCAATAATTCCTCTTTTCTAGGCAATTAAGAGAAGCATTACTTTAAAAAATTCTTGCAACAGTGATTAAATTACCGTAAACCGGACCTCCTGGGTTAATTGCATAGAAAATCACACTGCTCACGGTGAAGATGGTTGTTACTATAAGCAGCAAGACCATCCGTTTCTTGAGCTGAATCTGAACGTCTCCGGAGTAAGTGGCTGAATGGTATTCCTTTTTAAAGCGCAAAAATATGTTCATGAATACACCCAATTCGAAACAACTTAGATGAAACTTTATTATGGAAAAATTCCAAAATTAAAATAAAAAATAACGAGGGACAATATTGTAAATTTTCAAATAAACCATTGAGCTCATCAGTGCTGGAAGAAGATTCCTTACAATAATAAAGAAACTCAGCTGAACGGTTGAGTTATTAATGAAAGTCAGATTTATTGAGCCCTTGCGTACAAAAAATTTTCTCATTGTATATTTTTCTGTTAGGGGTGTTTCAATTTATTAGATCGAACTTATAACCTTCTAAATTAAATTAGAGCGTTTTGAGCAAGTAGCTCAAATAGCGGGGTATAATCTTTCATGAAAAAGATTGGTGGCGTTGTGTTGGTCATAATAAAGTATGATTCTTCCTAGCCAAACAGATAGAGAATTGAGAATTAGGAAGATGCGTTTGAAAAGAACTGCTCTGCTATTTAAAATTACTTCTCTTTGTTCGTGAAATACCGAGAGCGAACACCTTATTCCTTATGATTATTCATTTTTTTCCTTTCCACAATTGCTTCTATTACATAAGGCCTATTCTAAGGTCCTTGGACTGTGGGGAATTATTCTCAAGATCACATGTCCTTTGAATTCTAACATATAGTGTATTAAACTTTGAATTCATGAGTTAACTTCTCTCAGTGATATTGCTGTTAGAGTACATAGCTACTTTAGAGACTTGCTAAATTGGGTAATAGAATTATTAGGAAATTCATTTGTGCTTTGATGATTTGAGATGGTTTATTTAATCCGAGTGAGTCGATAGAGATTAAAGCAATAACAACTTTGATTCCGAGTTATATGAAATTCTACAAAATGTTAGTAAGGTCTTAGAGAATTGATGAATAATTGCGCAAAGAAATGAAACTCCAAGCTCCTGACAAGCAAGTGAGGATTGCTATGTTTTAAGTAATTAAATTATGGAAAGTATCATAATAATTTCTGACTTTTTACATTCAAAACAAACACAAAAACATAGAAACGTCTGTATGAGAGAAATTACCTCAGAAGTTTTTAACTTGTGAGGCAATTACAAGAATTATCACAGACAATCAAGAAATTTAATTCTGAGGGTAAAATTGCCTCTTAGGCAAGAATTCCATAATAAAACAATACTTGTACTCATAATTCGAATAAAAATGTAAGATACAGTATAATACTAACGGTCTGCCTTCCTTATATATAATTGCTCTCAAATAAACCTGCATTCGTCAGTTTTTTTTTCACTCCTGCAATATTTATCGGCTTTGTACAAAAATCATCCATCCCTGCTGCCCTCGCTTTATCTTCATCTTCTGGACGCACAAATGCAGTACATGCTATCAACTTCATGACATCAATTTCTCCTGCCTCGATCATCTGCCTAAGCAATCTTGCTGTTTCAAATCCATCTAAGACTGGCATATTGCAGTCTAAAAATACAACTTTATATTGTGAACACACAGAAGAGCATCGATTATTTTGTCGAAGTCGAATTTTTTCAACTGCCTGCTTGCCATTGAAAGCACAATGACTTGATAATTTTAGTTTCGAGAGAATGAGTTCCAAGGCATTAATATTAAACATGTCATCATCAACTATCAAAACTTTGGGACACTTGCATTCAATCTTTTGGGTAGAATATCGTAGGTGTTGCGTATTAGGGCGGTGAGAGTTTAATAGCATATTTCTTTCATCGGTTGTAGAGTCGCGTGGAGTTTGCAGATAAATTAAAGAATGTAGCTCCAATGGGAGCAGCCGGCTAAGCGCTTCCACACGTCTTGCTCCTAATCCAGAAGAATCTATTTTTTCTGACAGCTGTGAGGAATTTTCGCTCTCTGTTAGATCATCCTTTTGAGAACCTTTCATATTATAAACTTCGAAAGAAAAGCTTGTTCCCACTCCTTCACATGACTCCACATGAATGGAATCCATTCCAAATGGAGATAATTCATCTGGAAGAAGTTTTTGAACAATTCCTCTTGAAATCACCAATCCCAGTCCTGAACCAGTTGCATTGATCTGAGAATTAGCTCCTGAGTCTAATTTCTCAAACGCTTGAAACAATTTCTTCTGATTTTCTTTGGAGATACCAATTCCTGTATCTCTGCAAGTAATTTTCACACCTTTCGAAATTTGGTTTGCTTCAATTGCAATCCGCTGATGATGATGAAATGTCGTTTCTTCTAGAATAAGTTCCACTTCACCAGAAAAAGTAAATTTTACTGCATTGCTCAAGAGATTCAGAATAACTTGGCTCAGTCGATGATGATCTGTGAATAAAATTTGAGCTTCAGGTGTGAGATGGTTGGTTAATCTCAAACCAATATTCTTCTTTTGGGCCTGGATTTCAAGAAGCTCCATGCATTCTTTTGCTGTATCCACAACATTTTTCGCTTCAAAAACCAATCGAAGCTTTCCTTCATGCATCTGAGAAAAATCGAGGATGTCATTCACCAAAGAGAGAAGTAACCGATTGCTTCTTAATGCTGGAATAACATAGTGATCTTTGATCTCCCTTGATAGTGAAGGATCATTCAAAGCTTCCTCTATGAAGTTGATGCTTCCATTTAGTGGAGTTCTTAGTTCGTGGGAAACCGAGGAAAGCAAACGTGTTTTGTATTCGTTGCTGGCTTCAGCTGCGATGAGAGAATCTCTATCAGTGGTGTCTGTGACATTGACAACAACAACCGGTTTATCCATGTAAACCGAAGGACTAAACTTAATAAAGTAATTTCGTCGCTTATTCTGATCCTTTGGGTCTGTTCCATACGATTCGACGACAACTAATTTTTCTGGAGGGTTTTGGAAAAGCAACGCGTCTTTAAGGGCAGGAAGTAATTCATCTAATGTATTCTTACTCTCCTAAGACAAAATGTTAATCTGACTCTTAATTCAAAATAAAAATACTTCATTGTCTTGGGTTGGTAAAATCGCCTCTGTCAATGGCATTCCAATCTGAAGTGAAATCTTTCTCAAATGGATTTGACAAAACATTTCTTTGGCCTTAGTAGCAGCAGCTCCTTCTTGAGAAAACATGGTGTTTATGGTGCGATTTGAGTACACAATATCATCATTCTGATCTATTATCATGATTCCTTGGCTAATATCATCGAAAATCCTCTTGATCGCCTCGTGATTTTCGAACGTTTTTCTTCTTTCTAAGAAATCGAACCTGTGGTATCTCTCAGAAAAGTACGTAATCAGGAGATAGAGAACCACGCTATGAACTAAATAGCTCACAATAGAAGGGGGTGCATTCCGTCCCTTTATGACGTAGGCCAAAAAGAAAGCGCTTTGTGCGATAACGGTCAGCACTTTCAGCCACCAATTGGCCAACACATAAATTATTGAGTAACAGGAAATCGCATTTGACCAAGCCCATACAAAGATTTCGAGTTTGCCTAAGGCGTTTACATATCCATCGATTATTGGATACAATACGACTTGTCCCGAGATGATTAAAATATCGAACACGATATTCAGCTTGTAAGTATGCTTCTTTAGCCTCTGGAAACATTTATTGAGGCAATAAATTCCCAAAAACGCCACACTAAATGCCAAAATTCTGGCAACAGTGATTAATATGTAGTAATAAGGAACTCCGACTGGGTTTATCGCATATACCACCACACTGCTCATAATGATGTTGAGTGCGACAAGAAAAAGCATGATCATCCTTTTCTTGAGCTGAAGCTGGACGTTTTCAGAGTAAGCAGTGGAATGATGGGTTTTTTGAAAGCGCAAGAATATGTCCATCGAGTGTCCAACCTGAAACAATTTGTAAATTATTTAAATAATTCAGAAAAAATATTCTGTAAGCTGACCTGAAAATTAAAGACGTGGAGAAGTAAGAAGAAAATCCAAAAATTTGTGTAATTACAAAGGCTTTAAAGGTTGCACTGTGAAAGATATGATAATATTTGTTGTTTTTTTTGCACAAAGTCCTCCTGGAATGTTTAACGTTCGGGGTATTTCAATTAATCTAAAGTACACCAATACTGTCTCAAATGCAAATTAGCTTAAATTAGAATTTTTTAATAAAACGAGTTTATATTATGAGTGTATACGCTGATTAAATGAAGATAAAAACTGAGGTCCTCTTAGCGGTGCTGAGGCCATAAACAAGTGGACTCACTAGAGTAATTGAAGAAAATGCTATAAATGCTAGACGAAAGATCTTCGGTGAATGGACTAAATGAGACAGCACTAATGCAATGTGCTTGTGAAAATTCCCAGATGTAATTGATAATTCATTAAACGTCAGAGACTCCTTCTTTGATTCTCTCTCTGTTACTCTAGCTCTAACCTGAGGAAGCCATTAATTAACGTTTATTCCATGGTTGCTAGCCGATAATACATGAAAGAATATTAAATCAATCAGCTAGCTCTCATCATCTGCCAGAGCGACCTCATCCTTCGAATAGAGAGGGATACTGTAGTGGAAAGATAAATTTTGATATTCCGAACCATAATCTAATTGCTGCTGATTTACAACAAGGATTGCTAGGGTGAGGGTCAGAGGCATGACCATGATTTTCTTGAGAGTTTAGTGAAAAATTACTGAGAATGCAAGCAATTTTTTCGTCATTTTTTGTTCAGAAGATGGAAATTTTTTCATGAATTAGGCTTTTCCTTCGCACTCTCTGCGGATTGAATATTGTTCTTAATTATCTTGTATCTCTGATAATATACTGTCATCTTCTCACATATATTCTTAAACTCCGATGGAGTTGGTCCGACTCTATACAGCTCACACTCGAGTGATTGATTTGATTAAATTTGAGAAATATTAGGAGATCAGAGTTCTTAGGAATATTCCCATAGTCTTGATTCAAAAATTTTGTTTCGATTTTCCGGTATCTTAGAATTTGTTAAGATGCTACTAAAACTCGAAGGGAAACTCTACATTTATCTTGATTTCGTAGGCAGTTTATAATATATAAATTATTTTGCAATTTTGAATTTGAATCGTTTTTCTTTTTTTTTCTTATGGGTATAGCGTAAACAGAGTATAGAAGGTATGTAAGGAGCTGAAAAATAAAGCATTTCCCACTTGTAATATAACAATAGGCTGAGTATTCGGTAGTAATAATAATATGTCTCTGAGTATTGGTTACTTATCTTCACAGACAAAAGCACTAAAGGGAGAAGAGTGTAAATTCATAAGAAAGGATTTGAATGGTTTAGTGTAAATAATACACAGATTGGAAAAATTTTATATTAGGATAATTGTAGAAGTATAAAAACATAATAGAGAGGATAGTAGATTCCAAGTATTAAAATATAAGAATTAACGAAATTGAATGACTTTAACTTTTTAGATGAGTTCATAAAATTGTAGCAAGTGGAAGGTTATTAGTTGCTCCAAGTAGTTCGAGTGGCAAAATGCTTTTGATAGAGTGACTAACACTTTCACAAATAGTATGTCTGAGTGTTGTTAATTCCATGCAGTCTACTATTTTTGAAAATACTAGAACAGTGTATGCAATATTTTGCTAATACAGAAGAAGTATTTTTCTCATTTGTCACAATGTCAAACTAGATCACCATACTTCTAATTGAAAATTTAGCTTGCACTGAACTTATTATTTAGCTGCTTCAGTTTAAGGAGGGAAATTGAGGGTAAAATCATTTTCAGTAATGCTAAAGTGGCTTATATCATTGATTATCACTTCCTGATCTTAAAAAAAAAAATGGAAAAAACCTACACAAAAGAACCTCTTATAAAAAATCTTATAAACAAACAGTCTAAGAAAATAAGCTCTAGAGTTTAACTAGTCTTTGTAGTAAGCATTGCCCTCATGCCTTCAACTATGATTTGAGAGAATCAAAGATAGTGTGTCGTTCTTTGATTTTTCACTGGAAAGCGTTTGATTGGGCTTGAGCGACGAATTTTTATGCAATCTTCTGTGCAAATAGCTCTTATGCAATAAAACACGAGTGAGCGGGTCTGCAACATTTTTAATCGAAGCCACTGAACGAGACCCAACAGTCGTGCTTATTTCTCCCAATTTCCGCCCATCGCTGTGTATAATTTTCTGCATCTCCCCCAATTTGTCAGCCTCTAAATTCAATGAAGATATATTCATAGCGCCTCCCTCGTTTGTAAACGGATTTATTCTGTTAGAATCTTGTGCATTTATCACCGGATTAAATGTTTCACATAACGAAGTGTCTTGACGCAGGCTTTTCTCCATAGAATCATCAATATAATAATACTGCGCTCTCCTCTCAGCATCTCGGGTATTAGATGTCGCCTGAATTGACGTGATTGAAGGTCCAATCGAATCTTTGGAATTGTCCCGAGAGAACACCTTTGAATGGGCGAATCTCTTCTGCAAGAACGACAATGATTCCATTGAACGTTCGTTTCTGTTGCCAACAGCACTATTACCATTACGCTTAATGCTTTCTCGTCTTCGATGAGTCCTATTAAGCTTCGCGTTTATCATTCTTGCAAATTTATTATCTCTTTGTGGGTTATCTTGAAATTCAAAGCGAAAGCTTTCCATATCTGATGGGTGAGGTGAAGGGAGAAGCTCTATCTTTTCCAGGTAAGAGCTTCTCATCAGATCATTTTTTGACGTCCTGGAATTTTCCAGAAACATCTCTTCGACAGAAGAATTCGTTTTCATTCTTATGACCCTCGCCTGTGGAGTCTTTATCCTCCGAGGCGCGGCTGGCAAAGGATTCGCCTTTTGCTTTTGAGCCTCTAGTAACTCTTTACAAGAAGCCTGAATCGCACGAGATAAAATTTCTGTTCCTTCAATCGCTTTCGATTTATTGACTGAGCATTCCTGCAGTCTAATCGCGTTTCCCCCTCGTTTTTTCTGAGGACTGACAAAGCTTTTCATTGTCTTTGTTGACGGAGATTCTCCGAGAGATTTCTCGTGGTTGCACATGGAAAAATCAACTGGTACTTCTGTGATGAATTGATTTTCCCAAAAACCTGCCATAGATTGGTCGACCACACTCTCCTTTTTGAATTTGGTGTTTGAATTGTTGCTAGACGGTGGCTTTTGGTTGGAGCGTGTTTTCTCTGGTGAGAGCACCCTGCTATCGAAAGTTCTATTTACAAACTCTCTCTGAGCTTGTATTGTAGTTCTGGTCGGTGAGTTAATCCTAATCGAATTGACTGTTGTTTCCATTGGATTTCTAGTCATACTGACCTTTAATCGTGATTCTGGCCTTGGAATCACTTTGTCAGGTACGACTCTATTCTCCCGATCCGCAAAACTATTGAGAGTAGGCTTGCTGACCATCTGGACGAGTCCAGTGTGCTTTTTGAAAAAAGTGTCGTTTTTTGGCTCGCCTTGAGAAACTATCTCATGAATCAGTTTTTTATAAACCTCCTCTCTCTGTGCCTGCTTAGTCTCATAGAGCTTTATGACTTCCTCCTCGATATCGGGGTGTAGTTTCGTAAACACCTGCTTGTGTATGGATAACGCTGACAGTTTTCTCGAAGTCACCTATGAATTATCATCTTATTAGAAATCACTTAAAATTGTAATTACTATCGCCCTATACTCATATTTAGCGTGACGGTTTTTAGACAACAAGGTTTCCTCGCCGACTAACGTCCCTGGGCCAACAACACACAGAGTCAGCCAGTAAGTCTTTGTATGAATGATTTGGTCGGGGTTAAACGGGTTTCTGATTTCGAAATTGAATTTCTTTTGGATTTTGCACGTTCCATATTCAATCAGATAAATTGTTGGATTCATAGACCCTTGCCCTTCCTCAGTAACTTTTTCCCTTTCGTTGAACCCATGGCCCTAGTATGATAACATTTAAATATTGTATCCTCAGAATCGCTTACGAAGAAAGAATAAATGAATTTGTGTTGCATCTGAGACGAGTAAATCGACGATAAAAAAGAGAACGCGCCCAAGAGAAACGCTTTCCTCTTCTCTCTGGTGGCTGAAACGAAGTCGCTATACGCTTCAGCATTTATGATGAGGAACTCGCAATCTGTTTTGCAGAGTATCGAAGCCGTCCTTTTCGAGCCTGGCTGCTTAAAAACTTTACCATGAACATCATTAGAAAATTTAAGTTGGCAAAACAGTGTTACTAGCATCACCAAAATCGTTTCCTGGATTCAAAACGCGGACTAGCGTCCCAAATTGCTCAGCAAATTCCTTAAAATCCTGCTCGGAGTTCTCATTGCTTTCTAGGGACACTAGCGAAGCCACTTGAGTTTGAGTTTTCAATTTGAGTATCTGCCGAGCTTTGGCGACGACTTTCTTTGCTGCCATTGTTCTCACAACTGCTGTTCCAAAACTCTCGCCAAATCGCAGTGTGCTCTTTCGTCTTGACGAATCGTTGAAATCTGATCTTTCTATGATTGAACCGTCTTTGTCTTTGATATCTGTCATTGAATTGAGTGTAATGGTCTGAGGTCTGCTGACCATGCTTTGGAACGTGCTGAAATTTGGTTTGGTAATCACGCCGACCTGTCCGCTTAAAATCACGTAGAATTTTTGATTAGAGCTATCTCCTTGGTGGAAGACGAGGCTATGCGCCTGTGCCGTCTCATATTTCAATCCTGCGCAAAATTCGAGGAGAATGGGTCTGCTGTTTTCAGATTCGTAAGGAGCGAAGAGATTTTTGAAAAAATCAATGTTTTTGATCGCATCGTAGATCCTCTATTAAAATATATCGCAAATTAGAGAGGAGGAACTCGTTGGAGGTAGTACTTCACAGTCTTTGATATCTTTTTGCTCCTTTTTCAAGCATTCGATGAGCAAATTGTGATGTATTGTCTAAAAGAGTCCGTTATCGGTGAAATGATGTGATAAGGAAGTTACGTTATCAATGACGAGTGAGTCGTGGGTAATTTGCGTGCTGAATTCCGAACCCTCAGATACGCTCAGAAGTGACATGGAGAGAGTGCAGCTACAGGTTTCAAAACTGATTTAAAATCAAATAGCTAACATCTGTGAGGAACAGAACGTGACGCTTGATTCACTGGATTTTACTTATTGAGAACATTTCGAAAAATAAAAAAAATTTGAATGATTACTGAGTCCAGCATTCAATTAACCAAGTATATTTTAATTGAGCTCGAAAGTCAAACAGACAAAAATCATTGTTTCTTGTGAGGAGAAAGACAGCGATGTGAAATGCACTTTAAAAAACCCATTCTGTGGCTGTTGAATGCTCCAAACTCTTTCTCAATGATTTTTTTACAAATTCAAAGACAATTTGATCATCGATTTCATGAAAACTTTGAACTAAATCAGTTAATAATAATTAGATATGAAAGTGTCAAGAAGATTCCTGCTTGCGTGTAGTCGAATTTCGTGGGTTTGAAATCAGGTTAATGATACAAGAGAGAAATTCCTTATTGAGAAAAGCATAGTCTCTCAAAGCAGAAGTTCAGTTGATAGCATAATTCGAGCTAAGAGAACCACTCGCGGGATCACAAAAACTCTCAATAAATGATATGCTCTTGCCAGCATCCGCCTATACAATTAAGAAAATTTCTTTGAGGAAGAACCGCAATCAGTAGAAGTTTTATAGGCTTTGAACATTCTCAGTCTGTATTCCTATTACTTCATTTCCGAATCACTTATTTATCT
>ENA-UOTZ01001966-UOTZ01001966.1-compost-metagenome-genome-assembly--contig:-NODE-1966-length-12015-cov-12.760094_pt1 | contig 12015 bp, 7 predicted proteins | sample MGYA00238144_ERZ746983 | MGnify/ENA primary metagenome ERZ746983 (study PRJEB28759, sample SAMN06268863) | compost metagenome | isolation source: single cell | place: USA: California, Emeryville, Joint...
CGATTAGGCTCGCGCCCTCCGAAGAACTCTGAGAGGAGTTGGACAACCTTCGGAATTCTAGTCGAACCGCCAACCAAAACGATATCATGGATCTGATTCTTTGACATCCCTGAATCTCTCAGGACAGACTCGACAGGAGCCAAGCAGTTTTTGAAGTAAGGCAAGCAGAGTTCCTCGAACTTAGCTCTTGTGATAACCGTACTGTAGTCAATCGTTTCAGCCAAGGCATCAACCTCGATATTAGTCTGTGTGCTGGATGATAGGATTCGCTTGGCTCTCTCACATTGAGTTCTAAGTCTTCTCATGGCCCTTGGATTTTCTCTGATGTCGATCCCATGTCTTTTGAGGAACTCAGCAGCACAGTATTCGACAAGTTTGTTATCGAAATCTTCACCACCCAAGTGTGTGTCTCCTGCTGTGGCCTTAACTTCAAACATACCATCTTCGATTGTGAGAAGTGAGACATCGAAAGTTCCACCTCCCAGATCGAAAATCAGCACATTCCTTTCTCCTGCTCCTTTCTTTTCGAGTCCATAAGCGATGGCAGCAGCTGTTGGCTCGTTGATGATTCTCAGGACATTTAAGCCAGCGATAGCACCAGCATCCTTGGTGGCTTGGCGCTGAGAGTCATTGAAATAAGCAGGTACAGTGACAACTGCATCCGTCACAGTTTTGTTGAGGAATGACTCAGCAGTCTGTTTCATGCTTGTCAGAACCATCGATGAGATTTCTTCAGGATGGAATTTTTTCGTCTCTCCTCGATATTTGACGACGATGAGTGGTTTGCCATCGGCACCTTCTTCAACTTTGAACGGCCAATGCTTGAGATCACTCTGGACTGTAGAATCATTGAATTTACGACCGATCAGTCTTTTAGCATCGAAGACAGTGTTGAGTGGGTTTCGAGCGACTTGGTTCTTAGCAGCATCTCCAACTAGTCGTTCTGTATCTGTGAAAGCAACATATGATGGTGTGGTTCGATTCCCTTGGTCGTTCGCAATGATTTCGACTCTATCGTTCATCCAGACACCAACACAAGAGTAGGTTGTACCAAGATCGATACCAACCGCTGTTCTACCGCTATTGGTTTTTGAGCTTGAGTTCATTTTGTAAATCGTTTAGAAATATTGTTCTTTCGGAAATTTGTTGTACTATTTGATGAGTATGCATGAAACTCGTCGGCTTAAGTAGCTGAGAGGCCTTATAATCCAGAAATTGCGAGAAATACCAAAGGATATTCTGGAGAAATCCAACACTTTCGAGATTGTTCTGCCATCTGATCAGATTCGTGTGACAAGAAAAAAAAAATGAATTAATTATTATAAGAATTCTTTTTTTGAACCCCTGGGCTTCGGAGAGATCCCAAATACCAAAGCGAGGATAGCACGTTCTGTATCCACTGATATCAAGGAATCACATTCTTGGCCATTCCAAAAAGCGAGTAAAAACTGAAAAGTTATTTTTCTCTGCTTGGGCTCTGAAGTCAGATGGAGATAGAATAAATCGAAATAAAGGTAAAGGGAAGAGTATCCAAAGAGGAAAAATACACAATATAAGTTTTCCTAAACGGTAAAGGGGTATTTTTCTTACAATTAGCTTTCAATTTGAATTTCAAAAGCCGCCTATAAGAAGTTAAGTTGTAGGAACATAAGAAGGCTGTAGGATAGAAAAACTCTAATTAGGTAGTATCTTAGATAATCAGCGGCATTTTTAGTAGGTTTTCGATAGGTAAGAGCAATTTAGAGTGTAGGCTTTCGACCATCTTTCTAACGTAGGCGTCTGAGCTGGCATTTCTTAGCTAAAATTATTGAATTCAAGCAGCAGTCATTGAATTTCTGGAGCATAGCGTCTACTGGTAATTAATAGTTCATACATTATGCAATATGTACTATGCTCTATGGCTGCTGTTTTCAAGAAGAGTAATTTCTCTACTCCAAACTAATATCAATATAAAGCAACATGCTAAATGGACTTTTACAGTCTAATTAGCTTAAAATAGAATCAAAGGCTCTTGTCTTGATTTATCAAGATATAACACTCTGCTAAAAGTTTCATTTATAAAGGGAAACAGAAGAGTAATCACATTAAAAATAAAAGCGTACTTCCATTTTCAATTTATAGGTTACTCTCATTTTCAATGGAGATAACTCCAAAAAAATATTATTATGGATTTTGTGTACATCACGATGCTTCTTTTTGTAAAAAAAAGAGAATTATATCTAATGATAGCGTTCTCTTGACTCGTAATTGCGTGTCTGGCAATCATTGGAAAACATTATTATATTTATAAAAGTTGCATTTGTTGTGCTATTTGGTTTGCGTACACATGGACATTGTTATTGATACTCGAATTCGTCGAGAGCGTCGTCAATTGCATCCCGCTACCAGATACGTTGCTTCTGGGATCATGATTCGTTTCTGCTTTACTCATATCGCGAAGGCGGAACGAACTCGGGTTATAACAAGTATATGGACGATATGTGGAGGTTTCATATGAAGTTCGATCAGTCATCGCCCCAGAACTTGGTCTTTGATAAGAATAATTGCCATTTATTTGATATTTTTTCTCAGGCTTCGCCTGAGCGTCACCGTCAACCCTCACAGTTGAAGTAGATGACTGGTATTTATTACTGATACTTGCTGCGTACTTCGAGGTGTATTGGTAGGACGGCCTGATATACGTGGTCGAACTGTTGTTCGAAGGCGCAGTGGTTGACGTTGGGAGTTGCGTCATAGTCCTCGGAGAGACAATGGTCTTCAATTTTTCCATCGTTGGAGAAGTGTTTGGGTATGTCGGGCTAGTGCTTAGGGCTGGACTGCAGCTGGATGTGGATTTTGTAGATTTTGAATCCAATTTTTCAATCGGTACTGAAACAGTTTTCACAGGAGTCGCTTGATGGGTATTATCCTAAATTAAAAAGAAAATTAGACGGGTTGCTGAGGAAGCTAGACTTACCTGCCTCGTTGAAGGATACGCGGTGTTCGTACTGCCACCCGAAGAAGTTCTCTCAGTATAGGCTCGAGCTTCAACTTGCCTTGGATAGGTATATTGGCTATATCCTTTGCCTGCTTCGGTCGCTTTGGCATATTGAGAGCTTTCCGGATTCAACGAATTCCTTTGAGGAACAGCTGTCATCGTTCTCGGCTGATCGTGTGCGAGCTTGAAATGGCTATAGCTGGCCGTCTTTACGTGGGTGCTTCGAGGATAGTACGATTTATTCGCAGTATCCGCTCCATTCGATCGTTCAGTTAAGCTCGCATTGATAGAATTAGCCGCATAGTTATTCCAATTGCTTGACAAATAACTATTTCGCGTTGATGCATCCTGCGGATTACTTGACAATGTATCTTTTCTACCACCATCATCCCTGTCGCTGTAAAGCTCCCTATTATAAGTACTCGACTCTCGGTCAGTGTTCGCATAGGTATTTCCATAATATTTCGGTTGATAAGATGCTCTGTCAGAATTCATTGCTCCGGTTCTATATGAGTTATATGACAACCTAGCGCTTGGGACTGTATACTTATTGTGCTCAACGTCTCGCATTGACTCTCGATTCGAATACGAATTGCTGCTTGGTTGCGAATAGTCTTGACCCTGGCTATTCGCTCGAAGTGTATCAAGTGGTAGCTTGAGAATTTTAGGATCGATCCTTTTTGTGGTGTAAGGCGAGATTGTCTGCGAAGGTATCCTGCTGTGAGCTTCCTTAGTTTGCATAGAGTTCACGCTAACAGTAGTTTTCACCGAGGGCCTGCTCTGATCGATAAACGGCGATGAAGCTACAGTAAAGAGCCCAAATACAGTCACAGTTAGGAAAACTTTCTCGATGAGCAAGTAGATTGTATTCAGATCATTGTTTTCATTGATTAGCAACTGCTCTACCACGCCTTTTGGTTTCGGTGCTCGATAAATCCCTTCTGACAGAGTCCCATTCTCAAAAACATGAAACACTACGTCTTTCTGAAAAATAAAAGGGATCAGACGCAGCACAGTATCCAACTGCGAATTATCGTTGTTTTCTACCTTCTCCTTAAATCCTTTCGATTGTACGTGTGCTTTTAACGATATCAGTTCATATGGGAATTTCTCCTGCTCGATGAATGAATATATCTTAGATTTCACGAAACTCGCGAGCGCAGTGCCAAAGACTCTATCAGATCCGACCATATCATGGAAAGTTTCAAGGATTGTTATCGTTGGCTGCTGGAGCCTTTTCATTCTGATCAGCTGCGAGAAGAATCCGCAAAACACTCCGCACATCTCATCATGCGTTAGATTTTCTGAAGGGCTAGCTAATTCTATCCTCTTCGCAGCGACTTCATCAACGATTTCTGAAAGCATACGGTCTAAACCCGAGGATTTCATGATGAGGGTGAAGACGTAGATTGCTACCGTTTTGTAAAAATTATTAGGATTTTTCTCCAATGACTGAACGTGAGTGTAACGAGTGGATAAAGTCTGCTTTTTGTCAGCTTTGCCAACCGATCTGTACTTCAAAAAATCTGATATTAAGAGTATCTCGACCTTTTTGATGAAGTTAAAGGATGGTCTGTTCGAAGATCCATCATTGTTCGTGTTAGAATTTGAGGCAGTTTTTTGCATTTCTGGAGTCTTGGTAGTGGCAGTGGCGTTTCCGGGTTTTTGGAGGGGGATAATGGCTTTATTGGTGAGGGAATTGAGATATGCGTCGATTTTGCTAGAGTCTTTTTGGCTTGTGTACAAAATGCACTTAAATTCTGAGAGTTCATGTCGAAGCGGATCTCGATGTGGGTGATTGCTGGTGAGCTTCTCGAAGAAAGAGCCAAATAGCTCAACGAAAGGGGAAAACGTGAACTGGTCAAGTGGCTTCGAGTCCATAAATTTTTATTGAAGGATTTTTGCTTTATCAAATATTCGCTTATGCTTAGTGAGAGATTAAGTCAAATATCAAAATTAAGAGTACTGTAGGAGTATTTTATTTCTTTAGAGAAATTAAACTTTAATTATATTGGGTTTTTCAGTATCTTTTTGTTACTATCATTAATCATGGGATTCTTCGAGTCGAGACGCTTGAAATGTGGAATAACTCTCTCTAATTGCAACGAAATCAGGCTTGATATTTTTCTTAGACCAGCGCTCTGAGAAAAACAGAGACAACAAGATCATGTTAGGTGTGCCACTAAGTATTAAAATAAATTAAACTAATTTTTCACAACATAGTAAGCCCTAAAATTATTTATTTTGTTTGCTAACTGAATTGAGGGTCTTGCATTGCAAAAGTTTATAATCGAAGGCAGTTGAACATGATAGATATACAACTAACAACTAAAGAGTTTATTATACAACTCTCCAGACTTGAAATTGAAAATTTACATTCTAAATGTGAACTAAACATACCATATGCTTCTTTAAAAAATACCTGATCATTCTACTCGGCTAGAATTTCTTGATGTCGGATCTGAGCACCTATTTTCAATGCAAATTATAATCCCAGCAGAAAGATGGAGCTGTTACCTCTTGTCTAAATGCAATTTTTGGGGCAGGCGAGCAGTTCGCTCTGACCTTTTCATGACCATCCTTTGAATCAATTTCCTGGATATTGTCAAGAGAAGAGTCGTCTTTTTGCTTTGGGCGCAGGTTTTTGAGGTTGATTTTGCCAACCTTCTTTGGACCAGCGATTCGCGCTTTATCTGTCGTTTGACTCTCAGCATTTGACATAACATTCACTTGCGTTTAGACAATTATTAGAAGTGAGGAAAAACAGACAATTTTACTGCTATTTTCATGAATTGAATGGCAGAGGGACCGATCCTGCGCTGTTTTCATCAATGTGCTGCCGTCAGTCAGCATATTCTCGCCATGACCCTCAGAAGATATCATATCACTGAGGCTCGACTCGCCTGAGTGCAACCCTCTTTGTTCTGCTTTCACCTCTGATATCAAATTTTCTTTCTCCAGGCTAAACGAGTCTGCGAGGCTTAGACTTGGATTTCTTGACGCTTTCTGCAGTTTTTGATTAGTTCCGTGCGTGCCCAGATCAATTTCGAAATGTTGAGAGTTCAGCTTGATGATCTTATTTTCCGTCTCAATGATCTTCATCGACAGCAGCTTGATCTCAGTGAAAATCGTCGTGAGTACGTGTTTTAAGAAAGAATATTGCTCAGAGCTCGGCAGTTCCTGCAGTTTGTCAGTCGACAGCAGCTCCTTGTTAATCAACTGTCTGAAAGGCTCGCTCACACTGCAATAAATCGCTTTGTAAGCTTGGCTGCCTTCAAGAACGGCCGTTAGTGAGCTCTTAATGATGAGGAGTGTATTGACAAGCTCTTTGCCATTTGAATTTTTATCAATCTGTCTCTCCAACGCGATCATACTGTTCTGAGCATGCTCAAGCTCAACTTTTCTTAAATTTTCAGTTTTATTCGCATTCTCCAGCGCTGCGATCAACGTCGACCGAAGTTCCTTCGCTTCGGCGTTGGCGGTCTCGAGTTCTTTTCGCTGATCAGCACATTGCTTCTCCATGCTTTTTAACTTGCTTTGAAGCTCATCACTTTCGGTTTTCAGTCTAGCAATCAATTTGTCTTGCTCCTGGATCGTTTCTTTGGAAGAGTACGCTTGCTCTTTTAGGCTGACAATGCAAGTTTCCTTTTCTTTGAGGCGTGCCTCTTTTTCGTTTAGTTCTTTCTGCAAGCTCACTAGTTTTTCTTGTGAGGTAATCAACTTTTCATTGAGTTTCAAGATCTCTTCTTGTAGCTTTTTCACCTCTTCTTTTTTCTTTGCAATCTCTTCGTTTGCTTTACTAAGTTCCATCGTTCTGCTCTCTAATCGCTCTTCTTGAGGACCTGAAGCCATCAGTTTCGATTCTAAAGTGATTTTCTCGTTTGTTAGTATCCGAACACTCTCATTAAGCTCGTCGATTTCGCGTTTTTGGTTTCTCATCTTATTCTCAAGTTCTTTAATTAAGCATTCTTTGACCGCTAACTCACTTTCATTGGATTTATTCTCAATGTTCTCAATTTTCTTTCTCAATGCAATGTATCTCTCATCTCTCTTTTCGATTTCGTTTATAAATCCTTTCTCTACCATTCGCCTCTCATTATCTAGCCGATTGATCTCATCTCTAAGCTGTACAAGCAGCTCTTCTAGTCTCTTGTTTTCTTCACAGAGATCGATATTTTTCTTCTCAAGGCCTGAGACAACTCTCTCTTGCTGCGTTTTAATATTTTCAAGCTCAACGTTTGATAATTGCAGCTCTGCGTATTGGTTGCTGAGGTCTTGATACTTTTTTTTCAGTTTTGCTACTTCGTCCTCCTTACTACACCACACTCTCATTTAAATATCGCTGCTATCAAGAGGGTTACCTTTCTGTCCCCGCTGTGTATCGCAAACATTTCTCAATAAGCAATTGGTTTTCCTTCTCAATTTCCTCAAGTTTCTTCTGAAGGCTGGAGCATTCCTTTTTAGCCGTGCTGACTTCTTCGATCTTCTCATTCAAGAAAGCCATCAGGCTTTTCTTATCTTCTTCGTTTCGAATGAGTTCGTCTTTGAGTGCTTTGGTCGCGTCCAGTTCCTGCTCGAGGTTCTCTTTCTCAAGTTTGAAGCTTGAGAACTCTTTTTTCAACTGAATAGATTTTAACTGCATTGAAAAGTTTATTAAAATTACTTTCAAATTCTCTTGAACTAGCGCCGAAGACCGCTCTTCTTCCCTCAGAAGAGTTTCTTTTAGTGATTCATGCTCGATTAAAAGCTTATGATGTTTCTTTTTGAGGCAATTGTACTCAGTCGTTACGTCAGCGCTTTCAATTGATCTTTAATTAGTTAGAATAAGTTCTCTTTGCCTCAATCAATAATTTTACTTTAGTTCCTGGCTTTGGTTATTTTTGAGATCTTTCATGTTCGTTGCAAGCATCTGCTTGAGGACCTCAATCTCTAACCTCTGCTTCTCAGAGGCAATGATTTCATTTCTATAGGAGGAAGAGATTTAGATGCAAGAAAATCATTTAAAACGAACTGAAGCGAGTTCTGTAAATCTCTGTTCTCCCTTTCTAATAGATGTCTTGATGACTCGGTTGCTCTTGAGTTGTCAGGGTTTCTTTGATATTCCTCAAAACAGTTAAATTGGCGACTTGACTCTGGGGTCGGACTATTAGAACGGCTGTGGTCATATAAATGCGAGGTTCTGTTGTTGCTGCTTCGTCGTCGTTTTGCTAAATCACCCGAAGAGTTCAACACTGAGTTTTCTTTAGACGCATTGAAGATATCCACTCCTTTCAGCTTTGTCTTTCCTCCTGAGAGTTCCTCAATAGAGATTCTAAACTCTTGCACGCTGCTACGATGTCCGTTGTGAGATATGCTTTGTCTCTTTGAGTTTTTCTCCATAGTGTTGTTTAGTCCATTCTGTCTGATGGATCTATCTTGGTTTTTCTGTCTCCATTCTTGTTTTGTTTCTAATTCTTCTAATTGCTGCTTACGCTGCATTTGCCTCTATGTTGAGAGGGTTGGATGTAAGATAGATGGAAGAGATTGGATTACAGCAAGGATGGAGTTCCGATATCGGTCAATGGAGGTGTCATTTGCTTGGTGTGAGTCCATCTAACGCCTGGGTTATTTTTTATTTTCGCAGTATTTCGTACGCAAACTATCTGTTACTGTGTTTAAAATAAAATAAATAATCTGCGATTTGTATGTAGCATTTTGAATCTGCTGAAACAGCCTATGAGAATTGTATTCTTTGTAATCTTTTGCCTGAACTTATGAGAAAGGGTTGAGGTTTTACTGAAAGAGAAACACTTTGCTTAGATAGAAAAAATGCAAACAGCATATTCAATGTATAGATGCAAAAGGATATGTTTCCATAGACCTTGAAAAGGTGGAGGATTCCAATCGACAATATAAATGGATGATAGTACAAGGAGATGGAATTGCTTTAAAAAGATTTTTTATCTATCGGACGTTCCTTTGCCACATTTTAATGCCAGCGAAAAAAGTCCTCCCTGCCGGAATCGAACCGGCGTTCTTGGATTTACAGTCCAATGCTCTACCAACTGAGCTAAGGGCGGTTTTCTGAAAGCATTCATACATTTGTTAAGATTCTTTTCCTCTCGATCAGATAGACAATTCGTTCAACATATTCTTGAATAAGGAGGATAGTGGCAGCTAAATAAGGTGAGGTTCTGAAATGAGAGAAGAGACAATCTCTTCTTCCAGATCCCGATATAATATCGCCGGCAGATTCAATTTTATTTGAATCACATTATGGATAAGATAGCATTACCAAAATCCGGAGAGGCTAGAAGAACTCAGTACAATACCACCAACCCCGTAGGTAAAAAACCTTGGGATTTTATTTTTACTGATATCGAAGGTGACAAGCTCGAAAGTTCTACTTCTCAATCGTATAAATAATTAAAAAAATGTCGACACCTGGAATCGAACCAGGTTCCCGAGAGCTTCAATCCCGTGCTTTCCCGTTAAGCTATGCCAACTTTCTTGAACTAACACTGCTTTATAGACGGACATTTCTCAAAATTTCTATTGAGAGAGTCATAGCGCTATAACAATGCCTCACACAGAATTCCTCCCTTGTCAACCTCCGAAAACTCTTAACATCTCATAACTAAATCATACAACGCTATACCTTCCAGATAGCCTTTTGACGATGAAGACAAGTACCATTTTACCACTCAACCATACTTTCATCACACACCTTACTTATTTAAACATAAAAATTAAATTTTCAAGCAGTTTCTCTCGAAACCAATGTCCATGTCAGGCAAAATTAGTGCTCAGCTGAGCCCTGCGAGCAGATCCACGGCTGACAGATCACCGGCTATTTCTTTAAATCGTAAAGCAGGTATGCATCCTTCACCTAATCTTCCCACCTCAACAACTTTCAGGTGTTTTTGAGCTACCAGGAACCCCAAAACGTACCAACCGCTCCCTATAGTCATCAAAATCGCTTAACATTCTTAGGTCCCAGCTCACAGAACCGAAGTACAGCCGGAACCCTGCGACCAGCGTCCGGTTCGAGACCACCAACCGTATCACCATCCAAAGGATCAAAGGGTTTCACAATTCCGTCCACGTTGACTTCACCGGTTTACAAACGAGGAGGAACATTTGGCAGCCAAAGCAGAGGTCTTTTGATTAAAAATCCCAAAGAATTGGAAAAATCTCAACCTGTGAGAATCGCCCCAATTATCCAAGCTAAGCTGGAGAAATACGAGCAATATAAGGATTCAGGAAAGGCGTCTGCAGGCGAAATGCTACAAACAATGAGAGATAGGAAAGAGCTCTTGGAAAAAATTCTCGCAGTCGAAAACAGAATTAAGAGATTGGACTTCGAAGATAAACTAATGTTGAAAAAAATCAATGCCACAGCAGAAAAAACTGAAAAAGTGATGGCTAATAAGATTCGGCATCAAGAGGAGCTCGCGACAAGAGAGAGCAGAAAACATGTGCAAGAGGAAGTCTTGGAGCAGAAGAAAGAAGCTGTTCAACAAGTAAAACATGTGAGGAAAGCGTCGCTCCAAGAGTCGCGAGAGAAAGTAATGATGTACAAACAAGAGGTAGGATTAGTAGTGAGACAGGACATTGGTGCGATATTACAGAAAAAGCGAGAAAATGAAAGTGTTAGGGTAGAAAGGAATAGGAGTCTCGTTGAACGAGTAAAAAGTGCAGAAAAAGTAACTCAGGAATCTCGCATAGAGAAGGAGGAAAGTGTGCGGGTGGAAGCAAGCAAAAGGTATTCAAGCAAGATTGAAGTTGAGAAGAACAAAAACGCTGAACTTGAGTCAAAACTAGAGAGTTTGGCGAAGCTTGAAGAGAAATGCTTCGCGAAACTCAGCCAGACGCAAGCTCTTCACAAAGCGAAATACGAGGAGTTGGAAAGGACTTTTAATTTAAAGGCGACACCCACCAAATTAGAAGAAGGCAGAGTTATTTCGGTTTATAAGAGTGGCGTGGCAGATAAGAAACCGATGACTTTAAAATCCACAGTTATAAGCATTTCGAATAAAGCTGTAACCAAACCCGAAGTAAAAGAAGAGGAAGAAGTAGAAGAGGAAGCCCAAGAAGAGGAAGAGGAGGTTGAAGGCGAGGAAGAGGCTGCCGAAGAGGAAGAGGAAGAAGTCGCTGAGGATGAAGAAGAGGAGCAAAAAGGAGCAGCCGAAGAGGAAGAAGAGGCAGCTGAAGAAGAGGAAGAAGCCGCTGAAGAAGAGGAAGAGGCAGCTGAAGAGGAGGAGGAAGTTGAATATGAGGAGGAAGAAGAAGTTGAAGCTTAAAATATTTAAAACTGCCTTCTGAAATCCGACTCAGAGGACCCAACATTTCCTTTTAAAGTTATTTATGAAAAGTTATTACAAGCATAAGTAACAGCGAGCTACTCTTTAATAATATTTGTTCTACTACAAGTGATTTTCCTGTATCTTTCAGTGATAGTGCTGTATAATCTCCACATCAAGCCATCAACTTCCTAATTGGGAGAGAAATAATTGAAATCAATCCGTTTTTCACCAGATTCAGGTTCTTGCTTTCAAAGTGGAGTATTACAGATGTATAAATTGCATTCAAAGTGTTATTATGATAAGAAAATCCAAAATCAACTCCGAATAAGTGAGAACAGCCAATAACAAAAATAAATAATTTTGCTCTGACAAAAAAAAAATGTGCTTTATAAACGCGTTTTTCCGAGACACAACCCTTCATGTATTAATTTCATTGCAACATCACTTTAAACCAATCATGGGTTTTCACAGCTTCCAATTTTATTCGTCTTTTCGGATTCTTTTCCAGAAGCTTTGACAGTAAATCCTTCAGCTCCTTCGAGATAGGTCTCGAATCAAATTTTGGTGTGTTTTTTTCTATGCTGGTGATTAACCCTATCAGACTTTGCTCCAAAAACGGAAGTTTAAGGAAAACAAAACAGTATAACGTCACTCCAAGCGCCCAGATGTCCGACGTAATACAATTTTTCCACTCGTCGTTTGACGCCAAGGATTTTTTGCACATTTCAGGGGACATAAAATGCATCGTTCCTT
>ENA-UOTZ01001968-UOTZ01001968.1-compost-metagenome-genome-assembly--contig:-NODE-1968-length-12006-cov-18.559561_pt1 | contig 12006 bp, 9 predicted proteins | sample MGYA00238144_ERZ746983 | MGnify/ENA primary metagenome ERZ746983 (study PRJEB28759, sample SAMN06268863) | compost metagenome | isolation source: single cell | place: USA: California, Emeryville, Joint...
GAGGTTGACATTTTGCGGATGTTGAGCCAAATTCCGATTGGAACAGAGCTATATCGCTATAAACTCGATCAGTTTAAAGAATTAAGTACGACGAGGGCGGAGGTTGAGAAAATTGTGCAAGAGCAGCAGATACAGAAATTACGAAGGGGATTCGAAAAGCCAAGGAGAGATGAAGACAGGAAGCATGAGAATCAGAGGTTCGTTGATGATTGGCGAAAACAAATAATTTCAACGCGGTTGCGAAAGGATCTCAACCAAGACAGAGCTGATAGGAAATACGATCCAACGGAAGGGTTAGTGATCCATTGGGATTACTGCCTAGGGCTGCCTAAAAGGACGGATCATCTGCAATTGGTCTATGGAATTTATATAAACGGAGAGGAAGTGTTTGCTCCACGGCTGATCGAACCGCATAGTTGTGAGGTGGATACGTCTCAAACGAACCGCTGTATCATAGGGGAAAGTCACCTCGCGCCTGATATTCCGGCGAATTCCAGTGCGTTGTTGATTTTTGAGCTGCAATCTACTACGGGAAAAGGGGCAAGTGGTAGAGAAAGGGTGATTAGCTATGCTTGGGGTCAGTTGGATCTGTTTGACACTCGAAGGGAGTTAAAGTAAGTTTTTCTATTGACCAGTGAGGTAATGGTTTAATACTCTAGGCGTGGGAAATTCAAAGTTCCATTGTATGCTGTTCCGACGATTCCCAGTATAGATATTGATGAAATTAAGCATCTTGAGCCCGTCGACAATGGACTAGTATGGTTTTATTTACGTATTTCCTATCCAAGCAACGACGAGTTTGGGAAGCAGCAGTCACTTTATCCCGAGAACTCTCATGTAACTCAGCTTTTTCATCTCATATGCTAATATATACGATAACCTTCTAGTTCGAGTACGTTATTCCTCAAATTCACCTCCGCAGCTTTCGCCCACAACCAGAGCCAATGAAACAAGACGACGGCGAGAATAAACCACTCTCGAGGAGATCATCAGATAAACCATTTGTCATAAGGGAACCTGCAAAAAATTTCGTCAAAGAGAAGCCAAGCAACCCTATCCTTGAAATGAGCCAAAGTTATCATAACTCAACTCTTGACTCTCCTCAAAAACTAAATGCGAAACTCACATCCATACCCACCAACAAAGCTTCACCCGAGCCTGAACGTTCCATTCGCCAATTCGACTCAACAAGATCTCGAAGTGACAAAGAGTATTAACTTGGTTCCATCAGTGGCTATGGTTCCCAACAAAGACCTTATATAATAAGCATACTAAATTAAATATTTAGATATTTACGAGAATTTCACATCTCCTAGCAGTTTTGATCTTCTAATAATCATATCAATACTTAAAATTTCCATATCTTTAAAATCTTTTTCTCTCGATAGGAATATGTCCTGCTGACACGTGGGCATCAATACCGATAGTTTCCATTTCGAGGCTAGAAATTACATGAAACTGATTTATTGGTTCAAAAACTTCCAGTTTTCGAATTTGGCGGGGTCTTTTTCATAACAACTAACCAAATTTAATATTTCAAAAATTCATGGATACAGCAACCACAGCCTTCATTCGCTTGCGCTGCATCGAAGAGCTTAGCGGGAGTTTCATGTTCAAGGTACATCTCACGACATCCCTCTCAAGCCTAGTCTACAATATCCTCGAACATCTCTCAGTTTACGTGCTTTCAAGGGAAACTAAGCTCAAAACAGATAAATACCTCTTTTACATTGATTCATTGGCTCTTCGAGATTTTCCAGTGATCAGAACCGGCAAATGGGTCGTTGATTTTAGCATCACTCTTCAGACACTACTGCCGCTTTTCGCAGAAAAACAAACAATTTCCAGTTTTTCCTCTCTTATCACCAATGAAGTTTCACTGGTGATACCATGCCAGACGAGAGTGTTTTATAACGATCGAGTAAAAACCAAGGAGGCTGTTCAGGACCGATTTCCCATAGCTTTTTATGATGTAATAAAATATTTAAACCATCCAGGCAATCTGAAGGAGGTGGGAGTTTTCAGTAACGTGCAGCTACAGAAAGACCAGCAGACTTCATTGGTGTTTGAAAAGAAAGAAAACAATTACACTCTCTGCCCTCAGATTAAAAAAGAACAACCGCAAAGTCCTCCTATGACTTCTTTTGAGGTGGCAACAGTTGCTAGCACGCCTGTGCATGTTCCTATCACCATAAAACAACCTACAGAAGCAGTAATGTCTTTCGAAAACAAGAAAAAGAAAGAGAACAAAATCTCGGAAATGCCTAAAAACGAAGAGAAGGAAGAAGCGCCGACAATTCATCAGAAGATCACGAATGCTCTAAAGATTTCCCCTCAGAAAACTAATGAAAAAAAGACAAAAGGGAAGACATCTGTTGTAAAAACTGAGTCTGAAACGTATGTGCGTGCTCAAAGGACGCGGAAGAGGACAACCAAACCGGATTTTGAATATATGTTCTGATTTATTACCGGCATTTGGAATGCTTAGTTTTAGTATATTATTTTTTGATAGGGCTTAAACGAATATAATTCTAAAACAATTATATTCGGAATTGTCATAGAATTTTAAATTCTCTTACTCACTCAACGAATAACCCCCAAAACGACTTTCTTAGTTAAGGAAAATGGTAGAAACCTGTACGCACATGATGCAATTTACTTTATGCAATGGATCAATGAACTAACTTTACTTTATTCGCGGATTGTGGGTAGCAAACAACCGAGAATATTTGTAGGATTTATTTCGATAAACAACACCATAATTGAAAAATTAGATATATAAATGAAGCTAAGTGAGTATTTTCCCTAAGGAACTCTTTTTGCCTTTCGTTTTGTACCCGTTGATCAAGTCAGCTCGCTCTTTGTCTGTTAAATTTAGCATTGAAAACATTACTTTTAGCAGCTCCGCGCCTTCTTTTTTCCTACATACAAGGCACCATGAAAGAGACGCAATAAAGCGAAACTTACTCTTCAGAGAGAGCTTCCAACAAACGAATTATTGTATTTTTCAAATGTTCTTTCTCCAATACGAAATTATTGAGGTCTTTTATCTTTAATTGCAATGCTTGGATTTCCTCCTTGAGCAGCTTTTCCTATAGGAATACAAGGTATTTTTACCATACACTTTTAGAAAACAATCAAACCTGCATCTGCATTTTCTCTTGAACACTCTCATAATCTTTAATTTCTTGGTTCAGAGCATCATTCACATTCTTCAGGTGAGCATTTGCAACCTTTACATCCTCAAGCTCGAGCTCAAGACGTTCGGCCTCTTCATAGAGCCCTAGTTTCATATTCGAAAGGAAATGGAAAGCTTTTCCTCCTGGAGACTCGTTTTTCTCGCCTGTTATTTCAGATTCCTGGGGAATAATTAGATCAATGGCGTTTCTCGTTGACTATCTGTACCTCTAAAAAGCTACTAAGCTTCTCGCCGTCAATATTAGGATCCTCTCTCAAATTTAATTGACCATAGGGGCGCTCCGCACCTTGATACAGATCATCGAGCTCTCTTTCCCTATCAGAAAGCTCCCTCTCGAGCTCAAAGAGCCGATCTCGCATCATTTCCATCTGTTCATTGCCGATTTTCAGCGTTTCGATCTCAGTCAAAGCGTCTTCGAGTTTCAGCTCGAGCTGTCGGATCAGCGTTCGCTGCTCTTCAACCTGATTCTTTGATCTATAAGCCACAAAACACATTACTTCAACTAATCATTATTAATTCAATTACGTTTCATAGCGGATCTGATAAGACGTCAGCTCTCTGATTCTATCAGACAAAAACAACAGCTTATTGCTCAGGAGCATGCTGATCGTACGCAGGTCTTCTTCTACGTTGGTTATCGGCTTCTGCTCAGGAAGTATTTCAGTAGAACCCGCAGTCAGCGTCCTTATCTGCGTAAGCACCAGCCCGTCCACCATAGTCAATATCCGTCTTAGCTCCTTAACTTGCGTCAGAGCGCTGTTCCATTTTGTTGTCACACTATTTAGTTCAGTTTGCGTGGCCTCCGCCTTTTGGCGAAGCTCTACGTTTTCATCTTCCAGTAGCTTCGCTGTCTTTTCCTTCACCTCTAAAAATCTTTGTCTTTCCTTCAGCAATTTCTCATACCTCTCAATCATCTCATCACGCGAATAATCTTTCGTTTCGTCAGTCGTTTTGTCTCCCTTTTGATAGGAAAAATTAAATACCGTTTCGTATATCTGATCAATGATGCTGTAAACCGACTGCTCGGAGGACTCTTCCAAATGCTTGGCTTCCCTTCCTCCTGTGAGTAACCCTAGAATATCAAGGCATTTCTCTCGGATCTGACCTTCATTCGCCAAAATCTCTTCATTTTTCTTCCTCAGTTCATCGATTTTTGTTTGCGCTTGGTCAAGCTCGTTTCTGTCTTGCACCCACTGCTGCTCCAACCGTGCTAACTCTTGAAGTTCGTTCGTTTTCTGCGACAACTGGTGCTGCAGGCTCTCGTTCTCGACTCTTAATTGGCTTAAGTCAGCCTCGAGCTGCTTTCGTTCCTTATTGGCGATAGAGTTCTCGACTTCGTCCTGGCTGTTCATCCGCTCAAGCTGCTTTTTCATCAAACCTATCAATTCATCGTTCTGGTTTAACTTCGTTATCTGTCTCTGAAGCTCCCTATTCTCGCTCTTTGCCTCCAACAGCTCAAGGTCCTTCTTTTTCAGTTTTTCTTTCTCATGTAAACACGTTGAAGTCTGCTCTTCGAGCTCCTTTCTTACTTGATCTAACTCAAAAGCGAGTTTATTAGTACACTCAGATAACTCCTGCTGGGTGGCCCTTTCCTGCTCAATTTCTCTTTGCAGCTCTTGGATGCGGCTCTCTTTCTCCTGAACGCTTCGCTCGAGACCCTCGATTCTCTGATGAAGTTCAGCGGCTGTTTTCTCGGCAATAATTTTCGTATTTTCAATCAGTTCTTCTTTTTCAGAAAGTCTCTGCTCCGCCAACTTTCTCTCATTCAAGAGACTCGCTTGCTCTTTTTTCAGCTCTTCGATGAGAAATTCTTTATTTCTTATTTCTTTTTGAACGTATTCATTCTCTTTGTGAAGTGACTCGAGCAATTTATCCTTGCGGCCCTCTTCATCTTCAAGTTTTTTAAGTTTTGCCTGAAGTTCGTTATTTTTCGTTTCAAATGAATGCTGCAGACTCGTAATCTCAGATTGGTGCTTGGCTTCGATGATTCTCTCTATTTCTTTCAATTGGCGTCTGGCATCATGTGTGCTTTCGACGAGTTTACTATTCAATACCTCAATCTCCATATTTTTCTCAATAATTTGCTGCTTCTTTTCTTCAATTTTACCCTTCAGCTCATTCACCACTATCTTCTGTTCTTCGAGTAATTGCTTAGTGACCTTATGCTGTTTCTCAACCGCTCGGATTTCTCCTTCCAATTTCTCCTTCTCTGCACCTAAGCTCTGCAATTTCAGACTGATCTGTACGATTTCGGCCTCTTGTTCTGTGCATTTCTCGGCCATGCCTTTTGATTCTGCCCTCAATGCGTCGATCTGTTGGAGCAAGTCTGTATTTTCTTCCGTGCATGCCTGAATTTTCAGCTGTAATTGTTCAATGGTCGCTCGGAGATCATCGTTCTCAGCGCGAATCAATTTAATCTCTCTATCCAAATCGCTCATTGCTGGTTGATAATCCGGTATTTCCTCAGGTTCTATCACCTCTTTGTCCTCACCCTCAGAGATTTCCTCCTCCGGTGTATGGATATAAAGCTTTGCTTCTTCAGTTGACAGCGGTTGTTTCGAGCTCAGTTTGTTGAGACTTTCCTTCAATTCTGTTATTTTCTCTTGTGTATTCTGGTCAATCATCAGCTTTTCATCAAGATACCCCTGCAACTCCGCCACAGTCTTTCTCTCGGCTTCAAGAGCTTCCTCCAAGCGTTCCAATTGAAGATTTTTCTGCTCCAGTTCATCAGTTTGTTTTTGATACAGCGCTTTATTAACCTCGAGTTCGTTCTTCCTCAAAGCCAATTCATCCATTTGACTTCGGATGGTCTGTTCTAATTGACTAATTGTCAATGAATGCGCTTCTTTCTCCTTTTTCGCAACCTCATTCAGGAGCTCAATTGAGCAAGTTAATTCATTAATATGCTCATTCAATCTTAATTCTTCGTTTTCTTTCTCCTGTCTAATCTGTTGAATCGTTTTGAGATGAATTTGATTCAGTAAGTTTTGTTTTTGCTCAGCCTCAGCAGAATTTTGCTTTAGTTTATCATAATTTTGCTTCATTTGAGCAATTTCGGTGTTGAGATTCTCTATGGTATGTTCCTTCTGTGTGAGCTTATCAGCTAATTCTTTAATGTTATCGTTCAGAGACTGTATATTCGCCTGTAATGTTTCATTGCTAGTTTTCATTTTATCAACGCTGGCTGCGACTCGACGGATTTCTTCATCTTTGGAAGTCAGTTCTTTGGATTTGACCTCCAGCATATTGATTAAAGAAGTATTTTCAGCGTTTTTCTGGTCAATTGAAAGGGTTAATTCTGTGGTTTTTAACTCTTGCTGAAGGAGCTGCTCCTTGAGGTGGCTTATCGCAGCTTCTTTCTCTTTTTTGAATTTTTCAAAAGATTGACTGGCACTGATCTTCGATTCATTTGCTTCATTTAGCATTGTGATGAGTTTCTGGTTGTTGCTTTCAATCGCGAGCTTCTCTTGCTTCAAATCATCATACTCCTTCTTCAGTCCCTCAAGTTCTTGCTGGAGGACACTGTTGTCAGCCTTTTCTGGTGATTCTTTGATAATTGATTCTTCAGTCCGCTTGATGACAGGGCTCGTTGTTTGTATTGTCCGCAACTGTGAATCGCGTTCGTCAAGTTCCTGATGCAATTGATCTTTTTGTGCTTTAACCTCACTCAGCTCGTTGGCAAGCTGGTCCACTCGCGCTTCCAGCTCTCGAACTGCCTCTTCATGTGCCAGAGTGAGTTGCTGCTCTCTTCTCCCAAACGCAATCATATCATTTTGCGCCTCTCGAAGACTCTCTTTGCATTGTGTAAGCTGCATTGTAAGACTTTTATTTTGCGTTTCCAACGCGAGGATTTTAGTATTCATTTGGTCCCAAACAGCTTCATCTAAGCTGCTCTGATTTGAGCGTTTTCCTTCATTTCTCGCTGAATCTCGTGGCTCAGGCGTTGATTCTTTCTGAGAAGTCAAGGCATTCTCCAGCTCTTTTATTTTCTTTTCTTTTTTCTGCAACTTCGACTCAAGGTCAATTTTTACCACCTCAAGCGTTTCAGAGTACTCTTTTTCCTTCGAAAGCCTTTCCTGGAGGCTCTTGACGTCGATACTGAGATCCTGTACCTGCTTGGTAAGAGAACTGATTTTTTTGTTATCCGGACTTCGGAGTTTCGGAGACTGCTCATTGACTTTCTCTAACAGCTTCTCTCTTTCTTCCTCCAGACTCTGCACGCGAGCGCTCTGCTCCTGCTGCTCTTTCTCAAGCCTCTCCACGTAGGTATAAATATCTCGCATTTGATCCTCTTTCAAAGCGAGTTCTTCCTCCAGCTGCGCGATTCGAGCTAGTCTTTTTAAATCAGAGTTCAAATCGTCTAGTTCCTCCTGTTTGCTATCGTTCCTCTCTTCTCCAGCGACTTCTTCTGGATTGTTGTAATTCATTTGCTGTGGGGATGTTAATTTAATACTCAGCTGACTAATCCTCACGGACGGAGAGCCGTGGTCGTTAGTGCCGTGCATTTGATCGCCGTATTCAGACTGGAAACCCTCGAGTTTCTCTTTCAAATGCTTGTTTTCAAGTTGTAGATTGTGCTTGATGGCATTTAATTCGTTAAAATTCACTTTCAGATGCTCATAATTAGCGCTGAGCTCAAGCACAACACTAGATAATTTCTCATTTTCCTCTCTAAGTTCCTCCAAACCGAGTTTGTAGCCTCCTTCAATGGATTTTCTTGTGTGGTGGTCTCTGTCATATGCTTCGGTCTCGAGTTTATAGTTTAATAACTGCTCTTGCTTGTATTTAATCATGGCCATTGTTTCCCTCCAGCTCTTAGGAAGAGGATCACTTCCAATCAACAGCGGTTGCAAGAGACTCATCAAGTTAGATTCGCATTCTTGAAACTCTGATTTGAGCTTTATTAAATTTACAAGTAAATTGGTTTCAGGATCGTCCTCTTCCTATAAGGGTATCAAATAATAATCATTTCGATGAATGAAATGTTCAATACGCTGGTTTTTTGCATAAGTGTTGTAAGTTCCGCTTGATCATCTAGTTTTTTGCGTAAAATATCTTTGGCTGTATCAAGCTCGATTTTGAGTCGTTTATTCTCTTGCTGTTGAGTTTAGAAAGATTATACAACGGCTGATTCTAGAAAATTATACTAATAATTCATTTTCGCGGTCAATAGAAAGTTTGTGAGCCTGATGCTTTGGGCTATAAAAACTGGTTAGACCCCAGAAGTTAGGGTGCATCATACTCTGATTCAGTGTGCAGGCTGTCCGAGCTGAAAGGGAAGCCCAACTCAGTGTCAATATTTAATTTTGATTTCTCTGGTTCTGGCCTTTGACCGCTGCAATATTCTTTACAAAGGGAGTCAACAAGCATAAGGATTTCCCTTTTCATCTAATCATCAATGAGATAAACCGAATCACTTGATAGAAGACTCACCGAAGAGATCTCTGAGTTACTGAGTGAAGAGACCCTAAGCTGAAGCTGCATGAAGGACTTGGCTCTGGTTTCCAGAGCGCGAAGTTTCTCTTTGAGGCTTTGCTCTTGTTTTTTATGTTTTTGTTGGATGTTACGTATTTCTGCTGCTAATTTATCATTTTGCTGTATCATAGCCTCGAGCTCTGCTTCAAGTTTATGAATCTTATCACTTTCAACACTTCCTATACAAGCGTTCCTGAGATTAGTTTCATAATGCTCCCATCTTATATACTCTTCATTCTGTAATTGACTCTACTGTTTCTTTCAGAATCGGAGTACATAGCTGTCTGAGGGCCAGCTCTACTCTTCTTGGGTGGTTTGTTTTCTTCGACTGAAAACAATTAGTTTTTTCAGGTTATGGAAACGAGCGTTTACTTTTGATTTGAGCGAGAAGCTCTCGTTCTTCATTGCTTAAAAACTGTATTAATTTGCGTATTTCTTGCTTCCTGGTCACATGCATCGGTATCTCCGGTTTTTTAATCACGTCCTCTAGACCTTTCCTTTTATTTTGCACCTCTGCAAGCCGATTTTGAAGTTCAATTAATTCATCAGATAAACTCGACAATTTCTTATGACTTGAGGGAATTAGAAGCGTCTTTTCATTGGGCGTTGAATTTAATGACGCCAATTCCGCCTTCTTCTCTTCAATTTCACTCTTTAATGCCATCAAAATCTCGTCTAGCTTTCTTTTTTCCTCTCTTAAGTTTTTGGTTTCTATTGCCAACGCATTGATTTGCTTCGTCTGCAACTCGTATTCAGCTTCTAACTTAACCTTCTCATCCTTTTCATGGTAAGACGAACTTCGTTGTGGCCCAGCGCTTTGATCTTTGGGGAAATGATCTGGATTAGCAGGTTCTGACCTTCGAGGAATCGGAGGGCGCTCGGTTTGACTGCCCGGTTTAGCGTTTGACTGGACAGATCGAGTAGTGGTTCTCAGCTCGATATAATCTTGTTCAGTAAGACATTGCTCCTTAATTCTTTGAGTTATTCTCCCTTTAGACTGCCTCTCATCATCATTGCTCGATAGGTTATTCCAAGATTCAGCGTATTCAGAACTATTGAGCATTTCAACCTAAGCCTCATTAAACAAAGAATTCAAAACAGGGATCTAGTACTAAATCTTTTATGAGAGTTTCGATGATTAATTTATCTTTTTCAAACGAATCTTGAGCTAGTTTCCTGCTGATTGTACTCGTGGCACCAATATTTAGTATTCTGCTCGTTGCAGAAATCAACTCTTTCACCGCATCCTTCAAACCCACGAGTTTTCGTTGAATTCGGCTCGAACTTGACCTACGACTAGAAATATTCTCACCAGATGGACTTCTCTCACGGGAACTTGGTCGAACTATGACCTTCTCGCTCCTGGATGGTTTAAGCGTGCGAGTTGTTTCGCTGACGTGGGTCTTGAGAGGCGATTTCGAATTCGTACGCAGTGTGGTCTGGAAAGTGTCCCGTTCCTGCGCCTTTCTTAAGTCAAGCTTTTTTGAAGTACTGAAAAGCAGTGATTTTGTGCTCTGGTTCGCGCTCACATCCACCGCTTGTGAAAACCCTTCTTCTTGGTTATTCGACCTGTCTGCATCACTTGTTTGCCTTTGAATGTGACTATTTAACGCTAATTGAGTGCGAATTCCTTTTACTCTTGAATTTTCATCGTGATATTTTCAATGATTTTTTTCACTTCATTCAGTTCATAAGTGCTCTTCACAGTTAATTTATCAATGCGGTCAGTTATTTGGTTCGCAATATCGACATTATCGAGATTTAGCTTTTGAATCGATTCGCTCTTGGCCACAACCAGCCTCGAGGAGGATTCATTAGCATCCAATCCTTTTGACGGAGGAGTTTGATACCTTGTGTTATTTCGATTTTTGCTCTCATCCTGAAACAGTGTATCATCCCTCCAGAAAACGAGATTATCATACCTGACACACATGAGATAGCGCGACCTTCAGATTCTTTTTTAAAATTGAAAGCTTTTCATCTGATTCTTCTCCTACAGCATTGAACTGTTGCTGAACTTCCTCTATTTTATTTTGGATTCTGTCGAAGTCCACTACCAAACCGCCTAACAACTGGCTGTGCTCATTCAATTTGTTATTCATCTGCTCAAAAACTTAATCATTTGCTTAGAATCTGAGCCTCAATAGCTTATTACCGCTAGATACATCGTTTGTAAGGTTGCTGATTGCTTCGTTTATTGTTTTATTCGTCTCTTGGAAAATAGAAGTCACTTTATAATGCGTGTATGAGCCCAGTTTGCCTCTAAAAAGCCATTAAGAAAACGCGATAAAATAGTCATTAAACTGACATTTCAGGAAGGGCGAAGATATCAGTGTTCAGCTTCTGATAAGCTCCCATTAGCGCTTTTATATTATGATTAAACTTCCCAGGCATCTGTTTCTGAGGACTGATTCTAATGGCTTCGGAGCTTTGTTCAATAGAGTATGATCTCGCGTTGGATTTTGCAGTTTCGAGGAGAGAGGCGAGATTCTTTCTGATTCCGTTAAAGAATGTCAGTTTTTTGTCAAGTTTTTGTTGCTTTTTTGAAATTTCTTCTCGCTGCTGCTTTGACAGATCAGCTGCATGGCTTTTTGCTTGAAGCTCGTTCATGTCGAAATAAATAAGATCTGTGGTGAATTTGAATTGCACGTTTTGAGTGGAAACTTACCTGAAAACTCATCCTCGAGTGCCCGAGTTTCTGATTCAATCTTCTCGATGACTCCTTTGGTTTGCAATAATCAGTTATATCGACGAAAGTTGGTTCGCTTACTTTCAAATTTTTCCTCAGACATTTTAAATCTAGTTTTCAAATTCTAATAAAACTGTTGTTTTGAAAACACAATTAGTACTCATTAATTGAGTTTTTTATTGCGTCTAATGACAAATTGTAAAGAAATTCTCATGTTAAAAAATATTATTTTTAATAGATACGCCTTGGAGACAACAAACAAATATTATTGAAAGAGCTTTAAAGATAAATAGAGATAAGATTGCTAAGATTTCTATAGATATGCTTCAAGACCAGTGACTTATTTGCATTTGTGAAGAGAGGTTAAAAGTAGTTGGATTCAAATGATGAGTACCTCATACTCATTCTCATCTCAAAGAATCACCAAAAAATGATAATAACCTGCTTTTTTGAAAATATTCGATATGCCTTTGGCAAAGATTTTCTTGATATAGACTCACTTAGCTTTAATAAATAGCTTCTCTCTCTCTAACTTAAATGATAGATCTGAATTTAATACGCAAAACACATATTCATCTGACTGAATACTGAGCTTTCACGCAGTAGTCTAAGTTCTAATTTAAAATGGTTTTCGAGTCAACAG
>ENA-UOTZ01001969-UOTZ01001969.1-compost-metagenome-genome-assembly--contig:-NODE-1969-length-12004-cov-19.952712_pt1 | contig 12004 bp, 9 predicted proteins | sample MGYA00238144_ERZ746983 | MGnify/ENA primary metagenome ERZ746983 (study PRJEB28759, sample SAMN06268863) | compost metagenome | isolation source: single cell | place: USA: California, Emeryville, Joint...
TCTCTGCCATAAAGGCTGATCCTAAATTCCATTCGCTATTTGAATCTTAAATCGCAAACTGGAGAAATAAGTTTTTTGAACCCGATGACCCATTCTGTAATCTGCTAGGAGATGTTCCACAGCCCTCAAACTCTTATAACTGAGCGCTTTCTCAATTTTCTGATGCTGAGGATTGTTTGAAATTTTCATTGCTTACTCGGAGACTTCTTCTCAAGGAGAACTGACTCGCTGCCTACGATATCGATTAATGAAGTACATTTGCACAAGCAAGCGTCTGATATCTAAATTTAGGACCGGAATTTCAAAATCTCGTTTTGAAAACTAATTACCTTTTATTGTCAACTCGGAGGATTAATATCGGATTTGATCAGATAGTCTAAATAAAGGACACTCGCCAAAATACACGAGTTTTACTCGTGTATTTCAAAACTACCAAACCAACCGGTTTTTTCGATTTTTTCGCTCCATTATAGACATCTCATATCGTTTCTCCACGATTTTGACTGATCTGCCGCTACAAGAGCATATTTGGCTCAAGTCGAATCACGTAACAGCTGAGAATTTAAACCAAAAGGTGCTCTTTAATTAAAATACTAATTTAACAAAGCTAAAAATTGTTCTTTCAAAAAATGATGTCCTACGGATTCCAGTACAAAATCCACTCTAACCTTGACTCATCTTATTTGTCATTAGCTCTTACGGTTTCGGAATGTACGGTTCAGCTGCTGTTCAACAGCTCCTGGACAAGCCAGACCTCGAACTTGAAGAATTATTCGATGAGGATGGCATTCAATTTGAACTTAAAACCAACAACCAACGCCTTCTCAGCTTGTAAAACCGCATCTACCTACCCAATTTGCTAACGCAGCATCAAATATAGCCTCTTAAAGGATGAAGTCTTCAAGAAGTTAATCAGCTATGTGACTGTCGAGCCAAATCTTGAAGAAGAATTCGATCAGAAGAAAATTTATAAGTACACGCGTCCCTAAACTCAGCATAACCGTTTGTAGATATCCTTTCACAGCGGCTGAAATTCTCGCTTCAGATAGCATGGCCATTACCAACTTCTTCTTCAGATCCAAGGGTCAAAAAGACGACAAGTCTGATGATGAGGAATCTGAGGAAGTTATCATCGATACTGAAGGTATGAAGAGTATTTCTGTCGTTTTATCAATGTTTCGTAGAAGAAAAAGCTCCTGATGATACATATCTTGACGAACTCTTTAAGTTCTTGGAGAATGATAAGGGATTGAACGTGACATCCGCTGGTTACTTTGCCAAGGTTGTGAATTCGCTTCTGGGCAAAAGACCATCTGATGTAAGACCCTTTGAACCGAATGAAAGGGGCTAATTTGTTTGGAAAAATAGCTTTTCAAATATATTTACGAGCGTAGACCTGATTTGCTTGAAAGAATGGCGAGAAACTTAATTTGCAAATCAGTCTCCGAGCTTCTTGCCAGAGTGTTAATCGTTGAAGGAAATTCATCATCCAAGCCGCTTTATTTAGTAAGCAATGACACTATCCAAGACAGATGTTTTAATATTTCAATCAATATAGACTGAAAGAAGCAACACGATCAACTTACTCTGCGACCTCCTTACAAAGAGTGATGATATTGAGGTAGATTTTATTACTAAGACGCCGTCCGATTCACCAACTTCGCGCAGGAGCTGAATAACATCTCAGGAACAATCTGCGATATTCTAAGCAAGCAGAACTCAATCAATGGATCACAAGAGATTCTTTCTCAAATCTTCGACGCAAAGATCGTGGAGTCGCTTCTCAACGGCCTCAATTCAAAGAATTCTGCGAATGTCAGCAGTGCTGCGCTTATCCTCAGCAATATGATCGCTTATCTGATACTTAATGGCCAACGACTCAAAGAAGCTGAAGAAGGTAAAATAGTTTGTTATGGCCTCATCACTAAGTCTGCTGTCATATTTTAGAGGGACTCACAAGCGAAGAGACCAACGAACCAGAAGAAATCAGCGAAAATCTGAAAATCCTTGACTCCGCTCCAATAATTAAAGGCTTGATTTCCTATATCCCAAAAATTGCGGAATATTTGAAGAACTTCGAAGATCAAAATACTGTATCCAGCACTTATGGAGCCAAGATCAGACCTCTCGGCTTGGCCAGACTGAAGCTCATTGAACTCATCAGCTTGTCTTTGAAGCTGAACAGCGATTCTGTCTTCGAGGCGATTACCAACAGCGATGTCCTCGCTGCTATTCTTGACTTGTTCAAAGCCTACGAATGGAATAATATGCTTCACTGTCAAGTAGAAAAGATCGTATTAATCATCCTCAGCAGCAGCAATGACTCTATTAAAACCTACGTAAATCTACTTATACCTTTCCGGGTCGCCTAACTGTCCTTGGGAAATTAGCTCTTCGAGAAGGTCAAAATCTTGGACATGATCATGGAACTTTCAAAGACCGCTGATTTCTCTTTCTCTGGGTAACTCATCCCATTTTGGACATGGAAAATAATTCATTTATGCAGCAAGGAAGATAGAACTATCAAGAAAGGATACAATGGACAAATCGTAAGAATCGCGAATAAAATTAACGAGTCAATGGATAAATACATCGAGTCTCAAGCCAGCACAAGTAACGATTTTTCCCCTTGATAACAGCGGCTTATCTCAAATGACTAAAGATGAGGCATGGCAAGAGTACAGCAAGGACTATCTTGAACAATGCAACACAAGAGATCGTACTCGCATTGGAGATCCTATCAACAACGATGATGAAGAGGAAGAGGAGGAGAGAGAAGTCTCTGATAACAACAATCCCCACAAAATCGAGATATCTGTAACATCATCATTTACCTTTTGGAACTCATTGAATAATTAGGGCTTTATGCAAAAACTTTCTAAGATCTTCCAGATGAAGTCCAAATTGCTAGAAAGAGACAATCAGTAAATCATTTTTACTTTTTCGAGTTAATTGAAATCTTTCCTCAGAGATCAAGATGATGAAGATAACGATGAGCAAGTCGAAGAAGACATCTCGACTGAAGAGCGTGACAATGAGGACCAAGAAAGCGGCGAAAACCAAATTCATCATGACGATTCTACCGGAGAAGGAAGCGACTCTGATAAGCACACCTTGCATTTCCACTTCGAGCCAGATCGTCAGCGAGAGGAGGCTCCTATCGAGTAATGATTTTTTTTTTTAAAAAAATCTAAAGCCCATCCCTCTCAATTAGAATTGAATACAACATGACCAACTATTGGAAGCCGGCTGGCTGGTATAGCATCGAAGACATCCTAGCTGAAGCTAACTTGCAATAATTTCGAGAATAATAAAGCAACCTGATAGAGAGGTCCAAAGATGGATTTTTCCGTAGCAATAAATATAAATGCGCAAATCTATAAAATAATGTCCTAATTTTTCTAGACTCTCTGAAGCTTTGATTGCACTTTTGCACGCAAAGCATTTCTCAGAGGCATTTTCTTCGTGATGTCAATATTATTGAATTTGGTAATTTTTATTTTGCGTAGTTGCATCTTTGCGCCGTTTCAGTGTGAATATTTGATACGTTAGGGATTTCGGAATTATAATTTCTCAACACAAGGTTTGAATTTAAGCTAAGTATAAACGAGAACAAAAATCAACTCGCAAAGGAACCAAAAAAACAATAAAAGCATGTCAAACACACTCAATGGAAAGCTGGAAAAAATAAACGAAAAAATAATAATTTGTTAGAGCTCAAAAACCAAAATTTCGTCTTTCATATGAGAAAGAGACTTTGCTAAATCATCGAATTAGTTTTATATATACTTGTCTTCTGTACAAATGCGCTAGGGGTTTTCGTAAGGCTTTTTTGAACTGTAATTCCTAGCAGAGTACTATTGCTAGTCGTATTATTCACGTCATAATGAGTCCGTAATATGGAATTCTGTGAGGCGACGTTCAATGGTCTTTCAGGAGTTATTTTTCTGCTGTGTATTGTCGATTGAGCGTGCCTACTATCCATATATTTTTAACAAAATTAGTAAAGTGATGTTGGTTACGTGCTGGTGATGTCTTGGCTGTGCTGCTTGCCTTCGATCTTCAAGAAAGCTTTCTTGTAGAATTTCGGCTGGGTGGTGTTAGATGACTTGGAAAATTGCATTTCCTCTGGATTTTTTAGAGGAGAGATGATATGCAGAGCCCTCACACTACTCTGCTTTGGGATTCTAGTATCTCCATTGGGTCCACTCATTGTGGATAGGCGCTCGAGGGGGATCGGATTCGAAATTTGAAAATTAGCTAAAGCGTTCGGTTTCGCTCCAGTCTGGGGTGTTGCATCCCGTTTGAAAAACGCCTTTGAAACATTGGTTGCGGAATCCGCGTCCTGCGAGTTTTTGGATGTGTGAGCACTTACAACAAGCTTATTAGTTCCAACGATTCTGTTGGGTAATCTCAATTTGCTTTGTATGTCTTTCTGCGCTTTCTTATACAAGTTTTCTAAAGGATTGCTCCCTTTGGGTTGAGCATCGCGGATTTTGCCAGTAGAGGCATGCATTCTTCTCATACTCTCATTGTTATAGCTCTTAAACATCCCCTCACGAGAGAATATGTCATTAATGTTGGAGCTTCCAATAGCATACTGCGGGGTTCTTCCCTTCGGTGCGCCGACGTTCTGAGGAAAGAAAGGCTTGAGACCTGCATTGAAGTTCCTTCCGATGTCTAAACGGAGACTTTTTGGGCCATTTCTCGCTGAAGGCCCGTCAGAAGTTTCTGCTCTTAGTGAAATTCTCTCGGAGGAATTCGAATTTCTTGCTTTGGCTGTGTGTCTCTCTGGCATGAAATGGCCCGTGCGACAGCCTCCTTCAGCGTTGCTCATAGAAGCTTCAGTTGTAAAGTTAGAAAGTACATCTTGCTTGCGACTCATGCCACTGTTTTTCTTTGAATTGTGACTCATTATTTTCAAATTCATTGCACGCTCAACTAGCTCGGCATCAGGCTCAGCATGCTCATAATGAGCCTTATCGATTTGCTTGGCGTTGGTATTTGTGGAATTTTGACTGGACGTGCGCTGCTGCTCTAAGAGCTTCATCAATCTTCTATAAGTAGCGGAATCTTTGTCTTTGTTCCGAACTTCAGCAGGCTCTTCCGATCTACTATCCTCGTTCGCATACGAATCTGAATGTTTTTCTGCATGATGATCGGACTCTTTCTCAAAACCCTTTGATTCCAGCAACGCGTTAATGAAATCTTTACTTTTAAAGTTCTGAGTTGTTAGGTCATAAGTTGTGACATAACGAAGTGACTCTGCTGAATTTTCCCCTTCAGATTCTGAATCATTCAGATTTTTTCGAGGAAAAACGTAGTCCCGATTCATTTTGGAGCTCCGAAATCGCTTTTCGATTTCAACTCTAAAGTCTTCAGCTTTCTCTTCAGTTTTTTGAGGAGGGAGTTCAATATTTTGCATTGAGAACTCATGGCGTTTTGTATTACTGTTGTTTATTTTATTAAGAAATCTTTTCTGTGGCGGGCTTTGACTCTGAGCGCCCCGTTGGGGCTGAGGATTGTTGATTTTGTATAATCTGATATTATTGTCTCTGACTCCTCTCTTCATCTGCAATAATTTTTATATTGGTAACACTTATTGAAATTCTATCAAACTTATTAGTTGCTTTATTAGAAGCACCCCTTGTGAATAAAACTTGAAACTCTTGTGCTAAAGTCACGTAAATTATTGGGAACACGTAGAGAGAAGTTATCAATCTCACTAATGACGGAGAAATTCCCTGCATGAAACACAAGGATGAAGCCTTATTTGATTATTTTGCTTTGGACAAAAAGGTAACAATACATGCACGAGTTTGAAAAATAAATGGCGTTTAATAAATAATTCACTAAGATGGAATGAAGAGATATAAAAAAGTTCATTTTCTCATTATAAAAAAAAGCGGCGAGTCCTCGAAATATTTTATAATTCATGTAGATAGTCTTGGGATTGAAAGAAAAATGATTTAATATTAGCCTCCAGGTGTAACTTCTGATTAGCTGATATCATGCAGGTGTATTGACCTTCGTTAGTTGATGCTAAGGTCCTTGAGGCTAAAGCTCATTGAGTTTTCAAACGAGTATTTCTCAAGGAGATGCCCTTGTCGAGGTTTGATTCTAAACATATTGTGCCTGGATGAAATCAAGCTTCGAGTTGAAGCGCTTGCTTCGGAACGTTGAATACATGCTATTTTCTTTTTTGGCGTGGGAGAATTCATACTTCTGGCGTTCCCCTCATAAGTAACTGGGTATTGAGATAAAGTAATATTCTTAAGTCTAATAACAGATTGAAGACAATTAATTATTAGTAAAGTTGAAATTTTACTTATTTATCGTGTGCTTCAGTGAGGGAGAAGGAGAAAGTTGATTTGCATGTGGTTGCGTGATTTTGAAATATTTTTTGACGACTCCATTCGTCGAAATATCGACCAAACCGCTGTGATCTACGTCTTGAATACTTTGTGTTGGCAATTGCGTCTCGCTTGAAGGGAGACATCTCAATGTTGTATTCATTAATCCTGCTTTTGAGCAGCCAGATGTTTCGCCTTTTCCAGAAACCGAATCACTTTCGATGATATAACTCCATTTCCTCAAGCTTTCTCTTTGAGTTGAAGAAGCTCGATGCAACGCTGTTGGACTAGTCATTGCCGTCGAAATTGATCTTGAGAATATGGATTTTACTGGTGAATCCTCTTGATTCAGACTGATGTCCGGTTTCGCTTTCTCCGCCCTAGCTGGCGTATGAACGGTGTTACTATGTTGATCATCATAAACAGCCGAAAAAGCTATGCTATCCTTTAAGGACCTCGCCGAAGGATCATTAAATCGCTGTCTTAGCATCTTCGCGAACTCTTTGCTTGGACGCTTTGCGTTTTCCTCTTCGGCTTTTTGTTTAGCGATCAATTTCCTGAGAACGTTGTTTGCAATTTCTGCTTGAGAAAGCTGTTCGATCTCTACAGGAGCACGCCTTTTAATGATTTTCTTTGGAGTTCTCAAATCCAATCCATCGGTCTTATTGGCAGGGGAGAGCAAAGCTAAATTGGACACTCTCGCCTCAGCCAATTTAAGAAGGTGTTTATACTCATGCCGTGGATGAGATTTCACCAACTCTGCTATACTTCCATCAACCTCAGTGCTCTGTGCAGCTTTCGAATCCTTTTTCTCCTGTTGGAGAGCCAATTGTTTCTGATACTCTGCCTTCTCCTGAGCATCATTCAGTTTTCTAATTCGGTGGTCACGCCATTGAACCTTTCCTCGTAAACTCTGTAGTATACACAGAGCTACTTCCTTATAGAGCTTTGCTATTGTTTCATGGTATGCCTTGAAGCACACGGAGTTATTGAAAATTTAAGCAACTGCCATTACTGTTTTGCTGATTTGGTAAACGAACGTGCTATTCGAAACAGAAACCGCAGAAAAGCCGTAAACCTCAGCTTTTTTCACAACCTCTTCACCAAAAATTGCTCCTGGCATCAAAGTCGCAACCTAATCGCTTTATTAGGATGTTACAAGCTCAATGCAATCTTACATTTAGCCTCATAATTTTCCTGGGAACTCTGCTCTTCGTCTCCAACTCATGCCGATCATTATCTTTCTGCTGGACACTGTCTAAGTACAGCTTTCAATTCAACAAAAATCATATGCAAAATCCAATTGCTAGTGTTTACCTTCACTTCTCCAGCTCGAAGGATATAAAGCGCGTCTGCTGAAGACCCTTGAGTGTATATTGTTTTATGCATTGACAGCGGTTTCTCTTGGACACAGTAACAGAGTCTCGCAAGCGTTTCCTTGGAGATAGACGGAAACAGGGAGGCTAGAAAAGCCGCCTTACTCTCCACTGTTTTAATACTCATATCAAAAATTTTCTTGTAGTTCTCACGATGAATCTTCGTCAGGTACAAATCCGTCCTCGCAACAATAGACGCTGCGCGCTCTTTGTTATAAATCAAGGCGAGCTCGCCGAAACCGTCGCCAGTGGACAGAGAATTGATAGACTTGAAATGACACACACCGTTTTTGTAATATTTGAATGAGCTATCTTCAGCGCAGTAAAGCAATCGCTCATCAGCAGTCAGGCTAGAAATGTCAATTTCAGAAGCATAAGCCCATTTAGTATCAGTATCCAGTATTATAGTTCGATCAAGCTCGCTGTGATTTTTAAAAAATGTTTGAAGGTCGTAGTACGTTTCAATTTTTGAAGTATCCTTGCTACCAGCGATAATCTCTAAATCGTTCTTTTGGATAAAAACGTGAGCTTCTCCTTGCATTATTACGTAAAATTCCTCTCCGAGTTCCCCTTTTAGCACATGGTTAGTCGATATTTTGAGGATCAAATGGTTACCAAAATGAAAAACAGCTGAACCTTTAGGAACGAATAGGTATTCGAGGTACTCAGCAAAAAGCCCGAGAAATTTTTGAAAATCAGTGTTTTCCTTCACAAAAGTTTGAAGTTTCGGAATCTGAGCGAGAATTTTGATAATTTTTTGGTTTTCTTCTGGAGTCCGATGTCCAAAAGGTTTTGCAAATAAGGAAATGGTGTTCTTTTTGTATGTGAGGTTGAGAGTGACTCAAAATTAGTACCTGATCAAAAACCACTTTTTCCTGTGAGCTTTGTTTGCTTTTTCTCATCCAATATCTTATAAATTTTATTTTTTTAATGGTTCTCACTGTAAAATTGGAACAATATATAAACTTGTGAGATTTTTGGAACGAGTAATCAGTATAGCCGAGCGTGAATTGGATTCTTTTGCGAGCGTAGAAAGATAATGCAATCAGACATTGAGAAGACTTTGTTCCAAATTGGATAATAGGCTAGGAGCGCTGAGAAACAATTTCAGGTTTAAACACAGATCTGAGGATCAAATTTAATGATAGCATCAGTCTTTATCTACTTTCCGATTTGCTGCGAGCTAATTTTTTCATACAATTTTTATCAAATGAATGAGTATAATATATAATATAAAATGTGTGTATTCATCAGTCGTTTGTAAATTGAAGTGAGTCTGACTGATTGTGGATCGAACAATATTCTAAGTAGGCTTATCTGTTATTTTAGAAATGATTCCACTTTGATGTTGTGCAATCAGGATATCAGTCTGTAGTTGTCAATAATAGGTCAAGGAAACCGAAACATACATTATGACCACTGTTATAAATTTAATAGTCATTGAATAGGGCAACAGAGAGTGTGATTGATGTTTTCATCGCTGCAACTGTATATAATATCACAATCCTCGAACCATGATGAAAGTATCACAAAAATCGTTTAAATACTACTCCTTGTCAGAATTCTACAACTTCTCCTATGCGTTGCATAAATTCAGCAGTACCACTGCTTGGAAATGAATTCACAAGAGAGTCACCGCGACTTAATTCTATTGACAACATTCCTCATCTTTGGCTGAAAGTATTCATCAGTTCGACAAAAGTATCCAAAAAAATTTAGTATCTTTATATATGTCTAAAATGCAGATGCTTTCTATACATTTCTCCCTCACCAACCTCGACAAATGTTTGTCAGCATGATCATTTACACAAATGGAGAAATAGAAATGAAATGTTTAATTCTTTAATGAAATAGGTGTATAACTTCCTTCTACTAAGAACAGAATCGCACTACAGAAAGAGTTGGAGTTTACATCTATATGTTCAGATGGATAAATGTAGCATTACGTTGAATTATTCAGCCAGAATAAAAGCTGTGGGCACGTTTTAATAATTGAGAGTTATATCCAAGTGCGCAACAATAAGAAAGGGTTTTTCGTTTTAAAATTATTGGAGTTTTAATTTGCAAACGTTGAAGCTGTGATTGAAACACAAAGAAGACCTCAATGTCAAAACCCACTGCCACTGATAGAGAAGAAACCGAGAGTTCCAAAAACTTTCAGAACGCAATTTACTCACTCTCATGGAAATCCGATTACACCAAGCAACAAGTCTCTCAGAGAGCTCGTCAACTTTCCACTAATAATGCAAACGAACCCACAAAGACTCTTTCCACTCAAACTCCTGCCCATCGAAATTCCTCATGTGACCAAATTAATATATTGGACACTGAGAAAAATGAGAAGGGCCCACATCGTCCCAATTCAGTAGTGAGAATACCGACTCCGAATAAACCAACTACTCCACCAACGCTTTTCTCTTTGACTTACGTCGATAAAGGACTGAATTCTCTGCCGCCGAAGATACTTGAAAATAAGAACCAGATAAATCTGCTTGATCTAAACATGAATAAATTCGATTATTTCCCATTGGATTTGCTTTACTTAAAGAATCTGAAAATCCTACGTCTTGATAATAACCGCATCAAATGTCTACCTAACGATCTTAGTCACCTCCAGCAGCTTGAAATGTTGTCACTATCGTATAATCTGTTGCAATCTCTGCCATTAACTCTTCAAAAACTTCCAAACTTGTCTGATCTGAACATCGAATTCAACCTCTTAAACACCTTTGGACCTGAGCTCACAGACTTGAAATCACTCAGAGTGCTCAATGTTAACAAAAACCGATTTACCCTATTTCCATCGGCATTCTGCGACCTGGTGTCTCTTGAGGAGTTCTGCTTTGAATGGTTTAAGTACGCGAATCCTCCGCTACAAGCAAAGCAACGTGGAAAGGAAGGAGCAGAGAGAATACATCGCCTAAGAGAGTATTGTAAGGATCTGCGTCAGATAAACAGCAAAGGGCTCAACTTCCTCTCATTCTTAGAAGCAGTTTCAACTTCAAAGGTGAACCTTCAAACCCTTGACGACACAAAGAAATCTTTCCTGCATTACGCTGCATTGTATGAGGATATTAGCGTGATCAAATATCTTATCTCAGCAATGCCAGCTCTCATTGATCTTGCTGATTCTGACGAGCAAACTCCGCTTACGACCAGCATTATCAAAGAGAAATTCCTCTCTGCTCGGTATCTGCTGAAGCAAGGTGCCAGTGCGACGAAAGGAGGCGGAATATTTGGCAGTCCATTGCATATTGCAGTGAGGAAGTTGAACCTGCCGCTAGTAAAAGACATTATCAAGGCTGGAGAGAACCTGAATAAAATTGATCACGATGGTCATACGCCTCTGCATCACGCGATTTCTTTGATGGCGGATCATGAGAGCAAAGCGAAAGTGATTGCTCAGTACCTGCTCGAGAACAACGCGAATCCGAACCCAACGAACAAAGAGAACTGGGGTCCTCTGCATCTTGCTTGCAAAAGAAAGGACGTGAAAACGATCGAATGGATCCTCGCGTACAACGAAGAAGTTGAAGAGATTCACGGTCGCGATGAAAAATTCAAGTTGAATCTCAAAGGAGGAGCCTACCAGTGGACTGGCATGCATATTGCAGCGTATTTAGATGCTCCGTTAGTAGTAGAAACTCTGGCCAGGGCAAACGGGAAAATATTCAAGAAAAGTCTCAATGGGTACACACCAAAAAGGCTAGTTCATAGTCATGGGGCAGCACTCAAAATGCTAGAGAAGTACGAAAAGAGCTGTCTTCATCAACAGATATTAAGCAGAAAAGCGTTGAAGAACGATCATTCTGCGATTATCAACCTCCACAACCTGAATAAAACAAAGGAAACTTTTAATGCGTCAAAGAATAAGTTTGACCGCGGGGTACTGTTTGAATACAGCCATGAAACGAGCCCGGGAGGATTCAACTCGAATGATAATACCACTTTGATTGGTGGTGGGTATAATTATAATAAACGATTCGAGCCGTTCCGGCTAGGGCATAAAGTGAAATCAAAGGAATATAACGATTCTTTCGAAGTTACGCCTGAAACTGAAACACAAATATCTTTTGCAGAGGATAACAATACAGCCAGACTGAATTTCAATACTGATCTCAACGAGCACACTCATATTAGAGCCAATATTCTCACACCGGGAGTGAATTTAGTTGATAAAAGCGTCAAAGCGAAAGAGGAGTATTATTTGTTGAATCCCACAAAGAAAAAATTTTCCTGGACTTTAGTGCAGTTTTTGGACGTCGATGCTGCGAG
>ENA-UOTZ01001971-UOTZ01001971.1-compost-metagenome-genome-assembly--contig:-NODE-1971-length-11998-cov-6.102005_pt1 | contig 11998 bp, 4 predicted proteins | sample MGYA00238144_ERZ746983 | MGnify/ENA primary metagenome ERZ746983 (study PRJEB28759, sample SAMN06268863) | compost metagenome | isolation source: single cell | place: USA: California, Emeryville, Joint...
AATAGCACGATTCAAAAGAGCTGAGGAATGCATTCGTATCTATGAAAACTATCAAAAATCTCCAAAAAATGTCGACGTGTTATTTAGTCAACTGTGCAACAATAACGTCCTTTCTTCCAAAGATATTGAGTTTTTCACAAAAGGGTCTTGGGTCGAACAAGATAAACAAATCTCTTTGATAAATCGTCCCGGAGAGGATAAAATAGAGTTTGTCGATGCGTTGAACCAAACAAAGAATGGATTGAGAGTCTATAATGGTGTTTTACATTTTGATGTTTCGGCTTACTCTTGGTCAACTACCAAATTTCCAACAACTGAAGATTATATCATTCGTGGAGAGGTGTATCTCAACCCAGAAAGCGGGGCTCTTATTGGCCTAGGACCAAATATTGAGGCTTGGGGCCAATCGAACTTGAAATCTTGGACTCTCTTGATTTCACTCAAAGAGCTATGGGTACGGAGAGGGTGTTTTGCTGAAACTCTTTTCTTTGATAACAAAAGAAAGTTCCCAGCAAGAGAGTTCTTCCCTTTTGAATTGAGAATCCAAAGCAAGAATGTGACTATCTCTGTGAATGGGGAGAAGCTCGAAAAGGTTTTCCCTCTTAACTTTGAAACGTTCAGACTCGGAGTCCTTAACTATAACCCTCAGCCCCCTTGCTTCCTGAGAAGTCTTGAAATTGAAAAAATCTCGAAACCTGAAGATGCCAAAGTCATTAGCAATGATGAGTAGGGCTCTGAGAAGATGGATTAGATATTGCTAATCTTGACGTGTTGTCTGTGGAGGTTTATTTCTTCTATTATTAAAATTCATATTGAAAATTCATATGAAAAGCCTGATATATTCATTTCATTAATTAAATCCATACTCGATTTAAAGTTGAATATTCCCTTGATAAGCCAATCATAATCCCATAAGTTTCGCGTAGAGAGCTGGTGCTCTCTTTTTGCCCTTTCGTGTCCTAATGATGTGTTGTACTCTACAATGTAGGTCATATTACTAACCAAAATAATAAAAAGAAAAAATAAAATGTTAATTTAGAAACCTGCTCCACAGCAACCTTTTCTAGAGTGTTTGGAAAGAGCTTCTTTGAAAAATGTAAAGAACCATGCATATTTCTTTTCTTTTTTGTTTTCGAAAAAGAATATATAATGTTCATTTCCTTAACTGCAAAATATATCTTCGCTTTTCCACGATGTAGAACTTCTGTGATTAATTTTAATGCTGGCAACTTAGAATGTAATGTCAAGAAAAATTGTCTCTGTAGAGATATCCCCAATTCATTCCTGAGTGAAACCTTAACAAGGAGAATTTTTTTGAGAAACAATGTAAACCTTACTTTTTTAAGGCCTAGCAAGCTCATGATAAAATAACTATGATTATCATAAGAGTCGCAAAACAAGATAATTTTGAAGGCATTAAAGATGTCAGAACATGAATTAAATATCGTGAAAACACCTTAACATATTTGAATTTTGTAAATCACTTGGTCTTTAGAAGACTTCGTTGATGTATTTCCGGCATTCAAGAGATTCAGCAGGCTCAACTCACAAATATAACTCCAGAATCGGCTAATGAGGAATGTCTCTAATCTGAACACTGCTAAGTAATTGATGTTGAAATTCATTATAAGCGGGAGTTATTAAATCGATACGAAAAGAACTTGAAGGTCTCCGACTTGAGATAGTTTAAATGCAAACTGAGAACTCATCACTACAGTTATCTCTGGAAAATCACAGTAAATATGGCTGGAATATAATACGAGGAAATGCATCACTATAAAATTACGGGTATTAATGATTATCAGCAAATTCTTGCAGAGAAAAACAGTTTTGCTTAAACTAAATTAGAGGAGAGTTCTTGAATTCAACTTTAGATAAAACAGTTTTTCACTAACTATTTTTCTTGATACGTTGGATTTCTGCAAATAAAATGAATATCGGCCACTCGGAATTCAGATGTGTTTTAGTTTCAAATAGCAACCATTATCTTTAACACCATCAAAACTAAAATCAGACAAGCGAGCCCAGAGACTCTGACCAGCTTTCATTAGCGAATGCTTGAGATACCCATTCTTTGGAAAGAACTCCCCTGAATAATTTCCTTTCGAATAATTTGAACACCTGATGTTAGGTCTCAAGATAACGAAAATCAATGTCATCACTATAAATTGGATACTTAAAACAAGGCAGGAGGGTCAGTATTCCTCAGAGATAAGCGTAGCATCAAGTAAGAGAACCAAAACAGCCTAGCCTCGGCTACAGCTGGATGGTAATTTATGGCCATTCATTTTATAGGTTTAAAGCTAGATATATAGACTCCTCAAGCTAAAATAGAAAAGAGACTAAAAGATTCACTGTTTCTGAGAAAATTGCTCAAATACTTTTTTTCTCAAAGTGATCTCCAGCGCTTTAAATCAATAACAGCGTCCGATTAATTGTTCTATATTGTGTTTTTTCGATGAATCCAATTTTCGCTCTTTTAATTTGTTTAATTTCTCACTCAGATGCCCACCTCATAAGTTGTTCTGTACGTCTACTCTAACCCTAAGCCATCAGCCTATAGCCCTTGGAAATATGCACAACTATTCCAGTTAGTTTCTCCATGAATATTATTACATCTGCTCTTGGTATTGAGAACGAACCCAAAACCATCTCTGGTTAGGGCTAACAGTTCGTGCCACATCAGGGATGTTATATCAAACTCGAATAGGACAGGGTCCGTTATCACACCTTAAACAGAATTTTTCTAACAGCTGCATCATGGTATATCAGTATCGAAATGTCATCACACTGCTTTGGATTATGCGTCGCTAAGCTGCAAAAGTAATTTATAAAAGCTCTGCTTCGATCTTTTGGCGACTCGAGAAGCAAATTTCCAACCTGAGCTTCCCTAATGGCAGTCCAAATGATTTTATTCGAGGGTATTTAATTAGCTATTAAAAGGTTCCTAAATTGAACGCTATGGTGCACAACCTGAGTCCTCTAATGAGTGAATGTGAGAGAAAATCTGATATATATATAAGCGTTGCACGCGGCCTCTTGTTCTTCATGCCAAGAAACAAAGCTCCTTCTTAGAAAATCAATGAAGTATCCTATATTTCTCTTCTGAGCTGAGCATCTTTAGAGATTTGCTGCGTGTCAGAGGGTTACGCTGTTCATAATCATAACATAAGGGAACTTACAGGAGTTGTGTATGTTTATGGCTGAACCAAGAATTTGATTGCTGGAATAGAATATATCTATAGTTTATGAAACTGAAACTCATTAGCTAAAACTCTGGGCAATAAATAGTCAACTCATTGTTCTGGTATTGGAAGGCACCAATCTTTATACACAGAGATCACTTTCGCACATGTTTTTTTTTTTTAAAAAAAGCTCCTTTTTCACCAAAGAAGCCTTTGAAGCAAGAATAATGAATGGACAAAGGTATGGAATATAAATATTCATGAATAACCTGCCGTTGGGAAGGGAAAATTCAATCAAAATGTCATATCACAGCGTTATTCTGTGACTAAAAAGTGATGTCCTTTGTATAGAGTAGGCTATTGAAATTATTTTAATTAATCAATTTTCCTAATCAGAGACGGTTCCAGCTTCACTGAAAAAAATTTATTTTTCTTCGGTAATAAATGTTATTAATCAGAGAACAAAATACCTTTTTTTTTTGTTGCAAAATTCGAGGGAGAGTTGGTATTCATATCTATCTTTCGAAATTCTGTTAGAACTCTTTTAGCCATAATGCCATAAAGCCTTTTGACGAGGTATCGTTACAGTCAACACAGCTAGTACGAGAAACTGTTTGATTAGTGATTTCGCAAGCTAAGGTAGTTTTTCATTATTCTAATTTAATCTTGAGTGAATTATTCTCAGAATTTTTTGCCGAATTCCTTACATTAATGATTGTTAACAAAGAATGATACCGATTTTCTAAATTCTATTCCAAGAATCAAAATTCTCCATTATATACCATTCAAATATGGAAGCGCTTTCAAAATTTCATTATGTGTTCGAACAATATTTTTCAATGGACAGCAATTGATTCTTACTGCGAAACTAAAAAAGTCAAGGAACTCTGTGTAAAAAGCATATATATATAATCAATACCAAACTTTCTTTTCCCAATTTCGAATGAAAGCCTCAAATTATTTCATCACCCTACTTATAAGGTACAATCGAACAGCATCCAACTTTGCACCGAAGATCCCGACTTGGATAGCAGTTATTTCACTCATTATATACCATCTCCAGAGGGCTGGAGCCTTCTTATTTTCGACGGAAGGATCCCCTTTTTTGGGCACCACGGTCAATCGGGCAATTACTCAAGTCATTAAGTTGTTCCAAATTCAATATTTGACTCAGATAACTCCCTTAAATTATGAAGGGATTACTATCATACTCCTCTCACTTATCATAATTGGAGTTTTGGTTAAGGTGCGATTTTTAATCTTGGCACGAACGAGAGAGCACAGAGTAAAGAGAGAGAGACTCTCCGCTCTATTTCAATTGGTATTTGTTTCTTGGACGCTAGTCTTTGAAAAATACTTTCTCTACATTCCTGTTCTGGAGAACAGTTTCTACGTGTTCTCTCAACCAGGAGTCAAGCCTTATATCCTTGCTTTTGCGATATTCAATCTCACGTGCTTGATGATCTTCAGGATCTTGCAAAGTATGTTTCTTTTCGGGAATCCTTATACGAATTTGCAGTGTGTGTCAAGAGGAATCGCTGGAGAGTTGATAGACATCATTGGATTCCTGATCATGCTGGGAACTAGGAACGCGGGCTCTAATATCTCTGTTTATATTGGCCTCATTCTGACAGCTCTTCACTTTGTCTTTCTGTTCTTAGCACCGAAATTTGTCGATGAACTCCAGAATCAAGTCGAGCTGGTCTTTCAAGTCTTCTGTTTTGCATTGGGAATCGATATTCTCTTGCAACATCATATTTACCACACTCAAGATTTTCCTTTCTTAGTGGTCGCTACCTTCATTTATTGGGGATTAAGAAGCCTCATTCGATATAGATCCTGGAGCTTGCTAAGGCAATTTGAGGATCCTCGCCTATCGAAGTCGAAATTACAGTCTTTGCCGCTTATTTTTGATAGATATTTCGAGAAGAGCTCATTGCTAAATTCCATTTATCCAATTCTCTCCTATCAATCAAATTTAAGAAATGAAAACATCTGTGAGGAAATGGTGATTTTCTCGAAGGAGGACTACTCACTGGATGATAAGTCACACAAACAAAAGACACTTCATGCTTTTATTACTTTCATTGCAACTATTTACCGAGAGTACATCCAAGCTACAGATATCACGAAACCTTACCTGCAACCTATTATGGTTTCTTATCTCTCCTTCGTCAAGCGAGTACTAAAAGATCACAAAAAAGCGCTCGTTTCGCTCAATGATTTCAGAATAAAACTGAAAAGAGCTCAAATTCCGATGAAGTTTAGAGAAGAAATACAGATGATTCTCATTGAACAAGAATGTCTGCAAGAAGCTGCTACCTTGAAAGGCAATTTTTCTTTGAATGTAGCCAAAGTTTTTTCGGTTTTCGACAAGACAGAAGAGCTGAAAGTCAGAATAATTAATGTTATTGAGAAGAAATTTGAGTTCTTAGACTATCTGAAAGAACCTTGTCTTGATTTGAACCTTATAAAATCGACAGGAGTAATTCTGACCACAGAAATTAAAGCTCTCTTAAAATTAGCCACCGAGGATTCGGATTTCTCTCATTACTCCAAGCCCAAAGAATTATTCGCGTATTTTGTCAAAGAAGTGCTTCAAAACCCGAAGATGTTAGGAATTGAATTCAACAATACGCACTCATATCGGATAATTAAAGAAGAAGGATTGAAAGAAATTAATGCTGATGAACTCATTGAAAAAATTCAAGGCAACTCGACCCCTCAAACATTTATTCTCGTTGTGAATGATTGCACCATAAATCATGGTAAAATTGTTCGATGTACCAAACATTTATTGACACGCTTGAATTATTTAACTGAAGAAGCTTCAGGGCTAAATTTCGACGAGATCGTCGTTGCTGTGAATTATAAAAACCATGCATTTCTTGATGAGAAACAAGAAATAAATCAAGATTCCGATCGTAAGATGTGTCAAGTCATTTTGAAGAGTCGTACTGGCGATCTTATCCCAGCGCACGGAAGAATTCAACACCAAGTTTTTGATGATATCCTTTGCATGGTTTTGTTGGGTGAAGAAGAAGATAAGAGCTCTTTAGACTACTTTATACTTTGTCAACAAGATGGCCAAATCCAAGGGCTCAGCGCTAAGCTAGCCTCTTCTTTAAGTGCTTATAATTCGAATCTCACTGGGAAATTTATCCAACAGATCTTATCTATAAAAGCATCCAAGTCTTCTTCTTCTTTGTTCGATGAAACATATATAAGAAAGTCCGGACTGTTAAAACTTCAAACTTCAAAAACTTCAACTGAAGACTCCTGTGAAATTGAGTTTTCAGTTTGTCCCTTTGGAACAAAAGACACAGACTCTGGAATATGCAAGAACTATGTTGTCTATCTTTATCCTGCGGGTGCAGGATCTCTCAAAGATGTTTTGAAAGTCCCATCGCGAAAGCTCGACTTCACAAGCAATCGATTGATGTCCCCTAGGTCTATGAACGAATTTCAACAGTTGGATCCCACCCCTTTCGACACTCAACCCAATAGTTTTGCTGAAAGACTTGAAAAACTTCAATTCGGGAGTGGTACAGAAGACGAAAAAACCAGACTCAATACTAATTTGTACCTCGATAAATTTGGGAGCCAATCTTCGTTCAAGCCGCAGGCATACTCGTCTAAAATATTAGAGGCAAGACTTGAAGAGGAGGTGTCTGAGCATTTGGACAAAGTAAGCGATCGCAAAATCGAGAAAGCCAACGATTTTATCAGCGAAGAGTTTGAAGACAAAGGAAGTGGTCACTTTGCCGCTTGGGCAAAACAAAATGCTTCGACGGCTTACTATGGCAGTATGCAAGGCTCTGCAAAACGTCAAAGGGAGACTGAGAAAGCAAGACAGTTGATCGAGAGTCACAAATTACCTGTTTCTATAGAGTCGATGAGAGTATTACAACTGATTGCCTCTCTATTATTGTTTGTTTATCTGATTATTGATTATTGGGATCTGACTCGAAAATTTGAGATCCTGTCTGAAATGTCTGGAATTACTTCCTTTCCTTTGACACTAAGGACAATGATGCCAACTTTTCTGGGTTATGGTGAGATATCGTTGGCAACTGTGCAAGGACTCTTTGGGCTAGAGAATGGAATGCAAATTCTTTATTTGGTTCCAGGGATGCTTAATAACTTATTCATTACGTTCCAGACGCAATTTGAAAAATACGTCCTTCAATCAAACCCAAGCACATATTATTCAGACTTTACCTATGAAAATTATGCATTGAATCTAACGCTGCCTGACTCACCGTACCTCAATCGAGAAGTAAAATTCAACGAGGCGTTGGGTGTGTTGAGAGGCTACATGGGTGATTTTGTCTTCGACCTTCAAAAGGGATTTCACGTAAACATGAATAGTATCAATTTTTTCAGGGAGGAACACCTGAATTATAACAATATTTATCAATTACTTAGCGATGATCTCTTTTCTCGCCTCTCTGCAGAGTTTGATAATTTGCTTATGCTTTTAGCGCTTCGTGTTACAGTGGGGATTGGTGTCGCTCTCGTCATAGGAACTGCAGTGTTATACATTTTCTTCAAACTTCACCGCTCGTCTGAGAACCTTCTCTCGAGGTTCGCACGAATCCCAGAATCCGAACTTGAGAATGAGATCTCCTCTCTGAAAGAAAAAGCTGCGTATCTCCAAGGGAACTCTGAAAAAATTGCAGAAAAAAAGAAGCCTGGAGTCTACTCAACAAACTCTAAGAAATTTAGTCGATCTGGTGTAACCATATCGAAAAAATACAAACGATTGAACCAACGCAGTGTCTTCCATATCATCCTCTCTGTTGTCTATTGCACCCTATTTTTGATCCCTTTTCTTGTTGGGTATGATCTGAAGAGAAGTCCTGCAAATAGTTGTATTCCATTGATAAAACAATACAAGCTCTTCGCAGAAAGTTCAGCAGCTGCTAGTGCAATCTCGTGTCATCTTATCGAAGCGATATTACTAACCGCAGCTGACAGTCCAATCGCTACCTTGGAGCTTCTAAATGAAACTGCATCTTATGTTGATAAAGCAAAAGAAGCCTCTTCCTTTCTATATTCCCTGCTAAATACGATAGATTCATTACAAGATGACCCATATGTTTCGAAGAATCTCACAAAAGTCTTGCAGGATCTACGCAATCAATCGTTCTGCGATAATCTTTCAGATCTTCAACTGACTGCATTCTGTCAGGCCTTTAAGGACATCTCAACTAATGTTCAATTTGGGCTTCCAGCAGTATTTAAGGGTTCAATTGAAGAGGCTTTGGTCTATCGCAAACAGCTTGGGACTGCCCCGACTTACACGACTGCTGTCAACTTGGCATCTGATGCTAATGTGATGAACCAAATGTTCTTTTCATCGATAGTCAGTGTTGCACTCGGCGATGTCATAGGTTACTATCAATTAAATTTTGGAGAGGTTGCAGTCACTGCGCACAGTGTATTTAAAACTCTTCTTGTAGTCAGTCTCGTGTATTATTCTCTTCTGATCTTGCTGACACTGACTCCTTTGTTACCTTGGGCGAGAAAAGAATATAAGAAAGTCAAGGAAATTTATACTTTATTACCTACAGACGTTCTGATCTCCAATCCTTACATAATCGCGGCTCTCAAACATCGTTAGAATATTTTATTATTTGTTTCTAATTCATTGGATTGCTGGTATAATAATCGGTCATTTTTTTGGTCTAACCTCATGAATTGTAAGGATAAATAATGTTTGGAAAATATCATGATTCATGAAAGGTCCTCGTTTTATAGATTCATAGAGTGCTTCAATATTTATGTATCTTTCACTACAAGTGAAGCTGGATATATTTTGTAGATTTTCTCTCAAGATAAATAAATAAAGTTTGAGCTTTCTAGTTGGTTTTGTGACTTTGTATAAGTTGTTTTTTAGATTTTTAGTTTGTGAAGTGGAGCATAACTTGGCTAATCTCAGTTCAAACGGGCACTGTCTACTAATGAATTTCAACTAACTCATAAACAAGAACACATAAATTAATATTTCATTGAGCTCACATGTCAATTGACAGGTAAAGTTTCTTGAGGAAAGTTAAATAAGGTAATTTATCATACTTAATAAATTTGTAGCGACCAGCTCATTGCGACTAATGATGCGGCTTCAGCTATTTGATCATTTCATCTTGACAGTTATTGGATTGGAATAAAATTATAAGAGTGTGCTATATAGTGAAATTTTTTCATAAACTAATGGTCATTGTATCACAATTAATTTTATTGTTTCATAAAATTATTTCAGAAATAAACAGTTAAAGCATTCTCAACAGCAGAGTTTTGCTTATGAAGTTCACTCTTCTTATCTCCACTGAGTTATTAGAGCTTCCCAATTTACTCTTTGTCATACTCGATTTTTCATTTGAGCAACTTAGTAATTTCCGAGACTATAAAATTCAATTATGCTTCGGCCACCACGAATGCGGTTAATTTGTGCAATCATGAAACCGACAAGTAACTATTGAATATTCCTGCGATTCCTGTAAGGCATATAAGACCGCAGAAGGATGGTATTATTATGATGATTTCGAATCTGGAGGTGAATTCGTCAGAGAGAGAAGAGAGGCAAATGCAAAATTACTTGTGAACTGCAATGCATATGTGTGTGAATATGAACAGCCTATATTTCATATGTTTTTGGTGTTCAGAACGAACCTAAATTATTTGAGAGATGATAAAAGAATCGAAAATGAAAAGCTCGCATTTGTAAACAGGAAAGAAAGGAATTCATTTCCTGTTTCGGTTTTTTGATTCCCAAGAAACAAAGTTCTTGCTTTTAATGATAGCCTAAATGATTCTTTCTGAAGGCATTTAAATAACTAGTTAATGCGTGATAACTGATCGCAATGGCATAAATTATCAATCACTTCTGAGTAATTGATGGAGAAAATCTTAATAGAAGCTACGCGCTCGGTTGTTTCTTTCTTAAGAAATGAAGTTTCTACGGAGTAAATCAATGAAATATCCAATATTCCGCATCTAATGCTGAGAATTTGAGAAGCTATGCTAATTGGCAGAGGCTTTCATATGACATAACGAACAGCAACACTGCTAAGAGAGTATATATACTTAGGCTCTGAGACTAAAACGATCAAGCATGGGCTTTCTCTACTCAACTCATTGTTCTGGCAAATTTTAGGAAGCATTATTTAAACAGAGATCATTTCACTCTCTTTTTTTTCAAGCCATAAGAAGCTTTGCCATCAATGAAGCATGAACAACCTTCGAAAAATGTGGAGGATCAATATTCATGAATAAATAGCTTGTCCATTTTGAAGGGAAAATCCAATGATGATGGCCATATTACTGCAGTTTTCTGCGACGAAAAGGTGATACCTTTTGCAGTGCCGAGATAATTTAAATTATTTAATTAAAAAAGTTCCCGAATCAGGCACGATTCCAACTTGCTGCAAAATTATTTTTCTCCAGTAATAAAGTTTCTTAATTGACAAACAAAATACCTCTTTTTTTTTCTCACTCTCACTCTGCAAAATTCGAGGTAGAGTCTGAGCTTATGTTTTGCTGAATCAGTTCTGTCAGAACTCTTTGAGAGGTAATGCTAATAAGCCTTTAGACGTTGCATTTTTACTATCAGCACATATAGGATGAACCTCGATTCGATTTCTTATCTATAAAGCTGAGGCGGTTTTTTCATTTCTTCGAATTTCAAACCGAATGAAATATTCTGAGAATTTTTTGCCGAATTCCTGAATTAATAATTTGCGAACAATGAATGATACCGAAGGTTAAAAATTTATTTCAAGAACTCAACTTCTTCGTCGCTCACCATTCCAAATAAAATTTTAGATTTTCCAAAACTGGAAATGCTTTCTTGCAAAGCCTCGAATTGTATTTGAATAGATTTTTGCATGGACTGAAATTGATTCTTAAATGAATTAATTCGAAGATAAAGAGTAAAGGAACTCTCCATTTAACAAAATTAGATAGATATATATAACCAGAAAGTAACTTTATTTGACGACAGTCTGGATGAAAGCCTCGAGCTATCTCATCAATCTGCTCATAGGGTACAATCGAACAGTATCCAACTTCGCTCCTAAGATCCCGACTTGGATAGCGGCCATTTCGCTCATTATATACCATCTGCAGAGGGCAGGAACCTTCTTATTTTCGACTCAAGAGACCCCTTCATTGGGCACCACCATCAATAGAGCAATCACTCAAATCATTAAAATGTTTCAAATTCAATATTTGACTCAGATAACTCCCTTAAATAATGAAGGGATTACTATCATACTCTTCTCACTTATCATAATTGGTGCTTTGATGAAATTGCGATTTTTAATCTTGGTTCGATCGCGAGAGCGGCTCTCCACTTTCTCCCAAAGGGTGTTTATTTCTTGGGCATTAGTCTTTGAAAAATACTTTCTCTACATACCTGTTCTGGAAAACAGCTTCTCCGTGTTCTCTCAACCAGGAGTCAAGCCTTATATACTTGTTTTTGCGATACTCGATCTCACATATGTGTTGATCTTCCGGATCCTGCAAAGTGTGCTTCTTTTGTGGAGCCCTTACACGAATTTGAAATACATCTCAAGAGGGTTCGCTGGAGAGTTGATAGACATTATTGGATTCCTGATAATGTATGCGACTAAGAATGCAGGTTCAAACGTCTCCGTTTATATCGGTCTCATTCTGACAGCTCTCCAATTCGTCTGCCTGCTTGTAACACCGAAATTTGTCGATGAACTCCAAAATCAAGTCGAGCTGGTCTTTCAAGCCTTCTGCTTTGCATTGGGAATCGATATCCTCTTGCAACATCATGTTTACCA
>ENA-UOTZ01001974-UOTZ01001974.1-compost-metagenome-genome-assembly--contig:-NODE-1974-length-11981-cov-17.058720_pt1 | contig 11981 bp, 16 predicted proteins | sample MGYA00238144_ERZ746983 | MGnify/ENA primary metagenome ERZ746983 (study PRJEB28759, sample SAMN06268863) | compost metagenome | isolation source: single cell | place: USA: California, Emeryville, Joint...
GAGAGGTTTATACTAAAGCATTTGATGCCAAGATGCTCAGATATCTCTTTCATGATCTGTGCTGCCCAGCCATAGCATGACATTAAGGTCAGGAAAACCACAAAAATTAGGAAAGCCTTTTTCTTCAGGGAATGGAAGTTTGACTTGTGGAAAGAAATTATCTTTGAATAAAATAGGCGTCAGCGCTGTCAAAGCAATAAGTTCTCAATGAAATAGTGGATCCTTTTTAAATTAAATTAGGCCCCTTTGTATCAGGGAAAATAGCCGTTTTACCTCCGCTACGCCGTGAATAATTAGTCTTGATGTTATCAATGAGTTGTACATTCGAGTCCAAATGCCAACTACAACAATACATTACAAAGAGTTATGACACCCCCAAATATGAATTACATAGGACCATGAGATAGATAAAAGGGCTGTGCTCTTTGAGAATGCTCAGCTTGCTTCTTGAGGCCGAAGTTGTTATCACCAAGAGTATAATGGAGTAGATCACTACAAAAATCATAATTGCATAAAGGAACGTCATTTTGAATGGCGTATCCAGGACTCCTTGAATAAGAGAGTGCGTTGGTAGGAAATTCCTTAGGAACGGAACAAATTCTCCTGTAGGTTTCATCCAAATTCCACAATTCCGGTCGACCATCATAAGAACTTGAGCTTCCATAAATCCAAGTTGAGAAAAATGTTGGAATAGGACACGCGTATGGCTATGGTGCCAAAAAACAAACCGAAAGATCATCTGGTGAATGTTTCTTTTATCAAAGAAATGAGTATGTGAAAAGTAATTACCAAGCTGGTCACAAAGAATATAAAGACAGAAACCCAATCATCACCGAGCTGATACACATGCATTATGGTTAGAATGAAAAAACTTGCTGAGAACGAATCGCAACCTATTAAAAGGAGAGTTATATTTCTATAACTTTATATATTCTTAATGTACTATGGTCAAACAAGTGTCCGAGTGGTGAAGAAGATTTGGTTCTTCGAGCTTACTTACCGTCAATACCATCCATGGTCTGATAGAAGAATTGCAAGAAGGTAATTGTTTTGTAATGCTAAGTTTTTTAGTTTAAACTCTCATATCAAGTTCTTGAGGATTGGCAGTCTATCAACTAATAGCAACATAGAAAAAAGATTTGCGCGGCATGTGAGAAAAAAATGATTTTAATTTAAATTCACAAAGCTGGCATATAAAACTACATACGATTGGAACTTTAACCGCTCATGTTTCTCACTGCGTATTAGCACACAGTAATCTAGCTATTCTCTTGAAAATTTATCTGCAGTCAGCTTCTCAAAAATTTTGGAAAGTGAATTAACTTCAAAATAACGACATTTTCAAGATGAGTCTCAATTCATCTGTTGAAGAGAGTCCTTTCTTTACAATATCATTTAATTTATACCAGAAAAATAGGATGTTTAATTGCTTGTTTGAAGAACTATTCATTCTGTTTAACGCTTTTGAATAAAATGGCTTCCACATATGATACTTTATTAAATCTCTAAAAAACAAAAGCAGGCAACTTGTAATAAATAAAGACGGGGCAAATTTCATAACTGAAATTCGCAAATATCACACCAAATGCTTTTTCACAATTGCTTCAAATTCTGCAAGTGAAATCTAGTTTAATAGAAATTTCAACAAATAAATCACAAAAACAAAATTGAATTACCTTTGATTGATGAGTGCCTTCAATTTCTTTCATCAGTTCCACATGTTCTGGACTCGAAGCAAGTTTTTCATCTGGTGTCAAGAAGTCATTAAGTTCTTGGATCGTCAAATAACCATCAGAGTCCTTGAGACCAAAGTTTATGAGAATCAGCAAGCAGATTACAATTTACTTGATCACGAATCTTAAACATGGACTCTAGCATTGACTGACTTAAGAAAGTCGATTTCTCGAAAGCTGCATTCAGAAATCCTAATTCATGATTTAAAAAAGCTCCAAACAAATCGGAAATACCGGTGTATTGAATCATTCCAAATTTATTGAAATCCAAAGCAGTGAAAATAGCATCAATGTCTGCTACCTTTGATCCTTGTCCACCCAATTCGAGTCCTTTGGAAAAGTGAATCTTTAGAAAATTTTTAGTCGATTTGTGGACTTACCTCTTCGGAGATCTTCTTTGGTGAGATAGCCAATTCCCTTTCTATCTAGCGCGGTCCAAGTCTTAACAATCCGAGAAGTGTGTTCGTATTTCGAAAAATAAGAGATAATCGACGCCCAAAAAGCGTGTTTAAGATTGGACATTCCTTTGAAATTCGCAACGTTTTCCATGGCTCTGCGATCAATATGATCGTCCAAGTTGAGCTCTTTCACGATTTTTTCGAACCAAGGGTGGTCGAGGCATTGCTGGGCATTGTATCTCTTAGCTGGATCCGCGTCAAGCATATGAGGTATCAGGTCTTTGGCCTCTTCGGAGACTTTTTCGAACGCTTTAATTCTCGTTGAAATTTCGGCTCTCTTGATTTTTTTAATCATAGTTTCTTCATTGTGAGCATCAAAAGGCATCTTTCCGGCTAAAAGCATGTAGAGAACGACACCAACAGCCCATATATCGCATTTCTCGTTATAACTCCCGTCTAGCACCTCTGGAGCCATATACATAACCTATTTAAGTACATATATTATGATGTTCGGGTCAGAAGGATCACATACAGTTCCACTTTTTTTCGACAGTTTTTCCTTCGTGAATTTAGACGCCTCTCCGTAGTCAATAAGCTTAATATGTGCTTCCGGATCATTTGAAGCAAACATGATATTTTCAGGTTTGACATCTCTAAAAATAAGTCATTAACCATCTCTAACTCAGTAGTTATTGGACAACCTGTGTAAGATAGACTTCTTATGCATGTAATTGATAACACGCAAAACATCGCGTATTATCCCTCCAATTTTGGTTTCCGAAAATTTGTGTCCGTTAATCCATTTTTCATACAGCGTTCCGCCAGTATACGCCTCATCGACGATATAGAAGCAGTAAGGATCATCATAATACTCGATCATCTTCAGCGCATTCGGGTGATCCTAAATCACATTAACTCTACACTGTCCTGGCCAAATGGATGAATTACCATTTCTCGAACCAATGCGACTTCTCTCATTAGTTTATCCTGGCCATCTTTTGCTAAGCTGTTTTTTCTTAACATCTTTACTGCGCGATCTATGTTCGTAATTTTATGTATCGCTCTTTTAACCTCACCGAATCCTCCTGTTTAAGCTTAAATCATGGAATTAGAAGAACAAATACCTTCTCCAAGGACGGCTAAGAACTTATAATCATCCTTAATGTCGTGATTTACTACTTTTCTAACCATATCAGACTGAAGGATAATGTTTTTCTGCTTCTTTGCAGTGGCCGCAGCTGAAAGATGTGAGTCGGGGATGGAGTAGTCGCGCTTACGTTGCGATCCTTTGTTGCTTCCACAAATGCAGCCCATTGTTAAGAAAAATTACTTAAAGTTAGTTTATATTAAAAACGAATAATTGCAAGTCTTATTAAATTTTATCTCGATGCCTTTTTAAGGGGCGAATCAAAATCTGATGGACCAGATTAGCGTTAATGTCAGTTAATTTGGATCTCAGAACCATGAACCAGAAAATCGACTTCAACAGGATGCCATTAGAAGCCGTAATCAGTATTTTTTCTGGCTGCTTTTATAGAGGCTTTATTATAGAGGGATGTAATATTGGATTCAGTGTTAACCATCACAAAAAAAAACCTCATGCAGGCAGTGTTCGGAGAATAGAAAATTATCAGGGACTAGGTTTTTTATTACCACTCCAATGTTTCTCTAAAGTGACAAATGCTTTCCCTTATTGATCTGATTTATGATGATGGCGAGATTGGAAGTAGCGAAGGTGTAATGTCGAAATCTTACTACTTTCCTATGGATCAGCACAGGAAAGGAGTTTAAAAGCTATAACATAATATTTTATTTTTTAATTCTCTGACCTAATGCACATCCATGATATTTGCGAGTATGACAGTTTAAACTTCATTTCATTGATGATATAATTAAAACCGTGATTCCAAATTTTGTAGAAATCTAACAAGTTAATAAAATTTTTTTCCATCACTGTAATCATACTTTGTATGAAGTCAACAGCACCCCTTAGCTTCATAAAGAAAGTCAATGAATTATGCAGAGTAGAATACTTGTTTTATACATTTCGGGTCCTCGTGGAACCTACAGCTGATAAAATCTTGGAACTATCGCTAATTAATAAATCTAAAGCCTTTGTCTTGGTGGTATTTCCTGTTTATCGTTATTGTGGCGAACTTACAAGGAGAGAACTTGAGATAATAGCCATATATACATTCTTTAAATCGCTGGGGTCATTGAATCTCAATCTTAGTTAGAAGTATTTGATGTTAGGTATAGAAACCCATCCAAGCATTGATTCAACCTCAATTAGCAAGTCTGAAGGCGGCTCAAGTCAAAATCAGTTGTTCGTTAAGAGCTGATTACATGTATAGAACTTACACAAAAATTTATGTATCTTTTGTTGATTATGATCAAGTAAATCCATTCAAACACACAAAGATGCTTTCATATTCTCGAAGATCGTCTCAGCCAGGGACTTCGAGCTCTGTTACGCTCTTTGGAATTTAGGTCATTGATCCGATGTCATCTGTATGAACATACATGTTAGTTAAGTTGCAAAGCAATGGAGAAAATTGAAGTCAAAACAAGAAAAGAGCTTTAAGAAAACCCATTTTCATCGTTTTTAGCAAAATAAGCATAAAAAGTGGAAGTAAAAGGAAAGGTAGTTACGCTCCATCGTCATCATCGACTGCGTCGAGCATTTCAAGTCCGAAGATTCCAGGTCCAGAGGTGATTCGTGAAATAATTAGCACCAATGTACGTGGGTTATTGCTGATTGTTGGGAGAACGCTAAACTATTGAGTCGTTAGAACAAAGTCGAAATGAGCAATTACTGCATTCGAAGTTTTAAAAGTATTTTCAAACTTCATGCTAAAGCTTTTAGATTGAAATTGGGAAGTTCTGGATCCAAAGTGGGAGCTCTTAAGCGATTTGGCTAAGTTCTTAGTGAAATTACGAGCTGCGTTCATGGTATCAACCTACTAACTCAAAGCCGTAAATAAAAATTTAAATTTTGTAATCTAAGACTGCAATATCTTAAGTTTCGTCGCAATAGTCATAGTCTTTATTTGACAAAATTGCCTTCAGATTCAAAATATGTGTACACGATATGTAGAAGAAAAATTCCAAATACATAAATAAATATGAGCCAAAAAAAAAATTCCAAGCGCCTTTATGTCCTCCATTTTCTCATGCTGAATTGCCAACCAAAGATAGCAATTTAGCAATTCTATTCGATATTGATCATTCTTCTTTTCCTTTATTTTTTTTTTTCCTCTCTCTCTTCAGGTTAGAAGACTCTCGCAATTAGTAGCCTTTAAGATGAGGCTTAACGACGTTTTTCTCATAAAGATTGTTTATTGGTTTGGATTTGACAAGTTCACCTATAAAATGTTAGGAATCAAAAAGCTAAGATTTGATACCAAAATTTTGGCTATTTCTTTTTTGGGCTGCTAGTGGACCTTCCACTGGTTTTTTCTGCTGCGGAGCTTTTAATTTCAGTGAATCTCTTGTCAAGCTCTGATGAACATTTTTTCCTTGCAAATTCTTCGCCGCCTGTAAAGCATTACGATTTTGTGTAATAACAAATTTTTATGTACCAGTGCTTGATTTTGACTGCATTTTGTTGCATTCATGACACCAAGTGAAGGCTGTAAAGGCTTTAGTTGTACTCTTTGGTTTCCGTTGTTATCAATCACTTTTAATTCGTGATTCGATTTTTTTGATGGAGGCGTAAACATTTTCCCTTCATTTTCAATTTCCAAAGTCGATTGCTTCTCAAATTGCTCTCGATTTCGTTTCAATTGCGCGCCATAGTCTCCATTCGAGACTTCGTTAGGCTGACCAATTACCTCACCAACAACATCATTTCTGCCTTCAAATCCTTTATTTTCAATGTAGCAATTTGCAGGTCCTCTATTAAACTCGGGTTCCATTGTGGGCAGAGACTCTTCTTCAATTTGAATTATACTATTATCTGTGACTTGCTGTGCTTGATTTTCAAGATCAACGGGTGCTTGGGAGTCAAGAAATTTTTCAAGCTCCTTCTGAAGAGTCTCCAATGGAGTCGTCTGCGAGATAATACTCTCATAAATTCTAAATTCTGGCGTTTCTTTCGCTCGGTCCCTAATATATTGCAAAAGCAGGACACAAAAATAATTGTTCTTATTAAAATGCTCGCCAATAACATCAGATGGTTTAAATCTCCCTTCAAAGATGCAAAAATGGGTCAAGTTCCGGTCTTTCGTGAGAATCAAGAGCTCAAATTCACTTTTCCAATCAGATTTTCCTTCCTATTAGAACTCCCTTTAAAGAAAGAGCGTAACGAGGCGATTACCTTATAATTCCTATACAAATCCTCGAATAATGCATCATACTCTTCCCAATTTGGCTCGAACTCTTGGTCTTCAGCAATAAATTCTGATTGAGTGGGATTGTAACTTCCTGTTTGATTCGATTGATAGGAACTTTCATGTCTTATCGAATTTATTCTCGCGATCCATTCTTCGAGATTGTCTCCAGATGACTCACTCCGCATTGAGGAAAGGTTAATCGATCGAGAGTCTGAACATTCGGGGAGCAATCCAAAGGTTTGAACCAAATTCCTGCATTCGCTGAACGGATTTACTTCTCCACAGTTGGCCTGAAAACAAGCTACATTATCTGGATGTTGGACCACTTCATGTTCCAAAGGCAACTTGATCTGATCCTCAAGCTTGTCTTGCTTTTGCTCCTGTTTCGACTGAGCTAACTTATTTATTCCTTGCGCTTTAGCACCAAGACCGTTGGTTTTTGGCTTATTCATAATAGGGCTTTCTTTATTAGTCGCTTTCTGCAAATTGGATAGTTTTTTGTCCTGCCTTCTCAGGTTAAAGAGATCGATCTTCGTTTTATTCTGAGGATTTTCAACTGCTGTAGGAGTAATTTGCCGACTTCCATTTGAGATTTGTGGCTTAATTTTGGGATGAGATCTCGAGGCGTTGGGTGCTCGGTGTGTATTGCTATTTGGAAGATTCATCACTGAGCCGAGGGCTGAATTATTTGATTCAAGTGGCAATGGACTTTTTTCGAACTTTGCTTTCAGCTGAAGTGAGGTTACGACTGCTGTATTTCTAATGGTGGTAAAAGAAACGTTTTTTCTTAAAAGGTCTTCGAAACGAACATTATCTCGATTCTGCAAAGGCTTGGTAGAGGCTGCTTTCTTCTTTTTGTTTCTATTGGAAGCGGGAAAATTCGATTAGTCAATTCTGGCTAATAAATCACATACTCTTGCCATCTTTGAAGCATTTCTCTTCGTGACATCCGATCTGTCAAGCCAGATGGCTTTGGCTGATCTGAGTTAGGATCCTGAGCAGTAGGAGTTAAATCTGAGCTCGCTTGGATCGGATCCATTGAATGATATGTTTGATTCCTTGTTTTCTTATTTTTGCTGTTGATATTAACGGATTTTTTCAAACTCACAATAAATTAATCAATCTTATGACTCTGGCAACCAGCTCAATTTTTTCATAAAAAAATAAAATAAAAAATCAATCGTAATTCATTGCTCCTCGCAACCTCATACTCCTTAAATACATTGGCCAACTCTTTTTTTCTTTGGTTTCTATTACTACATGAAAATGTTGGAAATATTTCATGTTGGTGTAAGATATATATCCTCTCCAATGCTCCCTTCTGTAATTATTTTGTATTAGGCTTAAAACGAGTTCTGAGTCGGTATGAGTACTGGATCCCGCCCATTATTAACAAAAAACTTCAATGGTTCCGACTGAGTTGCAAAAATATTTTCATCGAACTTAGGGCTGAAACTCAGGAATTATTGCAAAAATAAACCCGATTTAAAACTTCATGTCTAAAGAAGCAGTATTCGCCGTGCTAATACTCGCAGCACTCTATTTCTGCTATGTGCTCTTTTCAGACAACTCATACAAACAACATCAACCCACTACCGTATCAAAAGTCTCACCACCAACAGAGAAAACGGACACATCATTCCATATCCAACAACCAGAAGAACCCAACAGACAATTTCTCGGTTTTACCAGTCCAACATCAGCCCATGACTATGCAGAAGAAGCCGTTGTCAATCCAATTAATGATATAGTTGATCAAGACATCCAGAGTATTCTCGCAAGCAGCCAAAATGATTTAGTCTCCAACACAGAAACAGTTCAAGCAAAGGCAAAGGAAGAAACTCAGGCTACTCAAAAGGCAGAAATTAAACCAAAACTAGAACTAAATCTCACCTTCGAGGTCAACGCTTCTTCTCTTTCAGGCATACTAGAAAAAATCCAAGAGGACCTTATCAACAAAGTCCAATCATTCAATGACACTTTTGCTAATTATTCTCTCCAAGTATTCAACCAAGCTCTGTTGAAAGACATTGTTCAGTATATTGCAGAAAAAGAGCCTGAGGGTTCCGACGTGATACGTGTGCTAGCGCGAAACGCAAACCCGTTTCGGGAGCTGCAGTTATATAACGATATACTGACACCGAAAGAACTTGGAAAAAAGAACGATGTGATTGGTATTGCTCGCGACCCGCTTTATTGCGATCTAGTGGATATGCTTAATATCCAAAGCAGTGCGAATTGGAAAAAGAAGCGTTACTATTATACCGACTATCCTTACAGTATTCTAAAATACCTTAAGGTCTTAATCTAAGCAATTTCCAATAGAATCCCACTTAGAAATGTTCAATAAGTACTTGGATGAAGAAAATCCTATTTTCACGACGGAAGAATTTACGACTTTGCTGGAACAAAAAACTTATAAGCACCTCGACTATCCGCTCTCTGAATTTACCACCCTATTTTTCCATAAAAGACCGGATTTTAAGTACATCAGAGAGCTCGGCATGGACCACCTGTGTAAAGGCCACAAAATCAAATTAATTTTGCAAAATGCTTCTTATAGGTTTCACTCAAGCATATGGTAATATCGCCGGACTCAATGTCTTAACCTCCAAATCGCATCTCATGGAACTTTCTAAGTATGTACATATATTCGAATAGCATTGTATTTAGTAATTGTAAATAATGAAGGAACTACGCTCAGAGATATAAAAACAGACCTGAGTGCTATAAGAGAGATGAGTTTATTCCAGTCGCTTACTTTCTCAACGGTAAATCATGAAAGTAATTTTGATGTGTAATGATATCCCCACAACTCAGACAAGGACGATTGCAAAGCGTTTTTCAAGTTGATCAATTCTCTGGAGTACAAAAAATCGAAAAAGAAGAATAATCCTATTCAGTTCACCATGACCATCGAAACCGGCGAGGACCAAACTTCGAGTTATCTACTTACTGACGAAACAGAAGAGATATTGTTCAAAGACTACGACGATGGGGAGCTCTGCGGAATCAATAAAAATGTTTCCATTGCTCAAATGGAAATTTTCAAGCCTCTCCTCATAAATGAGACAAGTAGTTTCGATTTCAGAGTCTATCTGCTGATAGCTTCGACCAACCCTTTAATTGTGTTCTACCACGACGGATTCGCCATAATCACCAACTCAAGCTCAGCATCCAAAGTAAGTAAAGGTCATATAACCTCTCCCCTAATATGAAATAAAAACAAAGAACTCATCAGAAACAACAGAAGAGAACTCGGAGAACCTTCAACTACTGACTATGGAAGCCTTTCAAGATGAGCTCATTAAAATAGTAAATTTTCTTTTTTTAACAAGCGAACGAGCATAACTTTGCTTTAGAAACAAATCTCCGATAACAATTGGTTAAATGACACTTTACGACCCAAATTCAAGACAGCAATCGCTCATTTGATCCGAATGGGCGAGGTGAACCTGACGAAAAGGAGCGGGAATTTCAGACTGATGGGCTTGGATTTCAAGATGGATATGAAGAACAAAGTTTGGCTGACCAGGGTAACTGCTGATCCGCAGTTCTATAATTCCAACAGGGAAATCTGGGAACGAAATGAAAAAATGATTGCTGATATGTTCGATATTGTCTACGCCCTCCTGAAATCAAGAATAAAACAATTATCGGCTCTAATGAAAGATTTTACTGCTGACTATTTGATCCCTAAAAAAAATTATGAGCTGATCACATTCCAGTCTTTGTTCTACAGCAAAAACTCAGATAGCTTTGACAAAACCCACATGTATGAGGAAGGTAACTCCTGGCAGCCGGTAATCGATATGACGAAACCATCGAGCAGCGCCTATCACGGGTTGATACCTCAGACATGCTTATGATCTGTTCTTCTTGTTGATTCCTGTCATTTAAATCCCCTTTATATTGACAATATGGTTTACATCAATTATTTTTTCACCATTATTATTTAACATTTGAGTTTAAAAATCAGTTATCATCTACTCATTTTCGTCTCCTCTCTCCACTAGGGTAGTAGAAGATACTTAAATTTATTTGAGAAAAGGCAAATATTTGATTTTCAAAATTAAAGCACATGATTAGCAGGTGATTCTCTTTTTTCGTATCTTAATTGTTTTCTGTGTGTTGAGTTAGAAATTAATTTTTTCTGAGCTAAGAGGATGCTTCAATTAAAGTCCGCTTTTGCTAAGGGATCTCCTCTCTTTAAATCCCTCAGCAACATCTCCAGTGCCTCTTTTGGTGGCATTGGAAGCAAGCGTAAACCAACCAGAAGAGATTTAGACAAGTACGAGGTCGTTATCGTCGGTGGTAACCTCGGTGCCGTCTTCTCCAGACATTTGGACGACGACTCCCACGGAAAATACAGCACCATGGTCGTCTTTGACCAGACCATCAACCAGAGCGGTCCTCTGAGACTCATCTACGAACAGCAAAGATGCGCAAAGACTGATTATTTGATCAATGCCAAGCTCGCCATCAATATGTACACTGCAAGCGAAGTCGGCACAGTCGAGAAATTCCTTCCTGAAGAAAACGCTATTGTCCTCAAGAGCGGCCGAAAGATCGGTTACAATCAACTCGTCGTTGCTATGGGTAGCCCTAATTATTCAAAATCCTTCTAATAATTTGAAAATTAGGTCTTAAAGGAGACGTCGGGCTTGTCCCTGGTCTTGAGGAGGCTTGGGCGGATGTCGAACATCCTGTCTACATGCCAATCGACCACCCTTCATGGAGATCATTCCACCATCCTTATCCTAGATGGCATTACAATTTCACTGGAGGCGACGCATTTTTCTGCATTCCTCCTTACCCATACGCCGGAGAAGGTAAATCCAAACTCGAAAACACCCATTTAATTGACTCGTGTTAGTCGGTGGACTTAATTTCTTCGTTAGCACCGAGGTCTGGAAATGGCATTTATCAAACGGTAAGCGTCTCATTTGTTAAAAGCTAATTTACCTGCATCTCTTAGGCAAACTTTCTCCAAAGCACTCTTTCACGGTCGTGAACGCCAACGACACCTTCTGCAAACACCACGAAGAAACCGACAAATTCATCAAGGATAAGATTCAGAAATTAGGTATCAAGGTTGACTACGGCTGGAACTTGAAGTCCATCGATAAAACCAAGAAGGAAGCCGTCTTCGAAAACTTAAAAACCGGCCAAAAGGAAACCCGTACCTACAGCCAACTCTACACCTTGGTCCCAACTAGACCACACGACAGTCTCGTCGAAGCCGGCTTGGCTACTAAGGAAACCGGCGGCCTCCTTGATGTCGACAGAGCTACCCTCCAACATAAAAAATACAAGAATATCTTCGGTATTGGTGACGTTAACAACATCCCAACAACCAAGACCTTCTACGGAGGTTTCCACCAGATCCACGTTGTTAGACATAATATTCAACGCAATTTGAAGGGTCAATCCCTCAATGCCAGATACAGCGGATACAGCAAGTCACCAATTTACCTCGGCCAGAACTCAATCACTTATTCCGTTCACTACTACGA
>ENA-UOTZ01001976-UOTZ01001976.1-compost-metagenome-genome-assembly--contig:-NODE-1976-length-11977-cov-20.391092_pt1 | contig 11977 bp, 8 predicted proteins | sample MGYA00238144_ERZ746983 | MGnify/ENA primary metagenome ERZ746983 (study PRJEB28759, sample SAMN06268863) | compost metagenome | isolation source: single cell | place: USA: California, Emeryville, Joint...
AATTATCCTGTTTCGAATTAAAAAGGTCTCATCAACACTTAAGAGGATAGCTTCGGTTTTCGAGATCTTTTCATTACAACGATTGGGATGTGAGAGTTTGCAAAATTCTATACACAGAAGAACTTATCAATGTACTTTAAGCAACGTCTGAACAGAGGTAAAAGAAAATTAATCAAACATCTGAATAATTTTACAATAAATTGGAATTAAAAATCTCCGAATCTCTGGAAATTTCTAGACTACAAGATTGATGCAATCGGAAATTTGAACTTTGTAAGGGTCAATTTCCAGAGGAATGTGAAATATAATCCGACATCATAATATGGTTAGCATCCCTATTTTGGGGCATAACCAGAATCATTATTTTTCATAACTTCTCCTTGGATAGAGCTAACAACTCAGATATCTTTGAGTCATTATTCGAAGTAAAATCGGCTCACTCTCTCTTTCTCTGTAGAGTTTTAACAGATAAATAAGCAAGTGTTGTTCTCATTTAGGAGGCAGTCAAATTTAATTTGTTTTGTAGAAGGTTGATAGATATCGAACCCACGACATTTCCTTCATTGAAGGGAATAAATAAAATGTACTTAGACCTGCTTTAGAAATATTATATAATGATATGATTAAAGCCTAATTTGAAACTTTATGTAGTTTTACACTACCTAATGAATAATGGGCAAAATAAAAGAAATTTTCTTACTTACCGGGAAAGTTTGTTCACAATTATTTCTTATGAGCATTTTTTGCTCTGACAATATACAAACAACTGCCTACTATCAATGCCGCTCCAACAGAGGTCAAGAATGACGGGAATTCTCCCATGATCAACACATCCAGCAGGAGTGAAAATATTAATGTAGCGTATCCAACCACGGCAATAACACTCGGTTTCTCCAATTGCCAGGCCCGCACATTGCATAAAGTGACGCCTAAAGTGCATATTCCACTCGCCAAGATTCCCCAATGTTCCATCAATGACATTGAACGATAACTTCCAGTGAACAACATGTACAATCCAAAAACAAGGAACGCGTTGAACTGTAAATGAAGCGCCATCACCCAAACAGAAAATTGGGCTTTCAATGCTCGGATTGCGATGACATTAGCTGCATGAAAAATAACCGATAGCAACGTGACTATTCCTGCAACATATCTAGAGAGTTCAGGTTCAGAAGCACTCGAAGTCGGCGTCTCTGTGCCAAACAAGAATGGAGGTCTAACGATAAGTATCACTCCTGCGAAGCTCACTAATCCAAGAACTTTTTCAACATTTTCGTATGGTTCATGCAGCACAAAAGCTGCTACTAACCCAACAACAAGGCTATTTATCGAGAATATCGTTACCACTTCACTGCTTGACAGGCTAATTAGCGCGGAGAAATAACAGACGTTGCAGAAAGATCTAGCCAAGGCGAGGAGGAAGGTTGGAATTGTACAGGTATCACGAACTTCCTTAGTCTGTTTGTTCTTGATTAGCATCAGTGCGATTGGAATCATACTATAGAGACTTCTGAGGCAAAGGAGCTGAGGGACAGAAACATTAGGCATCCATTTCTTCACGCAGTTTCCAACAGAAACAAATGCGCAAGCAACCAATGCAAACAAGATCCCTTCGATGTTAACTTTGTGCGGCTTCTTTTGTGGGCTTGGGGCTTCTGGATACGATATGCAGCGGGTTCCCTTCATTACCATGAGTTCGATCTCTTGAGCAATCAAGGAGTTCTTTTTTTCTTCGGAGACGTCGTACATGTGTCGGACTCTAAATCAGATTTTTTTTAACTTGGCGAGTTTATTTCTATTAAATCAGGAGTCAAATCATAAATAAAACTTCGATTAAACCAATAATCAGCTGATTAAATTCTCAGAATCTGACTGTATGGTTATGTTAAATACTTTAGAAACGACAAATGCAATACGAAGTTGCTCCAAAGGTAAAGCTGATGTAGATTAGTTTGGTTTGAAACAGCTTACAAAAATGTTCTTTTCAAAATTTTATTGAGGAGATAAAAAAATTGAGTACGGCATAAAATGTAAGATATATGCGGTCTCTAAGCGACCTCGATGTATCTTCCAGTTTAAAAACGACGTACTGCACTTTTGAGATTTTGTAACGCCCTGAAGTTTGATAATATTTTCATAATCATTTTTTATTAGAGTTCTTTGCTTTGATGATATATAGGCAGCTTCCCACTATCAATGCTGCTCCAATGCAAGTTAAGAACGAAGGGATTTCTCCCAAGAGCAAAATATCCAACACCAGTGAAAATAATAATCCAGAATACCCAACCACTGCGATTACACTAGGTTTCTCCAACTGCCAGGCGGTCACATTGCATTGAATTGTTATTAGCGTACACATTCCGCTCAAAAAAACTGCCCAATGCTCTTTCAACGACATCGGCTGATAACTCCCGGTTACCAGGATATATAATCCAAAAATGATAATGGGATTGAATTGTATGTGAAACCCCATGACCCAAGGAGGAAACTTGTGTTTCCAAGCACGGATTGAAATTACATTTATCGCATGGAACATTACCGATAGCAACGTGATTATTCCTGCAACATATCTAGAAAGCTCAGGTTCAGGAACATCAGAAGTCGGCGTCTCTGTGCCAAATAAGAATGGAGGTCTGACAATAAGCAGCACTCCTCCAAAGCTTACTAATCCAAGAACTTTTTCAATATTTTCGTATGGTTCATGGAGGACGATGGCTGCCATGAATCCCACAACTAGGGTATTTGTGGATAGAATGGTGACAACTTCGCTTCCAGATAAGCTGATGAGCGCGGAGAAATAACAAATGTTGCATAAAGCTCTGGTGGACGCTACCAGAAAGGTTGGAATTGTGAAAGTATCTCGGAGCTCTCGAGTCTGTTTCTTCACGATTATCATTGCTGTAATTGGAATCAGAGCGTAAACACTTCGAATACACAGGAGCTGAGGCACCGGAACGTCTGGAGTCCATTTTTTAAGAACATTGCCAAAAATTTGAAATAAGCAAGCAATCATCGCGTACAGAACAGCTCTGATATTAACTTTGGGGAGTTTCTTTCCGCTTTTGAGTGGAACGGATGCCTCTGGATATGATTTGAGGCCGGTTCCTTTCATTATTAAGAGTTCGATCTCTTGCGCGATTAAGGAGTTCTTTTTTTCGTACATCCTTATTTGGGCTTAGTTAAAATTGTGGGTGTTAAATTTTATTAACTATTGAGTCAGGAATCATTTGGTTAAAGGATCACTTAGAGAACCTGATGACATGATTTGGGAGTCCTAAATAATTTCCAAAACGTTCCGGGATGATTCTCACTGAATTTCCTCGGCAGGTGGTTTTTGTAAATCCAGTGCTGAAATGAGCTAATTGAAAACAGGACTCTAAAATAAGAAAAAGAGCGTTGATTATTTTTTGAGGAATTATTGATAAGGATGTCGTCTGATGTGTTAGTGAAAAAAGACATCTCGTCATACGACAAATACCCCATACTTCACAAATACGCACTGACCTTAATCTAAAGCATCTACTTACTTGGTCTAAAAGCGAGAAGCGGTTCTGAGAAATTCCATTCTGAACTTCTGTTAAAAAAAAGAAAGAAAAAAGAGGCCTTTTATATACATTATAGCGACTTCCTGGTCTTTTAATGACATTTGATTTATGAACAACAAAAAAGATTTTCAAAACAGGCTCTCTATAATACGACAAAAGTGACAACAACTTGCTAATAGTTAGTTTTGTAGGTGCAAATTGTATTCACTTGCCTGTCGAATGAAAATAGTAAGTAATTGATCTTAACACTTTGATTCAATTGATATTAAAATGCACGTAATTCTATTGCTGACAACAATTTAAAAAATCGAAGATTTCAAGAAAAGTGCACCGAAGCATTGGAAAGTAACATTTCAGCTTGATTTTTCTAATTATATTTCGATAATTCACATCAATGCGATGCATATTTCTTGCAACATTTCTCCAATAGAGAAACTTATAACCTTGAATACTCAAAATGTTTTTCCATTTATAAATGATGAATGGAAAAAGTTGAATGGTAGTATTTTTATAGCGTTGTAGCTGCATTAAGAGAACGCTCTTTGTGTTGTGGAGAAGAATAAGCATATTCTCTCAAATTAAATAAATCATAAATGTGTCTATGTATCAAGTTGAGCATAATGAAATTTCATTTTGGAGCTAAGTGAAACAACAATGTCTTTATCATTTCTTTTTCAATTACAAGGAAAATTTTTTTTAGTCTAAATAACAAAATATGCACTCTAATTCTTCCATCCTTCAAACTAGATCTCATTTACATTTCAATTTTCTCTAAAATGCTACATCGCAACTGTATCAAGAATAAATTACCAAAAAAGTTTTCAAATGAATATCGCTGAGAATAATAATACTATGGCCTTAAAAGTTTCTAAACAAGGAATACTTAGGCTAAAACCCAACTGTGATTAGAGCGCTTTACCAATGGATTTATTTTATCTTGCAGTGCCAGGACGCTCATTCAATTCCTAGTTGTTAGAATATGGTACATACACAACAATCATCCCTCTTTTCATTTGAGAACTGCGCTCTTAAATTTTTTTCTATTTATTTAACTAGTCAAAAATCGTCAACAGTAAAGTTACACTCACCTTGTTCGTCGATCATTCCGTAATCTGCAGGCTTTGAGATAATCTCTTCGATTGACCTCTTCACATCTCTGACTGCTTCCAGTATATTCAAATAGGCTTGCACGATAGATAGTTCATTATGAAGAAGGGCATCTTCGTCGGTGAATAATTGCGCGTGTTGTAATTTAACCGTCTCATGGCATACCTTTTCTAGTTCCAAGCATGCTTTCATTAAGTCATCAACACCCATATAACTAACTCGCGTCAATAAGGGTCAAAAACTTTGGGAAATAGAGTGAGTACCTAGTTAAGTCACGCAAGCGCGCAGATAGTGTGGCTAGTGTACTCCATTCCTTAACGAGTAGCGAATCGTACATTTTTGGCAGAACGTTGTCAAAACAAACAGAATCTGCGTTCGAAAGCAATGATAGTAGCGTTTCGTGGTCCTCACCCAAGAAATTCATTGCTTGTTCCCAGTTGATCGCCTTTTCCTTCCTATCGCTCATTATGTTGAGTATTTTTTGTTCACAAGTCAAGTTTCCCTCTCGTTGCTTTTTAATTACTTTGAAATCTTATAATACCAGGTGGATCTATCGTATTTCTACCTAATGTGTTCTATTTTCCTTCAAATAAAAAAAACTTTTTCTTTTAATTTGTTCTTTAATCTTTGATATTATCAAGGGCCATCGTTTTATTTCGGTTATTTATAAAAAAGAACTTGGGAATAATTTGAAAAAGGTTTCCTGCGCTGAAAAGCAATTGTTCTACATTTTCCTCGATTTCATTTCAGATCTCTTCTCGAGTATTTTCATTGGCTACCATTCAGATTGCTATCTGATAACTTTGATATTAGATCAGTTGCAACCATTATTTACTGACTCGTAATACCCATAAAAATAAATTTGACAATAGAAAGATCCAGAAAATTGAATATCGGGTGAAATTTGCGACCCTTATCAAATTCATTGTAAAATCATTAGTTTTCAGGCATGAGAAATTTTTTTAGCAGTTCAGCAGTGCAGGCTTCGTGACCTTGGGGCGCATAAGAGTAAGAGCTTCGTTCGTGTCTCTTAACTCTGAAGTCCGGTATAATCCTACTGATTGAGGCGACAGTAGGCAGATATCTCAGCACTTATGTGAGGTGGAGAGTATTGACAATTAACAAAGCGGCAACAAATGTTAAAACGTGTCTCTCGTTTGAAACCTAAGATACTTGAATGAGAATATTAAACAAAGTCTGGATACAATACTTTTAACGTTGACAGAGTCTCACTTGAAAATAATTTCCTTTAGAGTAGAATGTTGTGAGATAGCGCAGTTGTTTCTTCCATTAAGTGAGAATTGTCATAAACGTTAGATACTACAAATTCAGATTTCAGGAAAGGCTTAGTATAATAACAGAAAAAAAAAATAAAAAATCAAATTTCAGCCAAGGGTATTTACAGTTGAATTAGATTAATTCCATTGCAGCTTTGATCCCTCAATAGAATCCTCTCGCACTCTGAATGAGTATTAAAATTTCTCTCAGTAGACTTCAGACAAAATAGCTCATGACTCATAGGTATGTTGTGAGGCTAGGATTTCCATCGATTTTTAGTAAGAGTATAATGATATTAATGATGCAATTAATCAACGAAGTGCAAGCAATTTATCTTATGTATGGATATTAGCTTTGGAAAAACTGCGAAAAAACACAAATTTGATTACAATATATATTTCTTATAAAGTTCAAGACATATACTCACCGCTTAATGATCTTAATGCTAGTGTCAAAAAGAGTTTTTCCCTCTTAGTGATTGAATAAATAAGAGCCAAAATGCCATCAAGTACAAAATAGCTGACCACACTAGCTCCCAAACAACAAATCATCCACATTCGCGTCTCATCAGCCGTCAATAGAGTCGAAAAGACTCCGAACAGAATCAACCATCCTACTATTATCACTACACACATCCCCAACTGAATATTTTCGAAAAGAGTGAAACGAGAAGTAGAGTAAGTAAGCCCTTTCTCAGCACATTGATGATATTTCCTAATAGATCGAATCTTACAGTATGTGAGGAGTCCCAAAGTCAAATAATAACTCGCCGCGCTGGTAACTACAGCCAAAGGCATTGCACACACGTAGGTCAATATTGGTGAGCTCTGGCTTCTTGCGTTAAAGAAAAGCGTCCATAGCAGCGAGCTACCGATCAGATTAAGCACTTCAGTATAAAAAGAGAAAGTCCTCACCGAATTATTCGTCAAGAACTTCTCATACTTCCCATGGACAAGTGAATAAAAGGTCCAGAAAGCTCTTGCTTGTTTGGGAACGCATTTTTTCGCTCCTTCAGAGTCAGTCTCAGCCGATGCAAAAGTCTCGGGCTCCCAACTTGCAAAATAATCCCTTTGTATGGTCTGAAGGAAGTTTAAGCATGGATAAATCAGAACCAACAGAGCGAAGATAGTCAACGAAATGATGATAGGCCAATAATTAAGTCTTCGTATCTTGTACTCGAGAAAAGCCTGGGTCACTTTGGAGAGAATGTTCTTCTGAAGAGCAAGAGTGAAATTTTGGTTCTGTGACGTTGCTAATTTCGTTGTAGCAGATAACTCAATGAGGTCTTGTAAAGAGGGCTTATTGAAGAAGTTATCCAAAGAATTCAAGTAATCTTCGTTGATTTGAGCAGCGAATTCTGTTGCATGATTACATTGACAGAAGATATGAGTAATGTTCTCTCCGAGGAAAGAGCAGCCGTCAGTCTTATACTTCCTGCTTGTTTCGTCATAATACGAGCATTTATAAAGAGTGGTGCTGTTATTAGGAGTCGATGGACTCTTCTTTGGTATGGTAACTCGGAGAGGCGTTTTGAGATTTGTTATCGAGATCTCGTTTTTCCCATCATTTGCTGTGAAAGTGACCGATTTTGAAACAAGCGTGTTGCTATTTGAGGCCTGACTGTTGTGTCCGGTCTTGCTCTCTTGGACGGAGAAAGAAAGCTTGCTCGAGACCCTCAGCGTCAGCTGAGGAATCTCAAAGGAGCCTGATGTGCTACGATATGTCGAGGGAGCTTTCAGTTTTAACTTTCGTGCTGACTTTATTTTACTCAACAGACTCTTCAGCACTGTTAGTAATGTGGCTTTATCAATCGTAGATGTCGGCTGGAAAGGAGAAGTTGTTGCTGCTTGGTTCTCGAGCTGCGCTTTTTTCTTAGCATCGGAAGTAGTAGAGGTTGAAGTCGTAGTAGAAGCCAACATTCGAGATTTGCTTCGGCTACTCTTTTGTTTCAGTTGGGCGTCTTCAAGGAGTCTTCGGTTGTCAGAGTCTTCCTCATCAGTTATTTCCTCAAAATCGTTTTCCACAGAGATTAAAAGCAGGTATAGAAATTGGGAATCGATGGTCGTGAAATCGCCTATGCCTAATAGTGCAAGCAAGTCATCCATACAATCTCCGAACAACTTGCTGAGCATATTCTGTAACTCTGCAGAACTCAAGTCATCGCTGAATTGAAGCGGTAGTGTAAACGCAGTATCAGCGATTGTAGGTAACACCGAGCTTGGAGCAACCTTGTAAGCTTTAGTCATGAAATTCGCCATCGAGTTTGGCAGCCCACTTCCTGGGGCGATTAGATCTGGGTCCCTGACGGCTGTTTGGATTGCTGACATTTGTACTCCGACGATATTCACTGTGGGAGTTTTCGCAGCCATGTTTGTGAGAAGCGTCTTAATGAGTCCTTGGGCTTGTTGGAGAGAATTAGCTTCTTTATTGCAGTTAATACCTCCCCAACCTGCATCACAGGTACACAGGGTTGTGGTAGAAGAGCCAGGAGAACAGTAACCATTGCCAGAGCAATGGATAGCATCAACGCAGGTAACTGTAAAGTCCCCTGTCATTGCTTGGTAGAGATTGTAGGCAGCGAGCATAGAGGTAGTAGTTTGTGTTGCGACTTCGCTGTTCTGAATAACATTTTGGGTTATTAAGGTGATAAAATTTGAAATTGCGGAGGGTTCAGTGATTATGCGGGGATCGATGTTAGCAATCAGCTGAGTGATTCTCTCTTGGGAGAGTGATTGGAGTGTCACGGTCTTTAACTGGGAGATAGAGTCAGAAGAACTTTTGGCTGTTAGTTCGATGGTATAGACCACGTTTTGCTCGTATTGTTGTTCGTAAAGAGAAGGAATCGTAAATTTATGAGAGGAAACGAGGTCGATTGAAGTGGCAATGAACACTTTTTGGGCTGGATTGCCACTTCTGTAAGCTGTAATTGAGAACTTTAATTGCGAAGCGCTTGAGCCCCATCCATTGAGACTCAATGTGAATTCTGTATCATAGAAACTTCCTTGGACTGGAGAGATGTCGAAAGAACCTTTATTAGAGATTCCTTGGGCTGTAGTAAAGGAAACGGTCACACTCGCTTTGACCACACCATCCATGACCACTTGAGCAGAGACTTGATAAGATTGTCCAGGGATAAGATTCTGCTTGGGAATGATCAAGACAGCAGTATTAAGTTGAAGTCCCTGTAAGAGTTTTGTCACAGACGCATACTTATCAGTTTGGACCCAGTTAAGAGTCATTGGACCTTCACTACCAGCCGAGTTCGGTGGGTAAACGACTGAGACCTGCAGAACTAAATCTTGAGTGAGTGCTACAGGTTCGGTTTCGGAAGGACTTTGAGCAACCTTGAGGATTGGAGTCTCGTCAGCCAGGTTACAACTAACCTGTCCAATCTCGTCGATGACAGCGGTTGTACTCGTTGGACAGCTAAACAGGCAATTTCCACCCATGTAGAAAAGTCCATTGAGACACGAATTGCAATTTTCATAGCAGATTTCGCACGTGTTGCTCTTAGTGTTTAAAATGAACCCTGCACCGCAGCTCTTTACGCACATATGAGTTTGCAATACTGAAGGAGAATCGCAGCTAGTGCAATCAAATTGGGTCGTCCCGGAGCAGGTCTTACAACTTAAATCGCATTTCGTTTGGTCTGCTAACTCACAGACTCCAGTAGATTCTCCAAGTGTGTATCCAGTGCTACACACGTCGCAATTGAGAGCGCTTGAACAACTTGAGCAGCCTTTGACACAGGACAAGCATAATCCACTGTCCAGATAAGTTCCTGCAGGACAGCCTTGAGAACTTGAAACACACCTCCCTGCTGCCAAAATCAAGTCATCAGAACAATCAGTGCACTGATTGCTGCTTGGGCCGCTACAAGCAACGCAGTTACTATTGCAAGGCTGACAAGTATGAGGAAAACTTGAGGTACTATAATAACCCCGTGGACATGATTGCAAACAGGTGAAATTTTGACTCTTAGTGTCTTCGTACAATGAAAACGCAGAGGAACATTCAGTACAAAGATATGATGTCAAACACAGCTTACAACCTTGAGGACAAGGGTTACAGGTCATGTGAGTCACATCTCGATAAGTTCCATTTGGACAGATATTATTGTAGCAAGTCCCATTGTAGAAAAAGAGGGATTGAAGGCATTTCGTGCAGTTGGTCGGTCCCTTGCAGGTCGCGCAACTAGAACCACAAGGCTGACATACATTTGTGGCGTTGTCAGCCCAGAAATCATCTGGACAAGTAAGATCGCACCTTCCGGTTGCAGGAACGAAGTATCGTCCCGTTGGGCAGCTCAGGCATGAATTTATAGAATTTCCTGAGCAGGTTTTACATGTTTTGCTACAATCTAATTATATAAGAAAATATAAAAATCTGCCTTCAAAAAAGAATAATATTTACTTGTGCATCGATTCGTGGTGGTATCAGCATAGTAGCCTATGCTTGGGCAAGAAGTTCCACAGCTGGAGTTGTATAAAAATGTTCCCTCATAACAATTGGTACAGTTTGTGCTCGATCCTCCATTGCAAGCCTTGCAAGTGCTATCACAGGCTAGAAAATAACAGTTAAGAGAGGGAGTTCAAAAAAGACTGAATATATACCAAGGCATGTGTTATTGTTTTCAGCGGAATTCGGGTAATATCCTTGAATTGGGCAGACTCGGCATCTAGGCCCGAACAAGTAGAGAGAAGAGCAGGCGGTACAATCAGTGGAGGTTGGTCCTGTGCAATTGTAGCAAGTTCCATCGCAAGCTTCCAAAAAAGTTAGTTCAATGAAATTATATTAAGTCTCATACGTTCGCATGTATTAGTAGTAGTATTTCCATACTTTCCTTGAGGACAAGTTGAGTCGCATGTCGTGCCTTCTAAAAACCACCCTGAGTTGCAAGAGGTGCAGGTATCATTCGTCATTCCATAACAGGTAAGGCAAGGGGAGTCGCATAAATCTAATATGATGAAAATGCTGTTGAAACCAAAAGACTCGTTGTCTCCTGCCTCATCGAGATTGGTCGTGATATTGAGAGTTAGAGTTGAGGCTGTATGACTGAACGGGCCTACTGTTATGGATCTAGTTTTATCAGTTTCAGTCTCCAGACCGCATACATTGCTGGTGTCACAACAACCAACACTATGGGAGTCTTGATAAATGGTATTGTCGTCCGCTCTAACATATAAAATCTCTCCAGACCAAGAGTCTATGAAGAATAGTTGAATAGAGACTAATGCTTGGTAATGTGGAGGCAAGTCTGTATAAGTCTTAGTTGCATAGATGTCTTTTCCAAAGTTTGGATAACCTCCAAAAATTGTCGATCCACCGCAAGTATGAGTGAGTCCCTGAGATGAATCGGCGTTCGTGGACCATCCGAGTACAGTTGGGGATGGGTCGGAGAAGAAGAGATCAGAAATCTGTGACTGAGCTCCTACTCAAATTAGATCCTTATAAGGCCGGATTCATTTACCCTTTGAAGTCGCGATAAAGAGAAAAATGCGATGGTGAAGATAAAAGGTGAAAGAATTGTAGTGAACCTATTCATGAGAGAACTTTAGTTAAAATTATTTTATATTACAGAAGGCATCCTTGCATTTATAAGCATATAATTCGCAGAATTTCAGAGCAGTGTGGATTTATTATGTGCAACTCTTTACAACGCTCATTCGACTGTTAGCTAGTAAATAAAATTTTTTAAATCCATTCAGTTATATGGCATCCCAAATTTTTATTAAAGTAGATGCAATCTCAAGTATTCGTCGTTTATATGAAAATTAAATACAGAGTGATCACAATATAAGGTGATAATCCTCACTTTTTGAAATGCTGTATAATGTCTTTTTTGAAGCGATAGCTTTCGAACCTGTATCCATTTTTTTCTCTCCCAGCAATTTATAAATTATCATTTTAGAAGTGCTTCCGTATGAATTAAAAAACACGTAATTAATTAGAATCTGGAAATCGAAGAAATAACTTAAAAATATGAGGTCTTTGATTTTTTATTATCTCAACCATAACTCCATAAATAAAATTTAAAGACTGTGGCA
>ENA-UOTZ01001977-UOTZ01001977.1-compost-metagenome-genome-assembly--contig:-NODE-1977-length-11975-cov-17.483779_pt1 | contig 11975 bp, 7 predicted proteins | sample MGYA00238144_ERZ746983 | MGnify/ENA primary metagenome ERZ746983 (study PRJEB28759, sample SAMN06268863) | compost metagenome | isolation source: single cell | place: USA: California, Emeryville, Joint...
TAGTTTCGAGATCCACTCTGTTGTGAGGCCTCCTATTAAGATTGCCAATTTAGAACAGAGAATCCAAATAATCATGAAAAATCATCAAAGATGGGAGTTTAGAATAAGTACCTTGGTCGACTCCGGCCTCTCCAATAAATTCTATATTCAACTTGAGTTCATAGTTCAATTCGGTTGGTGCTAGAGCATCGAAGTTTGACAGTGTATCCTCCAGAATCGAATCTCTTCTTAGATAAAACTCTATTCCGGATGAATTAGGAATGAAACCGAAAGTGATTACTCTTGATGATCGAGTTCTCATTCACAGGCTGTAAAACGTCTCTGATACGACAATAAATATCAAGAAATGGCTAACTTTACCTGAGGAATTCAAGTCTGACGCTCTGAGGAATAACCCAAGGGGCCATCGTAATGAGAAAGTAGTCCCGAGTCTTATAGTTAATAAAGAGTTTAAAGAGTTTTGCGCATTTCGAAGCCAACCGGAACATAACCTCGTCGAGGCAGAAAGCCATTTCTGTATAAGCAACTGAAAACGAACGATCCAGCCGAAGCCTAGGTTCCTCTATTTTCTTTTCACCTTTTGATTTGATTTTCACGAGAGCAGGGCTACTCACCTCTTCTTGTCCCATAGTAATGACATATTCGAGCTCTTCCTGTACCTTATGGATTTTGTAAAACGTAATCACATACGAGCAGATCGCATTTATCAATTCAAGACCGGAGCCCTCCTCGAGCTCTGGGCTTGCTCCACTTTCCAAAATTTGCTCGAGCTTTTCAAGATGTCCAACGAAGTTATTCTGCAATTTGTTCAGGACTGGATGTTCGAGAAAAGACTTGAGCTGCTTATTACAACAAATGATGCTGAATCTTTGGGTCTCGGTATAAATGAATTTCGGGGTCCCTAGCCTATCAATCACTTCCTGGAAGTACTGAATACATAACACGCATATGCTTGTAAAGAAGCGTATATCGTCAATGTGATGAATTAGCTCGTTCGTATCGAGTCCCTGTAAACAGAGTAAGCCATTGTTTTTGATACACTGTTTGAGGTGGTCGTTCAATTTGTCAGCAAATTGAGAAAGAAGAGTGATTTTTTCGTCATAAGACTTCGATGAATTACATAATTGAAGTATCATTTCAATCACTCTGGGATTTTTGAGCGCCAGGTAGAAATGCATGTCTGATATAGTGTAGCTATTCGAGGAAAAATGCGCTGGATCATCAAATAATCCCGAAAACTTCTTTACTGGGTCCTCTTCTTCAACGATACTGGCAGAAAGGTTGTTAAAGTATTGGATCAGGAGCGGGATTCCCGTTTGACCACATCCATCTGGTTTGCTTTTCAGCTTTGAGGAGATAGTTAGCCGCCATTCCTGCACGAAGCTTCTCCCTGGCGTATATTGAAATTTCATCAGCCCAGTCGACATCAGCTCTTTTTTCAAAGGAATGACACCCAACTCCTTCTCAATGTTGGCAATCATGGATTTAAAATCAGCGAGGAAGATTATCTCTCTTGATCGGTAAGCAAACAGTTTCGTGAGGAGAGTATTAAGGGCAGTTTTTATTCCTTCTGAAACTTCAGTATGGCCCTTCTTGAGTTTAATTTTGAAGGAATCCTCGATTAATTTTTGAAATAAATGCATGTTCTCGTCAGGAATCGACAATACATGTTGGAAGAGATCCAACATTCTGATTTCATCATATGGATTGAACGTGAAAACTTTGAGAATCTCTGCGAGGCTGCCACTGTCAAGAATAGATTGACAGCAAATGATCAAAATTTTCTCAAGGAGTGAGCCAGGAAGCGAAGGGACTGGAGGAAAAGTGCTTGAAGTCCTTTTCGAAGCTATTTTGTCATAATAGTTATTAATCAACCCTAAGATCTGCAAGCTGTGCTTGGACATCCGAGTTGACTCTAGCCTCATAGTCTTTGATTCAATATTGTATAAGATACTTTTCAGAACCGAACTGACATTATGATTCAGTTTCCCCGTCAAAAGACATTCGAGTTTGCTGAGAAAATCAACCTCATTGGGATTAGTTTTCGCACACCATTCAGTTGATAATAGTTTTTCTAGCTTGGTTTTGGGTGTTAGTGTGTCATCCAACTTAGAAACAAGCGTTCTATTTCGTCCTTGAATATTCTCATAGGATTCTTTTTGAGCAAGTAAACTTTTTGCTTTTTCTCTCAGGCCTTGCAAGACTGTTTGAATTTGCTTTGGTTGCTCACGAAAAGTGTCTTCGTCTGTAAAAAGCATGAATGCAATATACTCTTTCTTCGAGAGGGTGGTTATGAATCGTTTAGCCTCGCTTTCGAGGTCTTTTGCGTTGAGATTCCAATAAATTCGCCGATTTTGAAGATGTGAAATGAAGGTTTTTACAAAAATAGGCCCAAGGAACTTACGAAACCTCGTATTTACGTTCTGAGCAAGTTCGATTATCTCATGTGGTGCATGCTCACCAGGAATCAAATCTTTGAGCTCGAAGTCTACAGTGAATGAGGCTCCCGCAGAGGTTTTCTCCTTTGCAACCACAAAATTTTTTAGCTCCTTTCGAATTCCATCTATCGAAATTTCAAGATTTAGATAGAGTGAATCCACAAAAATCAAACCTAAAAATTGTGTTGCTAACTGTAATTTCTTCTGAAATTCTTCATCATGGCAATGGCTTTCAACATTTGATGTCGATTCGCTGGATAAGAAAAAAGTTGAAATAAAAAGGTAACATAGTATCTACCTAAGACTTGAGAAATCTAGTAATTCAACCGGCATTTTCGAAAGCAGAAACCGTATCTCTTTATTGAATAGATATAAACCGGATTTTTGTTTGATGCGCTCATTTAAGAGATATCCATTGACGAGCATTGACTCAAAGAATAACTTTGAGAGGTTATATGCACCATATTTTAGAGAACGTGATTTAGAATCATGTTTTTCAGTGAGAAAGTTGATTGGAAATGTTTCATCTACTTTCTTTTCCTCTATGAGATGCTGATTATCTACGCTGGATTGGAATAGTTGCTTAGAGGTCATTTTAGAGTACATGAAGTCTTGGAGCTTTTTCGCCAGAACGAAGTTGAAATTATAAAGCAATTCCGTGGGATTGAGATTCAACGGCTCTGAAACCATGAACACCAACTGGATATCTCGTAAAGGCTCGAGACAGCAAGCGATATCAGTCGTCATCATATGAGCCCCTGAAGGACTTGCCGCTCTCTCCATCGAACGAACGCACACGCTTAGAACCTGGTCAAGAATGGTGTAGTAGAGTTTGATGTCTTGTAGAGATAGGAGATGAGCATCTCTGAAGATTATCTTTACAGCGGGGATAAGCATACCCATTTTTTTATCAAACTCATCTTGGAGTCTTTCAAAATCAAGCTTTTCAAAGTTTTTGATTAACCAGTCAGTCAGCAAGTACCTATGATAGGTAACAGTCGGCATGACTTCGCCTCTGTACAATACTAATTCGCTTTGCATCTGAGGATTTATGAGTGCATCGATAAGTATCTCGAAAGCGACTTGCTCATTGCTTTCCAGGAAAGCCTGCAGTAATTCATATAAAAACGTCTCTTTTTGGTCTTTATCTCCATTTGGGTGAGAAGCCGGGTGTGAATTGTTAGAAGAGTTTTTAGTTAGCTGAATGACAATACGAGGGTAAACCATAATCAAACAAGCCAAAACTGATGTGAGAGATCTCAGATGAGATGTGGTTGTGAATGATGATTCGATAGTAGACAAAAAATCCCTGAAAATTTTCTCTCCTTGCTTATTGATCACAAATTGCTCTGGATCAACATAAGGGGCATCTAATTCAATACAAATTTTAGCACGGCATAAGTTTAAGGTTTTTACCTTTGAGCGAATAAGAAGATGAAACCTTCCATTTTCCTTGACTGCACCTAAGAATCTTTTTTTGAAGTTCATCTAAATCCTCTTGATGAAAGACTTTGAACAGGTTCATATTCAAATCGCCAGAGTAGCTCTGAGTGTCCATTCTTTTTAATCCAACTGAGGTCAGATGCATCATGATGCCCTCTTTCATGTTAATATCACTCGTCAGCGTTTTTATGAGCAAATATAAGAGTGGGAAACTAGTATCGGGGTTGACTGCTTGATCTACTATTCTGACGGCAATTCCTTCAAAGTCTTTTAACAATGCCTCAAGTTTCGAGGGATAGTATTCGAAAAGCGCTAGCAGGTTCAGCAAAACCATCAATTCGTCTTCAGGACTTTTAAGAGTAAACATTTCAGCCTTTTCTTCAAGTTTCAAAAGCGCGGTGCAAAGTCGATAAAGCTCCTCAACAGCTTTTCGGATTTCTTCAGACTCCTCATTTCTCCGGAGTTTTTGAAAGATAGGCCCTGCATTAATTACGGCTTTAAGAGGATGTCGGCAAAGCAGGTCGTAAGAACCATGCAACTGACTTTTCATAAAATTATTTATTTCTTCAACATTCATCCCTTGAAAAGTATCAAATAATTTATTGCAGATTTTGATGTTCGTTTCTGCTAGTGATGAACATTGGTCAGCCAGCTCGTCTATATTACTGGCTAAGATCCCAGAAATGTGGATATAACTGGCTACTAAACCCCATATCATACTAGAAAAGCTCGTCTGAGCTCCCGCCAGCTTAGGATCATGAGAGTTAGCTATTTCTGCTCCCAGCATCTCTTTCAAGGTTTGTAGTTCTTCATTCGCCAACTTACCAAATGTATCTTTGTAACTGTTGATTTCTGAATGAATTATCTTCAAAGCGTCTTCGCTTAATGTAGAATATCCTGCCAATGCTGTTATTGCCCTGTGAGAAGCGACACTGCACACACGTTTGCTAAGTCTCCATAATAATTTGAAAACATTTGCATTGAAGAAATCAAGCATTTCTTTTTTGGACAGACTCTCAAAAGGCGAAAAGAAAATGAGATCAATGCTCTCTTGTGCGACTCTGAGGAAAAAATTGACAAATTGCTGATAAATCATGGATATTTCACCTTCAGAGTCATGCTGATGCAGTTCTGGCTCAATTTGTGCGATATACTTCAATCCAGCAAGCAATTCCTTGAAAAACGTATCCAATTTCTTATCAAAGCCTCCTTGTTTCGAAAGATCAGTAAATATCCTTGGCACGAAGCTCTGGCTTAGGATTTGTTTTTCCACAATGACCGACAGAAAATTTGTCATTTCATCGTAAGCGAGGCCCACTTGCCTTGTAGTCTCCTTCGCAGTGTCTTTGTCTTTGTGGTTTAGTACCAATGAGCTCAGTCTGCACATAGCTGCAAATGCCTCCATGATAGTACTAATCACTCCTTCGCAGCCTAGAATATCCCTGATGATCTCCGCATGATTATCGGTAAGCTTGCTTATTTGTTGCAGATAATAGAGCACAAAATTTGAAAGGACCCCATTACCCACAGAAAGCAGCATCCAGACTTTCTTAAGTTCTTCAAACTCAGAGTCTGACTCCAATTTCCTGGTGAGCTGAATTGCATTTCTCACATGGCTTAAGAAGAATGCTAAGAGTTGCTTATGACTACTGTCGTAGCAGAACTCAAAAAACTTGAAATAATACTTCGAGTATTTATCAAGCATTAGCCGCAGGAATTTATTGGGAATCAACACGTGGTTGAAAACTTCCGTATGAAAAGAGATCCAAATCCTCCTCAAAGTTTGCAACTCTTCAGAAGAAATGCTGCTTGGAAGCTTGTGAGAGAGATTGGCGTCCAAAGAATCGAGGAGAGAACACAGTGCTTCAAGTTTAAAATGAAAGCTGAGAGCTTCAGTCGACATTTCTTTAGCCATGATAGGTACTAAGCTCTTGTAGAATTTGAAATCTTTGCTATTCTGAGTGAGTTCAGGTGGTACCAAGATAAAATCACTAACCAGCACTAAGCTGTTTTCAGCACAGAGGAGAGAGAGCAACGTCGTTCGGATTGACATATAGCAGCTTTCCACACATTCAACAGACACTTGATTTAATATGCGAGTAAGAATCGCTGCGATTGCAGGGTCTCGGCTGGCTATTGGAAGACTCATCAAAATATTCAAAGCACAAATCAGAGATCCTTGCAAAGTACTCATTAATGGCTGAGCTCGCGCGTCTTCAGTGAAATGCTTGGCTTTTGCTTGCTCAAAAAGGTCTTCGAGAACTTTTAGAAATGTCTTTAAATCGAGGCATATAACCCAAAAATATGTAATGCATCGAAATTTGTCAACGAGGCGAATCTTTTGAAAATTCAACAGTTTCCCTTTGAGCAGTTCGCTGTTCTGGGTCAATTTTTCGAGATTGATCGTTATTATTTGACTCACCTGATCAAAATTCGCGTCTTCTATCAGTTGCTCGTACAAATAGGCTTTCAATTGATCAAATCTTATATCTTGGCGAGTTTCAAAATCAGTTTGACTGTCCAAGCGAATCAAATCAATTGTATCGAAGTTGAAAAGCACGTCTTCGTACAAGAAGTTCACAAAACCACTTGAATGCAAAGCTCTCAAATAATCCGGTTTCTCTTTCCCAACTCGAGTCATTTGTACAGGCAGCTGAGAGAAGAGATCAGCGAACCTAAGATTCGGGTCGGAGAACGCAACCGCCAATTCCAAAAGTTTTTTGAACTGCGGTATGCTGAGCATCAAATCATTGTTATCAGCTTGCAGTTTAGCACATTGAATATTTGAGCAGGTTCCAAAATAGAAAGCGTAGTAATAACATGCAATTTGGAATAATAACTCATTGCCCTGCTGTTCCATCGCTAACCAGGCTTTCAATTCCTCGAAAAATTTGAGCACCTCGTCAATTTTTAAATTTTTGAGAAACTGCGTTTTGAGCTCAGTTTCAACGATTTCATTCGAGCATATCACCAATAAAATACCTGTAACTGCCATTGAATGGTAGCTCAATAACGTCAGATCACCCCTCACAGTTTTTTCTGCGAAATAGGCTGCTGATAGGATTTCTTTGAGTCGCAGGATCTGATCATTAATAATGCTTTCTGCAGTTTTTATTGCAAATTGACAGAATCCTGGAATGTCCTGGCGAATCTGCCTCCATTTGAATCCATAAAAGGCAAGCTTGGACCAAAAGATTAGTTGATTGCTCTCCAATTTAGAGTTCAAAGCGTCAAAGCACTCTTCATCAATGAACTTCACCATTTCAGGGATGATATAGTCATATTTCTTGATGATGAATCCTCCCTCAGCTCTGATTGTTGCAGTCTTTTGAGTGTTTAAATCATTACATATTTTTAGCAGAGTGAAGATAGTATCCAAATAAGAACAGTCATACAAATCTCGTACGTTTTTTCTGTTAACGAGTGAGTCAATCTCTGAATTCTGGATAGACTTGTGAGACTCTCTCAGTTTTTTGAGAAGGAGATAAATCAGCCCAGAATCGGGAGAGAACCACAAGTCAAATAATGGCTGAACAGTTTTATTAACTTCAACCAAATTATCTTCACTTCGTTCTTGAAAGAGGTCGGAAGTTATACAATTAACGGTATTAATCGACATTAGCCCATCTATGATGTACCTGAAACTGTCGGTTGTAACACTCGTTGGGTCCTGGGCGAGTTCGAACGCTTTTTTTGTCTCTTGAATTCCCCAATTTGGCACTTGCTGTAGGGCTGCAATGTTTTGTCCTTGTTTTACGGAATAAAGTTCATAATAGCCTAATAATTATCAAATATAATATTATCAGAGATCTCTGGTATGTTGTCCTACCATTAATCAGTCTTTGTGTATAAAGCAGAGACATAATAGCCTCTGCGCACATTGAATCATCCTTAATGAGTCTTATCAGGTGAAAAATACCAGCAATTTCGATTAATCCATTTTTTGGAATTTCTGCCGAGTCTCTGAACTTGGTCCAAATCCAATCCAAAGAAGCTCTGAAAACTAATCTTTCATCACATATAACTTTGTCTAAATCGTCAATCAGTCGTTGCCTCTGCTCAATAAAATATTTTTCCCGACTCTGAATTTCAGAAAAACTCAAAACTCGCTGTATAAATTCTTTCAAGCTCTTCTCACTTTTCAGTTTCTTGAACATGTCTATTAAATCCGGTCCACTTAAATTCGATTTGAAAATGAAATATCGCATCGGGTCGCTAAACGAGGTATACCCTCCGATAAAGTAAGATACCGAATGACTAAACATCGCATCCTCGGGTTTTATAGACGTCAAATGGTTCAACAGGTTCCGAAGCATTTGATGAAACAGTAAATTTAGTTGAACGCTCGTTGAGAAGAACGCCAAATATCCAAAGATTTTCATGGGAATTCCGCAGAAATTCCAATCTCTGTATGATTGCGTGAGTTTTACCATACAACTTGTTACTCTTTCGAAATACGAATCGTACATTCTCAGTGTCAGTTCGTGAGTTTTCTTATCGATAAGGCTCGGAGACTCGACGTATTTATTCAGATATTCGTCGATTTCAGAATACTTTCTTTGCAAAATGCTTTCAATACAGAACAACAAATCTGAAATTTTTGTCGTTGGAGGATTGTTCTGCTCAGACGCAATGACGTCGAGACAGCTTCGAGCATAGAATCCCTTTAGGGTTACAAATTCAAGTACCTTGAGTATTTTTTCTTGATCTTCGGATGTTTTGTTGCTACTTTCGTACTGAAGAATCGATTGGGCAATCACAGGCTATCAAAGTAAAAGTAATTACATGTTATAACGGAAGTGGATTACGTTATATAAGTGGGTCTCATAGTACTCAAACTTTTCTTTGATCACGAAATTATCAGCCATTTCTACCTTTCGAATTCTATTGGATAAAACTTTCTAAATTGTAATGATTTCCGCAACAAATGTTAACCTCTAATAATCTTTGGAAAATTTCCAATAGCGATTTTTATAATGAAGTTGATGAACAAAAAGTATGTATTGTTTATGTTAGCGGATTCGGGAATATTTATCTTCTTTGAAAGAGAAATCCATTAAAGATCAATTTCCCTTGTGTTTTGTATTTAAATTAGTGTTTACTCTTATCTCAATAACGTATAAACAATTAGTTTCCTCCTGATCAACTCAAATTTGATGATCAGTAACGAGAGGAAATCAGGTTAATTTACTCAATCAATTACAAAAAAGCAACCTCCATATACACACACATAAACCTCCGATAATTTGATTCAATTACGTAATTAACACAAGCATTAAATGAGTTATCTTTCATAAATTTAAGGACTTGAAATGAGCTTTTGATATTCCGCGAATCTTGAACACAGAAACTACAGATCGAAATCAATTCCACTGGTGCCAACACCAGCACCACCAGAATCAAATCGTTGGAAGCCGTTCATCTGCTCGTGAATATGTTGATCAAATCTGGGATCGCAGCTGAGACTATCATCACTGTCGCTTCGATCATTATCGTCTCCTTCCTCTTCTTTCGTACCTGGGAACTGCCAGAGCTTTTCAGGGGAAAATTCCTTTCTATACCGTTCCTATAATTCATGTCAGAATTGGCAATTAAAGATTCTCAGCTACCTTATCCAAAGCGATTATGAATCTTCCAACTTGCTTTGGGCTTAGTGCATTCCGCAAATCATCTATTACACTTTCTAGAGATATTGACTCCTTCAGAATGCTCTTTCTGGTCTGATTCAACGTATGAATTAAGCTGACAAAACAGCAAACTTCGTCAGAATCTAATATCTCTCAGTTCAAGAGCTTACGCTTCTATCCTATGCTTTTCTTGAACCAGCTTCTTTCGGTACTTTAAAATGTATTTTCTCTGTGAGTCTGTCAGGTTTAGGTTTAATATAATCTCACTCCAATGGTCCCTATCCATTAATTAGTGGAACCGAAGGAGAAAAAGAAGATTACGTAGTTCCGTTTTTGCTGTCAAATTTGTCAAGCTTGATACCGAGAGCAGCATCATTGAAGAGATCTTTTCCTAATATAATATCATGATACACTGCTCTAGATAACAGAAGCTACCTTCGCTGGCGGACCAAAGCAGGTACTTCATAGAGACAGGCATAATTTGCTCAACTGCCTGCTTACAGAAATAATTCACAAGTTGAATTCTCTCGTTCGCGCTGGCTCCCATTCTCAGCTAATACATCATTAATACAGATCAAAATAATTTCTTACTCTCAAAGAGTCTATAAGTAGATTGATTTCAGTCTCATCAGCATCGCTGTGCAATAGCTTTTCCAGTTTTTCAATGAATTGCTGCCTTCCATTTTGCAATTGAGAAATCTAAGGGAAATTTTTGAACATGAGGTTCGAAGAAAGAAGAGGAATACTAATTTTGATTGCACTGCTGTTTGATTCGAGTTGATATTAGCAGCCTCTAGTTGTTTCCTTGCAGCAAACAGCTCCTGAGTGAGTTCTTGCACTTTCTTCTCAAGCAGCTCAACGTAAATTTTCTTTCTTTTCCGACTATTTCTCGCAGATTCTCGATTTTTTACCAGCTTTTGATGAAGTCTCTCTGTTATTTCATTCATAATTAGTTACAATTCTAAACATCTTTGTGAAGATCACCTTCCTCAGGGGAAATAAAACGTTCCACGGATTTGACTTTTTTCATCTTTGGTTTCTGATCAGTCGCTTTAAGTGGCAGATTGCCTTGAAGATCCAACTTGTCAGGGACGATAACGCTTGTCAACCTAAGCCAAACCGAATTGAGATTGGCTGAGAATTGATTCTTTACTTCGCAAATTTCGTTAATTCAGGATTTTCTGCGACTAAACTCTGAATTTTGTTGCTATATGTAGGCTTGGCGTTCGCTTTAACAGTAGCTGGATCCCACTCGTCTGATAAATCACTTTCTTCTTCTTCCTCAGGTTTAGAAAACTGCTCTTTTTTCTGTTTTTTGGTTCCCTTGGACTTAGTTTGTGGGGCTTGCTCTTTTGTTGTAGATGATTGTCTGCTTTTAAAGCCTGACAAAACCCATTCATCTGTACCACTATTCTTTAATAGAGAAGAAAAACAAGGGTTATTTAGAAGAAAGAGAAAAAAGCACTACAGAATAAGATTTCTTCATATTTGAAGAAGCGAAAGAAGGCTGTTGCTGATGAAACTGCGCAAACTCATTTGAATACGCCAAACTAGGGTGAAACTCGTTGCTAAAGGCCAATAATGAGGGATTAAGGCTATATTGTAATTTTTAGTGCTCCAAATCACAAATTCTGGTGAGATATACTTTCCAAGTGCAGAAAGCTGCTCCGAGTCTCGGAGGTAAGACATCAAAAGCTCAGGATTTGAAGAATCGACTGTGGAAGCAACCTTTTCTCCGAAATTCCGGTCATTTTCGGGGGGATGAGTGTCTGAAATTCGAAAAAAGCTTGGCTGCATGTAATTCTGATAGCTAGCGCTCTATTTCCTCACTAATTTAATTTAGAGTGTGTTAATTGAGTTGATACCGTAATTTATTCCGTTTAAATAAATTTATTCTGACAGATGGGAATTCTTCGAGAAATACACTGTTAGATTTCTGAATTAGTATAAACAAGGATACTAATTGCAATTTAGGGACTGATATGAAAAATAGAGAATTGGGTGTACAATCAACTTAATTTTGTAGCAATTTGATACCAAAAAAACGATAATTAAAGTATGTTAATAAACATAGAAGATCAATTAATTATACTATCACTTATTATTAGAAGAAAAAGTACAGCATTTTCACAACCAAGATTAAGGGACGAATGCTCCAACGCTTTTTTTTTTTTGTTATAAAAAATTTACTGAGCCATCTTTTTCATCCCAAAACAACTCTAAAAACCAAGTAATGTATTAGATGTAGATTAAAATAATCTCATAAGATGCAAGAACGAAATCTCGTCATTGTGAATAGATACATGACTGATAAGTTTGATTATACTGACAACAATCATTATTCATTAAGATTTGATATGATATTATATAAAAAATGAACGCAGCCTCGCCTTTACTTCCAACATTGGTCTACGAACGGCTTGCCTTTTTCGCTGCTCTCCACATTGTTGCGAAAGTCCCATTTTCA
>ENA-UOTZ01001979-UOTZ01001979.1-compost-metagenome-genome-assembly--contig:-NODE-1979-length-11964-cov-8.185749_pt1 | contig 11964 bp, 10 predicted proteins | sample MGYA00238144_ERZ746983 | MGnify/ENA primary metagenome ERZ746983 (study PRJEB28759, sample SAMN06268863) | compost metagenome | isolation source: single cell | place: USA: California, Emeryville, Joint...
GTCAAAAAACTCCTGTGAGAATAAAGAGCCGGGAAGGAAAGTTATTTTAAACATTTTTAGTTGCGCAAACTCTGAACGATACTCTTCCATGCTTTTTGACTTCATAACACTCCCATTAAGATAACAAAAACATTTTTTGAAATTTTTGTACATTGAAAATGTTTTTCGGCTGAAGAAGTAAGCCAATAATAACAGATTTCAGCATTGTAAAAGCTTTTACGTTTAAAGATAAAGGAAGATAAAGGAAGAGTGTTACATTCAGGAAATTTATTGATCTTTTTTTCTCATTTTTCAATGGCAGGCAACGCCTGTTTGAGAATCTGCATAATTTCCTTTAGTTAGAGAGGTTAATTAACATAGAAATCTTGAAAACTCTGTCTGCCAAAGATAAGAAAAATTCAAAGAGGATGTGTTTCTTTTCCAGAAGATTGAAATGAACTCCCATTAATCCGACACTTATTACAAACTCTTTTTCTCGCAGCACGGGAAAATTCAATGCTCTGAAAAATAACTCTCCAAGATGGACTGAGGCATCCTCAATTGCTTTAGCTATACATTGTCAGGATCGAAATAACCTCGATTTTAGCTCACTACCACCCACTACAGTCCTAATTTGTGAATTTTCAGCATGCTTTATTCAAATATCTCTAAACTTTGAGCTTTCTGCTTCTCCTTGGCGCTTATTTTTCGCTCTCAAACAAAGCTTTCTTTATTCTCGAGGACTGCTAAATTCTAACCAAAAAAATTCATTCAGTTTTCTGACGTCACAACTAAGGGGGTATTAGTCTCGATTCGAATAATATTTTCTTAGTTTTTTAATTGACCAAAATTATATTCCAGAATTCAGATTTGGTACGAGTGTTCCCGAAATTCATTTCAAATTATACAATTATTTTCTTCTGGAAAAAAAGAAAAGCAAAGCTTTGTTTGTATATTATTCTCATACGCCTCCGACCAATTCTGGAAGAAATCCAAACTTTTCAGAGTTCTTTCCCTCAAGATTGAACAAAATCAATAATTGCTCAAAATTTTGCCATGGAATTTCATATATTATCACTTTATTCAGTCTCTTGCCCACAGCTAAGAACCTTTAATTTGCTTTATCATTTCTATCAAAAATACATGCCAACTAATGCCTATTGGTTTCTAAAGTGCAGCTTGAACTTGAACTTGATAACGGGAATTCATTAACTCTGTACTCTAGACACTCCAAATGGCGATTTCTTTAGGACATAGGGGAAAACACAAACACAATACATGTATAACCTTTTGTTATCGAGCTAAAATCACTCTTAAACTGCAATCGGAACCAAAATTCCCATCTCCCCGAAACCTAATGTAATTAACAAAAATATCATTCTATAGCATCGTCCAATTTCTTATAAAAATTCCACAATTGGAAAACATACAACAACATCTTAGCTCATTAAGCTTAATACTACATGTGCTTAAGGCAATACTTTATTTGGGTCAAAAATCATTAGGCAAGGATTTCTAATTCACATCCACTGATCCAGGTTTCCTGTAAATTGTGGGCGAATGCTCCTTTCAGGCTCAGCTAACTCAACCTCAAATCCAAACAGCGACAGTGCTGCCAACCTCAATTTTCGCCATTATAGAAATAAACCTGCTGGTAATCTTGCATTTGATTCCTCACGTTCATACTTAAATATCGACTACCGGGATTCATCTCTTCGGCTCGCATCGTGTAACTTTTTCTAAGCAAGGTCATGTACTTAAAAAACTCAGTTTCTTACAATGCGTTAAGCTCGTTCTCGAGAATCTGACTCCTGTTCTGCAGAAACTCCACTTGAGTCATCGTCTCTTTCAACTGTCGCGTCAAAAGCAGGTTTTGCTCTTTAAGCTTCTGATTCTAAACGCAATTTAGTTACTATGAGCCATAAACGAGCTAGCTGGAAGCTTACGAGGGATATCAGCTCCTGGAGATGTGGAGACTCCTCAATTTTTTTCTGGGTTTTTTGCTTGAGGTATTTTCTGTAGTTTTTGCTCCTTTCAATTTTCGTTAATAAGTTCCTTTGTTTAATTAAGATAATAAATAATAAAGAGCCTTACTTTGCTTGCTTGAGAAATAATGGATGCTTATAAGCTAAACAACCTTTCACTTGGCTCTGCTTCTTGAACCCATACATATTTAACTATTATTTTTTCATCAATAGCCCCAACTGCGAATTGATACCTGTCTAACAAACGAGAGAAGCTTGTTGTGTTTATAATATTTCGGAAGGATTGTTTCTGCGAACACCTCAGGCTTCTTGATGATGAAAGCCGTGCCATCTTCATTCCAAGTGATCATTGATTGGTACTCTCCGCTCTATATACTGAGGTTAGTCTTGCAATAAAATGCATTGAGCTTTGCCTCCAGAATTTGGTGTAACGAGCTCAAGAACATGTTGGGTTGCTTGTTCGCCGACTGCTTGGAGAGCTTTTCCCCAAGCGTAGAGGACCCTCCAAAATCATCGAAAGAGCCTTGAAGACTCTCAGAAAACGAATTCTGTGGAAGGACTGGATTCATCTTAAAGAATTTCTAAATTATTAGAAGGGAGTGAATTTGATTTTTTTCCGTCTGGTCGAGAAATTCGAAAAAAACTTCCATTTCAAATTTTGACCATGAAGAATTCGAACACAGTTTTATAATGAACTAATTATTTCTATTCTGATTCTATTCTGTGTAATTTTCCATTTTAATAATTTTAACTAAAAGTAATTTATTCCAAAGCTCCCAAACCTTCTGGACCGGATGTGCGTAAGGGAAGTAAGAAGAGAATGCTATACTACACAGGAAGTCATTACAAACTATGCGACCTTATCAAGTTTCCGGAGTCTGCAAGCTGAAAGGATGGCGATTAAGAAAATCGGTGTCATGATAGCAAAAGGAACATTTTTTTCTTTTAATTTGAATTATTAAAAGGTAACCAGTGGGTAGCAAGGTTACTTGCCCTTTGGATTAGAGAGTTACTAAGGCCAGAAGGCACAATCGCGATTCGTTGACTATAGAGCGCCTTTTTATTTGAGAATAAGAGAGCAAACTAAATTTTAAGAGACAAGTTACCCAATTTTTAATACCTTGGTAGTTGGTATGTTTCTGATTTCGGAGCAAAGAGCCTCAACTAAACCAGAGAATAACGCGAGCTGGTGATTAGAAAATCTAGGTATCATTAATAAGTCCTTATTTAATTGTGTCTATAGGGTAGCGTAGGTGACAGGATAGCCATCAGGAATTTAGCACAAACAAACGAGGATGAAATTAGAGGATGCTACCTATTCTTCCTTATTACTTTGACTTCAATGGACAAATTTAACGTTCTATATGATTGAGGTGCATGCTTCTATTTATTTCTGCTCGGCCATTAAGAGAGAGTGCTTTTAACTTTTTTTTGAGCAGGAAATGCACGTATTAGCCCCTTAAACTGTGTCGTAGATGGAACGGCCTCTCGATGTGTCGTAAGAGTACCAACACATAAGAGAGAATAGTTTGTTTTTTAACAAAAAAATAAATAAATAAATCAAATCATCAAAAATCACTTTTGAACAAAAATGATACAGTGCATTAGGATGAGGTACAACATTTTTCTTTTGGAATTCTGGCATTTTGAAGAGCAACTGCTAGAATTTTTGTTTGCAGACGCGCGCCAGGAGTGAATTCTCAATTTAAAATTTCTTTATGTTTGAGACAAAATGACTCTGAACCTTCTCTCTTCAACAGGATTGGCCTGCTAGCTATTCTCCTTCTCATGCGATATCTTCTCGGTGAAAAATTCTGAAGAGAATGGCTCACAAACTTGCATTTGAATTGTGGTATTATCACATCTACTACTCTTGTCAATCTTTGCTGGGATTCTGGGGTTGGATAAACTAGGTTGTTTTCTGACTTTAAGACATTCTTCCACGCATTGTAATCACCTCTACAGCCATTAAAAATATCTTATTCTACCGAATGAAGATCACTTTGTTTAATTTTTGGCTAAATTTCTTTTTCGTGTCTAAATTAATTTAAGTTCAGTCTATTCCATCCTTTTTTTGGACGTCAAGCTTTAATCTGATAAACCAAAGTAAGTTCTGAAGAATCTGAATCAATTCTCTCTCTCTAACTATAATCACTAGCATTATATACTACACGTGTGTTATATTACTGTATTTAAAATATTGCGCACAGGTCAAGCAAATGTTCCTCTCGAACTATTATTGTACCCCCAAAACTTTATCATTTGTGAACTTGGAATAGTGATTCCTGCTTTACATTTAATTTTTCAAACCAACTCAGATTAAAATGCGATTCATGTGATCGTGCTGAGTTACCTGAATCGAGGGATTTGGAAATATCGGTTTATGGTTTCTCTTCCAAAAAACCAATCTGGGTTCAAAGCCCTAAAGAGACCAGCCACAAAATGTGAAGCTATTGGAATCACAATTCTCAATTATCACATAGTGAGCTACGACAGCCGAAGCAGATGTGTGACCAGCTTAAAGGCTCCTGGTTATGTTTTAGAAGACTGTAGCTTAATCTCAAGATTTACGATGACCCTTTAGCATATCAAAACTAGTCCTTAGTACTTACGATTGTATCAATTTACATAGTTTAATACCCAATTCAATGATAAAATCTCGAAATATATCGAAAAATACAAACAATGAAATTTATGGATATATCGAAGTCATATACAGATATCTTGATTATGTGTGGGTAACAGATGTCTTGAGTGAATGTAGTTGACAGAAATGTAAATTTTACATATGATTTTCGCTTCACCTCTTTCGTTTGACAAATTGGAATCTCAATTCACATTCTCCATCGAATGCACTTCATTTTATTTCTCTTTCTCTCTTTCGCTGAGTGTTTTCAGCAACGAATCACCACTTGCTCAATCAATTTATTTACATAAGCTTGAACATAACCAAACTAAATTCTGACAAAATACTTTATTCTCAACACTGTTATATGCATGGTCCGTCTCTTTGTATCTCCAACGTGATGCCTTCTTCCATAACGAACAATCATATATTTTAGACATATCTTTCTATGGTTAAGTAAACATCAAAATAACAAGCAATCGTACGAAAAAGAATCAAACTAGCTCTCCTTTCTCACATATCCATCAACTAAAGCGCTTTTCACAAATATACTCGATTGGTGATGACCTGTCAGTCGCTGCGAACGCTTGAAGTAAATTTAGATTCTCTCAGAATTTCCGATGCTTTTAATTCGGGCGAGACTTTTGATTATTCTAAGACGTGGTAGAGGATACAATTATCTCTTCCGCAGACAAAATGACAACAACAGAGCCCCACTCCATAGATCAATTTGCTCATCTGATCGCTTTCGAAAGCAACTTGGTATCTCGAGCGATCTATCTCATGCATCTTGTGGATAATGAGGTTACTGAATACCTGCGATCTAAGAAACTCCTCCAATTTCTATACGAGTCACTTTCACGCTAACGTTACGCTCCCAAAAAATGGAACCGAACGAAGATATTGTCTGCTCTCTTTTTTTTCCGAGCTCGGATATTTGTTGATCGGGTCACTCTTAGATCCAATAGAATCACAGACACGTCACATTCTATATAAAGCGGATAAAGTAGCTTTATTTATAATAAAATCAACTAATTTCGCAAATTTGAACATCTACCTCGGTCAAAGATAAATGGAAAAGGCATCTATTCCTAAAAAGCACACCAAGAAGGACATCGACGAGCAACTCGCCAAGGTCGCAGAATTTCTCAAGAAAAACGATCTCAAAGCTGAAATTCAAGTCCAATCAGTATATTTCGATCAAGGAGGCATCGGATTCAACAAAGTAAAAGAAGTCTCAGCCGAGATCGAATTCCCTTTCGCCGAGAAAGCGAAGGCTGACGCTCTTCAGAAGGAACTCGATAAAGATCCAGCTCTCAAGAAATGCGTTGAAATCAAATGCACCGTTAAGCTCGGCTATCAATTCCCTGACATTGCAGAGGTTGATAGACCTCTTAAAGAAGAAGGACTCACTATTTCCCATACTCCAGGTACCGTCATGCTCGTTGACTTCTGGGCGACCTGGTGTGGACCATGCCAAGCTCCTATGGCTCATAATCAGGAGATGTTGGTAAAGAATGAGAGCAAGTGGGGAGACAAAGTGAAAATCGTGGGTTTGAGCTTGGATAAAGAGGTTATGGCCCTCGTCAACAGAATCAAGGAGAAAGGATGGACAAAGGTTGACCACTATATCCTTCCTGGCGGATTCCAACACCCTGGACCTGTCTCCTATGGCCTCCAAGGTATTCCTTTTGTTGTTCTTGTGGACAAGAAAGGAAAGATCGTCTACACTGGACATCCTATGTCGATTAACCTCGAAGACGCGATCAATCAGCTCCTTGACGACAAGGAAATCAGTGTAGGAGAGAAGAAAGATGAAGAAGAAAAGAAAGACGAAAAGAAAGCTGATGCTTCTAAAGAAACCGGCGTCCCTGTTGACATTTATAAAAAGTTAAGAGATGTCGTCAAAGGAGGAAAAGTGAAGGTTCCAAAGATGGTCAATCAAAACCAACTCGATCCCACCATGAAACCAGAAGATTTCGTTATGCAATCCATTTGTGTTCTCATGCATGTTAAGAAGTTCAACAGTGACTTACAAAAAGTCGAAACTCACAGACAACAGCTTGTTCTTGGAGGACAAATGTCAGAACAGGCAGCTGATGTCTTTGAAAAGGGTGTACTTGAACATACTAAGGATATTCCTGAACAGTATGTGGTGAAGAGAATAAGAGCTATTCCACTCGGTAATCAAGGATGCACTATCTTCTAAATCAAGCAAGTGAAAAGTTGATCAAAGTACATGTCTTAAAAGTTTTAAAATAGATCTTTAATCTTCATCAGTTGATTAAAACTTCTGACTGTTCTTATTAAAGTCTAATTCATCTTTTTGTCTTGCATGGTAACGAGGATGAATGAATTTAACAGATAAAGTCGAACAATATAATCCTTTGAAATACTCATCAAAGGCGTTTGGGATAAGGATAGAAATAGGTTAACCTTCACTAAACGCGGAACATTATAAGGAAAACAAATAAAAGAATACACAATCTAAAACGATCTTACATAAAGAAAAAAATACAAAGATGTCAGCATCATCATCGACTATGAAGAGTGCAATTAGGCAAAGAAGTCGAACTCTTCGAAATCTCCTTTAGAAATTAATTTCAGTGAGTTTGAACAGACTTGGCTGATAACAAAACAACCATCCTCATCGTTTTCTAAGTACTTGAAATTAATAAAGATTAAATCCATTAACAACCCAATGCTAGACAATTACTTCAAGAAGTAAACGATTTTCTTGCGAATATATTTTAATTATTTCTGGAGTTTTCTCTTTGCTTGTTAAGTAGTTGAGCACTCCAGCAATCTAATAATATGTTGACGTCTAGAAAATAATAGGTATTATTACTCCATTGCTCAGGGAACTCCAATTCGAATTTAATGCTACATGTAAGCATACTAAGTTCAGAATCTCAGCGGGAAGATAATTCTCGAGCGCGTTTTTCCTTCTGCTCTCTTGAGAGTCAATTTTTGAGAATGAATTGTAGGATTTACCTCCACAGTTTTAGATAGCAGTTTAATTTATTGAAAAATGGACGGCGGTGCTCGTGATTCTTTAAAATCCGATCAATTGAAGCATAATGAAGAATCGGCATGCTAATAGTAAACGCGCTTGGATCTTGATCCAAGAGCTGAATTTCCTCAGCAAACAGCCTCATTGATACCCCACTTTGCTGCTCAACAAATAGAAGATAAGCTGTTTTATTATCAAAACGTTTCTCTAATGGAAATAAAGCTTGAGTATATTTGCTGAGTCCTAACTGGCAGCTCAATGCGCAGAGTATGCATCGCAAGATAAGATCATCTCGAAGAATTGAACTGCGGTCGGTCTTTACCAAGCGATAAACAAGCACGAAATCAGCGGTAGGATTATCCTTTCTTGATTGGCCAAGCGCGAACGAGCCCAATGGGAAAAAAGTAAATGTATGAATTCTTCTGAGAGTGCCAACGAGATTTCTATCAAGTTTTTCATCGTCGCTCTGCTTGTTTTTCAGCAACAAACCTTCAATAGTTTTAATGATTTCACAGCAGAGGTTATCCAGTGAATATCTCGCATCCTTCGCAAGAAGTAACTGGTTCCCTATTTGATTTTCGAGATGCCTTTCAAAGTTATCATACACCTATTATGAAATCCCAATGATGAGACAAAACCCAAAAAAAACTGATTACATTCCTCTCCTTTAGAGGCAGAGAAGCCAATCGTGACCTGATACCACACAGAGTAGGCGCTTTAAGGAAATACTTGATAATATCTTTCCCCCAAGTACCAGCCTCGATGTCCATCTGCTCATTATTTTCTACATTAAATGATTCTGAGACAAAATCCTGTTTTTCTGCGGTCTCGATCAAAAGCATAGCATGATTATTTGACGTTGACCCGATAGCTTCCTGTTTGACGAATTCGGACATCAAGCCCTTTGCCTATTAACATCATCGAATTCAATGAGAACAATTTACTTCTCTTGGATCAATTACAGTGTCCTTTCTTTCAAAAAACTGGTTATCTAGACTGATTTGATAATTTTGTCTGAAATCATTATGTTTCAATTGATGCTTAGTTTCCTCTTGCACAAACTCATTACTCCTACTTATGACAGAAAGAATGCTCGTTTGCTTTTCCTGAACGCTTTGTTGCTCTAGTCAAAAGCGTTAACTTGAAAGCGTTTTTCAATTATTCTTACCTTTGAAGAGTATCGTGATCAAAATTGACTCAGCGTACTTATCCCGTGCAATCAACTCTGGAATTAATGCAAGAGCCGCAGAATTCTTAGCTTCTTTCTTCGATGAGCCTACTTTGGTCACTGATAGCTCATCCACCGAGATCAACGCTTCAAACAAAAAGCTTAGCTTTGTGCTTACATCCTTAATTTCTATTCTTGGCGTTTTTTTGAGTTTCATTAGAATCTCGTTTAGATATTTATATGCTCCATTCTGCGATTTTGTGAGATAATCTATTATTTGCTCTTTCGTCCAAGACGATGCTTGGTCTCCACCATTAGATGGGTATAAATTCAATTTCTCTTTCTCGTTCAAGCTAGCAGTAGGATGCAAATAGGCGATTTTTTCCTGATAGTTTGGTTGGAACGCTTGAAATGTTAGGTCTTTGCTTTTAGGTAGCATTGGTGATATTACTTGAGGCACCTGTCTGGATGAATTGAATTTGAGGAGATTGATCCTGAATGTTAAAATTGTCTTGCCGGTAAAATATTGTGTCCAATCCTCCTATTTTTTCGAAGACATTCGAGTTGAAGGAACTCAATTGGGGTTGAACATCTCCTTGTATTAGTGCAGGCTGTAAAGCAGAATCTTATAAGCAGCAGTTGATAAAGAATTGATACTTGACGAAGTTCACTTGTTATTTGGCTTTGAGAATGACTGTCAGTTGTCCTTTGTTTTGGCATCAAATTCTCTCGCAAATTGGATGAATGATCGTTAAGTAAATCAATGCTGCTGATAAAGCTCTTGCTTTCATTGGTGAATAACAGAGGTGGCCTCTTTAGGACCCCAGGCTTGCTTTGAGCTTCGGTGGTCGCTATTTTCTGCCTTAATGGAATCTCAAATCTTTTGTCCTGCATGATTCCGCCAAAACTTGAGAACATTAAATTTTTATCTGTTCTAAGTGACCAGAAATATCTCTCTATTGAAAATCTCAACTATTATAGGACTATTATAGGCTGCAAAGCTATTACTGAGAAAGCGCGGATGCTATTCAACAGTTGAGACGGAGTTATCATTTCGTCAGTTACTACCGCTTATCAATTTACTCTTGGTAAACATTCAATAATATTCAATTAGCGATGAACCTTCTACCAACTATAACATAAAGCGTGGATTGTAATTGGCAAGCAACGACTTAATCATATCGTAAATTGTAGAACTGGCATTGTGCGATCGATATCCTCCACGTGTCAGCTGAGCAATTATATTTGAAAATTGTCAACATGTACGCTCTGTATGATCTGCTCCTAAAATAATTTTTTATTTCGCACTTTGAAATTTTGTAGAGACCAGGACTGCCTGCGGTTATTCGCACTAGAGATGCTTGCCATAAAATTCCAATACGGCAATAAGGTCAAAAAGATCCAGGTCAAGGAGGGCGAGATGTCATGGGACTCCATTTGCGAAATCCTCACAAAATCTTTTTTTCTCGCTGAGAAAGATAAGATCAAACTCACCTACAAAGTAGCTTGATTCACTCACCATATTCAACAAACTTCCCACACGCTAGGACCTAGACAACGATGAAATCACAGTTAAAGGAGACAAAGATCTCGCAGAAGCCACTCGAGCATTATTTATGAAAGGACTTATCAAATTCTTTGTGTTTTATTCTGGTCAGGCACATTTTCCCAACGCTCTTCTCTTATTATTTGCTGCTGCATTAGGCAATATGAGTTCTGATGATAAAAAAGATGTTAAAGTTGAGAAAAAACCAGAAAATACCTCTGAATCAAATGTATCGCAGAAATCCCAGCCCGAAGAAGAGAAATCCATCACGCAGTCTCAAACAACTAGTCAGCCTTTGCTAACCGAGTCCAAAAAAGAGAAAAAAGTGCTTAAAATTGACCCTAAAGGTAATTGCTCATGAAAAAGGCGTAATATAAATGTGGTGAACAGATCTGGGAGATATTTTCATGGAGGTTTTTTCCAGCACGCAACTGATTCAGAAACTGCAAGAAAGAATCGAGGATTTCGTGCATAAAACTCCAATTCAGCCCTCAGAGACCGTGGAATATGCTGTTGATACCGATTTTCTACATATTTCTCAGCGGATGATGGAAAAAGTAAACGACATTGTAAACGAAAAATACCAGGATATCCTTAGCAAATCCTCCCCTCAACCTCAATCAAAGTCACAAAATACTGCCGAATTACAAACAAAGCTAAAGACCACCTCAGAAATTACGAGCATAACAAATAAAACAAATGAAGAAGAACAGAAACAAGAACCGAAAGTAGATTTTGTGAATATTAAGGAAACGCAACTATCCGAATCTCAGTATGTGCCGAAAACAAACAAGGTCGAGGGAGAGGATAAGTCAGAAACTCAAAAGCAGAGTCTAATAAAACCCAAAGTTAACACTGCTCCAGACAATTCGGGCTTCCGATTTGTGATGAAGTACGAAAATGGCAAGGCGAAGTTCGTGGCGGTGCCTATTTCGGAGTTGAAAAACGAAGAAAATGATTCTAATGTGAAAAAGCAGGAGAGTCCTGTCGAATCGGAGAAGGTTGAGGAACAGATAGATGATATTGTGGTTTGCTTGAGCAGAGAGACAAGCAGGGTAAGATTTGTCTGTTGATTATTAACTGAATATTCGAAATAGGACCAGAAGGAATGAGTTTTTAGATATAAGATCTGGGAGGACTTCAAGGATATTTTATTTGGTGCAAATAATGAAGTAGCCTTTTGGTATTCATTTTGTAGCGAAAATAAAATAGATAAACTTGGCGGAATTAGGCCAATGTGAAAGAAATTTAACTTACAAATCCAATCAAACAATTTTTTCCCTTGTTAGGCTTTCCTACTTTCCTAATTTGCGGCAAAGGCTATTTTAGTCGGTGTCGACGCTCCTTCAACTAAAGGCTCGTGCTGAAAATGTCGAAGATGACAAAATTTGTTCTTAACCGCCTATGTTGAGATTCTTCTTTCATGCTTAGACCAGGAGAGTGGGTTAGTGTGACCGTTAGCCAGGAGGCAAAGACAATGCATTGGATGTTTTCAGCGCTTCGAGAGCTGCTCAGTGCTCCTGTCTATGGAGATAGACCAATTTGTGATCTTGAAGCGGGAGAAGCAACTATGATTAGTTTCACAATTAATATTTGACTCGTATAGCTAGTTCTGATGTAATGGGACTAACAGTCTCAGAGATAGTT
>ENA-UOTZ01001981-UOTZ01001981.1-compost-metagenome-genome-assembly--contig:-NODE-1981-length-11952-cov-23.271158_pt1 | contig 11952 bp, 8 predicted proteins | sample MGYA00238144_ERZ746983 | MGnify/ENA primary metagenome ERZ746983 (study PRJEB28759, sample SAMN06268863) | compost metagenome | isolation source: single cell | place: USA: California, Emeryville, Joint...
TAAAGAGAACAGTCCTCAAGAACTCATCCAACAGGCAAATTTAGCAACAAAATGAAAATAATGTTCTTAAATCGCATTTTGGGAAGAACCAAAAAAAAAATAAAAAAATAAGGGAAATTGTTTAAATACGATTTCCTCGGAGTAACAGGGTATTGGCTGTTGAACGGCCTTGCTGACCTCCACCGCGGCAGTGAAATTTTAATTGAGAGATTTTTAAAAGCACTGAAATTAAAATCAGCATGCCCCCTTTTTTTTGGGCTAAATTTCATTAAGAACCTCCTTCTATAATTGTGTAGAAATCAAAGAGGATCTAGATATCCATTTGATGGTCTTCCTTTAGCGACTTCAGAATCACGTAATTTCTCTTTCGAAGTATTGCTGCTTATTTTCCATCATGACGAAAAACAAAACCAATTCTGGGTCAAAAACGTGGCCGACCAGCCCATGTATATATTACTTAACTCAGGATTGTGTAGCCATGACAGCTGAAGTGAGTTCACTCGACAGACCGAGCACTCGATGTGTCTTTCAAATTATGATTTCTGATTTGGATTGCTATTGTCGGGGCATGAATCAAATTAATCTGCTTCGACAGCTTTTGCAAATCCGCAAGCGCGATTCACACTGGACGCCGCCATACAGAAGTACTCTACCCTTGGATCATCTCAAATTATTCCATATCGAGATATTATGTAAACCATCTTTTTGTGCTCTCAGGCGAAGATACACGGAAGACCTACCCCAACCTTCGACCATCCAACGAATTTAGCGCTGAGAACTAACTTTAATGAAATTATAATTCAATCGCATTTGAATCAAAAAATTGACTGACAGTTTCAGTCCTCTTGAAAGCTGCGAGGCATATGGGAAAGGTCCTCTTTTCTTTGACTTATAAGTGGAAAGTGTTTCGCTAAAAGGAGTTCATATCTGAGGTTATAAATTGGGGCTTTGTTGTTTGGTTTATAATTAATTTTTTCAATCAAAAAAATTTTTTGAACCTCTGCAAGACACTCGAAGCATTACATGGCGAAACTTTTGGAAATGAAGACTTGCTGCCTCCAAAATTGATATGGCGTCCCATTGGCTAATGGATTGAATCACAGTGAGTTCATTTATGGATTCATTGTTATCTATTCAGTCATAGACTTCCGAACGCCACATTCAATTTTTCAGTGGTGACTTGCCTCAAATCCGAGCCTGCTGGAGGTATGAACAATAGAAGGCTTCATACTGGCGGAGAAACGACAAGAAACAGCTGTTTTGGTCTATCTATGGAATGTAATCTCTCTCGAGGCTGTTATTAGTGCCCTAGTCCAGTATTTATTGATAAACGAGAAGAAGTTGTATCATTGCATTATTAAGGATGATAGCAGAATAAATCAAATGATCTTTTATGTTTCGTTAATACATTTAAGAAAGGGTTTATTAGCCTTTAATTGCTTCTCTCATGACGTAGCGGACGGATCTTTTGAAAAAATTAACTCGAATCAAATAGGGACTTATTTCAAGGAGGCTACTACTCAAATAATCACCGAAATAGTAAATATTTGGAATCACAAGCTCTTTCAAAGAAGGCAGGAGATCATTATCGAAGTGGACTCGCCCATTGAAAAATCGTGGTAATTTCAAATCAACTTTATGGAGGTCCATCAGTATTGAGAAAAACAGGAGTTAGATGCTCAAACCTCCCGATTTGCGCAACTATCTTGACTTTGTAAGCAAGTATGAATCTTAATTTCTCCACACCAAACTAAGAAGACTAATTTTGGATCTCAGGATTGTAAGAGTTCGCTGAGTCACTGAGAGGATTTCAAAGTTAATTTTTGAACTTTCTCTCTGTCTGTAGCGAAGACGAAATAAACATCAGCTGCTGATAACTTTTCAATAGAGAAATATTCCATGCAGCTAACAAAACAATTAGTGAAGTCATTTGGAACCCTCCAGGCCATATACCAAAGTTCCATATAGAAAAGTATGCTATTCAACAAATATTGAACCATTTTGCTTCATAACTTTAATTTATTGAAATTCTCTGCTGATGAAACACTTCCAAGGCGCCCTGAGTATGGAATTTTTTGATAATGAGCAGAAAGAAATTATGTCTCTGCTATCTTATTTCAATTCTATGTGCATCAGACTAATCGCAGTCAATCATTGACCGATTCTCAAGTCAAAGAGGTAATATGAACGAGCTTTATCGAAAAAGCTGCCTGTAAAAAAATCACTACGACTTTGCTTATTACGAAATTATAGTAAGCTGGCCTAACAATTAAATAAAAATAGCTCGATACATGGCTAACTCCCTCTTTCTGAGTGAAATAAGTTTATTTAGTCAACCAGCAAAGCTATCTATGAGGAAGTTTTTCAAGAATTCCAGGAAACCGATACAACTTTCAAAATAATCCAATGCTATCCAAAAAAAAGAGAGGCGAATTATCACAGATAGAAGCAAAGAGAAAGTCGGGTGGGTCATTTGGTGAGCAGCATTATTCAGAGCCTTGCAGATCGATGTTCACTTCAAAACACTTATTTTGGAATTTCTGTCAAGCTTGAAATGCTTTTAGAATAACATTAAACACCCAATATTTTAAATTGGTGGTTCTTTCGATTTAGTCTAATTAAATTTGGATAAAGTGCGGAAAGTTTCTTTCTTCAAGAATAAGCTATTCTTAATCAGATTCACAGAAAAATCGAATTTTTGATAAAGCTACGACGACGTGATTTATCAAAATATCGAACTTTTTCTTATCTGAGAATATTTCGATAATTTGACAGTATTGACATGGAGATAATTGAGAATTCAAATTTAACTTTTTGATTACAAATCTCATTCATCCAAAATCCAAATGAGTATGGCAGCCAGACCAAGGAAGCAGCAATGAACAATGTCTGTTTGCATATATGTTGCTGTTAGGTGGATTAGCAAGCCAGAATTCGATGAGATAGAATCAAATTAATGCTGTTAAGGATTTTCATTGAGTAAAAGTGAGGGTATTAATTGAGTTCCTTTCTTTTTAGAGCTTAGAGCACCTTACTTTTCCGTTAGATTTGAAAATACTTGAATTTATGCATCCATAACAGCAGGGATCTCAAATTTCTAACAAAAGGACGTCGCAACCTGAGGCTGACGCTAACTGATAAAAAATTATCACAGAGGCAGTCAAGTTAGAGAGATTCACATGCGTGGTTCCTAATTTACCCTCTAAGCGCTTTTGGGAAGAAACATTATTGAAATTTCGGGCATAAGACAAAGAAAAGTATCGAAATAATTCACAATAGACCATAAACATCGTTTAGCAGCTGATATCATCGTAGAGCAGTACACGGACTCGCGTATCCTTTCAATATTTATGTCTAATTGAGGACATCATGATAATATCCCTTTTTATAAATGGAGATGGCCAAAGCAAATACATATTTCGTGGAGTATATGAAAAGAGAACTTCTGCTATAAGTAGTAAAATGATGCGGCTATTAGTTGCAGACTTTAAACTCGTTCTTCTTTTGCAAATCTATTGAAGATTGATGGGCCGTGGTGATTCGCTATAAACCCCACAGCTAACTCTTTTATACAGGGAGATATTTTAGTGAAATTTCAATTTTCAACATAATAAAGTTTCGAAAGTAGTAAGTCGAGATTCCTATTCACTCAAGACGCGTTATTGAAGTTGCTTTCACATGCTCAGTGTTATTGTTTAATAATGTGAATTACAGCTTAAAATTCGAAATACAATTCAGATTAATAAACACGTAATTGGCTCCGGAGGAAAGTTCTCAGTCTTGATCCATTGTGATTCAGTTTTGATCAGCAAATGTATAATATGTTACCATGAGGAGCATTTAAAGGCACCGAATTACTATTTTCTAATTCATAATGATTGGTAATAAAGCAACCCTTCAAAACCTCCATTGAGTTCTTTGTTTCTAAGCTCTCGACAGTTATCAATTTGGTAATATTTCGTTTAGGGCTCCCGCTTTTAATAATAGCTTAAGCTGCGTTTCCTTTTGTGTTGATCACTATGAATATGATCTATTGCTAGCAAAGAGCCAGCCGAGTTTCAATACAGGTTCACTCTGAGCATGGTCCTCAAGTGAGAGAAAACGAACATGAACTTAAACACTTTTTTGGTTTTTCAGGGTTCAATACTCGTGAGGCTTTTAATCATATGTTGCAAATTTAAAAAGAATCTTCTACAATTCAGTTGCCTTAAAATATTTACCCAGATTTTCCGTTATCAGAGTCAAGTGTCAAAATAAATTGCACTGGGTGCGAGATTTTCCATTAGCACAATTCACTCTAACCGAAACAAAAGAAAACACTGAGCAGGAATCGATGCAGCTAGGTACATTCAGCCACAAAAGGTGAGTAACCCAGCGCTTCTATATTTATCCTATCTCATGAAGAATCATTTTTAATGAAAATGGAGTAAACTTTAAATTACACAATCTCCCAAAGGAATGAAGCCATAAAGATGCTAAAATTCGCCAGTTACAATACAAATAATGGTCTAAATTTATCAGAAGTTGAGAATAAAGCATTCTTGCTGACATTCAAAGAAATGAAAACAGGCTATCCGAAGGGATGGATGCTGATTAAATAAATAAATTCGAAATTAACTGTAATGATGACGGAAAATTTGCTGCTTCTTATAAAAGAGATTGGAGAAGCAGATTCAGCCTCAGCGAACTCATCACCAGGCTGAGTCAGGCTTGGATCGACAAAACAGGTGTTTAAATAGGTTATCTAGGAAGATGTGCCCTTGTTATTTATTTGTAACCACAATATTTAATCATGTTTGGAGCGTATTTGAAAAAGCAGCTCAACTTAATAGTGGTTTGTTCAGGTGGAACATATTGTGTTGTTGAACGTATGCAAGCTTTAACGATATTTGCAAGGCTTCCTCCCTTATCAACTAACATATAAATTTTTTAAAAGCAAATACTTACAACAATAAAAATCAGATCATTTAATTCAAAATTCAAGCAATCTACTCTACTGAATTTTGAAATCTATCCCACTATAAGAGTTAAAATATCAAACAACTAGAAAAAGCTGATCTTTGGCAAACTTATCACTAAAGATTGATAGTTTTTTGGACCCATTAGCAGTATTTACCATCAATAGAAGCAATTTCTCCCCGAGAATTGCTGAATTCACATCACTTGATGTTTTTTCGAAGGGAATAGCTAAGTCAGCTTTTCATTTGATGTATGGCTCCAACAATACTCCAAGGCCTATTCTCATTGTGTGATTAAATTTTGTTAATAGTATTAAAAATGAAACGAAAAAGAAGTGATCGAGCTAAGATCTCAAGAGATCATTTTAGTTACATCCGTCTAGCTAATTGCTGGTATGATGTTCCTAAACTTTCACGAATAATTTTTTTTTGCACATTCCAGTACTGCCAATTCTGATTCAAGATTTACGGATGGACTAGCATTTTCAACAAAAGAGAAATATTTAATCTTATACGTATTGGATTTATACAATAGGCATTGCAAAGATAAAGGAACATGTGTAATGAAAACAGACACATATAAACCCCTTTTTTCCTCAGTAAAATTTAATTAACATTTTTCAAGCAAAGAAAGAAAAAACAACAAAAAAATAAATTAGCTGTATGGATTTCTTTCTCTCGCACGATCGTATTATAGCTCGTTCTCAGTTCATACTGAGGTAGTTGCTTGAAACTCCTCGATTCTATATTCTGAGTCAAACGTTGGTCAGTATCTTAAAATGGGTAAATTTCTCTTTAATTAAAGAGAGTTTTTTCCATTAAGGGCTGTGAAACAAAATGAAAGCAAACAAGGAGAGAGGGCGGGCTATTAAATTCCCATGGATCTTGGAAGGCTCAGGTTAAGAGCCAGCTTCTATAGACATCACTCAGAGGACAGAACTGTTTTATTCGAATTTTGAAGCTTCTTCTTCAATGTGAACTGACAATTATAAATCTGAACTTGCTTCGAAATTTATAAATTAATACAATTTTTTTCTCTGAGCAAGAATACCGATCATCTCCAAACCAAGTTCTATGAAGAAATACCCGTACTCCTCCAAAATTGATATGGCGTCCCCTTCGTTATGTATTGATCTACCACCGTGTTGACGTTTTATCTCTCAATACATACCTTCTCGAACGCCATATTCAATTTGTGTGTGGTAACTAGGGGCATTCAAAGCAAGTCCCCAAGGCTTCTATGGAATAGTTTGTCCCTGCAGGAGTGTTGGTTCCAACAAGGTTAATTTAATCTCTGGGAAATTTGATTGCGAATGATTGTGAATCTAGGTTACCATACAATACTTAAGCCCTTAGACACTAAAACGTTCACTTGTTAGTTTGAATGTGAATGAATTCATATCCCTCTTAGCAGAGTAGTCTTCCATCACAAACTATAATTCAGGCATTAACTGCCAACAGAGATTAGTCAGCTCAGAATACAGCTGACTATAACTAAAGAGCTAAAGTTGAGATCAAACAGACCACTATGATCAATGATTAGCAATTAATTGTTCATCGACTCTTCAGGACCCTACGCAATCGAATTTACATCGAAGTTATAAAGAAAAATCTCGTGCTCATTCTATTGAAGATTGTATGATGAAAAATGGAAATATCTCATTAGCTGACATGCTCTCCATCTGATACAAACCTTGCATTTGGATTCGTCATCGCAGGATCAAAGGCATTACTCCAGTTATGAACAAACTATTCGAGGCCTTCGTTTTCTCCAGAGAGAGTTAAAATAATAATAAAGGCAGAATCATAGCATCAACCCTAATCATACACTTATATTGGCTGAATAGAAGGCTCAAGCGACTTCTTCCGGTTTTGATGCTTGATCTTGCTTTGCTTTCAAGGCAATGGGAACAAGGATTTTCAGATTCAGTCATCAATGATAGAAAAACGAGCCATATGCATAAGATGAAATACGACATCAGTTTCTTTATGGATTTCATCCCGCATCTGATGTGAAAATTCCCTGAACGAAATTTTTCTCTCACTTGCAAAAAGCAACGATGCTAAATTAATTCCAATGATGGAATTTTCTCATGGAGTTCCACTGGATGAGTTCGCGAGAGGAGCATTGATTCGATCAAAGCACCAAAGAGGAATGCACTCCTTTTTTCATTTTCTTGAGTTCATCTGTCGAAATTTTTCATTATGCAGGGAAAGGAAGAAATAACTCAATTAGCTCATTTTCACAAAGAAAAAATGAAAAAGGGTATGGTCTATTCAATTAATAAGTAAGCAAACCAGAATTTCTCATAACTAATGGACAACATTGAAAAAATGATTCACTATTTAATGTCCAGCAAACTGACAGAGAACACCTACATAATTGTATCGATGAACAAACGCGTGGTTATATTTCTATCGTTTTTTTTTGGAGTTTAAACTTTAATTATGTGTCGGCGTCTACAAAAAAAACGAAACCATTAAAAAATGTGGACTGTGAGCTACTTGTCTAAAATGCAAGAAAGTGGGAGAAAATATTTAATCACTTCAATGGATCCTTAGTCACAACGGTTGTTCGCATATTCATTTTAATCATTTATTAGAAGAGTTAGTCATTTCGCTGTTTCTCAACAGAATAAACAACTGAAAATGATTTGAGAGCATATTTTTATTATACATAAAAAGGGCGCTACTACTCCTTTTAGAAATAGAAGAATATCATGACTGCCCCTATTATACGTAGCATCGGATCGTGTACATGCCATATAGTTACATTTAATTGCCTTGCTTGAAATGGCTCATCAAAGTCGTTTTTCTGCACAATGATTTAAAAAAAGAGATAGAAAATCAGGCATCTTCAAATCATTTCGATAAATTTCCTATTCAAGCATAATTGGTTGTATTAGTGAAGCCTTCAGCATTCAATTATTGTTATTTCTTCTCTTTTTGAGGTAAATGCAAGTTTTAGTATGAGATTCCAAGCTCATAATGCCTGTAAATTAGGTCTTTTCGGCTTTTTCTTCTTCTTAACACCCAGTTTAGTAAATTTCCGAAGGGACGCTGATAAAATTAAGAACCCAAAAATTTAAGAAAGAGACCCGAAATAATTTGATAGAAATGCATATAGACTTTCAAATTTAATATGGTAGCCAAAGTCACATATTAATCAAAGAAAAGACCGATTGGACCGATGTTCTGTTACAAAAACGACGTAATATCGCCCGTTTCCGCTTTGATCTCCAAAATCTCTCATTAAAATTGGGAATATTACTTTTCATTGGATTGATTACAAATTGAAAAAATGTTTCTTCTAATATATCAAACTCCATTAGTTAGATAGAAACCAAATACAAAATAACTCCTAAAATTGATTAACGCGCTAATATCGATCTCGTTTCGGAACTGTATTACCGTTCATTCAATTTCGGAGGTTTGCATAGTTAACAAATAAGTTACTCCTTTCTGAAAAAAGATTCCCGACAGAATTAATCCACGAAGGGCGCAACGGAGTTTTTTTCCTCTGTTGTAACGATGTTTTGTCACATTGGAAAATCGATCAATGATCTCAACGGGTGAAGAAGGTGCTGAGCGCCTTTCTCTTGATTATTAATGCCTTCTTTGATATGCTATCAACAGCAGTATTCATAATTATTTTGGATCCATTTCTTTTGGCACATTTGATTCATTTATTTAGGCATCTTTGGGTCTTTGATTCACTTTGGTTTAACGACCAACTATTACGTCGCTAAATTTCGAATAATTCCATCAAATATCATCAGCGAGCCTACTACTGCAGCAGTCTTTGCTCTCAACTGTCCACGATCACTCAACTACTCACTAATGAAGTTACATTATATGGTCTCTAAGACTCTGAAATGACTGATTTGGGAACTTATTTTTTCAAGGAGCGATTTATAAATATTACGAAGGGTATATTCTTCCGAACTAATTAAAGTTTACTAAAAATAGAGCCTTCAATTCGCAAATGCAAAGCGAATTCAAAGACTTTTTGCAGCAGCTTTCTAATTTGTTTCTCGCTCGTTGGGATTAATTATTCTCTCTCTCATTTCATACTTTTTATCATTCAAAGCCAGAATTAGCCATAAACTCACTAGCGTTGGATCTCTTTGGGTGAGAGAGAGCACCCGTAATTGCACCGTTGGTTTGATTGAATATGATTTTCTGGAAGCTTAAACATTTTGAGCGAAGTAAGTGCTTTGAGAAGATATAATCCGAATCATGCTAACCAGTTTATAAATTGAAATTAATTATTTACATTTTTGAAAATTGGAGTAGGATCTGCTAAGTTTGCGGGTCTATGTGAACTAACGCCTTGGCTCCTCCAAAATTGATATGGCGTCCCATTGTTTGTGGATTAGGCCCAACGGATGCCTGTTGTTATATCCTGATCCATACACTCTCGAGCGCTATATACAATTTGTGAGTGGTGACTAAGGGCGTCGGCAAACCGATCAAGTATCGATGAAAGTTTAGCTTCGAGAGGGTTTTGTCTCAACAACTCACCTCTATCAATCCATGGTGGTCGCTAAAGTGAAGATTTCTGGATTATCCATGGCTCAGGTTAACGCTAAGAGATGAGCTTTCAAGAGCTGTCCTTAGGTTTCTAATAACGTGCTGTCCCTTGAATACATGCTTATTTATATTAGTTAGCTTCGACTCTACCTATGAAAAACTCATATTTGCAAATATATATATGTTTATGTGAATAATCAAAGTAAAGTGGGCTAAATTATCCCAAACTGATGATGGATAGTTTGGGATCCATCTAGATGGGGGTGATTGATTGTTTTCAAAATAAAACTGCCTGTCCAAGTGAGATTATTCAGATGGGTTTACGTGTTGGCCACCATAAATAGCTCAAAGATGCCACACGGAAAAGGCATTCAATTCTTGAATCTCTCCCGCTTTCACTAATTAAGCCTTTATAGAGGGGCCTTTTGGAAAAACTCCGCTTATTTCAAGTCAGTTGATTCATTACAAAATTCTCGAGTTATTCATTTCCCGTAATTTCCAAGGATTTAATTCAAGTTCTCATCCCTGCAACAGATGAAGGATTATTCGACCAATAGCTTGAGAGGTGAGCCAAAAGTTTTCGATGTTCAGTTGAATTGGTGTTATCAGAAATCATTCATGCATGCCTAGTTTCAATTCAACGATTGCACACTTGCAAATTATTAGTCTGACTAATACTCCCCTACTTTATTGCTGCGCGCGTTGACTTTCAGTGAAAGTAAAACTTTATTAATCGGATAGCAATGAAACTTGATATCGACGGATTCGTTACAATTAAGTGATGATATACCGATTCTACAGTTGTCCAGTTCGCATTCTTTCACCAATGAGGAAAGCCACGAAAAACTCAAAGCTTTTTGTGTTCAAACCTTCAGTGTAAGACTGTCTCAACGACATCACTGTTAGTTTTTAAAAAATTAATTATCTGCAGAAGTATTGTAAAAATGATACCTTTTAGAGGCTTCACAAAATATCTCAAATCAGCTACTTTCTCCAAGCAAAATATTTCTGGACTCTGGAAGCAAACGACTTCAGCAGCCTACTCCAAGGGACAGCAAACTGAAATTACACCTGAGCAAAAATATTATCAAAACTTCATAAAATTCCTTAAAGATAAGAAATCAGAAACTTTTGGCTACCTTGATGCAGTACCATCACTTATTCTAACCATGCTGTGTGGTGGCAACCTCGATATTAGAAGCAGCAGCATCCCATCTTTAGCTACAGAGGGTCAGAATGTCAATCATCAGCAAATCAACGATTCAATGCTATTTTTCTCAAACCAGAAATCTTCGCCAAAACAAACAGAAAATTCAAACACTTCAACTGGAAAATCCAATGCTGCTGAACAAAATTTAGACCCTGAAAAAGCAAAAGCGCTTGCTTCAATTAAAGTCGAACGTGTGAACAATCTGCTGCCAATAGAGTTCTTTAAACAAGTATATGCTGCGATATATGTATTTGAAAAAGAAGATTACGCGGTATTAGTACGGGAAGATAGAAAACGTAATTTGTCTTCATTACCAGATGCTTTATGCGACTATGTTTCAGGAAGGAGACAAGCCACTACCGTTGAAGGCCATGTAAGGAGTCTGCAAATATATGAGCAGCAGGCATCAGAGCTGTTTGAGAATACAGAGAGACAAATTTTGAAGCTCCTTAATGTGAACGAAAAGGACGTTTCAAACAGCCGATTGAGTCTGCTTCTCAACAAAAGACAAGAATTGCTTATGGAAATGCAAAGGACGATCTTAAATCTAGCGTAATTATCATTTTAATGTATTTTGCATCTAACTTAAGGCTAGAGTGTCGATTCCTCCCACAAAAAAGCTGACCAAAGAGCAGGTTTTGGAGATTTATAAAGAAATAGGCAACTTTTTAGAAAGCAATGGTGAATTGTTCCAAGAGATCATTGATTTTTTGGTAAGGCATTGACTTTTGAATTGAATAAGAAACGTTCTAATTTAAATAGGAGGAAATGAAGCTTGGATTTAACCCGAATGAGTTAGTCGTGAGATACTACCAAGACCATCTGAATAAAAAATTCGGCGTTGAGCAAGAGGACTATATTAGTGCGTCTCGTGATAGAAGTACACTGCATGATGATAAAGTTGATCTAATTATATATAATGACTAGGTATTTTAAGCGAAGAAGAATTCATCACCTTGCAAAATGACCTTCAGAAATCCCTTATGAAAGTCAATTCGGAATATTTCAATGATTAAACATGTTTGATATAGTCTGGTAGCATGTAAACATTTATGAATGATTACATTAGAATCAGTTATGTATGTAGGGTCAATGCTCATTTGCAGAAAAAACTTTATTGAGAAAAGAGAAATATTTTTTTTATTGAGATGCAGCGGATGACAGTGCTTTTGTTGAAGTAGCTACTTAGTATTCAATATGTTTCCATCTAATTAGTGCGTTTCGCAAAGAAGCTAAACAGAGAGCAAGTTT
>ENA-UOTZ01001982-UOTZ01001982.1-compost-metagenome-genome-assembly--contig:-NODE-1982-length-11951-cov-6.722503_pt1 | contig 11951 bp, 9 predicted proteins | sample MGYA00238144_ERZ746983 | MGnify/ENA primary metagenome ERZ746983 (study PRJEB28759, sample SAMN06268863) | compost metagenome | isolation source: single cell | place: USA: California, Emeryville, Joint...
TCAAGATTACCAAAGCTCTTATAATCAAAACTACCAATCACCAGGAATTTATCAAGCGAATTCCCAAAATGACTACTGCAATTCCTATCAGAACCCAGTAGAGAATGCCCATAATCTCAGCATCTCTCCATCAGAAAGTAATCCGACTATTGGTGAAAAGCAGCAGCGCATATTCTCTATTTTCTTTTGGATTATTCTGATTTGGGAAGGACTCGTATTTGGTTTTCTTTTCTTGATCTCGTTCTGCCCCTTGGTCAAATTCAATGAGTCACTCGATGCATTGATGTGGTTTCTTCATTCACTCAATCATTTGCTAGCAAGTATCTTCTGCTACAAGCTGATAAAAGGGTTACAGGGAAATGATGTAAAGCCGTTCACCAAAGGAGGGTGGGCTTTCCTTGGGTTCTTCGTTTTTGAATGGATCTATTTCATCGGTTGGGGCATGCCCATACTGATATCTGCAAAATATGGTTTAGTCTTCGGTATAGTATTCTGCATCACAACGGTGGCAGTTTCAGTACTTGCGTTCATGTATATCATTTGGAGTTGCATTCAGTTAGAAAAACTCCTCGGAAAGAATCCTATTGTTTCTGTAGCTTGATGATTGCTACTCTCTTTGATAAATAATATCAAGAAAGAATTTTGAGTTTCGTATCTATTCATTACTCGTTGATTGGATAACTTGAAGATTTTAGATCGTTGTACTTAATCATACAAACTTCAAATCTTTTTGGTTTTTTGGTGATAGTGAAACACAAGCAACCTATTATATAAATCTCGAAGCTTAAAGTGTTCAATTCAAAAAAGATCAACGCAAGTCCAGATTATATATAATTTTAGTAAACCAATATTTATTCAAGGAACAGAGCAAGCATCGACGATCTTATCATTCTTCCTTCGAAAAAATGACTCTTTCAGGATTCTTCTATGGTTTGAGATTAAATACCCTGTGTATTTGTTTCCCTTCATCTTCCTGTGTACCAATCGGATTTATGGAGCGTTCGAATTTGACTATTCTTCTTTCGTTTTCTTCAGTATGCTGATTTGACACCATTTCAACATCTGGACGGCGCTCTGGATGGCTCAAGGATCGATGCAAGTGTTTGCAATCATCTCCTCCAATCAGTTGATAAAATGGCTCAGAAATGAAAAAAGCGAGGTTCCTCTCTCTAGGAAAGAAGATTTTCACAGCTTAGTTCATTTTTCGATGCCTCTATCTTATCGCTTATTTCATTATATCTTTGGACTCTCGGGACATCGTCTCTGAACTAATTTATGTCGGTCATCTTGAGCTCATTATTCTTCGTAATCTGTCTTCATTGCCTTCATTAATCTCACTTAATGCATCACATTCATTTGAAAACTGAAGCCTAAAATGTATATTCATATCAATAAATTACTGAAAAGCTCTAAAACTCGAATCACCGGCGAGAATAGAATTTCGAAAAATGCTGGGAATGATTTTTATTGTTGAAGCCTTAACTAGAAGAAGATTCGTCAATTATTCGGATAAGCGTTTTCGTAAATGAATAAGATTGAATATGGTGGCCTTCTATAAAGCTGACTTTGAAATTTTACAAAATTACAGTATCAGACTGAAACTAAAATAAATACAATGCCACAAAATTAAGCGAATTCAAACTTTTTCAATATCGATACATCATACATCTAAATATATCTATCTCTAAGGCTCCATCATATTCGATTTGAGTGCTTGAAAAAGCTTCTCTACAACAATCAGCAGGTATTTGATTGTGGAAAAACAACAGTAATCATTCTGAACATTCCCAATGCCCCTCAAGAATATTGAAAGATATCAATACGGATTATAATAACTGTGCAGGTAATACAGCTCTCAACTCACCGTCTGAGAATTAAATTGAAAATTTCCACCAAATATTGATAAGAAATAAACAAATGATTGAGCCTGCTCAAACCGTGAAGAGAGTCGGAAAAATCTCACTGCTATGCTCTCCGTCCTTGAGGTTCTTATAGAGACGACATTATACTAGTCGTGATTTATGACCTTAAGCTCATACTAAGCCTATTTCTACCATTTTATGAAATTTATTCGAATATCTGAAACATCTAACTACATTACAAATTATCGAGTACATATGTAACAATTACCTTTAGATGAAGTCAGCAGCTCTCTATTTACTCTCTGGTTTTTGAGTTAGATATCAATTTGAAAGCAATCTTCCATTTATGGATTCTTAACACACAATCAATAAGCTAATTTGCGATTTAAACTCGTGAATCAAAGATTATTATCATTAGATTCATTAATTCCTAAATAAATTTTGCTTCAACGGTTTATGTCTGATAACAGAGACCAAGGTAACTATTACCAGCAATTTAGCAACGCTGGCAACCAGCCTCAAGATTACCAAAGCTCTTATAATCAAAACTACCAATCACCAGGAATTTATCAAGCGAATTCCCAAAATGACTACTACAATTCCTATCAAAACCCAGCAGAGCACGCCCATAATCTCAGCATCTCTCCATCAGAAAGTAATCCGACTGTTGGTGAAAAAGAGCAGCGCGCCTTCTCTACTTTCTTGTGGGTTACTATGATTTGGGAAGGGCTCGCATTTGCTTTTCTTTTCTTGATTCTCATCAGTCCCTTGGCCAGATTTAATTACTCACTCGATGCATTGATGTGGTTTCTTCATTCACTCAATCATTTGCTAGCAAGTATCTTCTGCTACAAGCTGATAAAAGGGTTAGAGGCAAAAGACGCAACACCTTTCAGCAGAGGAAAGTTCGCTTTTATTGGGTTCTTCGTTTTTGAATGCATATATTTTATCGGTTGGGGAATACCCGCTCTACCAACCGAATACTTTTCAGTCTTAGATGCGATATTCTACTTCGGACTGATGGCAATTCCAGCACTTGCGTACGTGATTATCACTTGGCATTGCATTAAGTTAGAAAAACTTATTCGAAACAGCTCTACTGTTTCTGTAGCTTGATTGTTGCTGCTATCTTAAATAAAGAGCAAATAGTTTTGAGTTACATATCTCTTCATTGCTTGTTGATTGTATAAGTTAAAGTTTTTTGGTCATCCTCCTCAATCATACAAACTTAAAATAATTATAGTGATAATAAAAAACCATTAACAACTTAAGCATATAAATCTCGAAGGGAGTCGTGCTCTATTCAAAGATGTTCAAACCAAGTATACATTACACTTTGAATAAGCATATGATATAAAACCTTAATAACATAAGATTACACCCATTTCAAGAAGCAATAGAAATCACTTAGGCCTCGCCAACAGTGTATCGCAATTTTTAATCATAAAATCTATTCCAGTGATTGCACAAATATGATTCTTCTATGAATTTGAGATTAAATAGCAGCTGGTTTTTTCCGCTCTCATTGACTAGAAAGTTCGAAAGACAGCAACCAACACTCCACGCTACTCCTTATACTAATGAAATAATACTTCAAAATACAATCGGCCAGCTCTATCTTCCTGCTTTTTAAAACTGAAGAAAACTTAAAAAGCAATTTTCTCTATCAGAAATAATCAGAAGTTGTTAATAAATAGTGTGTTACATAAATTCAAACTCATTAATGCTCTTAACTCACTTCATTCCTGAAGATTCTTATCAGATTCAATTAACTCCTGAAGATTTTCCGTTAGATGCATTTATATTGCTGGAGATTGTCATGATATTCAATTTTATTCATTTAGATACAATGACAGATAACAAATCCTCTAACAACAACTACTACCAGTTCAATAACCCTAGCACCCAGCACAACAACTACCAACAGCATCCTCAGCAAGCTGCTCAAAACTCTCAACAGAAGGGTCTTTTATCTTATAAGAACGACCAGCAGCCATCTAGCCAAGGATATCAACCTCCTTCTTCTAATCCAACCTATCAGCAAGGAGGAATGTATCATGCTCATCCTCAAAGCAACTACTACAACTCTTACCAGTATCCTGTCGAGCAACCCTATAATTCCGGCAACTCTTCATCACCAAGTGAGGGTGAGGCAGAACAACACAGGTTTTACACCTTCCTGTGGGCTACCTTCATTTATGAAACGATCGGATTCGGTTATAGCTGCTTTGTTTTCGTCACCTTGCTAATTATGTTTTCTTTTAATATCTGGTCAACGCTATGGATAGTTCAAGGATTGATTCAAACGCTCGCAATTATCTCCTGCAATCAGCTGATAAAAGGGCTCAGATTGAAAGACGCGAAGTTCTTCTCTCAAGGAAAGATTATTTTCACAGTCCTGGTCATTGCTGAATGCTGCTATCTTATCGTCTTTTACCTTGTCACCTCGAGCAATAAGGTCTCCTACCATATACTACTCTATATCTTAGTTGGCATTGTTCCAGCCCTTGCTTTCCTGTGTATTATTTGGGACTGCGAGAAGTTTGAAAAATGTTTTAGAGCCGAATATAATGTATCTGCTGCTCCTTTAGTTTGAGCTAAAACACAATTCATAAGCCCTCTGAAGGTCGTGTGATAATTCATATATTTATTTGTTGCATTCCATAAATATTATGAAGGTTACTCATTGTCGTCGATCTTCTTCACACAACTCCAGACGAGAATTTATATAAAATAATACACATTCCTTCAGAAAACAATAAAAAGCTCTCACATTATAACTGTCGCATTGGCTTTAAGCTTTCTCTCGTATAAAAATAAATCTAAGTTTTTCTTCTGGTTAGACAGTTCAGATGCTGCAATCAGAAATCTTTATGGAATGCATAAAGCGTTCCGAACTTTTTAAACTCAAATTCCAGATAAACTGAGCTCTATTGAGAGCGCAACATGAACAAAATGGAAGGTGATGTTTCCGTCATACAGAGCGGGACTGATGATTGGTATCCTTAAACCCCGCATCCTCACTGTAAGGTATCTAAAAGATGTTAGTTAAAATTTATTTACCTCCTGAAGACTTTTGTCATATTCAATTAACTCCTGAATATTTCCATCAGATTCATTTAAACTTCTGAAGATTTTCTGATATTAATTTTAATTTTTGAAGATAGATATCCTCTGGAAACAGGCACAATGACAGATAACAAAGCCAGGAGCAATAACCACTGCCAGCTTCATAACTCTAGCACTGAATACAACAACTATCAACAACATCCTCAGCAAATTGATCGAAAATATCAACAGCAAGATCATTTTTCTTATCAGAACTACAACCTACCATCGAACCAAGCTGATCCGTGCGAACAACAGCATGATCTCGGCGCATCTCCGTCACCAGATGACCTAATTATGAGCGGACAAGAACACTACAGGTTTTGCATCTTCCTGTGGTCCACAGTTATTTATGAAGCGATTGGATTTTGCTACACTTCTCTTGTTTTATTTGTTCTACTATTTCGATACTCTTTCAATATCTGGTCAGCAATATGGATGACTCAAGGATTGGTTCAAGTGATTGCAGTCGTCTCTTGCTGTCGGTTGATCAAAGGGCTCGGGGTGAAAGAAGCGAAGTACTTCTCTCAAGGAAGGAAGATTTTTGCAGTATTGTTCATTTTTGAATGTCTCTATCTTATCGTTTATTACATTATGGCCTTGAGCTATCAAGTCAGCGTCTCTGAACTATTCTATTTATTAGTTTGCGATGTTCCAGCAATAGCTTTTGCGTATATAATTTGGAGCTGTGATAAGTTAGAAAAACTTTTTGGAGCCGGTGCTATTGTATATGTTGTTCCTTAAATTTAGCGAAAACACTCATTGATAACGCCCTCTGAAGTTTGTGTGATAATTCATAGACTTCATCTTGAAGCCAATTAGTTGTCTCCTTCTTCTTTTTCTTTTTCTTGAGATATACCAGGTGTTCAATAAAATTGGTATTGTCTATCTAATACACATTGCTATTAAAGTTGATTCTTTTTCACAAATTGATTTCAGTCTATAGAGCACTACAAATCAATCTATTCTGCCGCTTGGTGTGTCTTTAAGCTGCTCTTGGTATAATAATAAGTCATAGCTCTTTTTTTTTGGGTTCATATTTTGCAATCGAGAGCTCTATTATTTCGCAGAGAGTTTAGTAAAAGCAGCTCCTCTCTAACTATGATCGACTAACATATCAATTCTTAAATTAGAACTCTCTTACAACAAATTGATGAGATATTCAGTAAATTCTTCAGTTTTGTGGGTGTCCAGCGAAATCACAGACAGCGTATGAGTATATGAGAAACCAACTCAAAATTTAACTTGTTGTTGTTATATCGTTTTCTCATGGAAGTTCTCTGAATATTATAAGATACTGAGACTAATTTCATAACTAATAACTAATTTGTGGTTTCGTAGCGGACGTGGTATTTGCAAATATCAATCACTTTCACTTATTTTCACCGATAAACAGTTTTTTGTGCCTTTTGTCATGGTGATAGTCTCTAGATTTCTCGTGGTAAAGTTGAACATTGAATCTTCGATGCCCAATCCCTTGTAGCTTTTTATGAGACATCGAATTCTACATTGAGATTCATATCAAATTTTGAAGAATATCGGATTACAGTCTACTATATCAAGATCTCTTTCACAGTATTCATAAGAGGGGATGCCCAAGAAAGAGAAAGTTCCTTAGACTCTCCAAACATAGGGGGAAAAACCGGCCTTTCGACTGTTATTTAGCTAGGTAACAAAGCAATGAATTCAAATTTAAATATTCCAATATTAAGTAGCGATAAAAAAGCGTTTATTTGAAAGGCACACTGCAATTCATATATGAAAGTCTCAAAGAGAGAGTTCTGAGCTAGTGAAGCAATTATGCTGCTATAGCATATAGACATATATTGTTATCTAGATTCTTGAGAACAAAATCTCAAAAGAAGAGAAAGAGAACCAAATTTCTAAAGGCAAAATCCAACCATTTACTGAGTAGAAATATGTAATAATACTTTAAAATAGACACCGAGACCTCTCTGTTATTTATCTTTTTTTTGAAGATTGAAGTAAATTTTAAAAGTGAGTTTGTTTTTCAGGAAGAATCAGGAGCTATTAATACGATTATATGGTATTTGAGCTCAAATAAACCAAAGGTTATAATTATACTCAATAACCTCCTGAAATAAATAATTTTTGAACAATGGAAAAATGGCAGAAGGCGAAGCCTACTACAAAGCGCAAACAGAGCAACTACCATCAGTTAAATCACCCTAACACTCAGTACAACAACTACCAGCAGTATCCTCAACAAACTGTGGAAAACTATCAACAACAAGGCCAACGTTCCTCTCAGAATGACCTAATTCTGGCAGGAAAGAGCAACAAAGATTGTACAACTTCGTATGGGCCACTCTTATTTGGGAAGCGATTGGATTCAACTCCATTTTCTTCGGTTTCTTCATTGTGTCGATTTCGAGCCAATTAAATATCTGGACAATTCTTTGGATTATTCACGGTTTGGAGCAATTGGTGGCGGCTATCTCTTGTGGTCACCTGATAAGCGGACTCAGGACGAAAGAAAGGAGGTTCACTCAAGAAAGAAGATTTTCACAGAGCTGTTCATTTTTGAATGCTTCTACTTTATCATTGATTTCTTTATAACTCAAGTCAGCATCAACGGACTATTCAATTTAATAGTTTGCGTTGTTCCAGCGCTTGCTTTCGCGTATATCACCTGGAGCTGCAATAGAATAGAAAAGATTCTTCTTGCTGGCTCTAACGGATCTATCGTTCCTTAGCTTTGAATCACGACATTGGTCAGCCTTTTTACAAGAAATTTACTTGAGCCATAATACTCGACATATGTTTCCATGATTTTCTGAATTGTATATCTATTTAATGCGGCTTATTGAGTTCCTTGGGCCTGAAAAAGCTGCATAAAAATAACACTCATTCCTTGTTAAATAAATGAGTATTACAGTTATAACTACTTGTAGGACTCTCGGAGAGATTCAAGCACAGTTTTGCCTGTAGCTTGTACATCACGAGTTATAAACGCCAACAGTTTCAATTTTTCCGAGTTCACTATTTTATTTTATTTTGTTTGTATTGAATTGAGGAGTTGCTCCAATTACGTAACTTTAAATCTATGCATTGACAAGCACGGCTTCTTCATTAATTCACGATTTGCTGTTCATTAACTTCATGGTAAAGGTTGCAAACTAATAATGTACTGCTGTATTATTTCAAATTAGGACCTTGATGAAAATAGGTTTGCGAATTTTCCACAACCCACATGTAATTGGCAAGAACAACAGTTTGGAAGACAAAATATCCATTGATTGTTCTGTCGTTCTTTTTTGCGATTTTTCAAATTCTATGGTTAATTAAAAAAATTGCAAAAAATTAATTTGATTTGATGTGTCTCACCAAATGTGGGAAGTAAACACAAAGCCATCAACCGCATCATTCACAAAAAACACAAGTTAAGACCTAAAACCTATTTATTGAGTTTTTCGAATACGATAGCTCATTTTGCCATGGTTAACTTTTCAACTCCAAACGTAAACAATAATTTTTTGTTAAATTTTGTGAAGATAATCCAAGAACTTCAGTTTAAATTATGCATTACGCATGTTTCAAAATGTGATAATCTCAAAATAAAAGGACTCCTCATATCGTCGGCTCCTCGATGATATAACACTATTGATATCAATTTTCACTAGCTTTTGATAAAAACGACTGAACGCGCGCCTCCTATAACATATAATTATTCAGAGTTCATAAGTTAGTAACGGTATAGATATACTTTCATCGATAGTCACCCCTTGGTAAATTTGTTTTTCTGCAGCCAAATCAAAAACATTCACCTTGTTAGAGAAACTTACTGCCAAATATCTGCCACAAGAACTCCAATCAAGCGACCAGAGAGAAACTAAATAATGCTGAGTAAACAAAAACCGTTCTATCATAGACAGCGAAATACCGAATTCTTTATCACCAAACGTTCGAGTGAGTTTTCCAGTTCTCAAATCAAGCTGTTTGACCTGTCTGCCTGCTCCTCCAGCCGCAAGAACATTTCCTTCAGGATGCCATTCAATCGAACTGTTCCCTTGATTTACAATAAATTCAGGCATTCCAAGCAAGCGTCATACTGACTTTGTCAAGCTCCACAGGAGCAGAATAGAGTTGAGTTCCTTTCTCAGTATCTATCATAAGGCAATTCTGTTCATCAAATGTTAACGCAAGGATTGTCGAATGCGCGGGATTCCATCTGCATTTATTATCACAATCTATTCATTCCAAGTAAAAGTATGTCATGAAATCATTTAACTGTTGTAGCTCCAGCTTTGCAGATAAGAATGGTCAAAACGTTCTAAATTCGTGTCAATATCGGTTATAGACAATCTTCCTCTCCCGTTCATCGTTGCAATGAGTTCGTTTTGTCTATCGATATTCAAGCTGGTGAGGGTATTAGCTAACAAACGTGAATTAAAGATAAGATCTTTATTTTCTGAGGCATTGATAACTTGACAAGCTTTTCGCTCTTTTTGTGAAACTGCTCGAATCATAATTGAATAAGTGATACTCAGCAAGTCCTGAGATTGGCATAAGGGCAAGGAGTTTCCTCCTCGTTCCACTTGAAATATCCGTTATACCTACACAAAATGAGTAGTAAGGTTTGGATCATGACGAAAATCTTCATTATTACGGCCAGAAGATTCGTGATGCGAGCAGATCCTTGAAAAATTTCGAGATAAGCTTCTGATTTCAAAGGCTGCGCAATTAGAGTAAGCCGATGACACAAGATAATCTGATTACGGAATCGAATGGAGTAGATAGTATTCACTTCCCACGGAGTATCTATTTCCTTGGTCAGTTTGAGTATGAATTACGTTAAAACACCTACTTCTCTGAGAAAGGTGAGCTCCTTCCATCGAAGAGATCGTCCTGCTTCTTGTCAAGTCATAGATGCTTACTATGTTAGAGTACATTGAGCACCATGCTATTTTGAGAGATTCGGTTGAGTCTGCTTCAAAACCAGCGGAGACTAGATGATAGATATTGTTTGTTTCTGTATACCTGGACTGCCAGAATTGAGTGAGTACATGAACAAAAATTCCTTCAATGATTAAGATTTATTACTACAGAGATTATTTACCAATCAGGAAGTTTAATTGTTTAGATTGGTTTAAGTGAAAGCCGTCAAGAGAGCACTTATCATAAACAAACGAGGATCCTTTCCAAACACTCTGTTGCAATCCTTGTTGTATGTTTTGTTTCTGAAAATAAACGTGATATGAGCTCCTGTAACAATTATGATAATATGATGTTTAGTAAAAATAATATTTTCTCAATGGTCGAAAGAAGGGAGAGAAAGGTGGATATATTTCTAAATGCAGCATTCAACAAAAGGAAGTCCAGAGATAAGATAATTTCTTCAACATAACACCCAGGTCTGCTAAATCTTCCAATTTTGTGAGATGAAAACTATTTACAAGTGATTTTCTTTATCAGAATTAATCAGACGATATCACTACGGTTACGTAATACTTGAGCTCAATTAAACTCAGGAATATAATTAGATTCATTTTCTGAAGAACGATAATTTAAAAAATTAAAAAAAAGAGAAAGAGAGAGAGACAATGACAGACACCAAAGCCTACAACAACTCTCAAGACCAAGGCAACTACTACCAGTTCAATAACCCTAACACTCAGCAACCTTCCTATCAGAATCAAGGATACCAATCTCCTTATACCAATCAAATCTATCAATATCAAGCTAGCCCACAAAATGAGTACTACAACTCTTATCAGATACCAGTCCAGCAACCTCATGACCTTGGCACCTCTCCATTATCTCCAAGCGATCTCATTCTAAGTGAAAAAGAACAGAACAGGTTTTACATATTCTTGAGAATTACCATGGTTTGGGTATCGATTGTATTTGGCATTCATCTCTTCTATTTCTTCTATACACTGAGAGAGTTCTATTTCAGTCTCTCGCTTGTGCTATTTATAACTTCAGGCTTTGCTAATTTACTGGCAGCTATTTGCTGCAATCAGCTGATAAATGGAAACAAGGCAAAAGATGCGAAACCTTTCGGTCAAGGAAAGAAGATATTCATTGTGTTGTTCACGTTTGAATGCTTCTATTTTGTCTATTGGTACTTATTAACTCTCAGCTATTATCTATCTTTCTCAGACTGGCTACTCGAGATAGCAACTGTAGCTATCCCAGCGAAAGCTTTTGCGTATATCATTTGGGGCTGCTCCAAATTAGAAAAACTATTTGGAAGCAACAATAATGTATCCATCGCTCCTTTAAATTAAGGAAGGTTATCTGATACTTCATAATCTTTATTTGTTGCGTTGATTTATTATCTTGAAGTCGATTCGCTGTATTCCATCATAAAGAAATCTAAAATAGACAGAAAAATGAACTCCTCCAATCGAAATGATAATCAATAGGATCAAACATATTTCCTCATTAAATCAATCGTCTTTATAATTCAAATAGGCCGGTCATATATGACTATTCTGAAGAGAATTATACTTCGAAAGGTGGGTCTAAAGACATAATAACCTATTGTTGGTACTAAAAAAATCCTTCGATACGAGCCAAATAAGACCTGCCAAAATAAATATAATTATATCTAGACTTAGTTTATTCTATCCCTGACTTGAGAAGTTTATTCAGATCATTTTCGGCAAACTATTAAAACGTTAATTTTTTTGTTTTTTGAAAATCAAATCATTCGTTAATACACAAACACAAAATACGTAAGTAACAATATCAATAAAAGAAATCAAAATAGTTCGTCTCTTTACAGCACCTTTTTTATCAATGCATTCGTCAAGCAGATGATGAGCCTCTCTCATAACCGGCATGATAGAGGTTCATCTTGTATGCTAATATAATAGTATATTATTTCCAGCGAATCAATTATCGGTGCTTTATAAATGATGCTCTGTTGTAATTATTGGAAAAGGTTCTTTGAATTTATACATTCTATATTCTAGGAATATTCAGAAGAAAAAGCAAAATGGAAAATGTTTT
>ENA-UOTZ01001983-UOTZ01001983.1-compost-metagenome-genome-assembly--contig:-NODE-1983-length-11946-cov-7.676215_pt1 | contig 11946 bp, 14 predicted proteins | sample MGYA00238144_ERZ746983 | MGnify/ENA primary metagenome ERZ746983 (study PRJEB28759, sample SAMN06268863) | compost metagenome | isolation source: single cell | place: USA: California, Emeryville, Joint...
AGCGTGTAAGAGATCTTTTAATTCCCCTAGCGTTTCAGCGAAATTCCTTGATTTTTTCTCAGATCCGTCCCGAAGAAATAGTAAGGAACGCCATTTGCTAGCGATTCCAGTTCTCTTGCTTTTAAGGTGTTGCTCTAGCGTTTTGAAAAATATTTGGAGCTTATCAGTATCGTTATCTAAAAAATATTTGAGGACGCGTTGAGAGAGTTTCTTGTAATCTTGCTCGTTGAGAAGACATCTGCTGAGAGCCTCAGTCCATTGGGTCAACGGGTTCAATATGTTTTGCATTTGGTCAACTAACTAGTGATTGCTTATCGAACCAACTTTAGTTTTATTTGATGTTATGCATGATCGATCAGCGAATTAATTTGGCTTTTATGTTGTGTAGTTTTGGATTTTAGAACTCTATAGAATAATATTGTAGTTAAATTTCGTTTCAAAAAACCCTATATATTCTTCAAATTTATAGCTTATTACATCGATCGGTAAATGTGGTCTTCGTTCGGTGCTATCTTGGTTTTTCTGATACATGATTGTTTCTAAATTTGAATTTTGAGAACGTTCATGCCATGGCTAATAGAATCTATTGTTTTTCAAGCGAGGTGTGTGTTTTCATACATAGAAATGAAACTGTGTCAACTCTCAATTCCGGTTATTTTAATTATCTAGATAAGCAAGAGAGAAATGAGCGCATGTTTTCATACGATACCTACACAATATGCGGCGTTGTCTTAAATCGTGATACGATTCCGGATTGGTTGGGTGAGCAAAAAAATGACAATTTGGTGTTGGTCTCAGAATCTATTATAATGAAATTTCCATTAGAATAAAACTGCACAACAGGTTACCTTCATGAGAATTTCACTTGTAAAAGCAAAACCCTTCAATGAAGGATGTATCGTTTTTTCTGGCTTCTCAAATCATGGAATTTTGAAAATTTTGGTACTTCATTCAATAATTTTTGCCTAATTCATGCTACTATTGCTACTATTGTTTTAGGAAAATAATGACCTATCTGATTTCAAGGAATGAGCTTCTCGAGGTCAAAGCGTATATCTAACAGAAAGAATGAAATAATTAATAATTTAATTTTTTAATTTTACTTTGAATTTAATTGTGATTATAGTCATAGCCACCTACCAGCTCACTTTAATGATATTAGTAATGGGTGTTGGTAATGGAAGAGCCATTCCTTTTGTGACAACCAGGTAAATTTTAGTAAAAAGCTAAGTATCGTGTAAAGAGACTTTGAGAATTTTAGTAATTGTCAACTGATGAAATATTCTTTAGTGGGAGATTAAAAAACAAACAAGTAATAGTGTATCGATCTCAATTCAAAACCAATTACCAGAGTTAATAGAATAGTATGTATGAGACCCCTTTTATTTCCCATTTTTGAGGTCAAACTAACAAACACTCAAATTTGCAAAAGCATACTACCATACTTAAGTTCATTTGCACCACAATACTAGTAGTTAGTAATATTCTATGTTAACGTTAAAAAGTAGCCACATATACTGTTAGTTCAGGGTTCTTCGCCACTTGCAGTCTACTCAACTGTTGTAAAATACTATATTAAAGAATAAATAGGCTCTGATAGTAGATCTACACCTCAAACGCATACAACCTTAATATCAATAGAGAGACCCTAAGTCTTCAAGAAAATCATTCTATATCGCTTCTAATCAGCCTTAAACTTACATAATAAACTAAGCTCAGATAAACATCATCCCTATACACCAAGGAGCATACTCTTATTCTACGTTTGGATAAGTATTTCATAAACTAAATCCTCTAGTAGAAGAAGAGAATATACAAGGAAAGCCTTAAAAAACAGTTATTCTGAGAGTAGATTTCTGCTTCCAGATAATGAATATGTATCAAAATATTAATCTCCTTTCTTTACAAGAAACAAATATACAAATCATAAAACGTTCCAGTCAAATAGCTTCTTAATTCTTAGCCGGAACAGCGTGCTTTCTGTTGTGCCGAGCCGCAAAAGGCACAACGATCCATTCCCAAGCTAAAGTTGCCACCGTGTTAATTATACTTATAATTACCACAAATCTCATGAATTCCATTGGCATCAGATCCAAGTGCATAAAGCTCAAAATATCTGTGCTCGTCGTTATCATCAACGTCAAATTCATCAACGAAAGAAGAATGAATGACAATAAGAACCACTTGTTTTCAAAGAAATGCACTCGGAAAGGCTTTCCGATGTTCACCGCCAAGGCCACAGCCACATACTGCTGAATAGAAATCATAAACAGACTCTAAAATGTCAATAAGACTCAAACGCTGATGTTTTCTAATTACCGTGTTTTCTTGACAAGCTACGTCTGTGTCTTTGAGGCTCGTGCAAGGTGTGTACCAGCTTGCATCCTGTACATAGTTGAGAGTCATTACTTGGAAGAATCCTTGGATAGCAGCAAGCCCGAACACCGACAAGAGAATCGGTAGAGAGAGCAATCGGTCAGTTGGCTGGAAAACAGTGAGTTTGGGGTACGCGTCAGCGAAACTCATGGTGAAAGAAAGAGTCAGAACCAACAGACCGTCGATATAATAGTAAGCGTTGTTTTGGAAGTAAACGTCAATGTAGTAAGTAGCTACAGTACTCACGAACTGAATCAGTGAATATAACGCCATAAATTTGAATGTCTGAATGCTGGTGGCCAGAGCAGCTCTCCCGTATCTAGGAAATCACTCGTGAGCCATGAGGAAATTTGTTAGTTACCTTAATAAATCAACCACACAGGAGATATTTGGAGTTTTTGATGTGAAAGGCGCGGCTATTGAAGCTTCAGCTTCGCTGAGCGAGATACCGACATTTGCTGCTTTCAGAGCAGCGCAATCATTTGCTCCGTCACCACACATGCCAACCATAACTTGATGGTAGTCTCTTAGGGCTTTCACGAGAAGCGCTTTCTCATCAGGGCTCATTCTGGCGTAAACTAGAGTCTTCTTGAGAACGTTTTCCAACATTTTCTTGGCGTTTGCGTCATTATTTTCAGCAGCGGTAAGAAGATGTGAGAACGCGGCACCTAAATTGACAATTTAGATTCATGAGAAAGCGAGTTGCTGCTACCAGTTATAGCATAAGAGACCAAATCCTCACTCTCAGTATTCAGCAAGTTCGGATTCAATGAGAATCTCTCGAGGTTTTCATCTGTAATTGATGGAAGCTTTTCTAATTCAAGACCTGACTCGGAAGGTATTAATTAGTATTTCTAAGAGTAAGTAACGGAGATCCTTACCGCTTGGCCCTTTCACACTAACAATCAGATGATGAGCCTCATCATCGAAGTCCTCAGGCTCTTCTTCGCTGTCAATTTTCTCCAATCTAAGCGACTGTTCGATTCTATCGTTCGGGAACTCAAGGTCATCCCATGATATTTTCTTTCCTCCCGCAGAGAGAGGGTCGTCCTGCAGCGTTCCCAGCATCACTCGATAAGTCGGGTTCAGGATTTCGCACTGTCTTGCGACACTGATAGCTGTAAGCGCGTTGTCTCCTGTCACCATTACGGGTCTAATCACCGCTTCATGGAGTTTTGAAATTACAGAAGGGGTGATTTTCTTCAATTTGTTTTCAAAGACCAGAAAACCAATAAACTCGAACTCGTTTTCCAGCTCCGCTCTCTCAAGGGTCGTTGCCTCAAAGTCTGAAACTTTCAATACCTTAGACGCGCACGCGAGTACTCTGAGCCCACGATTAGTATAATTTGATAAGGTATCCTGGTATTTCTCTGGGATGCTGCCTTCTTTGCAAAGCTCCCTGATTTTTTCAGGAGCTCCCTTTATGTGCATTCGATACACACCGTCTTCTAGGGACGTTTTGACAATGGCACTCATTCTTTGGAGCTTGGAAGTAAACTCGAATCTCCTAATGATCTGCGTCTGGATGTTCTCCACATAAGGAGCCACGCTGTTCGGGCTTGCTTTAATTGTCGTCTTCACTATCGCTTCTGCAGATCCGAAATCAATGTCTGATTCAACGTGTTTTTCACATAGTTTAGAACCCGTCGCTTCGAACATTTTAATATCAAGAGGGTCACCTAGATGAGATTCGTGTTAATTATATGGAATTATCATCCGCGTTTATACCGTATAACTGGTTGTTGACAATCGTAAGAGAGTGGCAGGTAGACATAGCGTTGAGCATGATCTCTTCCTTTGACATAGAATGAGCCTTGGAGTGCATTTTCCGAGCTTTTGCATCGGCGATAAAGCTTGAGTAGCTTTTGATATCACCGCAAAGTTTCCTGAAATAGATCCTATCAGTGTCTAGAGAGTATAATTAGCACTTTAGCGAAGCGCACTCATCCTTACTTTTGTCAACGAAAACATTTCTGACTCCGTAAAGGTCCAACCCCTCTTCAGTAAGTGTTCCTGTTTTATCAAAGCACATGATTTTGACTCTTCCTGCTTCAATAATTTTGTTAGGTGCGATGCAGAAAATCTTCAACTTTCTCAACCTAACGATATTCATTAGCCTTAATTAGACAACGTCAGGCAGATTACTTTTGCAATCCGTAGTTAATCCCAACGGACAAGCAAGCAGGAAGCGACGGAGGCACTGTAATCGTAATCAACTGAGAACCTTGGACAAATGTAGTGTAAGCTCCGTCCTTTATGAAAGTAGGGAAATCGACCGCGAGGCCGATAAAAGAAAGCACAACGAGAACCCCGATGAATTTAAGCGCGTCGGTATAGAACTTGAAATCAGATTTCCGTGGGAAAAGCATTGATCGTACAAGCCCGCCCTTAAGCGTCATGAATCCAGTGTTGGTGACGAGACCGATCACGTGGCTTTCTTGATGCGTTCTCGACTGAATGCAGGTAGTTCCTGCATACAGCGTGTATTGTTTGTCTTCATTCGGGTTGTAATGGGCAGAACTTACCGGCAACGCGTTTTTCACTACTGGAATCGATTCTCCAGTCAGCATAGACTCGTTCATGACGCAAAGTCCGCTGAGCAAGATCGCGTCGCAAGGCATGACTTTCCCATCTGGGATTTCGATGATATCTCCGGGCACGAGCTCAGAAGAGTGCAGCGTAGTCGGGCGAGTCAAGTCTTTATTTCTGAAGACGTTAACTTCGATTTCTAACCTCGCCATCTCTTGCAGCTTTTTGAGGAAAGCGCGGGTTTGGATAAGCGTCAATGCCACAGATATCGCCGTGAAGATGAATACAACTAGCGCGAATCCTCCATAGTCAGCGAGGTACCAAACTACAAAACTGAACATCTGTGGACAGAGAATTAAACACTGAGAAAATTGCGAGTTTTACTTGGAAAATATAGAATGGATTCAATATTTCATCCACGAGCAGCTTATACCATGGCTTGACCTCGATCTCAGTCATGTTTCGACCTGAATTGACTGTGAGATTGGATTTAAATGGGATTATTCACCATAATAATCGATATTATGAGCAGCTGCGCTGTTTGTCAGTCCTTTACCAAAATTGCTGTGAATCTCCTTCAACGTGAAGGAGGAAAGATCAAATTGGATCGGGACGAACATGTGCTTGTCTGTTGAGTAAATGAATCCGAATTTACGGTAGGAAAAACGGATGTCGTCCATCGAGGTGCCTTTGTGAAGATCCACTATTTCGATTGATTTATCTGAAAGGAGATTTTATTAGGAATGATAGAGCTAAGGTCAGCTACCTTCTCCGATAATAACAAGCTTTGTAGCGTCTAGAATGGTTGTCTTGGTGAAATTGAGCCAAATGTACAATCGTTCGAACCAAAGGCAAAGTAAGGCTAGGAAGCCTGCTGTAAGGATGGAGAACACGATGTAGAGAGTCCTCTTGAGTCTTGAGACACGGTAGAGATGAAGAGAATGGATTCTTCCTTCATATTCGACGCCTGCAGGTGATTCAAATTGGATATCTGTGCTGGATTTTTTATTTACGGGCTGATTCTCACCGTCTATTTTACTGGGTGGCGGAGATTAGGGTGAAATAAGGGGGAAACGGTACCTTAGTTGGCATTCCATCTAGGCTGATTTGGAAAGTAACCTGATAAGTTGAATGAGATAAGCGCTGACCGTCTGATTAAGAATTTTAATATAGTGTGAGTGAACTCAGTAAATTTTTTTCGACAAGGAAAGAAAAACGGAAAGGCATATTTTGCCTCGCTATTCAACGGAAAACATTAACAAGTCCTAAGTACGGACAGCATCCTGAATTTTCGTTTGGGCGCTGAGCTTGGAGATCAGCGAATGGAGTTTGGGTTGTGCTGACAATGGAGTGTCCAATAAAATCGTTGAGATAACCGTTTTTTTATTTGCTAATGAGATTGCTAATCTGGCTCATTTGCTAATCGCGCTTGAGCGCACGATCATAGTTAAATAGCCGTCTCAAAATAATTTTCTCTTAACATCCTCCGTAGAGATAACTTTGAATCGGAGTTATGAATCGTGTAGCTTACTCCCATGCTGCCATTCTCATCCAATGAATCATTAGAGTTGCTTTTATTCGACGAGATGCTATGAATTTGTAATTTTGGTGAATAATAGACCTTTGAGATATGAAATTACCGCAAACTAGGATGTGGAAGTCGCAAGAAAAAAGATTTTTCCTTTTTCTTTTCTCTGAAGAGCTAGTCGTTTGAGCTCTTTCGAGATTTCTGAGATTCTCTGGCCAGAATATATTGTCGTTTAACTTACATATGTCAAACATCAGAGATAAAGTCCACGAATCCAATTTTTACCTTGAAACAGCAGAAATTAAGCCTGGAAATTCTTACCTAGAAGCTAATTGATGTGGCCTTACTAAGATGAGTGAAAGTTCTTCGAGATAATTTAAAGTTAATGGAGTTAGCAAAATGATAGTTAAGTGCTTTACTTACACGTGCTAAGTTTCCTCAGATTCTCTTATGCAGGTTGCGCCGTTCCTTTAAAACCTAACTGATCAATTATTATTCGCATGAACATGCTGATTCAAGAAGAACTAACTAATTTTTATTTGTTCGATCCTTCTCGACTGCTATGAGAGATTTAATGTCGAGCAATCTTGCTCAAAAGCGAAGTTCCTATGTCCTATATCTCCTTTCTTAGCTCTCAAATCTTTCTTCACAAAAAATACTTTCTTTAGATCTCGACGTGTACTACATCTAAATTTCTCGCATTTCCACCCGATATTCCTCATTAGCGTCCTCCATCTCCAACCAAAAGGATAAAAAAACAAGTGCCTTTCCCTCAACTAACAAACTATACTACCTTCGAGTATTTCCATATTTTAACGGATTTAAAATCTAAAAGTCAATTAAATAACGTTTCCTGCTTATGTTCCTTGAGCCTTAAGATTTCCCATGAGCCAATAAATTTGGGAACCTTTCTCTCGTATTCTTAGATCGAAACTCAAAGGAACTCCTCGAAAGCTTCTTTAGAACACTATGCATGAAAAAACAATTAGGTTAGATCATTAAGAAGACCTCATATGTTTTAGACTCACAATATCCAACAATCCAGCGAGTTTCTGTACGGAAAACTAGCGTAGCCCTCGATTCTTAAACAGGAATACGTGGGTCCCTTACACCTTCTTAAATTCCTTAATCAATTGCAATAACTTATTTCGAATAACTAAAATTCCTTTCTAAGCCACTTTGAATATGGAGATTTCACGCATTTCATAGCTTCTCAACCACCGAGCCTTATCTTACAACAACGCGGATCTCATCTAACAAAAAAAAAAAAGCAACTTTGTCATTGAGGATTATACTACATGAGAAGTAAAGCATCCTCATCACTTGATCTACATTGCGTCGGTATTCTTATTGTTAGGACATCCAGGCGCTCTCAGCTCATAGTAAAAGAAGGGGAGGCTCATTTGCAACAATTGAAAAAATTCCGAAATAAAAATTCAGAGCCCCTTATTAATGATAACCGATCTTAAAAACTGTTCCTAAATTCTAACTGCCATTTTTAAAAATTAGTTATAACCATCAATAATAAAACGGAAGCTCGGAAACCTATTTTTTAATCTGGAACGATGCGGAGCTAATAAAAAGGAGTTCGTAACCTCAAAGCTCAATTATAAAAAGCACCTTAGCTAAAATAAGATACGTATAAATTTTATTTTTCTGATAACCCAAATGATCGCGAATTATTAGTCTCATACTGGGAATTATTAGATAATCGAGAGACTTCGAAACCATAATAACTTAATTTATCTGAAAATAGTAGCCTACCCGAAAGCGAAAATGCTGAATTCTTACGATTTGCACGCGCTCCGGGCTTATAACTTGGCCAACCAGCTGAGTTTACTACAAAACGCACCGTTGGTGAATCTTGAAAATCAGATTGCCATTAAATACTTACTCAACGGTCAACTTTCCCCTCAAGGGATTTCAGGCTTGAGTAGTCCGCTTGTCTCCTCGCCAAGCACAAGCATCGCATCAATGTACGTTTCTGCGGCGAATCAGCACACGGTGACTCCATTCGATTACCTCCGATTCCAGAGACCAATGGTCAATTCAGAGGTCATCCAAAATTTCACTCATTCTTTAAAAAACATCGAAGTTCCCTCTCTGCCAATAGCAGTTCAGGGAGCGAAAGACCAAAAACACGCTGACCAGCCGAAAATTCAAGAGAGTCCCAAAATTTCTGTTGATAATGTAACCGAAAGCAAGGCAGTTTCTTCGTTGGAGAGCGCCAGCAAGAAAATCAAGAAAAAAGCCTCGAAGGATGACAATAGCGTCAAAATACCAAAGAAACAAACGAGAATTCGAAGAAAGGCGGCCGAAATAGAAAGGACTTACGTTTGTATGGTTCCAAACTGTGGAAAACCTTATGGGTAAGCGTCTATTACATCCCTCCTGTCTGATATTAATGGTGTTAGGTCTTCGACTTCTTTAAATGAACATATAAGAAGAAAACATAGTTGCAATATCAGCTCGCAACGAATTCAAGAGATTTCTGCGTACATTCAGCAAATCCCAAAGTAAGAACATGGGGTAAAGCAAATGGAAGGAAAGCTAACATAGATTAGATTGATTTTGGAGGTATCAATTCCTACTACCTATTTGTAAATTGCATCTACGGGTAGATAACTCTATAACAAGGTTATCAGCCCGATAATACATACATATAGTACGATATAAAATAATGGTAAGTTTGTTGAATCGAGGTTGTTCAAGCTAATTTCTTCAATAGCCTCGATTCACATAACTACAAACCCACGATAAATATATAAAAAACTAAAAAAAAAAGATGAACATAATCGATTTCTTTTCTTTTAATTTCTTTAAACTTTGAATTAGATTAAGTTTTCAGCGAATCAGTAGACTGTTGATTGTGGGATCAAAAAGGAAAATTTTATTTATTCTTAGATACATCAGAATATCGCTTCAATGCAGAGTCTTGACTTTCAATCAGAAGGTAGATGATTTCACTGGAAATGCATAAATAACCAGGTCCAACAAATAGATACTACAGCATCCTCTCTCAAAATCGCATGGTGCTCTTACAACTCAAATCTAATAACCATTTACGATTTGACCAGAAACAAAATCATTCATTCAGCCCAAGGCGCTGAAATTCTTCGTGACCGTAGAATCCTATTTGCGATTTATAGTCATTACAACACTTAGGACAGAATACATTACTGCATTCGATCCCTGGGACGAGTTTACTTGTGTCTTCAATAATGAACTACATCAATACCGCAAGTTTTGAAATCTTCGATATAACTTCGAAATGTTCACGTGTCTCTTCGCAGTTGGAATGTCCTGGAAGTAAATCAGATCAAATTATCCAGCTAACTTTGAAGTGCATCGTTTGGTACAGAAATCAACGACATTTCTAGCGGTCAAAAGAGAGAAATATTGGCCTTGCTGTCGACGCAATGCAAAACTGAATATCATCTCTACAATTATCAGACAAGAGAACTCATTAAGCGAGTGAAACCATTTCGCGGCCATTTATGTAATCATGCATTATCGATCATTATGAAATTCGTTCAGATAGCAACATTACCAGTTTGAGCATTGATCCTCAGAATAGACTCATCGCGACGATGGACACTGGAGGGTCATTGATTGTCTCAGATATTGATATTAATAAGGAGTTGTTCGACAAAACTTATGCCGAGGATTTTTACAAGAGAATGCATGAAGATTATTTAGATTATGAAAATAGATGTAGATGGAATCCTACTACCCCAGTCCTCGCGATAACTTTCGACGAACGCTATTTACAGTTGATAGATGCTGAAAAGATGACGGATTTGTGTGCTGATCCGCTGCTACTAGACGAGAAGAGTAATAAGAGTTTCTATTGAATTTGAAATGTTATTCTGTGATGAAGAATGCAGCTGGATTTGCTGGCATCCGAATGGTGAGCTCCTTGCAAGTGGGGGGTTAGATAAGACTGTCAAATTGTTTGACGTGAGGGTCGGAAAGCCCATCGAGATTTTTCCTTCAAAAGAATTTCGTAAGATTTTCACTCTCATACGGACAAATCGTACTTAATAAACATATTTCTCCATCAGCTTTGCTTCATTCTATTGATTGGAGTCCTTGTGGGAATCAGTTGGCAGTTAGTTATTCGAATAAGATTTATGCGGGTGATTTGTCGACGAATAAGGCGATATACCAAGGAGAAACGGTTGATGCAAGTAATATAATGAGGCATTTCTATTTCTTTTCAATCTTACTATATTGTTTTAATAGAGAGTGCTCAGTCAGTCGTTTTCATCAACAATTAGTTCTGATGACCTACTATTTCACTGCGCAAAGGAAAGATCACAGAAATCTTTTTCTATTTTAAAGTTAACAGCTTAGGGGCTTTTTTAAAAGAGCTTAGAGAAAACTTTGGCTGTCTAAATGAGAAGGTTTAAATTGTATTTAGGTCTTACTTCGAACGGGTATTACAGCCAGTTTTGGTTCCAAAAAATCGCTGCGCTTGGGTGCATTTTAAGTATTTCAATTAGACACATGTTAATCTTTTTATGATTAATCAAACAAAAAAAATCGAAGAAAATGATGAAGATTTTCTTGGTATTTCTGGTAGTAATTCTACTGAGTTCAGTCGTTGCGCTCAACCTTGAAAAAGCACATTCGGAGTTAGACGTAATCAACCAAAACAATGCTGCTACCAAAACAAGAAAGGCTGCAGCTGAGTTCGCCCCCACGAGGTTCCCAAAGCAACGATGGTTCAGCTACTGATACCAACAACAAAAACCAAAGACAGTCAATTCAGAACAAATTAAACTTATTGTTGTGTTATTTGTGTTTGTCACTCTCTCGCTCTATGAAGTTGATCACATTATATACAATTCATATAGATTTAAACCTTAACAAAAAACAAAGTATTCTTGGAAAGGCAAAGAAATTAAGATTTCATATTTTCAAAGGCAATCATCACAATATTAACATATATATATTTTTTTTTGAAAAGGTTGTATACTCATTGATTAGTAATGTAACATCTCGATTCATCTTGTTTCTCATTTCAGTATGGAATGAGGTAAGTCATCATTTTTCTTCTTTTGAGCACTTACAATTTTGTAAAAGGTTACAAAACTCATTTCAGTTAAGCATACCCCTCGATGCTCTCTGTAGTTGAATTTAAGGGCATTCGCAGCCAGAAACCGTAGAGATGGCGATCTCTTCTCAATACTCTGCATTAATGGCTGATTTCACAAATAATGTTGCTCAATTAGCGTCCATCAGCTGATTCCAGGTTTTGTGATGTGTGAATGGCTGTGCATCTTTTTTGATTGAAAAGTATTGAAGAATCATAAGGATATCCTCCTTATTCAACCTTGAACGAGCTAGATAAACCTTCCTTGTGAAAGAAACTCCACGTACATAAATAAAGAGAAATGAGATGAGATACTGCAAGCGAATTCCTTTAATCACTTGGTCAAGTTATCTGTTTTGAAATATGCGTTTCCAAAAACCGAAATCAAAAATCAGAAGCAATTTTATAATTTCCA
>ENA-UOTZ01001984-UOTZ01001984.1-compost-metagenome-genome-assembly--contig:-NODE-1984-length-11942-cov-5.989886_pt1 | contig 11942 bp, 7 predicted proteins | sample MGYA00238144_ERZ746983 | MGnify/ENA primary metagenome ERZ746983 (study PRJEB28759, sample SAMN06268863) | compost metagenome | isolation source: single cell | place: USA: California, Emeryville, Joint...
GCGAGGAAGGCGGGGCAGGGTTAGGAAAGAATACGACTTGGAAAAACCTTGAAAAATTAATTTTAAACGAAAACAAGGTTGGAGACAAAGGCGCTAGTATGATAGGATCGAATGCGGTTTGGACGAATCTGAAACATCTGGATTTGTCGAATAATAAAATTGGTGATGAGGGCGGAATGGCGATTGGAAAGAACATCTGTTGGAAAAAGTTGAAAAAATTAATTTTGTATGGCAACCAAATTGGAAATAAAGCAGCTGCTGCCATAGGTAGTAGTAATACTGCTTGGAGTAATCTCAAGCAACTGAATTTGAGAGAGAATAGCATCGGTGAAGAAGGTGGAATTGCTATTGGACGAAACATCGTATGGGTGAATCTAGAAGAGCTTCTCTTAGGATATAATCGCATTGGCAACAAAGGAGCGTTGGCGATAGCCAGTAACACGAGCTGGAAAAAGTTGAAAGTGTTGGATTTAGCAGCGAATGGGGTCGGTGATGAAGGCGCTATTGCTCTAGGAAGAAATGGCGAGTGGAATCAGCTTCTGAGTCTCGCACTATTTGACAATGAAATTGGATGGAAAGGCGCGATTGCCCTTGGTAGTAATTCGACGTGGAGTGAAAACAATAAAATTGATTTATCTGGGAATATGAAGTTAACTGAAGAGAGAATAGGTGCTCTAGTGGCCTGTCCTGTAGTATGTCCCGGGATTCTCATGATTTAAGCATAAGGTTTAGTCTAGTTATTTGCTTAAGATTAAAGCTGAATTGCTTTTTCGTTTTATAAAATTATTACCACTTCATTTAAAGCATCAAGATGGTTAATGATGAGTAACTGTCAAAAGCACTTTCTAATATTGAATTGGACTCGTCATAATCAGGGTTTTCTATTCAGTGTAGATACATTCAAGCTGGCTACACTATAATTCACGTCGAGTCACGGTTCGACAAAAAAAAAGAGCAAGCAACGTGGAACCTGTTTATGTTTTCAAAGAAACAGATGAGTAATTTTATTTATGAATGAATTTTGGTTGTTCAGCATTCACAACTTTTTGCAGCTTCTCAATTGCCATATTTATTCTAAAATTTCGTAATTCCGAAAGTTGGAGCTGATCAGTTTTCTAAAACAAAATTCAATGAAAAAAGAATAGCAAAATATATATTAGTAGACTGTTTTTCTTTAATTAACTCTTCTACTACATAACAGCGAAATAGAAATTCTCAGTCTGAGGTGATTTGCGGATGTGCGAAACTGAATAATGAACATATATGGGTTCATGGCTGTCATTTACTGGATTTAATAATAATGGTGTATCAAGTTGATTGTGCATGTGTTTCAGTCTATTCGCAATTTATGCTTATCTGTCGAAAATTTTCCAGACTTCTACACCTTGGAGGTACAAAAACATTTGTTAAGACCTAAAATTCACCAAGTTTTAATTGTATTCCTGAATATCAGTTCATCCTGAAATTTGTGCTGATTAAGCCTATAATTTTTGATCTTCAGGCTTGAAAATTAGATGACATAGTTGGTTAGTAACTTATTTGGAATTAGAGTTATGTTTTTTGGCTAGTAGGTAATTATTCTGGTGATTCAGAAATATTGGTTAAGTAGAACTAACACTCAAATTGCTATCGTAGTTAATTCGGCGATTGTAACCTTGTGTACGTTGAATTAATAGTAGTTGGTTCGATAGGGAGATAAGGCTTCAAACTCATTCAAAGCAACTGCTGAGCCGTGAGGATAAATCAAACAAGAATCCGATCAACTGGCTTCTAAAAAAAAATTCCTGTTATTCGTTAAGCAAAATAATCTATAGGGTTTTTTTATTTTCTTATGATAATGTTTGAATAAGTCCTTTTCTAAACGAAAAACTAGAGAATCAAGCTGCTACTGTGAATATGGATGGCATGGAACTATGAAATTTACTTTTTGAGTGCGATAAAGACCATAGATACTATCAAGAGTACTACTAAACTGCACCAGCAACCCATTGTGTACCATTTCCACAAAGAAACAACTCTGGTTGCAACTTCTGCTGTATCCACAAAATCGGTGAAGACTTGCTGAGCGTCTGTGTCAACAAAGCAATTTGAATTCGTGACAGAAGCAAGCTCTTCTTGGAATGTGGCAATATCCCCGTTCATTTTAGCAGTCACTGCTGCAGGTGGTATTGTTAGGATAGCAATCAGAATCAGGATGCACGCAAGTACCCCAATAGCAGCTTTGCCTGATTTTATCCCACCAAGTATGCTTCCGATGATGGATATTCCCAGCAAGACTATGATTGTTATGATGAAACCGGTTGTGACTTTGCGTGTACTGTGTAACTTTTCAGTCCCGTCGAGGAAAGTCTGCAGATTAAAGGTCAGACATGGGGATAAATCATTGATTTCGAGTCTTGGAACTGCCATAAGATAACCCATTTGCCCATCTCTCCCAACTTGGTCTGAAAACTTCGGTAAATTCAGTGGTTCGCTGCCCCATGGTTGAGCGTTAATGATGCTAAGACTCGAGTCACTGCTCAACTGAGTTACTCCCGAGAAGTCTCTATACCTTCCGCAACCAGTTGCCAAAGATTTTATTGCGTCGTAGTTATTTTGAACTCCATATTCATAAGGGTTTAAGCATACGCTTGGCTGCCCATGAACTATAGCAAATGTGGATATAGGTAGGACTCCCACATCTTTTCGATAATTGACATAAGTGGAAGAATCGTATTGTATACTGAACCACCCAGTATCAGTTCGTGCGGTAGTCTCTAAGGAGATTTCGGTGATACCACAATCCGTTCCTTTCGCGCAGACACCCGAATAGCATTTGACATATCCTGAAGGACATGTGGAAGAATTGGAGACTTGCTCGATTCTTTTAACACATATTGGCCCATTTCCCCAAATCATATAGTCTTGGGAAGAGATACTATAGTATTCATTCCAGCATTCAGAAGAATTATAGTTTGTCTCAATACGTCCAAAGTCATAGCAAAACGACTTAGTGCCAGGCCATGTTCCTAAATTGATCATTTCATAGCCACTTGAACAGGAGCTACCGAAAGTGATGTCAGAGATAGGAGCAGCACCCAAATTTCGATAGATTCCCAAGGCGCCTCCTGCGACTTCTCCTGAGCTCACGACTCCAGGACCAAAATGGATAGCCATGATTGCAATTGGCATTGCGTAGTTGAACAGAAGAGCGGCAAGCCCGATTATCCCAAAAAATAATACGATAATAGATTTACAACCATCGCTCACATTACATTCGCATTCACATTCACGCTTGTATGTAGTTTTTATTTTTTTCTTCTGGGTTTCTTGATTAGCATGAGAAATTTCCACCTTAATTTCTGGGGGTTGTTTGAGATTAGTGGTTTATGATTTGCTGCATTAATCCCCGGCAACTTACTGTATGGAACTAAAGGAACAGCCTCTAGTCCTGCACACAAGGTATAATAGTCTAAGTCACCGTCCTTTATGTTCGCAATGATAGTGCATAGCTGATCTCGAAGACTCTCAAGAGAAAGTCTTTTCTCTGGATCAGGATGGACAGCTTCTAGCAGCAATTTTCTCAGAACACCAGCTATGGAAAATACATCATGGTGATAGTTCGGGTCAACTTCTTTTGTTTTATGAGTCATTAGAGTATCAACGTTAACTCCAATGATCTCCATGATTGTAATTCCAAGCGAATACACATCACTATTATTGGAGAGACCGTACGATTGGTCAGTTGATGGCTTAAAATCTGAAGGGAGTAGATGTCTATATTCTGGTCTTTTGTCATAGTCAACTTCATTAGTTTTCATCCACGCACCCAAATTTCCGAGTTTGTATGAATAGGTGCGATCTTGGTTTTCTATAATGAAAATTGAATCTGGGTTAATGCTGTGGTGGGAGTATCCACGTTTCTTGAGGTTGATTAAGGCTTCAGAAACTTGAAACATGGCTCTAATCACGTCAGCGGGCGAAAGATTTAATTTGTCTTTAGCGTCTCTCAGGGTGTGTGCTGTATATTCTGTAACCAAGTACGCAGTACTGGTCCCAACACCTGTCTCTAGATGACAAGCGATATAATTCAGAACCTGAGGGTTGATCATATGTGACAACTCCACCATGTGGTCCCATCGGCGAATCCAAAGTGCTGAATTCACACCATCAATCCTTTGAATGGAGTAGAGTTTGCCATCGGAACCTTTTGTCGAAGTCGCTGGGTAGGAAGTCATGAGAGGATTGGAAATTAACAGTTGTGAATAATTAGGAGTATAAGCACTCGTGATGGGGAAAAAAGAGACGGCCTGTCTGTTGGGAACTTCTCCATAATAGGCATGGTGATCAAGGTGAGGGCCTTTATTAATCTCCATGTTTTTATCAATTGATTTCAATAAAGTCAAGAAAAGATTTTCCTATTTTATATATTATAGAACTAACGTTGAAACACCCATTTACCATCATTAAAAAAAAAAAATCAAAATAGGCTTTCCTCTCTTAATAACTCTTAGAGGAAACTCGCTAATACCCGGGTGGTCGGTAAGATCCGCCCTCAACACATGAAAGGTAGATTCAAATCCTTTTTCAGAGTATATCTCTTGTGATGCTTAATTCTCCTTGTTTAAAAAGGGAACTTTCTTCTTTTTGTTCATATCCAAGCTATAGAGAGTTGTGTCTAATTAAGCTATCAGCCAAGAACCCTGTGCGACATTGGAGATACTAAGGCTTTGATAAGAAGCATGTAATTGCTTAACAGGATAAATGGCGTTTTCTTAGATTGCAAAAACTTTCTGCATAGACCTCAAGAGAGAGGGTTCCAACTAAGAAAAACATAGGGTTTTAACTCAGGTTTAGTGACAAGTATGACATATGATCCTAAAAAAGGCTTATTAGTAGCTGGACAGTCTAATAGAAAAAACTATGATTGCAAATTGGACCAAAAAAATATTTTTGTTGAGAAAGTCATCGAATTGAGCTTTGGCAAGTATCTATATTGACTTGAAAAACCTTGAACAGGGGAAGATAAAGGCGTATGTTATCGCTTTGATCGAAAGCAGATGGAAAAAAATATGAATTGGATAATTTCACTCCAGCTGAATTAGAAAGACCAATTATTAGTATATTTCTGAACAGTAGGTAGGTGACGAACCTAATAAACCTCTGTTTCAACAAGAAATACGCTCTTTGAGGAAGCCAACTCATACAATTAGCGAAATATAAGCAATTTCGTTGTGAAAATGGGGTTCAAATATATGATTAAGAAAAGAAATTGGTGGATTGATCATTGATTTGTTGACAGGACAGTATTTAGTTGCGAAATTGACCCCATTATGATGCAAACCATCTGTTGCATGTATTTGTTCCAAAACGAAGAGTGTCTCTGACACGTGTCAATGGAGTGTCTGTATGCAAAGACGTAGAAACTGGAGATTAAAGAGACAGTTTTCATCAAGTTTGCTTGAGGATGCGGCAAAAATTCGGAGTGATAGGTTACTCAAATTTCCAGAGATCATGAATTTTGAAAAGTTAAATTGCTTTGTATATCTTAAATTTTCACATTGCAATAAATTTTACGATCATGGAAATCGGAAATCGAATTGCCCTCATCCTTGCTCTTATCGTCTGCGCTCTCGCTGCTCAAGAGCCTGCTGGCATTGTTATGCTCTTTCGCCACGGTGCCATGGGAAAATATGTATGGAGAACTCACCTCTGTCGGAATGAGACAGCAATATTTGAGAGGAGCCTACCTTAGCAAAATCTAACCTAATCTCTTCTCGAAGTATGACCCAAACACGATCTACGCACGACGTTAACCGAACATTGATGAGTGTCTATTCCATGCTTGATGAACTTTTCCAAGGCAAAGGATCCGTATTTCCTGATATACTGAGAGGGACGTATTCCCTTTCAGATAGCAACCAGTTCCAATTCATACACTTGAAGGAGAGAAAGCTTCTGTTGGGTTACTACACCACTTCAAGTTCATTTGGTAACAAAGTTTCCAGAAGAGAGGAAGGAGAAGAGATCTGCTTGAATTCCTCAGCGATCTGAACTTGAGTCTGAAAAAGAGTTACTTTTTACCCAGAATATAATTTTTGAACCCAGCAGCAAGAAGCCTACTCGTGGATCAAATCAAAGCCAAATTCATGTTGCATGCTAAATGTTAAAAACAGAGTGATAACAACTCAGTGTAACAGGAAATTTGCTAAAGAAAACGAGAGAAACTTCACACAATGACCGAGTAAATCAATGTGAGCACGTTCATAAATGGAATGGACATTCTGCAAAACATGTCAATACTACCAACGAGATGGTTGAAGACCTTACTTTCAAAAATCCGTGTGAGCTGTCTAAAATCTCCGAGAGTGTTGAGAAATCAGAACAAAATAGTATTCGAAAAGCCATGATCATTCATATTCATCATTAATATCTAGTTCCCAAAGAAGATGATCCTGAAAGTTTCTTTGAAATAGTATTGGTATTGAAAAAGAAAGCTACGAACGAACTCACCCAGCTTCGTAGTATGCAAGGTAACCTTGAATCAATCATTAAACTTCTGAAATTCCGCAGATAGCCAACAACGTAAAGCAAGTGATCTGAAGACCCAGTTCGCTCTCGAACCAGTTCCTGTAAATTTCACAAACTAAGAAAACTCTCCACAGAAAAGACAAGCGCTTGGTGTTGCCGGCTCTAATCTCTCATCAAATGGTTCACATGGATTAAGTGGAAACAACCTCAGCTATTCGAAGAGAGTTTCAGGCTGTCTTGATATAGAGAAATTTCGAGAGGGAAACTAAAGCGATGCTGAATAAAAATTACATAGATTTGCTCAAGCTTATCGAGACCAACACTCCAGAAAAATATTAAATCAAAATAGCACTAAAATTCGAAGCATTTTTTTTCAGGAGTTTTTGACCATCCGTGAATTTTACTATTATCTTTATATTTCACTGTCATTCATTTACACGTATTATAATTCCATGTTTCAATCTTTTAATTGAAAATTATATTTTCTTTTTCTGCATTTTCAACCTCGTATAATTAGGAAATGCAAGTTTTTTCTATGGGTTTTTTGGAAGGACTGATTTACGATTGAAAATGATTAAATGAAAATTTGCTATCCGAGTATTGGGAATCATAACTGTCATTTTATCATGTTTGAGGCGATTTCTGGAATATAATTTTTTGGAGAAACATTACTCTATACAAAAGAACTTTATATGGAATATGTAGAATTTGAAAGAATTTTTCAGTAAGAAAGACTTATAATTCTACTGAGCAGCTCTTACTATCGATTAGCAGAGGAACTATTTTAACCGCGAGTAATGCACCTAACTGACAACTCCTCCATCCCTATGGATGCAATCCATCGCATGACTCAATTGCAGCTCCTGAATCCGTTAATCCTGCACTTCCTTGTTCGCCAAGTTGAATGAGAGATGTTCGTGCATCATAACTGTCAGCTTGATAGTCTTTATAAGCCTTGGTTATGGCATCTTCCATATAACGCCCAAAGGGAACTGCCAAGAAAATACTACTTTGTGGACAAGTTTTTCTCATATCTCTGAGCCAACCGTGGGCATTAGCCGTGACTAGGTCTGGGTTCGCGCTGAAGTATTCATCATTACCCCCTAGATTATTTAATATGTAATCAGGGCAAGTCTCAAAGGTGCGAGGATGTTTCAGAGTGATCCAAATCCATGCTGAGTCATTTGAACCTCTATTGCTGCTCCATAGTGGAGGAACATTACCCCACCCTCTGATTGTGTATCCTTGAGTGCTCCAAGCAACTAGAGATAACTCAGCATTGAGAGCTTGAGCCAAAGTGAATGGCCAGGTGGAATAAGCATCATTTGATGATAAAAAGTCTTGGCAACTGATCGTATAGTATCCTTCTCCGATAGAATCTGCATACACCAGCAATCTCTTTGGAGCCAATTTAGGTGCAAAAAGAGTAGCATCATCATCTATTGTCACACTAATCAATTTCACTTGTTGATCAGAATTTTCCCATCGATCGTTGAACTCAGCGTTCTTAACATAGAAGAAAAGAGAGTGAGTCTTCTCTTTTTCGAGGCCAGAGGCTAATAGAATAAAGCTTGATGTAGTTGGTAATGTCACATTTTGTTCAGGGAGGCCATTGATTGACCATGCGAGAGTACAAAAAGGAACGGTGAGTAAAGGCTTATCAAGGGTGATACCGATTGAGGTTCCAGTGAATGCTATTCTAATGTAAGCTCCAGGATTTGTGGTTTCGAGAAATCCGGAAGGATCTTTGTGCCAGTTGTATTCGGAGTGATAGATTCTGCTGTCAGTGGCTGGAATGACCAGAGCTCTCACAGTTAGAGAGAGCATAAGTAATATGCCAAATCGTAGCATGGTTGAGAATTCTCTGAGGGTTGTTAAATTATTAATTATTAAGTTTGATTGGCTAATAGCTGCAAATTGGCTCAAAATACTCTCAATGTATTCGGAATAGAATTTGGATTGGCATCTAATCTCAACATATTTTGGCTCGGGTTATGTCTCTCGTGAGAAAAAACCTCCGAAAATTGCTTCTAAAAGGCTTAATGCTTTTATTTCAATGAAAAGCGCTGCGAAAACTAACTCATTATTTTGACAGCTCCATCAGTATCAGTGGAGATTCCCAGGAATCCTGTTCTGCGAGCATCTACTCCTTTTTTTTCCCAGTAAAGAAAAAGATCTGTGATGGTCTAGTAAAGTACTTCGCCACTGACAGAACTACCAAGCTGGATCAAACCAATTAATTTAGTTGTGGTATGTCTAGAGTCTTTTGACGCAAAATAACGAGAATTAACGGCAAGATATTCAGCTTTTTGGATGTCCGCTTCATCAAACGAAATGGAGGAAAATGAACTCTCTAAGTCTGTGAGAATTTTGACATTGATAACTCGCTCTATATTTTCCTCGGCAATTTCACTGGCATCCTCCTTTTTATCGTAAAACGAAAATTTTCTTTTGGAGCAAAGGACTCTAATAGCTCTTTGATTATAGAATCCAATTCAAAGGCCAGCATGAAAGGAAATTGTATTTAAAGAGGAATAAGGTCAGCATGAGTCGGTAACGGCAATTCATTGTTGAAATTTCATCAGCATCATCATCTTGGTTTTGTTATTATCGGTTTGTTTTTTGTAACGTCGGCTGTTGGGTGACTTTAGACATGGAATAGTCAGCGCCGATAGCTGCTTTGTGGGTCTAGGTAACGAAGTGTAAGTCTAGATTTTCCCAAAAGAAGATGGGATGCAAAATCTATTTCGCAAAACAGTAGAGGTGAGAGGATTTCAATTCATCCTTTTCTGTTGTCTAGGTTGAACTTAAGGCTCCTTCTTGTTCTCTTTTTTTCTGGATCTTTCCTGAAAATGTCTTATACTTATTTATCTTCTTTTTTTGCAACAACCTCGCTTCGTTACTCCGAATGATTTTTTCTTTTGTTTGGATGTAGCAAAGCCTCTACTATCAAAAAAAGAGACTTTTTAATTAGCTGAATCCATTACATACACGTATAAATCAGAAATTTATTTGATTCATAAATATCAACTATTCAAAATGGAAAACCTTGTCGAACCACCTGCCTCCTTGTCGATCAAAGAATGCGCAGAAAGCATTAAACTAGAAGAGATGCATGAGTTTATGACGATTATGAAACTAAGTGAAAAAATGCAAAAAGTGTATGGAGCATTGCTTGTTCTATTAGATAATGACTACGATTGCACAATTACGAAGGTTAGAATTCTCATTGCTAGGGATGCAATGGAAACGAGGAAGAGGATGGCCAACTTTGATCCCACAATTCTTGGTGAAAAGCAACTAAAAACTGCTGGAAACATGCTCGATGAAATTGATGAAAAAACAGCTCAGAGTATGGGTGCTGGAAAATATAGAAAGTGGATCAAAGCAGTTTACGATGCTAGAATGCAATGATAAGCAGATTTATCCGATTGGGCTCATCTTTCAAATTTGTTCTATTACCTTAGAGCCTTCTCTACGCAATATAGCGCGAATAATTCTCATTATATGGTTGTATTATCTTGAGATTGTCCTTATTGTAGATCTCTCTATTGTAGATTTTTCACATCGAGAAACATCGTCCTCAAAAGAGTTTGCGATTGAAACATAGCAATTATTGTTTTTTCGAATCCAATTGGATTCACTCAGCCAATTTCACTCACAAGAGCGAGGTGGCGTTAGCGTTTTGAGTTGTGACTGAAAAAAATCCTCATTAAAAGGAAGAATTGATAATTCAATGATCAATGAGAAGAAAAAGAATAAAAGCATTATTTTAGTGGGCAATTAATTTGTTTAGAAATCCTCCGTAATAAATAAAAATGGCTAATTCACACATTGTTTCAATATTATCTACAATTAGCTGTTGGTTGCAATTTATTTAAGCAGGATTTGTCACTATCAACATAATAAAAAAAACTCATTCACTGCTCATTAATTCCTCACACAACAAAGTAAATTTATTGATTACTAGGAGCAAACCCCAAAAAATAGGGAAAACTTTGCAGAGCCACATTCTTGTCTGTCGATTAGAGTATATGCTGAAATCATTCGACGGGAAGGCAGGCTTTGGCCAATACTCAAACCTTTTGATAAAATATTAAAAGCCAACATGGCGAAACATTTTGAATGGAATTCTAACTTGTAGGAGGTCCAGAGGCTGAGGAGCAGCTAAATAAAGAGAATGAAGCACAGATCATGTGATCCGTCTGTATGTTTGAAATAAATTTATTTTCAAGTACTTGCAAATTTTCCAACCAAATAGGATTTGAAAATGAGTTGCAATTACATTTTTTAAATAAAAAAGTGTTCTTTTATTCTGCTTGCGAAAAATTTCTTGATCAAATCAGAAATGGCCTCTTTATGCCCTCAATACATGTATTTAAGGGAAAAATGCCAATTACGAATGCATGAATGTACGATAGATTTCCGCTGAACATAGTAAGCAGAGAGCTTAATGATTCGAAATCCGCTCACTTCTCAGTTGTTGTTTCATTATTGACAAAGTATTCGTCAATTTTCACTAATTTGTTTTTCTTCATGTAAGAAAATAAAGTTCGGTTCAATAGAACATTTCCGAAATTCGTTATCAACTGCAAAATTAAATACAGAATTACAATTTTTCAGAAAGCGCTTCAAATTTGCATACTATTAGACAAAGAAAAAGAAAATTATTGCTCAGTCTCAATACTAAGAATTACAATTGATTGCACCGATCCAATGATCATTTGACTGAATTGGTTCCAGTTGTTAATATACTTGATTGCGATAATGAGACAACAACAATTATAGCTCTAATGAGCTGCTAAGGAGATATATTTCTGGTTCACTTCTTAAATTGTTGATGTTAGCAACATTTCTGAGAAGGGTCTAGGAAATTGGTTCTCGATTGAAGATTTTACATCAGAAAAAAAAAAACCGGGCAGAAAGAATCTTTCATGTCATCTTTCACAGAACAACAATGGAACCTCTCATGTCATGAGACTTTCGTATGCTTTCTTTCGGGTAATAAATTTTTTTCGATCTGTATTTATGTTAGATCTACTTTGATTCTAATTTTATTTACCATAAATAACTTTCAATTTAGAATTTTCTTCGATATCCGTTAAACGAAGTACTCAATAGATTCACGTTTATAGCTCGTTTCCGTCATTAAAGTTATATTTAACTCAGCAGATGTATGCTTCACTCTTTCATTTGCGTTTCTATGTTTTCCTGGCCTGGCAAGGCTGACAGAATACATAGGTGTGTTTCGAAACAATCTATTATTAAATGAAAATCCGTTGGAATTTTGATAATAAATAAAGAGTTTACATTTATAATTAAATCTCAAATTTCGAATTTCCAAAGATAATGGTGTTACCGATCTTTACAACTCTCTTTTCTCTCTTCCTGTGCATGGCTCAGGGAGGGCTTATCTCTCCACAAGGTTGGAT
>ENA-UOTZ01001985-UOTZ01001985.1-compost-metagenome-genome-assembly--contig:-NODE-1985-length-11941-cov-4.708024_pt1 | contig 11941 bp, 5 predicted proteins | sample MGYA00238144_ERZ746983 | MGnify/ENA primary metagenome ERZ746983 (study PRJEB28759, sample SAMN06268863) | compost metagenome | isolation source: single cell | place: USA: California, Emeryville, Joint...
TTCTTTTCATTAACTTCCTCTTTCAGCTGATTGAGCTTCGCGAAAAATAAGTCTTTTATTATTTTCTGGTTTTTCATAAATCGGCGTTCCATTGGTCTCAGACCTAACTTGAAGATTCTTGCTCCAAAAATAAAGTTTCTGACGCTAAAGGTTAGATCCCGAAATGTTTTCATATGGCCTAGAATCATTTGAACTGTTGGTGCAGCATCGTCGTCTCCGGTGAAGCTGTTCTCTCCAAAGAAAATCCTCCAAATCACGGTAGAAGTGTACATTTTCAACTCTTTTGATACATTGACAGGTGACGACGATGAACTCTTACAGTTTTTCTCAATCCACTCTTGAGCTGTTTTTCGGATGGTTGGTAGAGAGTTGTTCATATAGTCGAAATGGAACACTTGAGAAAGTAACTTCCTCAGTCTTTTCCATTTCTCTCCTTCAGCGAATAACAAACTATGCTTTGCAAATTCAGGTCTTAGGCCCGCTATCTCAGTAAACTTGGTACTCACCAAAGTTTCTTTATTCAGGAATTCTTTGATGAGATCCTTATCATGTAGAGTGACAATCGTCCTGTCCAAGAAGGTCGATGCTACGAATCGTAGTGAAGGATTGTCCGTAACTCTTTTCTTCATATCATAAGCAGCATCTCCATATTTCTTCTCGCTGGTCTTGGTCTCTATCAGAGTACCAACAATTGGTCGGTAGATGCACAAACCACCCTTGTACTTCTTGTAGCGTTGAAGGAGAAAGTAAGGTCTCACAAAATATTTGTGCAAAATGTGGATAATAAAGATTGTAGTGATTGCTGCAGCAACAAGCAGCGGTGATGGTAGCTTCAAAGAAATCATTCTTGGCTGTGAATTCGTTATTAATTATAATTCAGAGGAGACTTCACGTTCTTAAAAGAAATTCGACCTGGATCATGCATCACCCTTCACTTCTCGAATTCAGTAGTAGTACTGAACATGCATGAAGATTCTAATCCAAGTACTGAAAAAATTGAACTTTTTATCCTTCTTTTCCTTCAACAAATTGATTTGAGCTCTTTCTCTTTTCTTAATTATCGAATTCTTTGAGAACTAGTCGAGCTTGGTTGGCTCTATTATTTTTGGGGGCATGAGTCTCTCCAGTAATCAGGTTAACTCAGTATTTATCATTCTCAAATTCTTATTCTTGTTATATTTGATGTCGTTAAATTAACTAAACAGAGGCTTTACTGAATAAGTTTGGTAAATGAATCCGTAGGATGTTACGTTGTTTAAAAAAAATGTGTTATTATTCCGACTGCAAGTAAGGGAGTTTCATATGAAACTAGACCTCTTCAACGGAATTATAAAGAAAATTCTCCCATCAGTTGCTCGTAATCTCACTTGGATGCTGACTTTTTAGATAGCTGCTATAGCAATTGATTAGTACCTCACTCTCCATTCAATATTTGTGATTTAAAATTTTTACTTTTTCGAGTTTAGTTATATTTATTGGCAGTAAAGAACTCAAATTGTGGCTGTAAGACTTCTGAATAATCATTTTATTCTGGAAATATTGGATATGTTTAGAATGTTATTACAGTTCAAAGCAAACGAGGATTTTACATCTGTTCGTAATATTCACATCTCTAATAGGTAATTAATTGTAGAGAATATATGCAGGTTACGCTAATCACAAAATCTTTCTTCTCATTTGTGAGCATATTTATCATTAATACTGATGAAATTAGTAGTATTTTTGGAGTTTCAGGATGATCTCAGATATTTCGGTGAAAGATTTCTGAATTTCATGGGATTGAAAATGTTCCTTTCAGGAAAGTTTCTCATTAACTTTTGAAATACGCATTCATGCTTTAGAAAATAACATTCTTTTTTCTTCTAATTGATTAGGAGCTCCCAAAGCCAGCCGAATCTTGACGTCTATCACTAGATCAATAACATCATACATTTACAGGATGGAATTTAGTAGTACATTAGTTATATCGAGAAGACACCACTCAGTGTCATTCAAAATCGAGATAAGAACTTTTTAATTATTTTACTTAGGAGGAATCTATTGTTTATTCGAATAAAATGATGACTATCCACAATCGTTACAATTTCTATAATTAACTGAAATAAGAATTCCGTTAATCTGACTATGAAGCATTCATATCATTTCTCAAATCATCATCTATTTATTGTATTCAAAATATTTACATAAATGCTATTACACAACTCTGTCTAATAGAGGGGAGTATAAATCACATGTACATCAGGCTCCGCGTGATAAATGAGTCCAATCCTCATCTTCAGCTCAAATGGAGTCTTTAATTCGATATTGAACTGTCGAATCAACTCACACAGCATTACTTTACTCTCAATCAAAGCGAGCTGCTCTCCAATACATCTTCTTGCTCCTGCAGAGAAAGGCAGATATGTCGATGATTCAACGGTCCCACGATCAACCTTTTCAATCCATCTTTCCGGTCGGAATTTTTCAGGTTCGCTGAAATATTTCAAGCTGAAAGCGGCTCCAGCCAGCGCACATTGTAGAAAAGTCCCTTTTTCAATTTCCATATCTCCCAACATGAAATCTTTGGTTGCAACTCTCAGGTTTGCGGTAGGCAGCGGACCTCCGAATCTAAGCACCTCTTTAAGGAAAGCATTGAGGTATTCCAGCTTGGGAATATGATCATAAGTTATTTCTTCAATTTTTCCAATCTGAGCTAAAATCTCCTCTCTCAGTTTTGTTTGGATCTCAGGATGAGTTCCCAGATAATAGTGGGAAAGGGTTAGCAATTCTGAAGTTGTATCCGTGCCAGCGAAGAAGAAAGTGAATATCTGAGATATGATTTCTCTGTCTGGGAGACCCTCAGGCTGCTCAAGAAGGAGTTCGATGAGATTTTTGAATTTTGCTGGTTCTTGTGCAACGGTTCCATTTTTGCATCTTTCGTTATATGCTTCTCTTAGTTGGTCAAATTTTGAATAAAACAGCTTCTTTATTTCGTTTTTTTTCTCTCTTATATTTCCGGTCAATTGATCTGAGACCCAATTTGAAGAACTTTGGTCCAAACAGTAGATTCCAGAAACTTACCACTAGGTCTCGAAAAGTTTTTAAATTTCCGAGAATTAGTTCAACCGTCTCGAGTGCGTTTTGAGTTTCATCGAATCTATCTTCTCCAAAGAAAATTCTCCAAAGCACCGTCGAAGTGAACATTTTCAGCTCCTTGGAGACATTAACAGGCGTCGATGCTAATGAGCTCTTGCAATTTTTCTCTATCCACTCTTTAGCAGTGGCTCGTATCGTTGGAAGCGAATTATTCATGTAATCAAAATGAAAGACTTGTGATAAGAGCTTACGATGTCTTTTCCAAGTCTCTCCTCCACTAAAAAACAGTCCATCTCTCAAGAAATCAGATAAACCTGCAACTAGTTGAGTATATTTCGCAGTGGCCACTGTATCTTTGTTCAAACATTGTTTGATGAGGTCAGGGTCATAGATCTGTAATTGGACCTTGTCCATCAACGTCGATGCTATAAATCTTAAGGAAGGGTCTTCGCCAACCCGCTTCTTGATATTGTAGGCCGAGTCTCCATGGATGATTCCATCCTCTTTGGTTTCTCTTAAAATTCCGATGATTGGTCTATAAAGGAAGAGCCCACCTTTATATTTCTTAAACCTTTGGAGCTTGATGTAGGGCTTCACGAAGTATTTATGCAAGACCCAAAGAATAAGAATCGTCCAGATCGTGGTAGCTATTAGAAATGATGTAGCTAAATTTATGGCAATCATTCTGTCTTTTAAAAAGTCTTTTTAGAATTAGGATTATGAGAATTTAGTCGAAATGGCCTATTTAAACACGAAATATGTTTAAAGATTCATCTGCAAACTAGTTCAGTATTTTATTAGACCAGCCAAATTTTTTTTACTTCAAATTTCTTATTGAGAACCCTATTATCTGTCAGCGAAATTCGTCCTAGCATCATGAGAATATATTTCAGGTATTTTAGAATCTATCCAGCCTTCTTTGAAGTCTCTCCTCTCATAGAATGCCAATCTCTTTTAATTCTGAATATTGAGAATGTATACTTTCTAATTCAGTAATTAAAAAATTTTTTCCTTTTTCAACAGAAATTATATTTTCAGAATAGGCTGCAATGTACTGGAAACTTTCAAAATACAACAAATTCTAATTCAATACTACTGTAATAACTGGGTTCTTGTAGAGCACACCTCTTCAACTCTAAAATCTGTCGTTTCACGAGCTCTAAAACATGTTTCAAGTCGACTGTGATTTCGTACGATGGGATACTTCATACTGAGTAGCCTCGAAAAATATACCGATATTTTCTGATCTTTAATGTTTATTCCTTTTTTATGATGGGTTGATTAGCATTTCTGACTGAAAACAAACAGATAAATTTTTTCTAAGTAATGAGCAATTATTATCAAAGAGGAAGTCTACATTTGATGTAAGAACCAATTCAGAACGATTTATTCCACTGGATAACAGTTTAGGAACAACCAAAGCCTTTTCTTGAAAAATAATTTCAATATATTTGATAGGATGACCTAATCTTGCTATTCGAACATCAAAGCTCTCATAATAATCACTAGTTCACAAAAATCATTGAAGTGTATTCCTCAATTCTATTGTCTCATAAGAGAAGAGAAAGTTCAAAGTGGTTCACTGTTATTGACATTCTTTAACAAAGAAGCAAATTCACCTTGTCTATTTTCTTGTCGAGGCTATTAAAGTTTTTAGATAAAGCCTTTTTGTTCTTTCTAAATTGCTTTTTGAGTTTACGATTCCCTTTCTTTGCCAGACTCATCTGCTGAGTAAGCTCCTTCAACTCAGTCGTGACTTCCTTTGAGACTGCTATATCTGACAATTTCTTCTCAGAGTTATTTCGACGAACCGAGCTTGTTAACAAAGAATACTCTTCATTAGCTTTTTGCTTCTGCCGCTCCTGAATTTTCGCAATCTCGAAATCATTTGCTAAATCGTGATTGTAAGAGGCTAATGACTTCGGCCTCTCACCAGCATTGAAATTCAATGACCGAATGTACTTTTCAAATTCAGATCTACGTCGATTACTTGGACTAATTCCATACTCATTTTCAGTTTTATGAGGACGAGCAAAGGACTTATTTTCAATTGTTTGGAGATTGAGTGTGCTCATTTCTTTCTGAATTGATGTTTCGTCTGGGTTATATTCGTCTCTGAGCGAATCATAGTTAAGAGAAAACAAACCCTTGTTTATCAGATTCACCTCGCTTTGGATTTTCCTCTTCTTCTCAGCTTTATTCTTTTCAAGGTTCTGATGCTGTTCACTCCACTCACTCGGCTCTGAAAACAGCGCCAAGGTTATATTATCTGCTTTTGGCTTTGGTTTCTGATTCTCAGTGGTCTCTTGCTTCTGATGCTCTCGAAGCCTTTGAATTTTTTGCAAACGGCTATAATCATTTCCTAGCAGTTTCCTTTTTTGAAGAGCGATAAATTCATAAGTTCTCAAGGACATCTTGGGAGACATTTCATCCTCTTTAATATGATCAGAAGTATGTGAAGGTTGCAACTCTCTCGATGAGCTGAGAGCGAAAGTGCTCATAAAGCCAAGCTTTGGTAGTATTATAGGCTCAAATTTGCGATGGGATTTATGGATTTTGGAAAGTTTTGCGAGCGGAGAATTTCCATCGCCATGTATTCTGGGGCTTCTGTCCGTTTTACTGCCTTTTGCCATTTCATCAAGCAGCTGCTTATGAAGCCTCATTTCTTCAGACATTCCATGTGAGACGCTGTAATTATTGGTTTCATTCGTTACAAAATGGGAGGAAGAGTCCTGCTGACTGTTTAAATGATGTTGAGTTGATCGATCATTGAGTTTCCTCCTCATCTGTTGAAGCAATTCATTAGTTGTGAAAAAATCTGCGGCTTGTTTCCTGGACATGTAGAAATTTTTCTCGTTTTTATAAAGGATCTGCTCTGGTGAAGAAGACTTATCTTTAAATAGCTGTTCAATTGAAGGTTTTTTGAGCTTGAGACGCGAATGGCCAATTTGATCCGGATGATGGTGTGATTGGGGCAGATTTGGGATTAATATTGCTCCAGCAGCTCGTTTCAGTTTGCGACTATCTTTGTTTTCACTCTTGAGAAAGTCTGGCTGGAGAATTGGATGCTTTACGGATAGAGGAAAGCTCATAGAAGAAGTTGGAAGTTCTTTGTAAGGTAAGTATGGAGGAAAATTTATTGGTTTGCTTATAATTACTTTAGTTCACGAATACAAACATTGAAACTGAATCTGTGTTAAATTAATTGTCTGATGCTTTAATAATTATATTGAATGCTGAACCTTTATTCTATAATCCCAGCAAAGCAAGGATTTCGCTTGCTTTGATTATCATATTGCAAATCCAAAGCATCGTTCACACGAGTCTGAGGTAGAATTTAATATTCGAGACAAAGGTTTTCTAATACCTTTATTTTCAAGAACAAAAAATCATCAGCAAGGATTTGAAGAACGTGAGACTACAAGAACAAAAGGAGTTGGGTTTTCTCTTCAATTCGAGATTGGTTAAGTTATATATATTCTACAATTTTTTCAAAAAAGCTGGAAAATGCAATTTCTCGCATTTTTAATTTACATTCAGTCATCTACACTCATGCAGAAGGTAATACTTTCCAAATAGAGTTATTGTATGCATATGTATATCTAGCCCCAAGTTGCAATATCTGAGAGCTTCAAGTAGACGAACCCATCCTCTTGTTTATATTTCTCGTATATTTCAGAAACTTTAACATCTAATTCAGAAGAGGTCAGCAACCTGAACCATTAGCGAGAATAAATCTACCTGATTTGAGCAGGGTGTTTCCGTTTACAAACAAATAAAGCGCTTTTGTTCCATCCAAATTTTTATTCTTGCGAATAACTTGAAATAATTGTATCACTTTCAGAGACCCAGAGACCATAACGCTGATTTCGAAAAAAATTTAAGCTCGTGGAAAGGAAGTAAAGACTTACACTTTTGGTTTTTCATATGCTTTAAGAGATGATTTAGATGCTTTTTGCAAAATCAAAGGAAATAGTCCATCGGTCTCATCTCTGTATTTGTCAGCAAGTTTCTTTCTCTCTTCAATCAGCAGTTTAGTAATATCATTTTCGCTTTTTGGAATGGAAATTCTGCTCATAGTCTTTCAAGAATTGTCCTATTAGCTTCGCAGGCTGTTTTTGTAATCAAAATTATTTGCAATTCGAAGTTTAGGTGTTTATATAGACATGCCTTAATTACTAATGAAGCAAAACAAAAACTGATCAGAATATCAATTTCACTTCTTGAAGATAAATATGTAGATTCTCATTAATAAATTTACAACGATATGTGTCAACAAATCGTCTTCAATCAGGAAGTATCAGACTCTTTTGTACAAAAAAGTTAATTAAAACACAGCCAGAAATGATAATATATGAAATCTTACTCCTATTGACACTATAATCGTGAGAGTGTTCAAGAGTATTAAAATTTTGTGAGAATTTCTTAACAAGCAAATTTTCTCAACGAAATAATAAGTTTATCACTAATAACAACACTCATCCTTCCTCAAACTTTTTATGGATCATTTATTCTGTTAAGCTAAACTATCGCTATGTTGCATCTGATGCATTTTTTTCATTAATATTGTAATGTCATCTTTTCATTAGCTAGCAAAAACGTAAAACCGAAGAAAACAGGAAATATTCATAAATGAATGTAATTTTGTTGAGTTAATTCGATCTTTTCTCGGTCGCGCTTTTCCAGCGAGATCTCCTAAATCTGCTGAAAATAACGACACATCATCCGAGCAACTTCAACTTTCTCCTTTATTATTGAATTCATATACGAAAGTAAATGACAAGGAAATTTAAAATTGTCGAATTCTTTTACAGAAAACCATTATTACACAAAAGAAGGTATCATTGTGATTATTATCAAAAAATTAGCAGCAAGTCCCTGATTTTGCAGCTTTGTTGGGTCCCGAAGCATCCGAAGTGTAAACACCATCAGCAAGCGACACAACTGAATTATTCCTGTTATACAGAACTGAACTAGCACAACGCAGCTTGTAATCTTCTTGCCTTCTCTCAATCTCAGCAACCAACATATCGAACGTCTCTTTCACGTTTTTCCCCGTTAGAGCGCTTGTTTCTAAATAAGATATGCTCAAAACCGCACAAATATTCTTTAGTGTATCACTTGTGGTGCTCGTTGGGAGAACAGCATCACATTTCGTTCCAATAATCATCCGAAAACACTCTTTATCAATATTATTGTCAATTTCGTTCACCCAATCCATCACATCAGATTCTTCCACGTGTTTTGTCAAATCAAAACATAGTATCACTCCATGAGAGCCAGCATAAAAATTTCGGTTCATTGATCTGTATTTTTCTTGGCCAGCAGTGTCCCAAATCGACATCTTAACCTTGTTTCCATTTTTCGTGAAAACTGTCCTGCAGAGAAAGTCGCAACCTAATATAAGTGAGGGAAGCAGTTAGGAATGGATTGAAGCTTGCTGAGATTTACCTAGGTTTAGTTTCGTGGATTTGAGAGCTTCAGAGAGATCTCCGAGCTTCTCGTTATCCGCGATTGCAGCAAAAGCGGAGATGAATGAGCTCTTGCCGTTGCCGAGCTCTCCTAAAACCGTAATTTTTACTTTGAAAAGATCGTTGCCGTGACTCTCCGGCTGTACTATGGACTCTTTCATCAATTATTTGTGATACCGAGCCTAAAATTTTATTAAATCAAAGAATTATTCCACACATATCAAGAATGCTATGCAATGAATTATAAAATTTCACTTCTGTAAGCGTACAAAGGAAATGATACCTGAAGTTTTTCATGTCAGAGGGATTGCCTAGGTTAGTAGACGCGTTTAATAGTAGAACCCTTCTCTCAAACACCCAATTAAATATTTGGTCTCGAGATAAGTTTTCTACAATATCAATGAAGCCAAGATGCGAGTTGTCAGAGATAGTCCTATACTAGCGCTTCAAAGAGCAGTTTAAGTTTTTCTACATCCAAATTAGCGATTTTTCACTTAAGAACGTCTAAACAGGAAATCTAAATCTTTTCGACTGTCTCTACGTTGTGTACAGATAAAAATACTTTGAAGATAATATATGAGCTAAAAGACACTACATGCTCCACACAGATCCGAAAAAGTCTTTCTGGTGATAAAGTCTAAGGTGACAATAATTGTGTATTATTCATTATTTTTCATAAATTCAAAAAAATTATAAAATCTAAAAGCTTAATTACAAGTTAATTAGTCAATGTGGGGTGCTATAAATACAATTGACCCAATTTAGGATTTAGATAATCACACGTTAGCTACTTTAGCTTCTTTCCTATTTATTATGAAGATGAAAACTATTTATATTTATTTATTTTCGGAATACAATCTTTTAGGAATCCAATCATTATTTTGTTGCATGTGTAGGCCGCCGATAAAATCGTCCGCATCACTCTCATTTTCGGATCCATTGCTGTTATCGAAGAATACTACGCTAACTGGGCTCGTTTCACAGTAATCAAGATTATTTTGTACCACAGAGCGTAACACGTGAGAAAGTTCCGAGATAGTATTATCTTTGCCAACATTTGAAGTAAGCGTTTGTGAAAAGTTAGGATGCTGCTTGTTTGTTAAAGGTTTCATTGCTATATGGCAAATCCTGTCATTACTTATCGGCAACAGCGATGATACCCTTGTATTCGACTTCTTCTTAGTACTAATATGTGAATTCAATCTAATGGGGTCTTCGTTACCACCCGCAATGAACCTTGGAGTGCTACAAGCATAGAAAGTGCCCACAGATTGCAAATTCACCCTAACGATCATACCAGAAGGAAATACGTCTCCCAAATTGATATTTTCGTCAATCACTGATGATAAATCGCCATTGATCCAGTTCTCTTCAAGATTAACAAATTTTCCTTCAAGCTCAAGAGCTACAGGCAAGAAAAATTCATGGTTAAGAGCTTCTTTCACTGAAATCCGTTTATTTGGATCTTTCTCAAGCATCTTTTGTAATAAACCCCTCGCCGCAGGAGACACTCCCTTCAATCTTTCACTCTCAAAATCAAGCTTACACTCTTTATTTAGTTTGGCAACCTCATCAGCGCTTGTGCCTGCAAACGGTGCGAAGCCAGTCAGCATTCTGTAAAAAATACATCCCATTGAGAATAAGTCGATCTTGTCATAATTCCCAGCAGCCTGATTATTCAAAATTTCTGGAGCCATATACCCAGGCGTTCCACAGCGCATCCGCAGAAGGCTTGTATCCTCCATACTGCATGCTAGCCCGAAATCAGCAAGAATGATCGACGATGAGTCCGTTTTATCTTGAACTAAGATATTTTGTGGTTTAATGTCTCGATGCACAATTTTCTTGTTTTGTAAGAACAGAAGCGTCTCGAGCAATTTTTTCAGAATCTTTGCACATTCTCCTTCTGTATAACATCCTTGAGCTTTCATAAGTTCTATAAGCTCTCCACCTTCAACATGGTTCATCAGCAAATTCACCGTTTTTGGCATCTCATGCACCTCATAGAACTTTATGATGTTTGGATGATCGAGTTCTCGTAACACTCTGATTTCGTTATAGAGCAGCTCTAGCGCCTTACCCTTCAGAGAGTTTTTCGTGAGTTCCTTAGCAGCAAAGAAGACTGGGCTACTAGAACTCGCTGTACCTGACATATTCCTATCTCCGGTTGTCCGTTCTCGAACTAGCAGTACTTTTGCATTGGTTCCTTTACCAAGAAGCTTCTCTTCCCTATATTTTTCATTAAAATCGTCTAGAATGACCCTTGGTCTGAGATGTTTTTGCCATTCATTGAATGTTTTCGAATCTTTCACGTAGAGTTTTGTTCGTATTCCATTTTTCTCCAGAAGAAAACTGAATTGTTTCTTTTGGTCTCCTGGATAGAAGGTGCACTTCACAAAATCAAGTTTGGTGAATCCCTTGACCATGGAGTTTTTATGGTACACTAGCTTATCATTATATAAGCAGTAGGTGCGAGAGAGCCATCTTCCGAAAGGTTTCCCCTTCTTATGGAGAGTGGACCTGAAGATTGGGGCTCCAAAGCTCTCAAGACTCATCTTAAGTGTTTTTGTCCAGAATGCGTGTCTATCCTGTGGCGCGTCTGAAATGAAGAGTTTAGCCTGATTTTTACTGTCTTGAGTTTGAGATTCCATTTTTTTCGCCTGCACAATGATGAACTTGTTGTTCTCGCCAGATATTGAATTAATTACTTAAGTTTTACTTCCTGGATTAGAAATAGGATCATTGTCTTAAAATTCTGAATTAAAGTGACTGAATTGACTGGATTCGCAGAATAAAAATTTATCAATCTCATTGAGATTTTCTCCCGGGAGGGTGTTGGGAAAAATTCAGCGAGCAGTTAGCTTTAAGATATGTTGATTGGTAGTTCTCGGTATTTTCATCAAGCTGAATAGCAGGTTTGCTGTCTGAGGATATATATATTTGTAATCAATTCCGGCTTGGCGATGATCGGATACATAGAAAATAAGATACTGTATAGAAATAGAAAGATTTCACTTATTTAATGAAAGTTTTATTTTCAAGATTTAAGCTTAAAAGAGTGCCTTTTATCATAATTCCAGAGAAAGCGACAGAGATACAGGTCACTTTTTTATAGAGTGTAGTACTAAGTGGCTTATCAATATAGAATATGATAGATTTGAATTCATTGGTTCTTTCACAAAATTCAAAATATGTAAGTGGTTCATATCAACAAAATTGACTTTTTTGTGCGATTAATTAGCAAAAACTTTTAATAAGTTAATTTATTAATCAACTATTCCTGACAGCTAACAATGGATCGTTGGCTACTAAAACCCTGGAATTGGAAAAATGACTGATAAGAAAATCTTGCTCCAGGCTCTCAGCTAAATCTTAGTTTATCCATTTCTTGTGCT
>ENA-UOTZ01001986-UOTZ01001986.1-compost-metagenome-genome-assembly--contig:-NODE-1986-length-11930-cov-13.498608_pt1 | contig 11930 bp, 2 predicted proteins | sample MGYA00238144_ERZ746983 | MGnify/ENA primary metagenome ERZ746983 (study PRJEB28759, sample SAMN06268863) | compost metagenome | isolation source: single cell | place: USA: California, Emeryville, Joint...
AAGGAGAAAACGGAAATTTTAAGGCCACGAAAGCTAGAGTCATTGATATCAATTCGAAGACAGGAGAAACAAAAGAGCCCAGACAAAAAAATGAAGCGGAGGATATTGGCTTCATTCGGACAATCAGCAAAGCCAATGAATCTGAGAACTATTGATCAGAACCAAAAATCTAGCGTATAGTGAACATTTTACAGCTCAGAATCAGGCTCTTTTCTCATTAGTCGTACCTAATACATCGAAATATCTTCATAGTTCAAGTTTATCCAACAAAATTTCTCGAGAATTAGTTTATTATAAATAGCCATATTCTCCCAGAAGACTGGGAATTACAATATAAAAAGAACTGGCTTATTCATCAGAGCATCATTCACCACAATTTACCAACATTATTCGTCCGCCAGCACAAAGCCAAAGTTGTTTACCGCAATCATAGTTAAAGCATGTTATCAAAATAATTCCAAAAATAAAAATATAGATAAAGTCTCCATTATTAAATGGAAAAACGAAAAAATTTTCTTAGCAATCTCTCAAACTCTCGACTCACAAGCATCACCTAGATCACGAATCATTCGCCTTCAGAGAAGCAGACGCTTCTTGCAACTTCTCCAACGTAATCGAGCGACCCACAGGGAACCACTGGTAGTTCTTTGCTTTGCATTTATCGTTCACATAATGCTCGATTTCAGTCATCTCCGTCTGCATATTTCGATATTTCTCCTGAATATGCACGATCAAATAGATATAATCCCACTTATCATGCTCCTTCGTAATATGATCCTCAAAATTCATATAGCGCTCAAACTCGCTCCTGTTAATCCCGCAAATAAAGCAGATATTCTCCGCGTCATCCTCGTTCTGGTTCTTCTGGTCCCTCAGATTCCCGAAGGCATCAATGATCATACCGAAGATCAAATTCAACAGTATCGTGATCATAACAATGAAGAAAGTGAGGTCAAAAGCCACTCTTTTGAAGAAATGACTTGTCTCCCCGACAATGTAGTACTGCTGCCTGATGACATCCGCTATACCTCCTCCAGCTCTCAATCCAAAGTTCAGAATGCTAAAGAAGCATCCATACGCGTGTTCGCATAGCTTAGTGCCGTCTTCGGTCACAAAATCGCTCTGGAGAGTATAAAACGAGATAAATGTGTAAAAAAGCGTGATATCAACCAGCAAGAACAGCGTCCAAAGGAACGGCTTCCAGTTGGTGACGATCGCACGGAACACTTGCATAATCGCATCGGATTGAATCGCGATATCCGTGATAAACAGCGTTGCTGCGGCTGGGGTCCATAACGCAGCGAAACTCAAGCCGAGGTAAATCAAATGCCATACAAACGTCACTGACATGAAAATAAACTTAAGATTCATCCCCACCAACAACCATCGGACGTTCTTCCTCAGCTGGAAGGTGTGGAGCAGAGTCCGATACTCATCGGTATTCCTTCCTTTCAACTGGAAGATGAGAATGCATTCCTCCGGGCTAATTTCATCGTATTGTTTATCCTCGAGCTTTTTCGTGATGCTCCTGGGAAGAAGGCCTGATTCTCTGATATTGGTTTCAATATATTTTTCCCACATATCTGAGAGATGCGTTTTGCTTGAGGTCAATAACCAAATAATCACGAGAAAGGATGCGAAGATGATATTAATAATCACGAAGGTGTCTTCTACCGTTTTGTAATGAGCTGGGTAGTAGAAGAACTCTTTGTCGTCGTTCGTTTCCAATGCGTAGAGGTTAACAAAATTGATCCCTATGGCAAGTAAATTGCAAAGCAATCGACTATAAGCGTAGAAATGCATTATGTTGAAGCCTAGCCACCGCTTACTTGATTTATAATCTTCATACATGGTTTGAATCATCCCTTCGCAGGCTACCATCAGCCCAGAGATCTTCGTCTGGCTGTTGGACCGATCGACAGTGCTTTCAAACTTTCTTTTCTTTGATTCTAGCAGAAAATTGCAAACTGGTAGCTTCGCGAACCAATACTTGGTGAGATCTCGCTCTTTACCTTCAAAGACGATTTCAACACTCTTTACGATCTTGGCGCAGAACACGTAAATAAACACCTCCAAAATCTCTCGGTTTTGCACACTTCGCTTTGGATCCGAGATCAACTCATCAACCTCCTCTTTAAAAACGTGGTTATCCTCCCATAAATAGCGGAAAATCATGTAGATATTCAGCGCGTCCATCAAAATCCCGTCGTTGAAATCCTCCATCTGAAGCGATTTCGCCTTGGTTGAAGCGAGCAGATACACTCCTTTTGACACCAGCTTTTTCTGGTTAAGGCCAAAGAAACTATGCATGTTGCTCTCAAAGACGTCCATTAGCCCATTAATATCAAGGTACTTGCGTATTCTCTCTATCACTTGCTTGTCAGGAAACTCCACAAGAGCTTTGATGAACCCGATGACTTTGCTTTTCAGTTCTCGGAATTCGCCGGCGTTGGGATCGAAATCGTAGCCGCGAGGGAGCAAGTGATAGGGGTTGTTGAAATCGGTCAGAATGCGGGTCATATCGAACAGGAGGGTCTTATTCAGCAGTGTATGGACGTTGTCTACGACGTCTCCTTGGATGAACTCTTTGAGCACGTCGATCAATTTAACGCCTATTGTAATATTGTATTTGCTGTGCATTTTGAAGAAGTTGTTGAAAAGAGACCTGAACTCGCTTAGAAAATCAAACGAGTTCGCGAGGAGCTTCGTCTCTCCTTTCTCGTCAACGTATGTCTGCTCTCGTGCGAAATTTTGTAGTTCCTTGCACTGTCGTTCCGCCAACCCCTGAAGGAAGGAAAGTAGCAGCACCAGCATGCCAGACCCTTTCATTTGCATACAATCAGTCATCAGTTCCTCGGGGAATCCTTCGCGGACTCTATCAAAGAACAGGTTTCCTTGGTAGCTCACTTCATCGTGCACATCCTCCAAAAACTCGAACGTATGTCGGACTGAATCCTGGTAGAGACGCTCGAGACGGTCTTTTTCCTGCTCTTTGAACGCATCAGCGTATTTCATCAAAGCCTCTCTGAGCCGGTTGATCAGCCGGTTATTGTAATCGCTGATGAAGATGGTGTAGTACTCCTTTTGGACTTCTGAGTTTCCTCCGTACAAATAAGCGACACTCATCTGCAAAAACTCCTTGAGCACGTTCGTGCTCTTTACCTGATTCACCACCTCGACCAGAAACTCCGTGAACCCGAGCTCCCTGTATAGCGATTGTAGCTTCAGCATTTTTTGAAGATCAGCGATCTTCACGATTTCCCACATATAAACTGGCTGGGTCGTTGGCGTTGTGTTCTCTCTTTCGATCAGTTTCCGCAGCAGTCTGAGGATGAATGTGAGCTCGGAAGGCTTGATTTTTCTATATTCTTTCTTCACATACAATATTATCTCGCTCACAATCTTCCTCGACGCCGGGATTTCGCTTAGTATATTCGCTAGACTATGCGTATTGGATTCTTTAATCGCTTTACTGTCTTTCAGCATGCGGGCAAGCTCGATTTCAAACATTTCAACGCCCACCTCGCTTTTACCCTTAATTGACAGCATCCTTGATCTCATCTTCAGATGGGGTCTCGAATCTCGGATAATTTGAGCTGCTTGGTGGATTTTATGCTTGTAAGGCTTGTATTCAGGCAGCAATGACATCTTCTGGAGATTCTCGTCGATTTTATAGAATGGGTTTTCTTTCATTTCAGCGGGAATGATCGCAAGTTTCACCAGGAAGAACAAATAATACGAAACCAAATTCGGAAATTTGCCGTCGTTCTCGTCCATTGTGACCATCATGCTCTCCGCCTCTTGAAGCAGCATCACCGACAGCAGTCCCAGGCAGCCTTCGTAGATATACTCCCTCCATAGGTTCATTAAACTTATCTCTTCGAGATAAACCTGCACTTTTGCATTCCCGATGCTGTCTCGCCGGAAATCGCGAAGAAAGTCGCGCATTTGAACCGTATACAAGCTGTTCCCAAACATCGACTTCGAGTCCACCTGGAAATTATAATCCTCAAGTCCCTTGACACCTTCTTTCGATTTTATCCATATAAAAGCGCTTATATCGGCAAAAAGTCTAAAGACAAACGTCTTGAAATTTTCAAATTGATCCACGACCTTGAACCTGTGCTTTGTGCCATACCATGAAATCGCCAGAGTCTTGGTCAGAAGATTTCTGAGCTCGAATTGGAACATAAGCGATGGGTTCGCGAGCACTTGGTTCCAGTGGGAGAGGCGGAACTGGCCGAATATCTTTTCGAGACGCTCCGAAGTCTTTATGAATTTCTTACAGATCTCGAGCCAAGAGCAAAAGAATTCTCTGATAGAGTAGTAATGGAAGGGCAGTTCGATAACCTGGCCTTTCTTATAGATAAAAGACAAGTTAAGTGAGTTATCAGTCTGGAGCGTCTTGGTAATCTGTTCGAATTTCTGGGCAATGCATCTTTCAGCATTGAACCCTCCAATGCGTATTTTCAGAAGGAAATGCAGGGACATCAACGACGTACAGAGGTAAGAATCGCTCTCGTTCTTAGAAACGTGGTTTTGGATCGCGCTGAGGAATAATTGGTTTGTTATATCAGAGAGGTACTTCATCGGGAGCTTTTGAAGGCGTTTATTGTCTCTCATAAGCTCAGAAAATAGAATGAGCACATCGCAGGTCTGATCAACGAATTTTTTATCATAGTAGCTGAGGATAAAGTATTTCTGGCCGTAAATCGCGCATTGATTGGTTTCATTGCGGTAAACGAACGCGCAAAGGATCAAAATCGCTTTCCTAACCACAGATAAGTAGTCAATTGACAGCTTTCCAAAAGCCTCTTGGATCGAGATCGTCATTTGGATTAATTCAAATAGCGCTTTCGGGACCCCCAGCGTCAGAAACACCTTTTGGAATGCCTGATTCACAGCTTCTGGGTTCAATTTAAACGGCTTATCCCACCGCGGCGCTTTCCATTTCGCGAAACCCTTCAGGAACCTCTCTTCCGGGTCGATGTCGTGGTCCTCGTAGCGGAAATGCTTTCTGGCCTTGTAGATCGAAAATAACAGAAAGTTCACCATTTGCTCTATATGCGCGAACATGGCCCTTAATTGCTTCTCGGGGATTTTCTTCGAGAAAAATTCACTGCATTTATGCATTCTCGTATAATAGTTTAGCCTGCACACAATGGAGATAATCTCAGCGACTCTCTTTATATCTGCGTTATTGCTAATAAGCGCCATTTTGGTTAATTCCTGATAGAGTTTTGTGTCAAATTTCGAGATATTTTTGAGTTCGCGGATGACTTCTCTCGTGATGAGGTTCTTCCTGAGGAGGATGAGCTCGAAGAGCAGCTTGGTGAGCTGATCTGTCGAGTATTTGTTGTAAATTTGCTTGACGCCTTTCTCTTTCATAGGGTATAGGACTCGTCGCGACTTCCATTCATTTTTTTGCTTTGAGATCAAGAGTGAAAGCGACCCTGGGCTTTTAAACGTGCTAAAAGCGGCATCTGCGGCTGCCCCGCGTGCGGTATTATCCGTGCCCACCAACATTGGGCTGAGGGACGTGTTGATGAAGCTGTTGTCAAGGTTGTTGCTAGATGAAGGGGCGTCAGACGGTTTCTTCAGCCCTTGCTCGATAATATTTTCAATCATTTTAATCGCAGCGACTTTTATCAATTTTCCTTCCAACATCCCATAGAACTTCAGCAATTCAAGAGCCATATCCGGAGTGTAAGGCTGCTCGCTGTCATAATCAATGATAGACATACGCGAGCCCGATTTCTGCTTTTGGCTTCGAGACATCTCGATGCGGTTGGGCACTCCAATCTGTACTTGGCTACTTTTTTTCGATTTCTTTTTCCGAAGATTTGCGAACTCAGGGATATTATCCTGCACGATATGAGTGAGAACGCTACAGAACAGCTCATTCGTTTCTCTAAGCGACTCGAGCGGGATGTCATCAGCTGAGGTCGAGAGAAAAGAGCGAAGTTTCTCGAAAATTATGTGAATGTTTTCCCTGCTGTCCTGCTTTATCTTCTTTTGTTGTCCTATGGTTGTGGGGTGAATCAATTTAGAATTAGACATCTCTCGAAGACTCAACACCTCCTCTTTTATGCCTTTTTCAGTAAGCACCTCCAGTTCGTACTCAGAGAACAGTCCTTCAGACATCTTCTCTATAATCCTGTTGGTATCAGCCATATATTTTTGGGTTTCTACAGAATCCCCAAGGATTTGTATATGTGCGGGGAATTTTTCTATAGGAAGTTTAAAGTATTTCATATGCACATTCACGATGACATCAGCCGCAAGCGTGCTGAACTCGAAGAACGAGGTGCTAGTCTCCTTTGCGGCTCTTTCGACGAGACTGCGAGGATAGTGCTTGATGATCGTTTGGAAAAACACAAGATGGTTGAGGTTCGCGAGGGCGTTCACTAACCGGAAAGCCAGAAGTAAGTATTCTGCATATATTTTGAACCTTGGATTGAACTGCGTCACCTTTGAGAGGTCTAAGAGGGAAATCTCTTCATTCAGGCTCTCGTCGCTCTGCCTGACGAACTGGACGCATAGCTGTCCGCTCTTTTCAATGATTTTCGGCAAGGTATGGGTCAGGTCTTCCTCATTAGTCAAAAACTCTGTGATAAACAGCGCTGCGATTTTATTATCCAGGTTTGGGGCGTTGCTCCTGCATTGGTGGTCTAGCAAGCGAATATATATCCCTTCATAACTCTTCTCCGCTCGAATAGCCTTAAACAGATCGGCTTGATATGCATTCAGCTGGCTGATGGCGTCTAGATCCTCCTCCCATAAGAACTCCTTACAGCATTGCAGTATCATTTCGCGAGTCTTTGAAAGCCTGTTCTGAGGCACGATTTGGTAGATTCCAGCGTCAGTAACACAGAGACAGTGGATATAGACTCTCACGAACTGAGAGTTGTAGAGATGGTTCAGGTAGTCTTTCGTGGTGACAGCGAAAAGCAATTTGATTAGTGCCGCAGCAAAATTATTGAAACTTTGCACGTCAAAATCGTAAAATTCATCGCATTTTTCTCCATTGTGATGGTATTTCTCTTGAAGTTCCTTGATAATATTCGAGATTCTCTCTGCTCTGAGGAAATCATAGAGGATGACATTGATATAATCGATGATGCGGAACTCTCGCACAACCCATTGTTTCACAGGATCCAGGGTCGAGGTCTCATCGACATGGGAATCTGCGGCATCTTCGTCGTCGTCCAGGTAGTCTTCTAGACCCTCTTCTGGAATAACGTCCTTTTTCGGGTGAGAGTCTTCATCGCTTTTGATGAAGTCAGTGAGGATTTTCTGCAGTTCTCTCATATGCCTAGCAAGAGCTAAAAGACACTCTTTCTCATACTTTTGCGGCGAAAATTCGTTTACAGCCAGTTGCAGAGTCCGAGCCTGACGCCTTCGTCTTTTCTTCGCAGCGTTCATCTTTGCAATATATTCTGGTGTGAGCAGTTTGGCCTCTTTTTTGGTCTTTAACGGGCCTATAAATTCGCTGAAAATACTCCCCCTCGTTAGTTTCGTATCTGAATCATTGTCGCATTCCTTGTCTCTACCTTGAAAATTTGGCTTGACGATCCGCACTTCTTGAACATTTAATTTGGCTCTGTCCGCTTTATGTTCAATTTTAACGTTCTCGAGGTCAATCGGAGTCCCTGAATCATCTGAGTGATAGTCTTCTAGTGCTTCCTCTTCATCAGTGTCTTCATAATCCTTGGGTAATATGCCCAAATTCCTCTCTCTTTCTATTACGATAAAATACGCTTCGTCCTCGATCATCTCCAATTCTGCGGTTTCTAGCACCACTTCTTCCTCGTTCATCTTCTCAAGGTCTTTTGGCTTGTCATCCGAACCGTTATATGCAGTCTGTTTCTCTTCGCCACCTTCCTTTGACTCTTCTTCGTCGAGATACACCATTGACCGTTTTTTCGTGAACTGTTTCATTTTCTTCGCAATGTGAATTTTCTTCTGATTCTCAATCTCCTCCTGCATCCAGCGCTCATGCTGCTCTCTTTTGCTCCTCTTATCTATCGCTGCCGTCACCAATTCAGTCACTCCGAACGTTTTCTTAATCTCCTCGGCCTTTTCCTTCAGTTTCTGTTCTTCCAACGCCTTTTTTTGATTGTATTTTTCAGTTTCAATGCGCTCTGCCGGCGTCCGCAAATCCGTGCAAAAATCCAAAAAATCCTCGATATGATGAGCTAAATTCTCCGCTTTTAAGATATAAAACATCTCGGATTCCACCACTGGGACGTATCTTAGCTGATTTCCAGTTTTCTCTCTAGTAAGGACGTGATTCCATGTTGGTTTGAGTTTCTTAATGAGGTAATCGTCAGGAATATCGAAACCGAAGAAAAACGGCGTGTTCTTCACGAAATTTGCCGTTGGCACTGGAATCTCACTGTCGACGTTAAAATACGTTGGAGGCGCTTGGTTTCTGATGAATCTGAGCTTAAACTCTGTGCTGAGATGCATCTTCTGCACTTCTCGATAGGGTTTCGCGATAAACTGCACAGTCACCGACAAACTGCCGTTTTCAAGCGCTTCAATCACTTCATCAGCTTCAATAAGCTTGATTACACCATTGCTTTCACATAAGTACTTCCCGCTGACATAATGCCGCAGTAGATAAGATTTCGCGCCTGATTCTCCGATATTAAGCTCTTCTTGAGCAGGATTTACGGTCTGGATTGTCTCCTCTACCGGCAGCGTCTCAAAGTCCATTGGAGCCTTGACCACCTGAAAAACGGTATTTATCTGATTAAATTGATACTCTAACGACTCGTATTTCTGGAAAAATATCTTTGGCTGGGGGATAATGTCATATATTGTAAAGAAGCCAGATTCGTTTGAAATCCTTATATATTCTCCAGTTTTTAGGTAGTCATTGGAGGCGTGGAGGTAGTTTACAAGCTGAATTGAATGAGGTGTTAGCGCGGAACCAGCGGCTTTAGTGCAGACGTTATCGATTTTAGGCCGCTGTCGCCTGCTTGGATAAGGAGGGAAATTCGGGTCCTTTAGAAGAGGGATATCAAGCGTGACTTTCTTCTCGGAGAGATGCGTCGAAAGCTCTCCCAAGCAAATGAAATTATCCAGTCGGTTTGTAAATATTTTAATAGGGTCGGTATAATCAGTCACATCGCCTTTCTTTTTGGAAAGCGAGGTCGGCTTCACCTCGAAGTACATTTCCGAATTGGGTCTGTCGGTCAGCCGCAGCTCAAGACACTCAGATATTTGACTCGTTCTATTTGTGCTTTCTAGAAACATACCGCTCTCTACATGCTTCAATGTGAATTTTTCTCCGTATAGAATTGGCCTTGCAAGCGCTTCGGTCACTTCCTTTTGGTTTAAGAGCTCGATTCTTTCTTCTCTCTGAGATTCTTTAGTTTTTTCAAGATTTAATTGCTCTCCGAGGTACTTAAAACCCGTCTTATTGCTCGGATTGAGAGTCTTGAGGAGATTGAACTGAGTCTCTGAGGCTTTGACCAGAGGGTAGCTTGCAGAGTGCTGATTTGGCAGAATTTGAAAAAGACAATTACGATAGCTTCTCACGTTGAGCTTCTGTTGCTTTCCAGCACATATGTTACTCGAGTAGAAGCCGTCTGAACACATAACGTAGCCGTCGCTGTTTGCATCGGGTTGTATTATTAGATAGACATAGTCACCGAAATGTATAGGCGTAGCTGTTGAGGTCATCGAATTAAACTCAGAAATTAATTTAATTTAGTATTTCAAAGTTCATTTCGATAAAGTTTTAAAAACGAAATTCAAAAACTTTTCTTAACACCAGGAAAAAAAAACCGCTAAAAGTCTTTATTATCAGCTTACAGACGATCACCTAGAACCTATGAAAAAGTCTGTGTCTGAGCCTGGGAGAAAATTGCAGGACTCCTGATGGTTCTGTGACTAGCGTTAAAGGAAACGTGTTAGTCGCGTGTACAGAAAAATTAAAATTTTGTGCTGGTAGATTCAGAATTGTGAAAATTAATTGAATAAGACAGTTTGGACTTGAAAAGGAAAGTGATGTATGAGGTCAAAGCGAGTTAAAATGAGGATTAAGACAAGACTATTATCACAATCTTTATAATTTTCTTTGAGTTTACAAAAAAAATTTCATGGCTTTAGAATGTACTTTGACATACTTCTTACATTCTTCTTGCATTCTACTCAGATCTAGAGAATAGAAATCATCACTGGAATCAAAATCATAATGAAATATACAAGTTTTAATAGGAAAGGAAAGTTCTTTGAGCTAACTAAGATAGTAGCTAAAGGTTGGTTAGATGCGGAGTGCGAGAAAGTAACGAATGCTATCTATACTTTTTCGTGTGATGCTGTTCGCAGAGGAGAGAAAAGATTAGAACCGGATTAACAAGTTGGTGTAAAAAATTTTAAGGCACAAATTTTATTACAGTGAAAGTTAAAAGGAAGTGCATTAAAGAGATTAGAGATTTATTAATGAAAATTAGCTTCTGATACACGTGTGAAAATATTTCAAAAAGACATTGTCTCTACCGTAAAGCTCTTACATAAACATATTTTACAGAAATTAAGTTTTAATGCCCACTTTTTGGTGTATTTTCCACTTTGAATCATTGATATTCTGGAAAAACCCTTGCAATAAAATCCAATAGATAAACCAGCCGATGATTGCTCAGAATGTTATTAATATGTGTTCGTCGCGGGCTATCATCATTGATTATCGGCCATGATGAGAGGTTGGAAAAGCATTTTCTTAATTTTGTTGATTTGAAATTTATCACTTATTACAACTAATTATTAACGGAAAATTTGCTTGAATAATGAATGACACCTGGAATTTTAGTTACTTTAATGAGAGCAGTGATTGATGATACCATGCCTTCTGTGGTAAATACAAAGATTTCCAATCGGTCAGTGAGTCTCGTCTATCTATCTCCAGAAGCGAGATCGAAATCATTACATCATCTAACCAACATATTTTCATTTTTTCGCAATTAAGCCTTTCTCTTCAGAAAAATTCCTGCAAAGCATTTTCAATAATGGGGTGATGAATAATGGTGAGCATCTATTTTGAAATCTTTAGGGGAGTTTTCTTTTACGAGGCGCAGATCTAATCATGGATGAAACGCACTTCTTTGAAGAATTTCGCGTTGAACAGTATCAAAAAACTTTTTTTTCTCAACTGGCTACTTATTCACAAGGAGAGGAGAAAGGAGCTTGTAGGTAGAATTTCCTTTCAGCTTTGCTATATGTACATTCGGACGAAGCATTGCTGAGCAAAATATCAATTATATATCGTGAAATATGCTCAGTCTGTAAAAAAAAAAATGAATGACAACCCCACAATCTCTGCTCCACCCTTGATTTCCTTTCTCCAAAAGATAATTTCCGATGCCTGCGACATCGAGATGGAGGAAAATGGTCATTTCGTTGATTTGGAGTTTTATAGTTCGACAGGTGAGCGAGTTGATAGCTACGTTAGCTTCACTCAGCGTCATTATGAGATTTTTATATCTGAAACTATAACCATCTTGACATATATATCCTTATATATAAACAGAAATTCAACGAACTACTCTCTAATTGTAATTTTTCTATACGGCCGCAAGATCTGAATATGCTCAAATTTGCTCAGATATGTTCATTTCTCCTTGAAAAGTTTCAATTAAGTACCCGATTTAATAGGAGCAAATACTCTCAGTATGATTAAAATGAAAGTGTAGTCCGCTGCGCTCATTGTGTTTAAACTTCGCATCAACACTCGAACAACCCTCTTGCAAAGAATCCTTGATCACTTTACGTAGAAGTCGCTTGTAGCTCGACCGATGGAATAGCTTAAAAATCTCTAAATAATAATCTCTCTATTGGTATTTACTCGTGTTCATTCAAATTCTAACGAGGTTAGGAGTTTTCTTTTTCTTAGAGTGTATGTGAACTACTCATTTTGCATA
>ENA-UOTZ01001987-UOTZ01001987.1-compost-metagenome-genome-assembly--contig:-NODE-1987-length-11927-cov-3.705232_pt1 | contig 11927 bp, 15 predicted proteins | sample MGYA00238144_ERZ746983 | MGnify/ENA primary metagenome ERZ746983 (study PRJEB28759, sample SAMN06268863) | compost metagenome | isolation source: single cell | place: USA: California, Emeryville, Joint...
AAGGAATAGCATGTCATTAAGTGAGCCTCTTACTAAGAAGATTGCTACCTCTCGAAATTATGAGGATTTACTGACAAAAAGCGCCAAATACCCCCAAGTTGAATGTCCACACTGTCTGAGAGTATTCGCACCAAGAAGCGCTGAGAGACATATCCCAATTTGCCAAAACTTGCGATATCGAGTCATGAAATCTGGAGTGATTGTCGAAACACAAAGGACACGAACTAGCTTCATGAAGCAAACGTAATAATATAATACACGTAATGATAGTGGTTATAACTTTTTCGAAATATGTAGTGGCATGAAATTGGGCAAATTGGATGTTGTATTGGAAAACCGAAACGACGAAACTGCGAGTAAGAACAACTGAAATAAATCTTTTGATTTACTATAAATCTATAGGAGAAATTGATGAAAACGACATCCTTGGCGCAACAACAGCCAGTGTTACTCTCCCAAGATCATCAATGAAGGAAGTTGATGGCAGACACACCGGAGGAGAAGAGCAGCGGTTGGTAAAGACTTCACAGGAGCCTTTACAATTCTGCACAAGCTGCGGAAAGAAGATGCAGTACCACCACAGGTTTTGTGGGTTCTGTGGTACAAAAAAAGCCCAGATTGATTAATCGATTATTATCACGCTCTCTCTTTCTCAGCAAAAGAAAGGAATAGTTAAATAGTGCTCGCATCACAATAATAACAAAGACATCAGCTAAATAATTTTTTCGTTATATATTGCTTTTCAGAGTTTTAAGGCGATATGAGTTTAAATTTCAAATATTACTCTCTATTGATTATCTATATGAGGTTGTGCGAACATTGACGAATAGCATCATTTACAATCGATAGACTATCAATTAATAGAAAAGATGATTTGAGATGCTCTTTTCGACTAGTTCCCAGTTATGATGTTCTAACAGGAGATGAAGAGCATTCATTGTTCTCTTGTATTCTTCTGAAGTTTTCCTATCGCGACGATAAATTATAAGTTTAGTAACCCAGAAAAAAACTTACAAGTCAAGAACTTCAAGGATTCTCTTAATGTAGACCGACTTCAACACAGCTTCGTAAGTATACTAAGAATGAGAAAAAGATAAGTCAGATAATTATCAAACAAGTGGAGAGTTGTTACCTCATCGCGAGTGAAAGGATCCGTGACGTATTTCTCTAAGTGTTCTTGGCATCTCTTGAGACAGCTCGAATATTTTTCGAATATGATTTCGCGAATAACATCGTGAATGAGTTCCCTTTGGCCTCCTACAAGGTGAGCATGAAGTCTCTCGAAGGCAATTCCTTTGAGAATAACACAGCTATAGAATTTATTTGGTTTGTCAACCAGGAAAATCTTCTTTTCGAAATGAGCCTTTTCCTTGTAAATATCATACTCACTCTCAAAGATATATTCACAGAAGAATTCTAGCAGCCTTCTAATCATTTTAACTGGTTGGGTGAGACCAGCCTCAGCGGAAAGATGAAGATATTTATCTTCAATGTAGTCGAAGAGGTGGATAAGGGTATAATTTGGATTGTATTTCAGAGACTTTGTTGTTTTAGAGCGTCGAGGAAGCACTTTTGCGATGAAGTTGGCCATCTTGCCTCTAACCTCTGGGATTTCGTCCTGCAGCAGACGGATCATGATGACAGCAAGATCAAAGAGCTGCTGAGGTTCCTTAATAAATGAGGTAACCTCGAGGAACGAGACTTTGAGACTTTTGATAGTCGAGATGCGCAAGAAGTCTTTCTGGTCACTTTTTGAGAACCGATTGCAGACAATAAGGTATAGAGAAACGCTTTTAGCGTGTAAAGCGGCTTCATTCTTGCTCAGTTTGACAATCAAACCAAGTAACTTGATCAAAGGTTTCATGACTCGTGAGTTTTGCTCGAACTGTTTGTAAAGGATTTCAATTACGCCCAAAAGAATCTAAAACAGGTCATTAGCAGAGCTTTGAATTTGAAATTTACTTCAATTTGCTTGGTGTCTAGTGGATGTCGCGAGGCGGTTTCGTTCAGAATGCCCAGAATGAGTGAGACGCACCACATGAATTCGGTAGTCCTGAATAATTGAGAGAGGTGATAATATTAATAAATAGTTAAGAGAAAATAAATACAATGAAGCTCCTTGTGCGAGGCAAGCGATCAACTCCTTCTGAATTTTCTGTTCGACGTCATTTGGAAGCACAGAAATTTTCTTGAGGTGTTTTTCCAGTTTCTCCAACACAAAGCGAAGTGGTTCAGGGTCATCAATTTCATATAATTTTGCATTTGCAAAGAGTCTTTTCAAGAACATCTCCACTAACTCAAGATAGATCCCTTCTTTCTTTCTATAGGTTGTGTTAACTTGAATAACAAACCGAATCATTTTAAGTCTGAGGATAGAATGTCCGAAATCATCTTCGACTCTCAGCTCTGGTTTGGCAGCCTCATTTGCAATCATCTTTTTGCAATAGCTTTCAAGCTCTGAGATCGGTTCTTGGACAAGAGAGATTTTGCTGATGTCTGTGTGCTTGAGTAGCGTTTTCAACGTGTCTAAATAGACAGCTACAACGAATGGACATTTTATTTCAGTCAAGATAAACTTCTTCTCGAAGAGAGCGGACAGAAGCTGCTCAAGTTCGCTACCAAAGGTGTTCTATGGGTGAAAGTAAACAGAATTTTTCTTAGAGGAGATGGAAAATTGGATTTAATTACGACTTCGACAGGGTAATGTTTTTCGACTTTATAGTAATTCTTCAGTATGAGATGTATCTGCAATAAGATACCATGAGCAAAGTTATGGTTTCTTTTCACAGCCTTTGTGCTTTGGATGTTTTTCTCTGCAAGGAATTTGCGAAGATATTCGCTTGTCTTTTCAAAGGGAATAAATGGAAGCACTGCTTTCGCACTCATGAGTCGACCCATGTAATTTTTATTGTTCGCAGCCTCAACAAAGAGAGGGAGGAATTGACTCACATCTTCGGTTGTCACGATGCGTGCACCCAGACTTTGAGCTTTTTCTCCTGTAGTTTTCGTTCCGTCACTTTCAGGCTCTTCAATAGGGTCTTCAGGGGACGAAAAACTGTTTCTGAGGTCATAAGGCAGTAACCGAGACATCAACAACACTATTGGGTAGAGAGGTGGGTATTGGAGATTCTTTTTCTCTTCAACTAGTGCGCGAGAAATAAGTATTAAATTATGGTTATGTTTTTTCTGAATCGCTTACTTTCTTTCAAGTTCTTGCGGATTTCTTTGATAAAGAAGTCAAGCAGGTTCGGTGCTCTGGTGAAGAACTCAATGACATTGAGTGAGTTTCGTAGAGAATTTTTATCTTGGACCTAGACGAATAGCATTATTCAATCAATATATTCAATTTCTCTTCTGAGTGAATTACTTTGTCGAATCCAAGAACCCTCTTGGCGATCGCACTGAACAGCATTAATGCAGAATTTCTAATTGACCAGTCTGTGCTTGTGAATCCTTGGATAGATACAATGAACCCATCACTAATATAGTATTCAATGTCTTTTCTGAGACTTGCGTCCTGATATATGAGTCTAGATTATTCATTGATAGGATTGAATTCAAGGGCCTGGATGGAATACCTGAGGATATTCAAGGAGTGGACTCTGATTTCATACAAGTTCTCATTTCCTGAGTGTTCGAGAAGGCGTTTCATCACTCGAGGGAATAATCGAGTCTTTCTGCCTGGAGGCTCCGAGTTCAATAAACTCTTTATTGCTGAAGGTAACCCTGAAGATCTTCTGGTGAAGTCCTTGAAGACTAGAAAAAATTTATGAGTTTATTATCAGGCGATTCTGCTTTTCCTTATTTCTTACTGTTATTTTCAAGAGAACTAAGGATCTTTTCAAGGAATTTCTCCGTCAAGGCAGCAAGTTCGGGATTTTTGGATTCGGTCATCCAACGACAGATTATTGAAATTCCGTCCTCTATCCTCTCAATTGAGCCAAGATGTTTCAAGTTCAGTAAGGCATGAAGATATGTGAAGATAACGGTTTCAATTTCTTTGACCTCCACAAAAAGATTATCAACCTAAGTGTTCAAAAGGGCAAATTATTAGCTCTGAGGTTTCGCATTTTTGTACCTTTTCAAGCTCAGCTAAAAGGTGAGCATAAGTTTGGAAGAGCAATCCTCCCTCTCTAGTCATCAGGTAGAAAGAAACAACCAACGTGCTATCTGATTCGAATTCGTCACTGCCTTCAGCGAGGTTTTCAAAGAGTTCAGCAGCATTCTTTTCTTTTGTCTCCTTCGTCGCTTTTGGTTCTTTGGTTTCTTTTCGAACGTGGCCTCTGCAGTCAACAGCATAGCCTTCTTTGTTAAATGATTCGATAGTTTTTTTAGTAGAGTCGTTATCGAGTATGAATGTGCTATTATTTTGAGCGGAAACCTTTGTTGCAAATTCCATCACGCGCATAATCACTCTTATCATTTCCTTCACTAACTGCTGATGGTGTTTTGTTTCCTCCTTTTTGGAGAGAAGGGTGCTCCAAGGCTCCTTTCTCAGATTTGTGAGAAATAGACTCAAAGTTGTGATTAATCCATGAACCAGATTATCAGCGTAGGCGGCTGGATCTTCGATAAAAGCATCCAACACACGGTCGAACCGATCCTCGAGAATCTTCACAAGTAGAGTAGCAAATAAGATATGTTTTGGGACGGTTGGATCTTGGAGGTAGCCAGCCAGGGTTTCTTTTGGAATACCAGGGAAAGCAGAAAAGTCCACTCTGTCTACATATTTCAACGCAATAAGATTTAGTAAAAAGGCTCCGGCTTCGCAATATTTGATCACAGGACTAGTTTATTTTAGATTCACAGAATAAAAATAAAAGCACAGTTACTTTTTGGTAAGCTCCAGAGCCTTTGGCAGCATAAATCCATTGACGAACTTTGCATCTGGGTATTCATCGTCAGAAGGGAACAATTGAAGTATCTCGTAAGATTGAAGGCGAGAGGCTTCCCAGGAAGTACGGAGACCCATCAACAGGAAATTGAACAATGATTTATTAAACGCCTTGAGGTAATAGAGAAGACCGCATCTGAAAAAAACAAAAAATTTTGTAAGTAAACAACCAGAAGAAGGCGGTTATAAACTACCCTTTGAATAGGAATTGGCGCTTGTAATTGTATTCTTGGGTTCCGAAAGTGAAGAATATATCTTTGATAATTTCAAGAGCGTGGAACTTCACTTCGTAATTAGCGTCTGGGTGGACCGTATTGAGCAACAGGGTCAAGCATTGGTCAATGAAATCGATAAATGTTGCGAGACCTGGCTTGACGCCTTTTTTTCCTGTGAGACTTGCGAGGTAGTTCTTTTCATAGTGCTTCTGTTGTGCAGGGAAGTATGTTGCAAGATTGCCGTCATAAATATTGCGGATTCGAATGAAAAACATGCGAAGCTTTATGATTGCACTATTACGGAAATCAGAATATGATGTTCTCATGCCTATTTCGACAATTGTTTAGAGTCTTAATTAATATGTTTACAGTTTTCAATAAAGCGCAGGATAAGTTCATATTCGAATTGCGCTGGAATATCAGCTTTCTTTGGACTATGAGTAAGGAATTCAAGAGTGTCGAGAGCAACATTCTTATCGGAATTAACAATGATATCCTAGAAAATTAGATTTTTTCGGTCAGAAACTCAGTCTAATCTTCATAAAATTACCCATAAGAAAGCTTTGTCTAAGAAAGCCTTGGTGTCGACTTCTGTTTTGTAAACAGACTTCAATTTATATTCTGATCCGTCTGCAGAGTATAATACAAGACCTCCTCCTCGAGCTTGTTTGAGCAAGCTCGCATAGTTCCAGAGGATGTTTTTCTTCTCCATGTTTTCTGCAATCACCTTGTTTAGATGGCCTTATTAGTTTTAATGTCACTGAAAAAGACATACTTTGCTTAGAAGGAGTGAGACGATATTGGGGTCTAGTTTGCATAGCATAGGGTTAATATAGGAAATGATTCCCTTAATTGTTCGGTAATTTCCATTTCTCACGGTTTTAAGATAATCATCAATCCAGTATTTCGCAAACTCCTCTATCTGGGGCTTCTTTTCCTTATCTTTATTCAAAATCATTGTCAGAAGTTTCTCCAGGAGGAGGCATGCTGCAGCTACGTAGCTGTCTCCGGCAGCAGCTATCAGATCAGCCACTAAATCCTAAACGAAGTATATGATGATGAGATAACAAGAAAAAACGAAATTTTGAACCTTTTTATGAGCCAGAATTTTCTCAGATGGGAGGTAGTCGAGCATAATTGCCAAAGAGATGAATTTTCTTTTGTTGTTACCCAGTGTCAAATGAGTAATCTTGTCTGCGATTTGCAAAAGTAAGGCGTCTTTGTTTTCTCCAGATTCTTCTTTTGTAAAGATGCTGATCAAGCTTCGGAACAGCTCTTCAACTTGATTTGATATTCCTCTATTTTATTTGATTATAGCATGCAATGACATTAAGTTATAGGGAAAAAAAAGGATTATATACCTAACAGGGAACTCCCAGTTTTTGAGGAGAACTTCTAGCAGTTGGAAATGTTTACTCTCGAGCTCAAAGAATTCTTTTCGTTGTGGATTGTTGTCACCAAGAGTGAAGTTATACGTCAAAGCTTTAAGAGTTTTAAATCCAAAATGCTTGATCATCGGCTGGGTTTTCTCGCATTCGCTGAGTGCGAAATTCAGATAGCTCTTGCCGAGACACTTGCACTCTTCAAGCTGCTTAGCTTCAGGGATTAAGATAAAGATTGCTTGAACTATTGATAGGCGGTATAGATCAAGAGTTTCGTTGACGAATTCTCTTTTCTGGCCTGAAACAGGGCTCTGTATTTCTGTTACAGGCAAGAAATTTTTTTCAATTGACTCAATGTTTTGTCCAAGCAAAAAGTGATCAATGAACACACAGCAGAGACCACACGAGGAAAGAAGATCAAAGTTAATGCGAAGTGCAAAGGCAAGCAGAGTCTGAGAGGCGTTTTGTAAACTACGCATCAATTCGAGCAACTTTTCGTTCTTTTGATCGATAAGTTGCTTCAGAGACTCTTTATGCCCAGAGAGGAAATGATAGAAATCTCTGAAAATGTGTCCAAGACTAGGGAATATTTTAGAAAACATATATCAATTTGACAAGCTTACGCATTTAAAAGCTTGACTGACGAATGTTCAACTGATTCAAACTGCTTTAGAAGGCGAAAGGTTATTTCTTTTAAGAAGTGTGTTGTCTCCAACGTGATATCAGAGAGATCATCTGGTACTCTGTCGATAACTTGAACAATATTATCGAAGATCACAACACTGGCAGCGTCCGAGTCAAATGAAGTTGATTTTTCGGCAGTTTTAATGAAATCTTTGAGATAGACTCTAATTTGCTCGATCACCTAATTTTGAGTGGATGTGAGTGATAACCTTTACAAAGAAATCACCTCTGCCTTAATCCAAGGATAAGCTGTTAATTCAACGATAAAATCTGTTGTTGTTCCCTTTATCTCCTTGAATTCTCCGAAAAAGCACTCGTAAGCAATCAATTTATTCAAATAGGCAAGATATTCGATAATGGTTTTATTTTCCAATTGCTTCTCATTCTGTTTGAGCAAGTTACGGATTTTCTTGAAGTTGTCTTTGAAGGCGTAAATGGTGCTGGAACGAGTGAGCTCGTTTATAAGCTCTCCAAGCTGGAATGAGACAGCTTCATTCGCTTTGGTAGCTTCGTCGAGGGAAGAAAATTTCTTTAAGTTGATCGGCAACTTCGAGAGAAGCCCTTGAAACGAAAATGATACTTCACGAACGTGGTTGATTTCCATTTTTAGATATCAGAACAGCCAATAAGATTGATTTTTATTAATCTCGAGTGAGACCAGATATAGATTAATACGTTAAATAACTATTATCTTTCATTCCGAACTACGGCTCTTTGCTGATAGCATTTCAATGCCATATTTTGGCGACTGAGGATTTGCCTGGGTAGCTTATATAAGCTACACCTTCTTGAGTGGTCACCAAGTTTAAATCAAATTATAGTTGGCAATTCAACAGCTCTTATTAGAAGTAAAAGCAATTGACACATTTTTTTGCTTATATTCAAATCTCTGGACTTGCTAAGATCGCGATGATTTAAACCATTTCCGTTCTCAATTAGTAACATAACTGCGAGTGACCTCAAACTCTATATATTTATGAAAGTCATTTTAAAGACTTGTTCCCAATCATAAGACAAACATTGTGGAAATTCTTAGATGTTACATTTTTGACCGTCTTTTTTTTCCAAAAGTATCTTAGTATTCAAAAGGCAAGAGGGAAATTTGTATTTTGAAATAATGCATTGGACACGAAACATAGTAAATGACGCTGGCACTTGCATAATTTTCGTGGGAAAGAATTAATTTTCAAAGCATCATCCGTATCGTAATTTTCTTAGAGTTCGCTTAGAACACACGTGGATTGAATAATCGTAATTAAAAAAATATCTATCCAATTCGAATGCTCCCTCAACGAGAGATTCAACAGAAACGTATCAAAAAAGGTAACTTCTTGATCAGGAATGCCCATTAATAACTTTTATTTCAGAGCAAGAGCTCCTCCAGACTCTTGACCCTAAGGTTTACAATGTCACATTCACTGATAATAACGAAAAAGTCATCGTAATATTTGAATCTTGCCACCATTATCTAACTCTACGCGATAACGAAGTTTGAAATCAACGACAAAAAGCTTGAGAGACTGAAAGGAACTATCCTTCTTGGAGATAAATATCCATTCCTTCAGCCTAAGGTCACCCTATCCATTGCGGTATTCGACTCAACTTCTTCTGTATCACTAACTCGATGTAAAGGACAACCTAAAAACTACCGTCGAATTAAACGAGTCTCGACATTCAGACTATTATCTTCAAAGAGAGTGGACTCCCAATATCACTCTAGACAGAATTGTGAAAGAGTAAGATCGCAGTTGGGAGGTCAATTCACTCTTAAAACACTGTGTAGGGTACATGAGTTCGCAAGGAAGCATATCTCGCCAAAGAATGAAAAGACTGAGAACACTTTCTTTGATCTATTTGAGGCAATGATCAAAAATTCCTATAAGAGAGGAGCAATTATCCTTATTCTGCTATTCTCAATCCTATTAAGAGTGCTCTGCGGCTTAGGAGGCTATTCAGGTAGTCTTGCATAAAACGAGACTGTTTAATTCATATGGGATAATAGGAATTCATGACCCTCCTGAATACGGAGACTACGAAGCACAACGCCACTGGATGGAGCTCACCTATAACCTTCCAACGAAAGAATGGTACGCCCCTTCTAAAAATAACGATATAAATTGGTGGAAGATCGATTATCCACCATCTTCGGCATACATCAGTTGGCTCTTTGGTGTTTTGAGCCATTACTTCGATCCCAAATCCATGGAACTGCTCACTTCCCGAGGTTACGAGACTCCAGAGCACAAATTTTTCATGAGAGCCACAGTTTTGGTCTCGGATATCCTTTTCCTGATGTCTGCTTTCATTGCATTCATATCCTATGATGCGAAGAAATACAATTGGCAAACGAAATGCGTTTTCCTTGTGCTTATTCTGCTCAGTCCTCCGCTAATTTTAGTCGATCATGGTCATTTCCAATATAATTGTATCATGTCAGGTAAAATATTTTTTTGGGTAAAGTTTTGTTTAATCACATTATTATTATTTAGGACTGACTCTCTGGGCAATGTATTTCTGCGTCAAAAAGGACATTTGGGTCGGTGGTGCACTATTTGTTGCCGCTTTGACAGTCAAGCAAATGGCTCTCTATTACTCGATTCCATTCTTTGCTTTCATCCTGGGAAAAATATATTTGATGTCAGGCTTAAATAGTCCACAAGTCCCTGGAGTAAAAATCCTTGTTAACTATTCTCTAATGACCAAACTTTTCTTTAGTCAAAAGCGCTCAAGTGGCTTCAGTTTTTTGCTCTCATCTCACAAGAAGGAATAATAGTACTCATCACATTGGCCGCATTCTTTTGGCCATGGCTTTTCTCTCTTGATCAAATGAAGCTTCTATTAGAAAGATTATTCCCTGTGAGTCGCGGTCTCTACCAACTTCACGTAGTTTTCGTCCGATTTCCAGAATTTCATGATCTATTTAATAGGTGCCAACTTTCTGGTGTGTCTCAAATGTCGTGATCAAATGGGCGAATATTTTCCCTCATGAACTCCTTTTCAAACTCGCAGCTCTACTCACACTTGCTGCTTCAGTACCATCGGCTTACATGTGCGGTCGTTTCCCAAAGTCAAAGATGTTCAAGATAGCCCTTTTCAACGTCTCGATGGCCTTCTTTTTCTTCTCCTATCATGTCCACGAAAAGACGATCCTCTTACCTTTACTGCCATTCGCCGTCTGCATCAGACACTTCAGATATTTCTATGTTGATTTTACCATCGTTGCCACAGAAATTATGTTCCACCTCTTCAGAGAAGACAAGTTAACTTTGCAATATGTTGTGATCACTCTCTTCTATCTCTTTATCTCAGAGAAAATAATGAGATTCCTCAACCTCATGTGGAGAGAAAAGAAAGTGTACGACAAGGCTGATCCAAAATCGCTCTTGAATTTTGTATTGTTGAAGGGAGTCAACTTCTACAGAAAATACTTCCGAATCTTGATATATCTTGCCATTCTCGGACTCAAGGTAGCAGAACCTTACATCAAGCCTCCTGTAAAATTCCAATATCTCTATTCACTGTGCTATTCTGTACTTGGCTTTGGTGTCTTCGGAATAGTTTGGATCTACTCCAATCTCAAGTTATACTGCTGGTATAAGCTCGAAATGAAACAACAAAATGAGAAGCTCAAGAAGTCTATAGGAAAAGACCAGTAATATGTGAAGGTAGCTTGATATTTTCTTACGAGACAGCTTCAATATTGTCCGTGTGTGTGTATAATGAGTTAATATACGCCTTTGAACATGAGAAATCATACACTCGACAAAAAAATTAAAAGCTATGTTCTGAGTATTGAACAAGAGTAGTGGATCAAGTCCATCACCAACTTCAAATTATAAAGTTGAAATTCTAACTTTTCTTAAGGAAATTTTACACGCAAACAATTTCAAAATAAAATCACATTGTTACATATTGTTAAATATTGGAATCATTTATCGAGATGACTGTGCTGCAAAGATTAGCATAGCGTAATAGAAAAGAAAGTAATGAAGTAAGGAAGTCACACTTTCAGTGCTGACATCTTTACAAAAGTAAATATTTTTACAAACTGAGCCTTGCTTGTCAGATTATTGAAGAAAAATGTCCTTCAGCCCATAAATATGAGTCTGGAATTATTGAGATTGCCTCTACCTGACTAAAAGACGATTCATGAGACTGGAATGATTTGAAAATGTGATATAATGTCGACTTGATCAGCAAATTGATCAACAAAAATGTGAAACTGGCCTCGTATTTGAATGAAAGTTGTTGTGAGTAAAAAGTCTTGGCTCTTTAAGCCATTGATGAAAATAGCGATAATATACCGAAAGTGCATTGCTATTGTCTATTATTTTGTTGGTTAGTCCATCTTCATTTTTTTTGATTTTATTATCGTCGCTCCCAAGGAAAAGAAGCATCTCTAATTTCGTTGGACAAAATTCTTAGCTCTCATTCCTTGGAAGAATGCTCTTTCTGTAAAAATAGGAATTTAAACTTTCCACTTATCTTTGAAACTCTCAGTTAGTAAATCCAATAACAGTTAATTTCTAAGTTTTTTTTCACTTAAAAGAAAAAAAAAGTGAAACAATTGATTGAAACTTACTTAATTATATAAACATAATTCAGAATATATTTTTGATACAAAGGACTTGCTACTATGAGTTACCCCATAGCTTTTCCAAAGCAAAGAGGTATCTACTCGGAGAAAATAGCTCCAGAAGTCGCCAACAACATTGCTGTAAGTCCATTCGCCAACTTTTTCCCAATGTCTTG
>ENA-UOTZ01001990-UOTZ01001990.1-compost-metagenome-genome-assembly--contig:-NODE-1990-length-11905-cov-22.099087_pt1 | contig 11905 bp, 7 predicted proteins | sample MGYA00238144_ERZ746983 | MGnify/ENA primary metagenome ERZ746983 (study PRJEB28759, sample SAMN06268863) | compost metagenome | isolation source: single cell | place: USA: California, Emeryville, Joint...
TTGATACTTAGGTTGAGAATCTCTGCAGGAGAGGTTTAATTACTTATTTTTATCGAGGTTCTCAAGTTTTGATTTTGAATGCTTCTCACAGATGATGGGAATCTTGTCGGGATTCTTCTCGCGGATTCTTTGAGATTGCTCTCTTCTTTCCTCCTCTGAGGTTTCTGCTTTGAATCGGATAGTTGTTTTTTCCATCAATTTCTGGTATCACTTAATTTATATTAATTGTACAATCTGATTTATCGTTGGAGTTAGCCGTGGTAATCCTTTTCCACTTTTCATATCGCAGAATTTTGCTTTAATTGCAAGAGATTTTAATTGAATTTCAGAATTGCAATGATATCGAGTGTATCTTGTCAGTAAGCCGAATCCAGCCTCCTTCTGAAGCTATTGCTGCTCTCTCACTGTAAGTAACGAGAGCCGGATTGAACTTCACTTCCTCTTCGTTCGGCTCGGTAAATGCATTTATGTATGTTCTCTACTTGTTGTGTTGTCCTTCGGAAAGGTTTGAATAGAGAAAAATATTTCGTTAGAAATCTTATAAATAATAAAACTCCATAGAAATTTTGAATCTTGAGCGGATAGGATGAGGTATTATGAAAGATGTAATATTTTCCTTGATATCTCAAGGGGATAATTCAAACTCCGTCGGAACAAAAAAAAAATAGACTGGATCATATTTTTTTGGCATGACACCACCTAAAAAGGGTAGAAGTTACGCATGGAAGATTTTGCAAGGTGAGTTGACTCTGAATTTCAAAAATGTTTCAGTAGGATTTTTTTCGAGAATGGAATTTCGATTTTTTTTTATAGGAATTTCATAACTAAATCGAATTTTTACCTTATGAGAAAGTTACTTTAAACTTGCTGAGCCAAGCTTTACTGACCCTTTGAATAGGTTAAATTGAAAGGTTTTCGCTCTTTCTCATTAGCAATAATAATAAACAATCTTAAAAGCCGTAAGTTAAATATGGAGCAATACCTCGATAAAGGAAGCTGACGCACACACGTTCTCATTTGAGAATCGTCGAAACGAAGCCTTCGACACGAAATTCTCCGAGGTTCCTACATATGGGCAAAGTATTATTCATTGAGAGAATTCGGCTTCCTAACTGTAATTCACTATTAGAAGTAGTAGTTAATGAGGTGATCACCCACAAAGCCGATGGGTCAGAGTTCCGGACGGCACAGGTTTGACTTCATTTTGTTGGACGTTTGTTAATTTTAGCTCTAGATTGCAACACAGGAAGGGGTGAGTACGCGAGACGCATACAATCAGAAGGCCGGAGAGATTAAGGACGAAATTAAACTAATCGACCGGGAGAACAATGAGCTTGATGCCAGATGCGGCGAGCTGATGCAACTGAACCAGGAGCTGGAGAAAAAGATTAAACATCTCCAGCATGTTGAAGAAAAGCAGTGAATAAAAACTCTATATTTTCTAGGTTTAACGTACTAATAGGATTCGAGAGACTACCGAGCTCTCCAGGAAGGTGACAGCTGTTGATACGAACACAGTTCCCACTAGGTCCAGCAACGAGATCCCCACCAGATCAAGCAATGAGTTTACTGATGTTGAGAGATGCCATGAGACCCGTGCGACTGCTGCTGATAAATATGCACATACCCATAACCATTATAAACAGCCACCGATTGACCGAAAAAAGAAGTATCGTAAAGACAGAAAAGAAGACAAAGATAGCAGCTGCAAGTGCGTTATTTTCTAAGGTGATGCGCTTTTCCGGGTGAATTTTGGCATCATGCCTTAATTCCTTGTCACAATCCCAACAATATTCTCTACATTGAATGTATATATTCTTGTTGATTGTAATTATTAGTTTTATTATGTTTCCATTCGAAGGTTTACATAATTTATTAATTAATCCAGCAAACCCCTAATAAATAAGTAGTTTTCAGGTAGTTTTGACTTAAATGGGAATAGATCAAGAAGATTGATGAAATTTATTATTTTAGACGCAGATTCTTATGAAAAATTTATAAAGACAACCCTCTCAAAGCGGATTTTTTAATATTTGATGCAATATGGGAGATGTTATTTTTGGTTAATTTTCACTATGACGCTAGCTGCATTTTCGATATTTAAGTCATCAAGAAATTGATCTGAATTGTTTAGATCCTTATTTGGTATAATTATAGGAGGGAGACCATTGCGTTGAGGGAGGATGGTTTCTGGTGAAGGATTGACCTTCTTGGGAGGGATAAATACCTCGGAGCGAGCATTGCTTTCAAGAAAGGTATTTTGAGCTTCTTCATCGTTATCAAGCAATGGCTCAGTAAGAGTCATGCCGAAAATCGTTGGCTTCAACATATTAGTCTGTCTGGTCGCTACTGCAGTTTTATCTTTCTTGAACAAGTAGTCCATTAAATTAGGGTCCTTTTCGATTTCTGCATCAAATTCCAAGAATATTGTTAATAATTCTTCACCCAGTTTAGCCTTCAGCTGTTCGTTCTGAGCGATCTTTGCAGGGTCAGTCTCCGTTAAAAGCCCTTGATAAGCCTTGTACAGCAGTAAGAATTCCTTTTCGCTATGGAACTCCAGTTGAACTGGCAGTAGCGCTTGTGATTTTCCCATTTCGGACTGATGATTGCGGTCTCTTTCAGCTTTTGATTGATAAAATTTCGGTTTAGGAGTGTATTGTAGAACAATTTTTTGATCCCTTGTTAGGAGCAGGTCTTTTAGCTTTTCTAATTCCTGGATACGCCGAAGAATCTGAATAACATCCAAGTCTGAGCTAATCATCTCTTCAACTTGTTGTAATGCGAATTTCTTCGAACCAGGGAGTTCGATAGCTCTGCGTCCGCAGACCAAATTAGTCAGGGATTGTAAGAATTGTCTGAATGATGTTTTCATTATAGGCTTATTTATTAAAACACTGAATTTGTTCATAAAATCGTTGTATTTCTCTCCAGATCTGATGCTCTGCAATGAATACGCTCTCTCTTGTCTTTGGTTTCCACCACTGGGCGGTCTTCTTTCCTCTTGAGTATTGCTTCTCTCTGCCGGCGACTCCCCTTTGTCTCTGGGATCACCGGACTTGTATTCATAAATCTGGCGAGCAATTTCCAGTTTGATCTCGTATCTATTGAACCTCACGGCGATAAATCCGAGTGTTGCGATGAGAAAAGCGTAGATACCTCCAATCCTACTCGCAATATCTAAGAATGTTGTATAACTCCTGGTATACACGTTCATAACCGAGCTCAACTTCAAAGTCATTTTCATAAATGTCTTGGCATATAAATCTCCACTCTTTTTATAGTTGCTGTCGAAATCACGGATCTGCTGCTGCTGAATGCTATAGGCTTTGATCGTATCGCTCGATCCGCTACTAATGTAGCTATTTTTTGAATTGATGATCTCTGGCGTAATGAAAATCTCCGTGTGTTTGGCTGCTACAAGAGGTGAAAGCCTCCACGAATGTGCTTCGAGATAATACTCCACCGGCTTCGAATGATTTTGTATATTCACAGAGCCCGTGGTATAGAAAAAATCCAGTGTTAAACTGTCCTGGTCTGATAAAAAAGCGGCAATCTCTTCTTTAGATTTGCAAGAAGGCGTGCCATCGCACGGCAGAAGGATCAAATCAATAAAGGTAAAATTCGTATTGAGATAAGAGCCTTCAAAGGGAAATGCCGTGATATTAGGACAATAATAGTTTGACAATCCAAACGCGGTGAAGTTATGAGTCAGATTGTAAGCCGAGGAGTTCAATTGAGCCAGAGTGCATGGGATCATAGGGTAAACAGCAGAAGAAGAGACAGGATTCGATGGGTTGTTAGACGGTCTTGTTTGATTGGTGATTTGGAGAGCTAAACTGAAATATGATGAAAAATTGGCAGGTGGCACATCTCGCAGTCCCACTGCGAAGAAGAGTTCATTGCTTGAGAGACCATAAGCAATACCTTGCTGCTTGTCCACTTTTGTTGTGAAGTTGAGCTTTGACCTGCTGAATACTTCGATTAAACAGTAGATGATAAAGCTTGTTGTGAGCAAACCAATAAGGATGCTGATAATTCCGCCGAATCTTGTCTTTTTTTTCTGCTCTTCATTGATGTAGAAAGTGGCTTCTTGACCAAAGAGGTCAAAGTCAGCTAGTGTTATCTCATCGCGTTTTGAGCTCATTATTTTATTGAAGTTTTATTAAATTCAAACCTGGAATTGCTAATTTTCAGCTGAATTGCCTCGAAATTCACTCTTCAACTGAAGGGATGCTGTCGAAATTGCGATTTACATGGATTTCAACGGGCACTCAAGGTATGCTTGCATAAGTAATCAAAAAAAGAAATTTCCAAGGACTGAGATGGAAGCTATCAGAATTTCCGAGTCGAGCGTCTAGGAAATTTCCTACTATGCTTGACCTTCTGATACGGTAGACAGGTGCAACATCTTGAAGCCAGTGAATAAATCATAAAAAATTCATCTTTCGAACGATATAAGTATATAGAGCCTCATTCTGAGGACTTTAGGCAAAAAATCAAAATGGCACATGAAACTTGTTATTCACTCCAGGGTGGACTATTATTCCAGAACCTTAGCAGTTTTCCAAAAAGATGTTGCCGCCAAATCCAAAGCCTCCTATTCGGACCAAAGATCCTAAGTATCTCTGTTTACGATGCAATACCGCGTTAAGATAGTGTTGAAAATCATTTTCTTTCAGATTCATTTTTTCGTTTAATTATTGGCTTCCATATTCCTAAGATGATGGTGATTTCAACGTTCTTTGTCTTAGGGGAGAAAGGGGCAAGATCCAATCGCGATTAAATATTTACAAGAAAACAATTTACCCATAAACCAACGCCTACACCGGAGTTCTCAGCTTTAATCCTGCGAAAGAACCCTCATATTCCAAACTATCAACAACAGCACCAATTCTCAAGAAGACAAATGGCAAATTCTCAAAATTATTTTTATTCGCAAAGAGATCACTTGAATTCAAACGAATCGGTAAAAGCGTGTCTTGAAAACTATGCTTTAGATAGATTCATATCAGACATCTTTTTTGTGTTTTCGCGATGAAGTTGTTTTCTTTGTTATTTTTGGTCTAAAACTATTTTTTTTTGCTAGAGAGGAGGAGCTTGAGCGCTTTTGTTAGTTGCTTATAATTTCAAAGGGGTTGTTACCTCCGAAAATCAGAATTATGATCCATATGAGGATTATCTGGGCCAATATCGGTGTTCAATATCTCTGATGCTCATTTCGAGGTCCAGGACCTAATTACCTGTGAAAGCATGAGGCATAGAACCAAAATCCTAAATATTTGATATGGTGCAAGACTGCTTTGGTCTCAGATTTGCATATTTAGAATTTTTCAAAGTTTAATAATTACTAACGTTGAGAATCGCTTCGGTTTACGGAAATTGGCAGTGGAATTTATTGAAAAAATTCTTCTAAAAAAATAGAACACAGAATTTTATACTTTTCTTCGCACGCATTCGAAAGGAACACACCCTCATGCATTCTCATCGCACCTTGAACTGGCGTCGGATTTTGAGCCCTCATAATCCGTATTCCTCCTTTATCACCTCAAAAGAAGGAAATAATCCCAATATTCCCTATTTCAAAAGCATCAGGGTTTTCTTGTTCTCTTGTAGGTGGCCATTTATTTCAATACTGCTTTTGCGGCAATGTTTGATGGTTCTTTTCTGCGTAGTGAGTTTTTTGACCCTTCATTGGCTCGAGTTTATGGATTTAACTCCCAATTTGTTCTTGCTACTATTCAGCTGTTAATCACAGTTCTCATTCGTGTTCCGAGCGATTTGATGTCGGCTTTTGTTTACATGCAGCGCGGGAAGATGATTAATCTAACTACTGCCGAATAAATAAAATTTAATAGCCAATGATAATATTCCATAAAAACATTCAGTGTGCCTAAATAATCAGTGTGTACTTTCCTTCGTTGTGTACTTCTCAAATATCAATCTGAGATATTTGAGGTTTCGTCCGAATACGCTGACAGTAAGTAATTACTAATTCATTTCTCATATTTATAAGCCAAACGATTCCTGAAATTTATACATAATAACCAGAAATTTCAAAAGCGAAAACCATTGTCCTAAGCAAATGAATTGCGAATATAGCCTTACATCTGAAGACAGAAAGAACCTTTTGAAGGTCTCCCAGACCAAGCAAATGAAACAAGAATTCGAACAGTTTGTTGAAAGCAGCAACTCCATGAGTCGAAGCCTCGGAGTCTTCGTCAATGAGATGAAGGAAAGTTTGAATGTGAAAACCCAAATTTTTGTTAGTTTAGAGCAGTTAGCCCGTGCTTTCGAGGCATTATCACACAGAACCTCCGGAAAACACTGCATGAACTGGACTGAGTGCGAAACCAGCTATCTGATTTCAATTGTCGCTCATTATTGCAATTTTTCTGGCCGCAGCTACAAATCTCTGACTGAGAGCGACTGGCAAATTCTAGAGAGAATTTTCCCAACAAAAACCGCGATTAAAATGCAAAAACGATGGAGCACGATCCTCGCTGGATCTTCCGTTCCTGCTGATGTGAAGAGCGGCAAAACTTGCAATGTCAGACTGCTTCAGAAAGGAACCGAAAGCAACTGGTCCTCGGAAGAAGAACTTAAATTGATGAACGCTTTCCTTGCTTTTGGAAGCGAGTGGCCAACCATTGCCAACCGCCTTGGAAACCGCACCCAAACCGACGTGAAAAATCGTTTGAAATTGCTTGTGAAGAAAATCGCAACTGAAAACAAGAGCTTAAGCAGCAATTTGTCACAAAACGACGAGACTTTCATCACTCAGCTCGTAAGAGAATACGTTGAGAGAGTCTCCGCTAAAAAGCAAGTCGTGGTTGAAGTCGGAAACGAAAGTGACACGACTACTACCACTGCTGAATCGGTTTGCGAGGAAGACATTCCTAGAGCCGACTCTCTCTGGTATCAGAGAGCTCCTGTTTTTAACTATGTACCAAACGGTTTCCATTACGTACCAAACGTTTATTCCAAGAGCATGTGCAACCATTGGATGCTTCCAAGCTTCACATACCCAGTTGTAAGCAGCGTCCCTTCGGTTGTCCCATGTGGAAGCTTTTTCGTTAGCACTCAGCAACCTAACGTTCAGTCACGTGATTTGAATGCCACTCATTTATTCAAAATCGCCAGTGGTGAAAACGCAAGAGAAGAATTCAGCAAAGAGGTGACTAAAGCTGATTCTAAAGTGTTTTTCGCGATGGTGAACGTACAGAACCAACAAATCCAGCTCCTCGAAAAGGTTTCTGAAGCCACTTTCCCAAAGTACTGTTAGATCGGACTGAATATAGAATGATATAGAGTTATTTCTTTTTTAGAAAAAATATAGCACCATTCTTTGTATCTTTCAAACTTAATTTAATTTACTGTATTCTATTGCAATAGAATTTTTCCACAGTGTAAAAACCATGAAACAAGCCATCAAGGCAGCCAAAAATCCTCATTCTTCAATTAACTTTAGAATAATTAAGTAAGGTAATGTTTTCTAAGTAGTATTTCTCTCTTCTAGCGACTAAGAAGGATACTGCTTCAAAGCATTTCGGAATATGTGGTGTTGGTCGTTAAAAACAAGAGAAAGCAAAATTGGAGCTTTCCCTGCTGAAAAATGAAGGTTCAAAGGTGTGAGACTTATGATGGAAGGACGAGTTTTGTTAATGATGGTAGGGTCTTTTGGACTCTTTTCGTTTTTTATTCCGTATTCATCAAAATATAAATTAGCGTAGAAATTCAATTTAAGTTATTCAGCTACTCGATCGGATTATTTAGACGCAAGGAATATGTTAAAAACGAATTTCTGGAATACTCTATTCAATGAGGCTAAAACTCGTGTGTGGAGCGTCCAGCTCGTGCCTCAGGCGAGGTTCTTTTTCAGCAGTAATGAAAGTACAGAAGCTCTCCCTGGAAAAGATGATAGAAATCATCATATAAATATCTTGAAATCGCAAATGACACCAAAACAAATCATTAACTATCTCAATCAATACATCATTGGACAGGATGAAGCTAAAAAGGCTGTTGCGATGGCATTGAGTATTTATTCATCATGTTTCCCTCAGGTAGTTGATAATTGTTCAATTCTTTTAGGAAACCGATGGAGAAGGAGATGTCTTGACGAAGAATTGAAAAAAGAAGTGTATCCAAAGAATATTTTAATGGTTGGACCAACAGGCTGTGGAAAAACCGAGGTATTGCTTGCTCTTGAAGGGGGTAATGAGCATTCTGGATTTAATAGATTGCAAGAAGAATTGCGAAGATGACCAATGCGCCTTTTATTAAGGTCGAGGTAGGCACATTTCTTGAATAATGAGGCATTTACTCCCCAAAAAGGCGACGAAATACACCGAAATTGGATATCATGGGCAAAATGTTGATCAGGTCATCGTTGACTTGCTAAAATCAACGATCAAAGACGCTGAAAAAGGCCTTCAGGAAGACTTTGACAGAAAAGAAGCTGAAGTACATTTCAATATTATCTAATCATCACTCATTAAACCAATTTATAGTTAGATGAGATCATCCTGCGTCAATTATTACACTCTCTGCTCGGACCCAACATGGATAACGAAGAGTTAGTTCAGCAAAAGCTTGCAAGAATGAGAGAGGTAAAATGATTTACCTCAAATGCCCGGCCTAACAATCGAATAAGGGCTATTTTGATGAGAGGTACGTGACATTCCATTTTCCAGAACCAGTTCAAACTACAATCAATTCGCTTGACGACTACTTCGATTTTCTGAGAAACTATGGTGAGTTAGCAGATTCTAAAGCGGTTGATTAATTGTTGATAGCGCCGGCATATAAGGATGGATTTTATAAGAAAACGACGAAAATTAAAAACGCGAAGAAAACATTGAAGAAATATTACGCGAATAGAATTTGGCGAGATGTAATTGCTGCACCATGATCAAATATAATCCAATACAACGACATATAGATCGACATTGAACAGTATGCAATTAATAAAGTCCAAGAAGAAGGTGTTGTGTTTATTGATGAGATCGATAAAATCGCAGACTCAGAAGGCGCGATAAGTAAAGGAGCATTTTCAGATTAATTCTTAATGGATTTTAGCTTATGGAAGAAGCCCAAGCTCAGATGGCGTTCAGAGAGATTTGCTGCCTATTATTGAGGGTACTACCGTGAGCACAAAATATGGTAAAGAAACTGCTCTAGAAGGGAATTCTAAATATTTTATCAAGGCGACGTAAAAACAGATCACATCTTGTTCATTGCTGGAGGAGCCTTCAGCAAAACCAAACCAACTGACCTTATGCCTGAACTTCTCGGCAGACTTCCGATTCGAGTCGAGTTGAGACCCCTTAAAAAATCTGTAAATAAATTTTCAGCAAATATTTTATTGAACAATATATTACTTAAATCTCAGGACTTCAAGAGAATCTTGGTTGAACCCAAATACAATCTGATCAAGCAGCAGAAAGAACTCCTAAAAACTGAGGATATTCAGTTGGAATTTACTGAAGAATCTCTCGAAGCGCTCGCAGCACGTAATAGATTCCGATTTGAAGCAGTCTTTCAATAGTTCTTTGTTATAGTCGCCGAAGAATTGAACATGACACTTGAAAACCTCGGCGCAAGACGTCTCCATTCAATGATCGAAAAATTGATCGAAGATTATTCATTTGAAGGGCCTGATCTCGAGAATAAAGAGTAATTTTCCGAATGTGTCCGGCCTAGCTAATTGTTTTTTTATTTGTAAAGGATTGTGATTACTCCTGAAATTGTCAGTCTCAAGCTGAAGCAATTCAAAGACAAAACCGACATTTCTCGTTATCTGATCTAAAGAAACTTTTTAGCATTGTTAGGATATTATTTTAGCTCTGGAGTTCTGATCTTGCTTGTATAAATTGTTGGTAGGTTTATAAGTACGAAAAATACTAAGACTTTATAAGATCAAAGATCTCTAAATGAATTGCAGAATTTCTGGTTAGGGTTGTTTAATTTGAATGAGATGAATAAACAATGCTCCAGAAGGAGTAACATTCGAGCAACACTTTTTTTTTTGAGAATATATGCTTAAAGGAGTTGTTTCTTCGTCATCAATGGAATTTGAACAATTGAAGTTAAATGCCTATGTAATACATCGAATCGAAAATTCTTACTGAGAGGCAAAAGTATGCACTGTGAGACTTGTGGCAAAATCAAGCTAAGAGTCCTTGCTATGTTTTATTTTTTGGTATGAAAAGGATGCAAAGACTATTCTATATATATAATTAATAATGTAAACATAAGAAGACTATCTAAGGAGACTTGCTTTGAGCAGGGTGCTCTCATCGTTTAATTAGGTAGTGTGACAATGAGAGGTAAAAGTTTTCATTTGTTTTATAAAGAGGCTTCCGTTGAAACTCTCCAGAGAGAGCGAACCAGGTCGAATACTATGAGTGTTTTCATATTTCCGGCCTGATTCACGTCGTTTAGGTGCTCTCTGTCGAAATAGAGGTCTTTAAAATTGCAATGAAAATCTTCCCTCTCACACAGAACGAAAACGATGTCGTCTATTCATTTCTCCTGAGAAATTAACTAAAAGAAAGCCCTTCACCGATTATCGGTAATCATCGCTTCGGGCCAAGACTATCCACTTCGATAATGCGTGTTTCTAGAGCTAAACTGGGGGAAAAACAGACCAAATTGACTGTATTATGCTACCCTAGGGTCAGCTCTCCTCAGCTTTCATCTTCGTTGCTTTATCTCCTTCCAACCTTCTGAGGGATGATTGCTGAAGTTCTCTACTTTTTTGTTAAATTTCAATACAATTACCTTGGTTTTAGCTCTTTACTGGGCCTTTTTTCCCTCGACTGAATGTCCCTTCTCCAGTTTTTCCATTAGAGGAGCAAGAAAAAACTCCTTGAAAAAATCTATAGCTTTATGATTATAAAACACTTCAGAGAACCATTTAAGGGCACTGGGAATACTTCTCTGTCTGAAAGCATTTTTTCGAAATTAATTACGTAAGTATGATTTTTTCTAAAATAAAATCTCACAGTAACCTTAATTGGCTATCAAAAATCCTTAAACACTATTGCATTTAAACAACATAAACCGTTATCATGCCCTTCTTTCTTTCAATTCGAAAAAGCGTATTTCCAGTTCTTCCAATAACCGGAAATGTCACGTACATATATCAAACCAATCCTAATCCGAATAGAACCTCTTCCATGAAGCTTTGGAAAAGACGGTGTTCATAGATGAACGAAATTGTTGTTTTCGAGCCTTCAAAAGAGCTTTCATGACTTATTTTCTCGAATATATGAGAAAATAGCCAGAGAAAGCGATCGATATCTAGCCAGAGTGGGCTTTTGAATAGCGAAAAAAAAGCAGCAAGAACACTGCTTTGATGATTCGAAGGTGAACGGTAGAGTTAAAATCGATTTAATTCTGAGCTTCTTCGGAACTCGAATAATTTTCGATCTGATTAGGCCATTTGGAATTTAATCTGGAACAATCAATGATTTAAAGACTGAGAATAAAACTTCATTCGAAATGGTTGACTTTGCTGGTTCTCAGAATTTTAGAATGAAGAGAGAAAGCTTGACTTTCCAAAGAGGAAGAGACGAATCGGTTTCCAGTTTCCTCAACGTAAAGAACATTGTTTTCGTGGGAATCTCAGCCAAAGGAGTGTTCGAAGATGCATTCTGAGCAACAGTATATTAAACTTACGATGTCAGAAATTGAGAAAGGAGAAATTTCCGATCCAGTAAGTCTGGCTGAGAGAGAGAATTGTGTTTAAGGATGCTTAGAAATAAGAAATTCCTTTGAAATTGTTAATATGTATGTGTATAGAGAGAGGTGGATATATAACATTCTTTGCTCAGTAGAGTCTTAGGTGGATACCTTGGTGAAATTGTATCGGTCATTTGGCTAGAAAAGTATGAAGAGTTCA
>ENA-UOTZ01001993-UOTZ01001993.1-compost-metagenome-genome-assembly--contig:-NODE-1993-length-11878-cov-52.629184_pt1 | contig 11878 bp, 8 predicted proteins | sample MGYA00238144_ERZ746983 | MGnify/ENA primary metagenome ERZ746983 (study PRJEB28759, sample SAMN06268863) | compost metagenome | isolation source: single cell | place: USA: California, Emeryville, Joint...
GACCAAGAGCAAGAGTCAATCAGCGGGTATTTCCAAGAGCTGTTTTACTTTTTCTTAGAGCAGGCGATCCAAGAAAAACAGGTAAAAAGAGCATTTTCTCGCATTAACCTTCATTTAACCAACAACTAGATTGCTCAAGTCTTTAAGCTTTCGTTACGAAGTTACGAGGACGATTTGGTCGAGGACTTCCTGAGTTCGAACCAACAACACTCGAATCTCTACCTTCTCTTCCTTATCCATAGGAATCACATTATCGATGCCTTGGGCTACGCTTTGCGGACTCCTTCAATTGAGCCCTTCACTCTTTCGCTCCTGTACGCGAAAATCAAAGAGCTGCCTGAACTGTACCGAGAGTCAGCAGAATCCAACTTTAACACGTATCTCGGCCACAAAATGAGGTCCCGAGAATATACAGACAGCGGAATGCACTCAATGTCACAGGAAGAAGCCAAAAACAGCGAGTTTTATCAGGAGCATTTCGGAAGCCAAAGGAAAACCGCAATGAAAAAAGCCAAGTTTAAAGAGATTATCGAAGAAGAAGAGAAAAGAAACTATAATGAAGGAACTTTAGGACTTCGAATTGGCCAGAAACGGCAGACTCAGAAGAAAGGAGCTCAGAAGCAAGATAAGAAAGAAAAACAGGCCCCCAAGAGTAAGATTATTGTGCAATGCACGGCTTAACAGCCTTTCATAGAGCAAGAGAAGAAGATAATCCGAAGGAAAAAGCGCCGTGATGATTACGATGACGATGATGACGATTCTTATTCAGGAGAAAAGAGAGTAAGTCTCATAATGAGAAAATTTATTGATTTGGCAATAGAGAGGCAGAGCGGCAAGAAGTAGAAGAAGGAGGATAGGATTGGGCATTAAAGGTTTCAACCCAAGCGACGATCCAATACCAGAAACAGATGTAATCAAAATCTCTTTGCTTGACTCAACCAACCTTAACATAAACTGTTTAGAGACACACAAGATCAATGACGAAAAAATAAGGAGCTAGGTTCAAATTATTGCATGATGCTTGGATTTGATTGATCAAAGCCATTTGTTCATAATTTTGATGAGAAGAATTCGATGCATTGTTTTGTTTTCTATGTCTATTCTTAGATAATCTCCACCAATAAGTTTTCGGCCGAAAAATTTTTAATTTTCAAAGCCTCTGAGTCGAAAAAATCTTATTCGGTATATTTCTGCTTGGATTGATAAGGGTTAGAGGAAGCCATGAAAGGCAATGCAATAATAATAAGGCGGAAATGCACTAGATTAGAGGGTATTAACATCAAAATATCGCTTAAAATTCAAGGCTTTTGTCTGTGCCGCCGGGCTTGCTCGTACAGAGAAGCGGGCCTTCTTTCTTCACCATGCCAGGCTTGTTCACATCGTCGAATGTTACGTCAGGCTCAGGATTTATATACAATTTCTCAATTTCAAACTGCGAAAATTTTAACTAAGAACTCATTTAATGGGAAAATATTCACCTTTTTCTTTGAGGCTTTGAAACCGTAAACGTCGGTCTCGATGTCATAGGAGAGGAAGCTCGTCGTGCTTGGGGCTTTTACTATCCTGAAGAAACCTTGGAAATCCTCGAATTCCTTTGAAGCTGAAAATTTGGGAAATTATAAAAAAGATGAATACGCTGAGAACTCATTACCTATCTTTGGCTCGAGCCCAACAACGAAATCGAAATAAAATCTCAGTGTGTTTCTGAGGTATTTGCTCAAATCCGTTGGGATTGTCATCAACAGAGCGCAATGAGAGGAGCGGACCAGCGTTCTGAGCGAAATCAAAAATTTCACGAATTCTTTTTCCGTGTACTGCAACGACATGAACGGGTTGCTGAAGCTCGGGAAAATGATCCTTTTCGTCGTCTTATCATTCGAATCTCTAAACAACATCATAACCCTGCCATTCAATTGCTGATTTACTTCAAAGCGTCCTGCATGGTCTGGCAAATGTTCTCGAAAAGCTCCTTCAACGACGAAAAATTATTCACATTGATCAGTTGCAACAGCTGCTGCTCCGCCATCTTCTCTTTAAACTCTTTATCGAGTGTCTTTGATAAATCCACAATTGGCAGGTTCTTGGGGTAGTTGGTATCTTTGAGTTTGATGTCTTGAGAGTCGTATCTCCAGGCAATCTTCGATTTCTATATCCAGACAAGAAATATAAGAATCTGCTCACAAAAAGCTCAATCGTACTTCGGTCGTGGAGTCGCTCTGAGATTTGTTCACAGACTCAGTTGCTGCTTTTGTCGATTGTACAGGAGGGATGATATTCTCCCATCTTTTCAAGAAACAATCGTAAATAATCACCTTTTGGCTCATATGAATGCCGCAAGCCGCGAAGTAACTAGAATAGGATTAAATCATTCAGCGACTGCAAGGAGAAATCGAGAATACCGAGTGAGTGACAGATGATGCTTTGTAGGAGAATCCTCCTCAACTAAAAACAAAGTAGCCTTGTTGAGTTCGTTATTAAAGATCGCGTCGAGGTCTGGGCACCCGAAATAATAATGGTTTGAGGTATCTTTGCCTGCGCCGTCCTTCCGCTTAAAACTCGATTTCATCGTGGATATCAGAATCGAAAAGAAAATGTAAATAAAATTAAGGCCTTTGATTGGTGTAATAAGAACTCGGCAATCTCGCGAACACCGTGAAAATGAGCATTTTAGAGCAATAGGACTATCTTTTGACTAGCCACTCTCCCTTCATCATGTAGGAGCCTTCGGCTCATATCCCTTGCCAAAACAATAGGAGACAAACATTATTAGGGTGTTTACTACTGGATTAAGACCATTGTCTTCGATTGAAAATAGAACTGTTTGCAAATAAACCAATATAAATGACAGAAAGTGGATACAAAACTCCTTCTCAAAGGGGCACTCAGACTGCGAGAGACATGTCATTAAGCCACTATTACAACCAGCAGAGAGAGATGCTTAACTCGAGAAGGAGCAGCGGGAGCACGTTCCGCATGAGAATAGTCACAAATAATTTCAGAGGAAAACCCATCGATCAAATGACCGAACAGCTCAAGAAAGCCGACAATTCAGACACAAGATCAATTTACCAGGTGGATTACACTGGAAAACGGGGTTCTTACACGCATCGTCGAATCCAAACAGCTCAAGGTTCCCGTGCTCTCTCGATCAACCTTCCAAATGAAGAGTTAAACTCGAATCCACCGAATACGCAAAGAATGCTGTCACCAAGAGAAGGAATTGTCGGTTTGCAAATAAATCCAGGGTAACGGCTCTTTCGAGACACATGCTAATGTGTTTTTTTTTTTTGGAGCAGGACTCCTCAAGTAATGACTCAGACACCTCAGACTGTGCTTAATGGAACTCAAAGTGCCCGTAGCGTTGGCGTAATACTGATTGTTATTATATGTTTTCTCATTGAGTGGGAAATAGACCGATGGCACAGGGAAGAAACTGAGAATGAGGTACACTGACAAATGGGAGCCGTTTTTCAAGCTGCCGAAGCGCGTGAATAGAATGAGCCTTGATTATAAGGTGATGGGGACAAGTCTGTACCAAAGGGATTTCGTGGAGCATCCTGCTGACGCTAAGGGAATTGTTATGAAGAATGATTTCTATACGACCTCTCAGAAGCGAGGCGCGATGGATAACAGAAGCACAATGAGGGTAATAGCTTTCAATTCATCAAGAAACTAACATGTGTCAAACACACTCAGAGCGATTATAAAGACTGGCACATGGGGGCACCAAGGAGGGAGGGTCCGAACAGAGGACTGCCTTATCAGGTTCCTTTTGGAGGAAATTCAAACTATAGGGTATTTCCCAATTAGCTTTTTCTTCATTTTTTCAACTGTCTGTTTAGAGTGAATTCGTTAATTGGGGACCTCACGCGAGCACCTATGAAAGGCCAATTCAGCCGGTTACGATTATTCCAGAGCTGAAGTTGAAGGGAAAAACCTTATACAATGACCATTTCACCGTACCGCAAGTCAAGCCGGAGGATAATGATGTGATTACGAAAAAAATGAAAGAGTAGTGATATCATTATTGAACCTTTGCTAAATTTTCAATGGAACTAAAATAGACAAGTGTTCTCTCAGTCAATCCCCTTCTTGGGCGAAAGCAACTACCAAAAAGACTTCAGAGGCTTCAGGGTGTCAGGCAACCCCGATTTCCAAAAGAAGAATCCGGTATATACACTCTTCCATTGCTTTTCTTTTCTCATATCACTGTATTTATAAAGAACTTCGATCCTGCTCAGAGTTACTCTGGCAATTTCCGAACGACATACGGCACCGATTTCACAGACGTGGATCAAAGGATTTATTGGCCCGGCCAGAACGAAGCTGATGATGAATACCTCTCTCAAGCGCTTCCAGCCTATTCTTCTCATCTTGCCAATTGAAACAATTTTTTTGGGAATATTCCTCCCAATGATCAAGAAATTGAAATCTATCGAGTTTAATGATATCACATTTATTTCTTCTATAACAACGCAAATTTGCTAGCAATTTACTTTTTTTTCACATCAATCCTGAGAATCAAAATTTTTATTGGTCCAACACAATAACATTCGACTCCTCTCAATGATCTGTAAGGGTTGTTTAGTCAGATTTTTAATCTTTCAAGTCATCGAAAGTTTAGTTACGTAGGCATAGTTAATTAAATTTTCAGCAGTCACATTAATTTTATAATTCAAATTCTCAAAATAATTTGAATAATATATAATCTTAAAGATTTGTTTGCCATAATCTGTTACTGTTACTCCAGAGGCTTAAGTGTTATTAACGATGGATTCGAGTTTGGATGCTTGCTCATCATGTGTTTTTTCACGCGCAGCTCTCTGAGAAGGACCCTCAAGTTCGATTCAATCTGTTCCTGTCTTTTTGATGTGAGCTCTGCACAGCTACCTCAGAGCCTCACCTGACCCCTCGGGGCGAAAATTGGCTCTATGCTACATAACAACTCTAGGTGATTGAGAGGAACTGCGAAGGAGTCTTTCCGCAAATGGAATTAAGCTTGAAATGAAACGGGTCACATCGAAGGGAAATTGCGCCGTAATTTAGTATGCCATCGCTAACGCTTGCTTTTGCAGTCTGAGCATCCTTGCACTCCTCCACAGAGAGAAGGATGAGTAGGATCAAAGGCATTTTTCGCTGTATACCACCCAGCGAAAACTCGATCGCCTGATGCAAAAGTTGCTGTCTGGAAGTGACAAGCAGGGGAATGTGTAAGCTAAGTCTTTGAATGAATTTGAATAGAAAACTCATTCAATGTAATTCGTATCAAATTTCAAATTAGACATTCGTGAGAGATATTGTATTGGTAGACTACGTTGGCACAAATTGGTTTTATCACAAGTCGGAACTGGTAATTTGATTAACAGAGATGAATTGATAGTGATGTAATGATAAGACGCGAATAAGAATGATACATATTACTTAATTCGAAATCATTTAATAATTTCATTAGATCCTCTTTATTCTCAATATCAAAATCAAAATTTACGAGCAATTCACATTAACTTGTAAACGAACTCGTGTCATTCACTTTTCGAAGGTATAATTAAAGCTATACTAATATCGATGCCAAAAATAGTTGAATCAAGCATAGTTTAAACCTCTCCTCTCAGGATTTTTGTCAAAACATTAGTATATCGGCAATATGCAAACACAATAATACAAGTAAATTTCTCACCAGAAATTACTATGCTAAGTAAAGATCCCCATGCATATCTACGTAGAATTGAATCTCTTGGAAATTAATTAGATTGAGTAATTATTAGTAATCATTCTACTAACAGCAACCTTCAGTTTTCGCCTGATTTGTAAGAACGGAAAGCCTGAATAACAAACTGGTGCAGGTTTTGAAAATCAAAATTTGAAAAATTCCCATATACTCTTATTGCAATCATAGTGACCGATCTATGAATATCAATAGCACTAACTTCCTCATCAAAGTAGAATTATTCGAGCACGGTGTCTTCCCCACTCCATCCAAGCTCACTCTCCTCAGCGTTATCTCTCTCTTCAGTTCCTTGAACCTCGTTGCGGATATTGATAATAAAGTCACCCTTGAGCAATTCATCGAAAGCGCAGCAAAATACATCCCTTCGCTCTCACCTCGCGACAGCGAGGTTTATTTCATGGTTTTCAAGGTGTTATCAGAGAATAACGCTTTCGGAAAAGACGCCGAGCCACAAACTTATATGCAAATGGGTGTTAAAAAATCCCTCAGCGGGAAAACCCCCTCCTACCTCAAGGCAGACACCAGAAAGATCTGCCTTTTCATGTTTTTGCAACTGTACTCGAGCTACCTCCGCCATAATATGGACAAAATGCCAAAAGACTTGAATATTTCATGGACCGCAACTCTCAACTCTCAGTTTAACGAATCAATCAGAGGAGCCCAAACCCAAAATTACATGAACTCCCCAATCAATTCCCCTCGCGCAAAGACCGCGAGAACGCTCTCTGCAAACGAATATAACCAAATGCAATACTTCATAAAATCTAATCTCAAAGCAATTTTGAATTTCGTCTCTAATGACATCAAAGGAGAAGACGCCCTTACTAAGTACTTAACAGAGAACGAGTTCAACCTTCTTGAGTTTTTATTCGGATTGGAGAAACAAACAACCAGTATTAGCTACCCCTTGAGCAAATACACAAATCTCTTTTCTCTTTCTCCCAAGGCGAATTTACAGAGTGTTGCTGACTGGCTCTCTAGTAGGATCGTCGCTAGCGATACAAGTAAGCTCGCTTTTGGAAAACTTATCTAATGTACCTAATTTTTCATTTTAAAGGCAATGTTGTTTATATTCAAGGCTTGAATAAAAGTGTGACCGTGAAGGACGCTTCAATTTGCCGAGATAAAGATTTGAAGATCGTTGGGTGCGAGGAGTCATATATTTACATCAAATCCAGTGTGAGGTCGGTGTCAGTCACGAACTGCGTTAATACTACGATCTTCATCGGGTCCGTCGCGAAAATATGCTCAGTGGAAAAATGCGAGAATGTTAACATCACATTAGCAGCCTCAATGCTTCGAATTGGCAACACAATTGATTCGACGTTCAATTACTACGGCATTCTCAACCCAGTTATATACGGAGACTCCCGCTCGATTGTCACTGGTCCCTACAACGCGAATATTGTCGAGCTAAAGGATTTCCTTGAGGAGGCTGGAATTCCTGTGTCTTTCAAATGCATTCAGTCTTATGATAACCCTGTGATATTGAACGCGACGGAAAATATAAACGTCGACCATAAGATCCAAAAGATCGAAGATTTCAGTCTAATAGCGTTGCCGGAAACCTTCCAGCCGATGCTGCTTGGCGACTCGAAGAGTCTGGACCCTCTTTTCTTTGGATTCAACCCGAAAACAGCCAATGAAGAACGAGAAGCCTTAGTTGCGAAAATCGAGGGAGCTGTTTTGCCAATGCTATGTCCTAACGTGTATCGCGACAATATAAAGAAACGATACTTGTGCATGAAGGAAACACAGAGCGAGATCAAGAGTCTCAAGCTCGGGGATGAGAGCGAAAAGCTTTTACACTTTTTAATCCAAGCGAACTTTAAAGAATGGCTTACAAACACAGGAAGTCACAAACCGGTCTTGGATATGCTCAAAGTATTAGATAAAGAGTAATAAAATTAAGATTTTTCCTTACAGTGGATCCTGTTTATATTATTATTGTAAGTATCTAATACATGTACTGGTTGTTAGGTCAAGGGTAATGATTAGCAGTGGCGATTTTCATATAAAAGATATAAAGGGAAATAATTTAAGCTTTCTTCGAGTGAAATTGCCTCTAACTCACTGAAAACAAAGGATTGATAGGAATTAGTGGGACAGACAAGAAGATCCTAGCATTTAAAACAAATTAAGAAGAGTTATTTCAGGGTTTGAGTTGAATTGAGTGTTACAATTAGTATTAGTTGATATTAATATCTTCTCAGGAAAGGTATTGGATAATGGCAATCATGTATTATAGTGATAATAAAATCATTCAAGTTATGACTCTTATGAAAGTTATTTTATGAACTCTAAGATGAGCATATTGGGTCAGCCTGAGCGAGTTTGACACCGGCGAACCCGCTTGAACTTACGCATTTCGCTGGCCCCTGGCAAACGCCACTATACAGGTCACAGCAACTTTTGCAAGTGTCACCGCAGTCTTGGAATTGGCATGGGTCGACTGAACCAGAGCAAACGCCGCATGAGCATGAGCCGCTATAACAACCTCCATCGTATCCACAGATCGGGTAGTTCTCTGAGCAGCACCATCTCTTATCGCCAGAAGAGCAGTAATAGTCAAAACCCGTCTGACAGCAGCCACCTGCTCCCGGGATGCATTCTCGGGCGACGTCGGGGCAATAGTAATCACTTTTGCCAGGACAGCAATTTGGATACTTAGGACTCTGGGAACTAATGCCGGTTCCTGCAGGACAAGTAGACCATGTGTGTCCGCCGCAAGGAGAGTCCGAATCAGCGAGACTCAGGAAGTTTTTAACGATGAGGTCCCAGATGTCGGAAGTGCTCTCAGAAGTGTTAGGACCGAAGAACTTCCCTGTAGGACCTTTGACTAGAGCACCGAAGCAGAAATTGACACTTAGACTCAAGGTTATGAGAAGGATGATTTTGAACATGTTTGCTACGATATTGGTTTTGATTATAGAAGGTTTAGAGGCTGATTGCTTTAAATAGACGTCTTGATATGGTAATTATCTGGTCGTTGAAGAGCTCGAGGGTAGACAGACATCTAGATTCCAAATAGAAAATTGTAGAATTGCGTTATCGGATATATCTGCTAGAAGTTCTATTTTCTTCATGAGTTTTAGTAATAAATTCCTCCTTATTTTTACTAATACATTTTTCGGAATATGATGTAGCATAATAAAAAAGAAGGGATAATGCATCCTAATACAACTCTCTGCAAAAATATTACATTTGATACATGTGACTAGTGCCTTCGTACCTGTGTTCACAAGGCAATTTTCACGCAACAACATAATATCAGGACTCTAGACCTTGTGATTTTTCAAATTCTCAGTCCTTTTCTTTCGAGATATTGGCTTTGATTTGCTCTTCGTTGAGGCAGTTTCCTGCTGACGGAAAAATACGAGAGTGACAAATTGAGGTCGAGTAATGCTAGTTATCATTGTTTCTGCGATGAATAAATAAAGATAGAGGTCATAAGCTTTCAATTTGACCGGATCAATACACAATCAATTGCATTTTCTTTGAATAGCTAATTCCAAACAAAATCGGGTAGCTAACAAAATAATGTAGATATAAACTGCATCTTTCCTCATAGAGTTCTCTTCTATCGTTTTTCGGAGGCTTTTAATTTTCCCGTAAACAAATCCTAATTCGTATTCAGACTCTGACCTTGCTTAGCCCAATGGAATAAGAAATCTCCACTTTTCTATAGCAACGTCATTTGGGTTATTTTTTTTGCTTTAGATTTCTTTGTTAAACATTCAGTTCATTTTAACTAATTTTCTGTGTTTGAGAGTATCAACTAATTCTTTTTAATTTTTACATCTAATCTCTCATTAATTCAATTATTACCTTCCTTTGTTAGATAATAAGAGTCTCAGTCTTAAAAATACCTCATTCGAATTAGAGCTTCTTCGATAAGTTTATTTAACCAACAACTCTACCATTAACCTTGAATAATTTTTCAAAGAACTTCGAGATAAATTAAACAATAAATAGTGTTTTACCTTTTATCGTCCAAAATGAATTGATTGAGACAAATAGATTCAACCGAGATTAATCGAAAAACCTATACAAAGGTTAATATTCAAATCCCCCCTTTCCCATAAAGGAAAGTGCTATGCTGGGTACGAAAAAACGAAGCTGACACAAAGAATGTTGCTCGCTATATAGTCTGAACATCAATATTGAAAGATAATCGGGTTCAGTGCAACTCTTTACCAGAATTGGTCTCAGTTATCGCTTGGAAGGCTCTAACAAAGGCTCTTTTCAACAAAAACAAACAACCGAAAGCTGACAGTAGTCCCATTTATTATTTTTTTTTGGTAATGAAGACGCAAAAAATGTCAGAAGCGGTCCAAGCGAGGACTTTTGCAGGTTTCTTTTTTCAATATTCGCAATCAAATTGATTATTATAATTTCAAGTAAAAAGCAATATTTATAAAAATTGGTTTAATTAATAGAGATAAAAGTGATTTTGTGAGCTGAAAATACTTTTATTTGCATTGGAAAGAGTTCAATTAGTGCCATTTTTACTCGAATAGCAGGGCTTGAATTACTTTATCTGGGTGATAGTTCGACGGACTTGAGGGAAAAAGTTAAGTTCAGAAGTAATTAACAAGGGAGAGCTAAAGGGATTAGACATCACTAAGTAATTAGATTTACTATTAGTAAGGCGGAGTTAGCGAATATATTCATTTTGGATGAGATTGCAAATGTTAGCGTGGCTTGGTTCTCAGAGGGCGATATGGTTGCCAGGAAAGTTAGACTGAACGTTGCTAAAAAGTATGGAACGAGACATTTTATGAAGTATCGTTGACAGCATTTTTCGTTGAATTTGGGCAAGGATATGGTGTTTGACAAGATCTTTTCACTAATTCATCGCTAAGGTGTCGTTGAAACACTGACAATTTTGAAGCATTCAAATAGAATTTGAGATTTCTTAGTGACTCTTTCTTTCATTGCTTGAAGAAAGATCTGTCAATCTCAAAGAATAAATCACTCGATTTCATTTCATTTTGACAACCTAGGAAACCGCAGGCCTACAACAAGTTTCCATTTGAGTCAATTAAAGACTCTCTTCTGCCTTTAGAAAAAAGAAGAGCCTATCTGCCTCAAGACAAATGACGCTCAAAAATTTGGATCTACTTCATCGGAAAACTAGCGTCTAATTTGGTGAATTAAACATAAATAAAAATCGCAACATTTTCGTCTGATTTTTTTCTCTCATATTCTTGCCAAACAGCATTGTTGTTCAGCACATTGCATTCTCTAGCTTCGCCACAGAGCTCGCTCGCTCAACACCTAGCAATTGTTATATAAATTCATCTCATTTCTCAATAATGATTCACAGATTACAATTGGCTTTGATTTAGAGCTTTCCTATTCGATATAGCGAAGCAGACTTACTGTCTCTGCATACCCGCAAATTGTACATATCATAGAACATCTCTTGGACTACTCGTTTTCACTCTAAATGCAATTATATGGAAAATAGGGGAATCTGCACGCCGAGCGTTGAACCATTACAATTTGGAGTTACCTCATTTCTCAAAGGCAAGGTGATGCCGAACTTTATAGAAACGAAAATTAGATACAACAGCATCCATTTGTTATTACTAATGTCTTCTTCTTCACCAGCGGATCCTTGAAAGACTATACTGATTGTGTCACCGGTGATCGTCACACCGCTTGAAAGCTAGGATTCTATGAGGATGATGAATATGAATTCATGCATGGAGTTGTTGAAATCAGAGGTTGCAACTATTTCAAGAGAAGCCCAGTTCAAGCATTCGAAAGTAAGTGACTAGAATCATGGATATATAATGCAACGGCATAACTCAATGAGGTTCTGCAAGCGAAGACCAGAGTAATGTTGGTTACATAGCTAATGGATGCCAAGTACACTAAACTAGAATAACATCGATGAAAATGGCCTTAAGCTTGGTAATATAACGCGCTGAGCAATTCTAAATTTCTTGAGTTGTTGTCAATGCGTGTTTTTCCAAACTATAAGTGTTCTTCTGCTCTTCGGACAGCCCTTAAAGCATTCCCTTACGAATAACATGAAAAAGATTAGCTTTTTTTTCAGAGTTTACATAGTTTGCTTGCTGAGGATTTTTAGTGTTATTCTTCATGGCTTGTTGTTAACAACTCTCACACTTGATGAAGAAG